>Ga0222661_1000038_pt1 | contig 79203 bp, 74 predicted proteins | sample AntAcemetagen551_FD_179851 | JGI IMG/M metagenome (GOLD analysis project Ga0222661, IMG submission 179851) | Saline water microbial communities from Ace Lake, Antarctica - #551 | ecosystem: Environmental > Aquatic > Non-marine Saline and Alkaline > Saline | place: Antarctica: Ace Lake...
TTTCCATACTGATCACCCTGTGTTCTCCTGCTCAAAAATTGAGCAGAAGCAGTTGAACACCTGGGTCAGTTTTCAGTCGGCAGAACAGCCTCTACTGGGTCAGTTTTCGGTCAGCGGCAACACCTTGACCATCTCGTTGCCTTCGTTGCCCGGTTCGATGCCGAAGATCTGCCCACCGAGTTCGTCCTTGAAGCGATGGATGTCGGCGAAATCCTTCAGTCCGCCCTCGTAGCCTGGCGTCAGTACCGCCAGGGTGTAACGCACCGTCGGCAGGTTGGTGTGCAGCTTCTCGATCCTGCCGCTGTCCAGGTGAGGCTGCACCAGTTCACTCTGGGCCGGCATCCAGTTGCCCAGGAACACGTCCAGCTGGCCTTCGGACAATCCGCGATACGTATCGGGCAACGACATGCGGCGTATCTGCGTGCGATAGCCGAGCTCGCCCAGTATCAGACGGGCAACGGCGGTGGTCATGGTGATGTCGGTCCAGCCGACATCGCTCAGGCGCACTAGCTCGCAGCGCTCGGCTTCTTTGGCGTGCAGGGCGGTGGAGGAGGTGAGGGCGATCACCAGCAGCCAGCGAGCAAATCTGTTCATGGGGTGTGCCTCTGTTCGGGCGGCTGGAGCCGCTGGAAGATTCCTGGAGCGGGCAATTGGCTATTTCACAGCAAGAGGTGGGCCGCACCCTGGGCGAGAAACGACACCGGCATGTCGAGAAAAGACCCCGACACGGACGGTTCAGCGCGGCGTGATTGGATATGCATGAGTCGGTTGGAGAGCTGGGCGCGCTGGCGAAAGTTGGATCATCGCGAACCTGTTGCGGATTCGTCAGGCTGTTCTTCTCCATGTGCTCCTGGCGGCTGGCACGCCAGCGAGCGGTGACCTTTGCTGGTGCAGCGATTCTGGCAAAGCCGCCGCTTCGCGAGCTTTTGGTGCGACGCTTGCGGACATCGATTTCCTCAGGTGTGACCGAGCGGTCGCTGTTGTTACCGCTCGTCCGTTACTGACAGCCAGAGACGCCGTAGCAGGCCGCTCAGTCTGTGCTACCGAAATGCTCAAAGCCTTGCGCAAAGAGGCTTTGAGAGCGTTTCGCAAACCCTGAAAACAGGGGCAAGGAGTCCGTCTGGCGCGCCATGCATTGAAGGTTCAGTTTTTATTGAACGCTTGATCAATTTAGGCATGACCTTTGCGTAGAGATGCATAGCCGCCCGGTTTTCAAACCTGGCCAGGATAAAACAGAGGCCCACTTCTAATTGGGCTCACACCGTGCTTAGCGTGAGAGGGTTCCATCAATGTCGCAGTTCAGCCAAGGGGCGCAACCCCAGAACCGTGTCGCCCAGTCCATCGGCTTCCTGCTCCTGGACAACTTCACCCTGATCTCCCTCGCCTCGGCGGTGGAACCCCTGCGCATGGCCAACCAGCTGTCCGGCAAGGAGCTGTTTCGCTGGCACACCCTGACTCATGATGGCCTGCCGGTCTGCGCCAGTGATGGCTTGCAGATCACCCCGGACGCCGCCATGCAAAGTGCTCCGGCGTTGGATGCGGTGATCGTCTGTGGTGGTGTGGATATTCAACACAGCGTCAAGCGTGAGCATGTCAGCTGGCTACAGTTGCAGGCGCGCCAGGGGCGCCTGCTCGGTGCGGTGTGCACCGGCAGTTGGGCGCTGGCCAAGGCCGGTCTGCTCGACGGCTACGATTGCAGCGTGCATTGGGAGTGCCTGGCCTCGATGCAGGAAGCCTTCCCGCGTGCTGCCATCACCACTCGCCTGTTCTCCATCGACCGCAACCGCCACACCTCCTCTGGCGGCACTGCGCCAATGGACATGATGCTGCACCTGATTGGCCAGCAGCATGGCCGCGAACTGGCAGCCGGCATCTCCGAGATGTTCATCTACGAGCGCATTCGCAACGAGCAGGATCACCAGCGTGTGCCGCTCAAGCACATGCTCGGCAGCAACCAGCCCAAGCTGCAGGAAATCGTCGCGCTGATGGAGGCCAACCTGGAGGAGCCAATAGACCTCGACGAGCTGGCCTGCTTCGTCGACATCTCCCGTCGCCAGCTCGAGCGCCTGTTCCAGAAGTACCTGCACTGCTCGCCGTCGCGCTACTACCTCAAGCTGCGCCTGATCCGCGCCCGTCAGCTGCTCAAGCAGACCAGCATGTCGATCATCGAGGTGGCCTCGGTTTGCGGTTTCGTCTCCACCCCGCATTTCTCCAAGTGCTACCGCGAGTACTTCGGCATTCCGCCGCGCGACGAGCGCGCCGGTCAGCAGGGCAACAACCTGGTGATGTTGCTGCCGATTCCCGAGCATCAGGTCAACTCCAGCGCAGTGCTGGCGCTCAACCGTGCGCAAGGCGAGTCGACCTTCGCCAGCGTACGCATCTGAATTGAGCGGCAATGAAAACGGGGCGCCAGTGGCGCCCCGTTTTATTTGGCGTCGCGGCTAAAGCCGTCTGCGCCGGATGTAGGGTGGGCTTTAGCCCACCACTCTGTGGCCTTCCGGCTTCACTGTCACCCTTATGGATTGGAAGTCCGATTTTTGGTTGATCCCATCCATGCATGCCTTTGGTGGGCTGAAGCCCACCCTACCGGTCTGGGCCGGGCGGCGTTCCGCTTTAGCCCACCAAAGCCACGCAAATTCCACGAGGTCGGACGCAAATAGAGTGGTGGGCTGAAGCCCACCCCTACGGCTGATCTCCGCGCGTAGGGTGCGCCGTGGGATCGATCAAGCCGAAGCCGGCTTGGGCACCAGCGCTGGCAGCAGATGGCGGCTGATGGCTTCGCGCACGTTGGGCAGCAGGGTGGCGCTGCCGCCGAGCAGTTCCTCCACCAGGTGGCGCAAGGCCACGGCGCGCTCGGCACTGAGGCCGCTGACGGCCAGCTCGCAGGCCTGCTCGGGCGTGACGCCTGGTGGAATGCTCAGGCCCAGCGCGATCAGGCGCTCACGGAAGTCTTCCTGGTCGATCAGATCGGCATGCATCATGGTCGTGGCTCCTTATGGCGAGGCAGGCGCTGCGCAGTTGGTCTTCAACCCTCGGTTAGCGCAGAACCCCTTCTTCGATCAATAGCTTGAAGATAGCCTCTGCGCCCTCCTGTGGCGAGACATCCTTGAGCACCTGGCCGCCCCCACCACTGGCTCTGGCCGTGGCCGCCTTCATCCGTTCCGCCCCCGTCTTGGCCTTGATCACCTTGAGCCGTTTGGGCCGTGGCTTGGCCGGCTGCAGGCTGGCTTCGGCCAGCAGCGAGTCGCCCACCACGGTCACCTCGTGGGCTTCGATCTGCCCGCGCCGTGCCGGGCCAAAGGCACTCTGGCGGGCGACCGGAGCGGCGTTGTCGACGCTGGCCACGCAGGGCAGGCGTACCTTGAGCCGGCGCCGCTGGCCGCGCGGCAGTGCCTGCAGTACCTGGGCCACGCCATTCTCGACCTTCTCCACTTCGGCCAGGCCGACCACCATCGGCCAGCCCAGGCGCTCGGCCAGCAGGAACGGCAGCATGCCGGAACCTTCGCCGGTTTCCGCCTGGCTGCCGGTGAGTACCAGCTGCGTGCGGCTGCCTTGCAGATAGTCGACCAGCAGCGGCAGGGCATCGGCACCTTCGGGCTGTTCCAGCACATCGAGCTGTTCCAGGCCCATACCCAGGTAGCCGCGCAGGGCTTCGGCCTGAGGGTCGCCGGCATGCAGCAGTTGCAGGTTCTGTCCGGCCAGACGCAGGCCCAGCTCGACCGCACGGGCGTCCTGCTCGGCACGCCGCGGGCGACCCGAGGTCGGGTGGGCGCCGACCGAGACCAGGGCGACGATATTCAGATCAGTCATGGTGTCCCCGTAGCCCGGATGCAATCCGGGAAAGCTGGTGGTGAACCCGGATTTCATCCGGGCTACGCCGCATCACGTTTTCCTTCCTGGCGCCAGGCGGCGACGCGCTCGATCAGCGCGTTGAGAATCGCCGCCGAATCGCCGATCACCGAAAGATCGGCGCGCTTGATCATGTCGCAGCCCGGATCCATGTTGATCGCCACCACCTTGTCGCAGGCGCCGATGCCCTGCAGGTGCTGGATGGCGCCGGAAATACCGACGGCCAAGTAGACGCGGGCGGTGACCCAGGTGCCGGTGGCGCCAACCTGACGGTTGCGCGGCATGAAGCCGTCGTCGACCGCCACGCGCGAGGCGCCTTCGGTGGCGCCGAGAGCGATGGCAGCCTGATGGAACAGCTTCCAATCCTTCACGCCGTTGCCGCCGGAGAGGATGAATTCGGCCTCGGCCATGGGAATCTGCGCTGGATCCACGGCCACGGGGCCGAGATCTTCGATACGTGACAGGCTGTGAGCGATCCTCTCGCCCAACTCCAGGGTGCGGGCTTCATGACGAGTCTCGCTGACCGGCTCGGCGCATTCGGCAGCGGCCAGGATCAAGCGGGGCAGGGCGCGCTGGATATCCTGCTGGCCACTGCCGGCGCGGCCGATGGCCTGCTCGCCGGCGACCTGCCAGACGCGTGTTGCAGGGCGCTCACCAAGCTTGGCAGCCAGACGCCGACCCAGCTCGCCGCCACCGGTGCGGCTGTCGGGCAGCAGCCAGTAGCGCGGTGCCAGTTGGCTTTCCACGGCGCTCAGCGCCAGTACTCGGGCTTCCGGGGCGTAGCCGTCGAAGGCATCGCCTGCGATACGCAGCAGGCGGTCGACGCCGGCCGTGTCGAAGGCGTTTTCCTTGTCCTCGCCGAACAGCACGGCGAGCACGGCGCCACTCTCGCCGGCCAGCTTGCGGGCCAGGCCGAGCAGGTCCTTGTCATGGCTGGACAGGCGGCCGCCGACCATGTCCGGCACCACGCAGATATGGAAGGCCGGTTGTTCGACCACGTGCAGCGACAGCTGCACCTCGACGCTGGCACTGCTGCGCTTGCCGGCGGTGCCCTGCTGGGCGCCGCTGCGGTCGATGCGCTTGAGCCCGGCCGGGCCGATAAAGCCGGCAGCGATGGCGTGCGGGTTCTTGCGGATGATGCCATTGGGGCCCATCCAGCTGGTCTGGTTCTGGCTCTGCATGGCCGCATGAAGCGGGTGCAGGCGGTTGCGGGCGATCCACTCGGCGCGCGGGTCGCGGCGGATGATGTCGCTCATGCTGCGATCTCCTGGTCAGGCGCTTGCGTAGGGCGGGTGCAACCCGCCGGACAGGTGTTGGCGGGTTGCACCCGCCCTACGTCCGTCGCTGTATGCAGTTGTTTCATCACTGCACCTCCGCCAGTTCACGCTTGGCGAGTGGCTTTTTTGCCGCCACCTCGGTGGCTTCGATCAGCACTTCGGCGACCAGCTCGGCTATGTCCTTGATCTCCGGGCGCGGTGCGACCACGCCTTCGAGCATCGCGGTGCACTGCGGGCAACCGACGGCTACCAGTTCGGCACCGGTTTCCTTGATGTCGACCATGCGCATGTCGGGGATACGTTGCTTGCCGGGGATGTCGGTGATCGGCGCGCCGCCACCGCCGCCGCAGCAGCGCGAGCGGAAACCGGAGCGTTCCATTTCCCTGACCTCGATGCCGATGGCCTTGAGGACGGCGCGTGGCGCCTCGTACTCGCCGTTGTAGCGGCCGAGGTAGCAGGGGTCGTGATAGGTGACGCTGGCGGCCTTGCTCTGGCCCAGATTCAGCGAACCCTTGCGCACCAGCTCGTCGATAAAGGTGCTGTGGTGCAGCACTTCGTAGTGGCCGCCGAGCGCGCCGTATTCGTTCTTCAGTACGTGGAAGCTGTGCGGGTCGCAGCTGACGATGCGCTTGAAGCGGTACTTGGCCAGGGTGGCGATATTGCGCTTGGCCAGGTGCTGGAAGGTCGCTTCGTCACCCAGGCGGCGAGCCACGTCGCCGCTGTCGCGCTCTTCCAGGCCGAGTACGGCGAAGTCGACGTCGGCAGCCTTGAGCACCTTGACGAAGGCGCGCAGGGTGCGCTGGTTGCGCATATCGAAGGCGCCGTCACCGACCCAGAACAACACATCGGTTTCGCCCTTGTCAGCCAGCAGCGGCAGGTTGAGGTCGGCCGCCCAGTTCAGACGACCGCCCGGGTTGAAACCGCCGGGGTTGTCGGTGGCGATCAGGTTGTCCAGCACCTCGGCGCCCTTGTTGGGGGTTGCCCCCTTCTCAAGCGTGAGATGACGGCGCATATCGACGATGGCATCGACGTGCTCGATCATCATCGGGCATTCCTCGACGCAGGCGCGGCAGGTGGTGCACGACCACAGGGTCTCGGCCTCCACCAGCGCCTTGCCATTGAGGTCGACGATCGGCTGATGCGGGCCGCCGCTGTGTTCACCGAGCGGTTTGCCAGGGTAGGGCGAACCGGCGAACTTGGCGTCATTGCCACCGGCCAGGCCAATGACCATGTCCTGGATCAGTTTCTTCGGGTTGAGCGGCTGGCCGGCGGCGAAGGCCGGGCAGGCCGCCTCGCACTTGCCGCACTGCACGCAGGCGTCGAAGCCAAGTAGCTGGTTCCAGGTGAAGTCGGTGGGTTTCTCCACGCCCAGTGGCGCCTTGGGGTCGTCCAGATCCAGGGCTTTCAGGCCGGTGGAGCGACCGCCGCCGAAGCGCTCGGCACGGCGGTGCCAGGCCAGGTGCAGGGCACCGGCGAAGGCGTGCTTCATCGGCCCGCCCCAGGTCATGCCGAAGAACAGCTCGGACACGCCCCAGGCCACGCCGACTGCCAGCACGGCGGCCAGAATCCAACCGCCGAAGTCGGCTGGCAGAATCCCGGCAACCGGCAGCGTGGCGATAAAGAAGCTGGCGGCGAACATCAGCAGGCTTTTCGGCAGGCGCATCCACGGACCCTTCGACAGCCGCGCCGGCGGGTTGCGCCGGCGCTTGGCGACGAACAGGGCACCGATTAACATCAGCACGCAGGCCGCCAGCAGGGCGAAGCCGAGGATGCGGTTATGCAGGCCGAAACCATGCACCAGGATCGCCAGCACGGCGGCCAGGACGAAGCCGCCGGCGGTGGCCACGTGGGTCTTGGACATGTACTTGTCGCGCTCGACCACGTGGTGCAGATCCACCAGGTAGCGACGCGGCATCTTCAGCAGGCCGCCGATCCAGTCGACCTTGGCTGGTCGGCCACGACGCCACATGAAGAAGCGCTTGGCCGCCCCGATGACCGCGAGGGCCAGGGCGGCGAAGAGCAGGAGGGGGAGCAAGGTATTTAGCATCGAGGACATCCTCAGGCCCGAGGGTGGGGCTGGTGGGAGGGGCTTTAGCCGCGATGTTTTTTACCTTGTCGCGGCTAAAGCCCCTCCCACGCCGGGTCAGCGTTAGATCAGAAGTCCTTGCACAACCGCAAGGCGTCATAGATCGCCGCGTGGGTGTTGCGCTGGGCCACGCAGTCGCCGATGCGGAACAGCAGGTAACCATCGCCCGGCTCGCTCAGACACGGCTGCGGCTTGATCGCGAACAGTGCGTCGACGTCGATCTGACCTTTGTTGCGCGAGCCTTCCTTGAGGGCGTAGTACAGCGATTCGTCCGGACGCACGCCGTTCTCCACCACCACCTGGTCGACCACGCGCTCTTCCTTGGCACCGGTGTATTCGTTCTCCAGCACGGCGACCAGCTTGTCGCCTTCGCGGTAGACCTTCTCCAGCATCAGGTCGCCGGTCATGATCACTTCTTTCGGATACAGGCTGCGGTAGTAGGTCGGGAAGCTGGTGCCGCCGATGGCCACGCCCGGCTTGATGTCGTCGGTGACGATCTCCACCTGCGAGCCTTTGTCCGCCAGGTAGTCGGCGACCGACATGCCGGTGAACTCGCAGATGGTGTCGTACACCAGTACGTTCTTGCCGGGTTCGACCTTGCCCGAGAGCACGTCCCAGCTGCTCACCACCAGGCCTTCGTCGGCGCCCCAGTGCTCGTTTTGTTCGAGGAACGGATGGCCGCCGTTGGCCAGTACGATGACGTCTGGGCGCAGGTCGAGGAGGGTCGCCTCGTCGGCCGCGGTGCCCAGGCGCAGGTCGATGCCCAGGCGTGCCAGTTCCAGCTGGTACCAGCGGGTGATGCCGGCGATCTGGTCGCGTTGCGGAGCGCGGGCGGCGATGGTGATCTGCCCGCCGAGGCTGTCCTGCTTCTCGAACAGGGTCACGTCGTGGCCACGCTCGGCCGCGACACGTGCCGCCTCCATGCCGGCCGGGCCACCGCCGACGACCACCACCTTGCGTTTCACACCGGTGGTTTTCTCGATGATGTGTGGTACGCCCATGTATTCACGGCTGGTGGCGGCGTTCTGGATGCACAGCACGTCCAGCCCCTGATACTGGCGGTCGATGCAGTAGTTGGCGCCGACGCACTGCTTGATCTGGTCGATCTGGCCCATCTTGATCTTGGCGATCAGGTGCGGGTCGGCGATGTGCGCACGGGTCATGCCGACCATGTCGACGTAGCCGCCTTCGAGAATGCGCGTGGCCTGGTTCGGATCCTTGATGTTCTGCGCGTGCAGCACCGGTACCTTGACCACTTCCTTGATGCCGGCCGCCAGGTGCAGGAACGGCTCCGGCGGGAAGCTCATGTTGGGGATGACGTTGGCCAGGGTGTTGTGGGTGTCGCAACCTGATCCAACGACACCAATAAAGTCGAGCATGCCGGTGGCGTCGTAATAGGCGGCGATCTGTTTCATGTCCTCGTGGGACAGGCCGTCCGGATGGAATTCGTCGCCGGTGATGCGCATGCCGACGCAGAAGTCGTCGCCGACTTCCTTGCGCACGGCCTTGAGCACTTCCAGGCCGAACTTCATGCGGCCCTCGAAGGTGCCGCCCCATTCGTCGGTGCGCTTGTTCACGCGCGGTGACCAGAACTGGTCGATCAGGTGCTGGTGCACGGCGGACAGTTCGACGCCGTCGAGACCGCCTTCCTTGGCGCGACGGGCGGCCTGGGCGTAGTTGCCGATGACCCGCCAGATTTCCTCGACCTCGATGGTCTTGCAGGTGGCGCGGTGCACCGGCTCGCGGATACCGGACGGCGACATCAGGGTCGGCCAGTGGTAGCCGTCCCAACGCGAGCGGCGGCCCATGTGGGTAATCTGGATCATGATCTTGGCGCCGTGCTTGTGCATGGCGTCAGCGAGATTCTGGAAGTGCGGGATGATGCGGTCGGTGGACAGGTTCACCGAACTCCACCATTGCTGCGGGCTGTCGATGGCCACCACCGACGAACCGCCGCAGATCGCCAGACCGATGCCGCCCTTGGCCTTCTCCTCGTAGTACTTCACGTAGCGCTCGGTGGTCATGCCGCCGTCGGTGGCATAGACCTCGGCGTGCGCAGTGGAGAGCACGCGGTTGCGGATGGTCAGCTTGCCGATCTGGATCGGCTGGAACATTGCTTCGAAGGCCATTACGGCATCCTCACGGTAAGCGCTCTAGCGTTGTGGAAGGCGCTTCAGCGGCGAGGCTGTCGCCGCTGCAGTCCGGCCTTTCCACGGAATTCTTATGGGTGACTCAGAGTGGCCGGGTAACGAACAGGCCGTCGTCATGGCCTTCTTCGGAACCGCTGTACTCTTGCACGGTAACGGTGCGGATCGGGCTGCCCTTGGCCGCCAGAATCTGGTCGATGGCGCCGGAGAACCAGCCGGTGAACATGTAATCCACCTTGCGATTGACCTTGCCGTACACGTAAACGAAGGCCGAATGCTTGAGCTTGACCTCGGCATGGCCGGTTTCCAGATCGAGCTTCTGCGTTTCGAACAGGCCCCAGCCCCGCTGCGACAGGCGCTTCATGTAGTGCTCGAATACCGCCGCGCCTGAAATGCCATGGCATTCGGCTTCCTTCTCGCACCAGTGCCAGGCGGACTTGTAGCCGGCCTTGTAGAGGATCTCGGCGTACTTCTCGGCGCCGAGCACTTCCTCGATGCCCATGTGGTTGTTGACGAAGAAATGGCGCGGCACATACAGCATCGGCAGGGCGTCGGTGGTCCAGACGCCGGTTTCGTCGTCGACGGCGATGGGCATTTCGGGGGCGTGGGTGGCCATGTACGGAAACTCCTGAGTTCGAATCGTAGGAGCGGCTTCAGCCGCGAAGCTTCAGGGCACGCCGTCCCTGCGGGACGGATCGCGGCTGAAGCCGCTCCTACAGAAATTGGGGTGGAAGGGCTTACTCGCCCCAGACGTCTTTCAGTACCCTTACCCAGTTCTCGCCCATGATCTTGCGCACGACGCGCTCGGAATGGCCGCGCCCCAGCAGGGTTTCGGTGAGGTTGGGGAATTCGCCGACGGTACGGATACCCAGCGGGTTGATGATCTGGCCGAAATTGGTCAGGCGCCGGGCGTAGCCCTTGTCGTGGGTCAGGTACTCGAAGAAGTCCTGGCCGTGGCCCTGGGTGAAGTCGGTGCCGATGCCGATGGCGTCTTCGCCGACCAGGTTCATCACGTATTCGATGGCCTCGGCGTAGTCATCGATGGTCGAGTCGATGCCCTTGGCCAGGAACGGCGCGAACATGGTCACGCCAACGAAGCCGCCGTGATCGGCGATGAACTTCAGTTCTTCATCGGACTTGTTGCGCGGGTGCTCCTTCAGGCCTGAGGGCAGGCAGTGCGAGTAGCACACCGGCTTCTTCGACTCGAGGATGACTTCCTCGGAAGTCTTGGAGCCGACGTGGGACAGGTCGCACATGATGCCGACGCGGTTCATCTCGGCGACGATCTCGCGACCGAAGCCGGACAGGCCGCCGTCGCGCTCGTAGCAGCCGGTGCCGACCAGGTTCTGGGTGTTGTAGCACATCTGCACGATGCCCACGCCGAGCTGCTTGAACACCTCGACGTAGCCGATCTGGTCCTCGAACGCATGGGCGTTCTGGAAGCCGTAGAGGATGCCGGTCTTGCCCTGCTCCTTGGCCTTGCGGATGTCGGCGGTGGTGCGTACCGGGATGACCAGGTCGCTGTTATCGCGGATCAGGTTATTGCTGGCGACGATGTTGTTTACCGTGGCCTGGAAACCTTCCCACACGGACACGGTGCAGTTGGCCGCGGTCAGGCCGCCCTTGCGCATGTCTTCGAACAGTTCGCGGTTCCACTTGGCGATGATCAGACCGTCGATGACGATGCTGTCGGCGTGCAATTCGGCTGGGCTCATCAGGTTTGTCCCCTAAACAGATGCGCCGAGTCGGTCGTCGGCGCTTTGGGGAGAGCTTATCCCTGGGGGGCAGGGCGACCCGGTGCAAAAACGACTGGGGGTTTGCCGAAAGCGTCAAGCCGAGGTCGCGAACGGATATGTGGCTCTGCATGTGGCATCCCGTTCCTACTGGCAGGTGTGCGTTCAATCGCTGCTCGTTGCGGGGTTGGCGCGAGTGCTATGAGACCGGATGCATCCCGGCCTGCGGTATCCCCCTGTAGGAGCGGCTTCAGCCGCGATCCGACCCGAAGGGGCGGGGGCGCGCGGTCCATACCGAAAGAACGCGACATGGAAAGCTTCGCGGCTGAAGCCGCTCCTACGGGCAGGTGTGCATTCAGGCTGGCCGCTCGTGGCGATCCTGGCTTGGGCTAACGGCGAAGCGCCTGCGATAGCAGCGCGAGAAGTACGAGGCCGAGTCGAAGCCGCAGGCCAGGCCAACCTCCAATACGCTGAGGTCGCTCTGGCGCAGCAACTGGCGCGCCTTGTCCAGGCGCAGGTCAAGGTAGAAGGCCGAAGGCGTGGTATCCAGATGATGACGAAACAGCCGCTCCAACTGGCGTACGGTGATGCCGGCCAACTCGGCCAGCGCCTCGGTGGACAGCGGTTGCTCGCACTGGCGCTCCATCTCGCCGACCACCCGCACCAGCTTCTTGTTGTGCAGGTCGTAGCGACTGGCCACCTGCATGCGCTGGTGATCCAGGCGGGTGCGGATGCGGCTGACCACGAACTGTTCGGACACCTGCACCGCCAGCGGCTCGCCGTGTTCCTGGCCGATCAGGCCGAGCATCAGGTCGAGGCTGCTGGTGCCTCCGGCGCTGGTGATGCGTTTACCGTCGATCTCGAACAGCTCCTGGGTGACCAGCAACGCCGGGTAGCGCTCGCGAAAGGCGTCGATGGCTTCCCAGTGCAGGGTCAGACGCTGGTGCTGGAACAGCCCGGCCTCGGCCAGCACGAAGCTGCCGGTGTCGATGCCGCCGAGCACTGCCAGTTCCGGTTCGCGCCGTTGTAGCCAATGCGCCAGATGGTGGTCGTAGTGGGCCAGCGGCTCGAAACCGGCGACCACGAACAGCGCCTGGGTGTCAGCGGGCAGTTCCAGGCCGTCGTCGACGTTGAGCGACATGCCGTTACTGGCCTGTACGGCATTGCCGTCCTGGCTGAGCAGGCGCCAGCGATGCAGCTCGCCGCGAAAGCGATTGGCCACGCGCAGCGGTTCAATGGCCGACATCAGGCCCATCATCGAGAAGCCGGGCAGCAGCAGGAAGCAGAAGGTCTGAGGCATACAGGTCACGAGGCCGATACAGGGTGGCAGGTAGCCCGGATGCAATCCGGGGGCGGATTCCCGGATTGCATCCGGGCGACGGGCATATCGGAAAGATTAATGGGCCAGCATGGCTTTCATGCAAGCAGAAAGTCGGTATAGGTCAATAGATAGTCGCTCAAGTGCGAATGAGGCGTGAAATCGAAGCGTAAGGTGTTTTCATCGGGAGACGATATCCCCGAGCACGGTGGGGGTTCTGCCCGCTGGCAGGCCTCTAGAAAAACGAAATAGAACCGCTGTGACACGATGAGGAGCACCCAGATGAAAGGTCTTACCGCGCTGGCCGCGTGCTGCACCCTGACCCTGTTCAGTACCTCCCTGCTGGCCGACGACGCCAGTTGCAAGAACGTTCGCATCGGCGCCGTCGGCTGGACCGACGTGGTCGCCACCACCGCCGTCGCCAGCGAGCTGCTGCAGGGCCTCGGCTACGAAACCAAGCAGACCCAGGCGTCACAACAGATCATCTTCGCCGGTATCCAGAAAGGGCAGATCGATGCCTTCCTCGGTTATTGGAAGCCGATCATGGACGACAACATCAAACCCTTCCTCGACGCTGGCGCGGTCAAGGTTGCCGCCGAGCCGTCGCTGGATGACGCCGTGGCCGTGCTCGCCGTACCCAGCTACACCGCTGACAAGGGCCTCAAGACCCTGGCCGACATCGCCAAATTCAAGGACGAGCTGGACGGCAAGATCTATGGCATCGAAGCCGGTTCGGGCGCCAATACGGCGATCCAGAAAATGATCGACTCCGACCAGTTCGGCCTGGGTAGCTTCAAACTGGTGGAATCGAGTGAAGCGGGCATGCTCGCCGCCGTTGGCCGCGCCGTACGCAACGAGAAACCGGTGGTGTTCTTCGGCTGGAAACCGCACCCGATGAACCTGTCGATGCAGATCACGTACCTGACCGGCACCGACGACGTGTTCGGCCCCAACGATGGAGCCGCGACGGTGTCCACCGTCACCGCGCCGGACTACGCCGAGCGTTGCCCCAACGCCAATCGTCTGCTCACCAGCCTGCGCTTTACCAGCGCGCAGGAGGCCGAGCTGATGCAGCCGATCATGGATCGCAAGCAGCCTGCGCAGGTGGCGCGTGACTGGATCAAGGCCAACCCGCAGGTGGTCGAGGCCTGGCTCGAGGGCGTCACCACGCTGGACGGCAAGCCCGCCAACGCCGCGCTGGTCGCTGGCAACTGATGCCACGGCGCCGGTTTATTCGGCGCCAATTCCCTTTTTGCACAACGCCTGCGGCCCTGCCGTCGGCACTCGTTCGCCTCTGGAAAGGACAGTCGAAAATGAACTACGAGGTTATCGTCACCTGCGCGGTGACCGGCGCTGGCGACACCGTCGGCAAGCACCCGGCGATCCCGGTCACGCCCAAGGAGATCGCTGCCGCCGCCATCGAGGCGGCCAAGGCCGGCGCTACCGTCGCCCACTGCCATGTGCGCGACCCGCAGACCGGCAAGCCGAGCCGTGACGTGGCGCTGTACCGCGAGTTGGTTGAGCGCATTCGCGAAAGCGACACCGACGTGATCATCAACCTCACCGCCGGCATGGGCGGTGATCTGGAGATTGGCCGGGGCGAGCAGCCATTGGAGTTCGGCGCCGGCACCGATCTGGTCGGGCCGCTCACCCGCCTGGCGCATGTCGAAGCACTGCTGCCGGAAATCTGCACCCTGGACTGCGGCACGCTGAATTTCGGCGACGGCGATTTCATCTACGTCTCCACCCCGGCGCAGCTGCGCGCCGGCGCCAAGCGCATCACCGAGCTGGGGGTGAAGGCCGAGCTGGAAATCTTCGACACCGGCCACCTGTGGTTCGCCAGGCAGATGATCAAGGAAGGGCTGCTGGACGACCCGTTGATCCAGCTGTGCCTGGGCATCCCCTGGGGCGCGCCGGCCGACACCACGACCATGAAGGCCATGGCCGACAACCTGCCGCCGGGTATCACCTGGGCCGGCTTCGGCATCGGCCGCATGCAGATGCCCATGGTTGCCCAGGCCATGTTGCTCGGCGGCCACGTGCGGGTAGGGCTGGAGGACAACATCTGGCTGGATCGCGGCGTGCACGCCAGCAACGGTCAGCTGGTCGAGCGCGCCATCGAGATCATCGAACGCCTCGGCGGCCGTGCGCTGACCCCGGCCGAAGGGCGGGAAAAGATGAAGCTCAAGCGCCGCGGCTGACGCGGAGCGCCGCCCGGCCCGTCCCACAGATTTGCGCTGCTCTTGTGGGAGGGGCTTTAGCCGCGACAACCGTAGCCCGGATGCAATCCGGGGAAATTTCACCTGCCATCCCCGGATTGCATCCGGGCTACACCCGCAAGGAACCCACCATGCCCTTCGTTACCGATATCAAGACCTTCGCCGCCCTCGGCACCGGCGTGATCGGCGCCGGCTGGATCGCCCGCGCCCTGGCCCACGGCCTCGACGTGATCGCCTGGGACCCGGCGCCCGGCGCCGAGGCTGCGCTGCGCACGCGCCTGGCCAATGCCTGGCCGGCGCTGCAGAAACAGGGCCTGGCCCCCGGTGCCTCGCTGGATCGCCTGCGTTTCGTCAGCACCATCGAGGACTGCGTACGCGATGCCGACTTTATCCAGGAAAGCGCGCCCGAGCGCCTCGAGCTCAAGTGCGAGCTGCACGCGAAGATCAGCGCCGCCGCGCGCCCCGATGTGCTGATCGGCTCCAGTACCTCGGGCCTGCTGCCCAGCGAATTCTATGCAGACGCTGCGCACCCCGAGCGCTGCGTGGTTGGCCATCCCTTCAATCCGGTGTATCTGCTGCCACTGGTGGAGGTGGTCGGCGGGGCGAAGACCGCCCCGGAGGCGGTGCAGGCCGCCATCGAGGTCTACCAATCGCTGGGCATGCGCCCGCTGCATGTGCGCAAGGAAGTGCCAGGGTTTATCGCGGACCGTCTGCTCGAAGCGTTGTGGCGTGAGGCGTTGCACCTGGTCAACGACGGCGTGGCAACCACCGGCGAGATCGACGATGCGATCCGCTTCGGCGCTGGCCTGCGCTGGTCGTTTATGGGCAGCTTCCTGACCTACACCCTGGCCGGCGGCCCGGCCGGCATGCGTCACTTCATGGCCCAGTTCGGTCCGGCGCTGAAGCTGCCCTGGACGTACCTCGAGGCGCCGGAGCTGACCGAAGGGCTGATTGATGCGGTGGTCGAGGGCACTGCCGAGCAGCAGGGCGAACGCAGCCTGGATGCCCTGGAGCGCTATCGCGACGATTGCCTGCTGGCGGTGCTGGAGGCGATTCGCCAGACCAAGGCCAAGCATGGCTTCGAGTTCGCCGAGTAATCGAGTCACTCCCGGTGCGCATGGCGCACCCTACGCCAGAATATCCAGCCGCTCCGAGCTAGCTCCCCTCTCCCATTTATGGGGCAAAAGCGGGAACAGCGAAGCACTGCTTCGCCCGCTGTTGCGACCTGAGCTCTGCGAAGGGCTGGGGCACAGAGTGGGGGCTGGGGAAGAGGGCCGCTTCAGGAGCCGCACTGAAATGTGCAACAAACCACTTACCACCTACCGCACCGGTGTTGCCCCCGACTGGGTCGACTACAACGGCCATCTGCGCGATGCCTTCTACCTGCTGATTTTCAGCCACGCCACCGATGCGCTGATGGACGTGCTGGGCCTGGACGAGGCAGGTCGCGTCCGTACCGGGCACACCCTGTACACCCTGGAATGTCACCTCAACTTCCTGGCGGAGGTGAAGGAGAGCGAGCCGGTGGAAGTGCGTACGCAGCTTTTGGCGCATGACGCCAAACGCCTGCATATCCACCATGCGCTGTATCGACCTGGCGAGGACGCCAGCCTGGCGGAAAGCGAGCAGATGCTGATGAATATCGACAGCGCCGCCGGCCGCGCGGCGCCGTTCGACGCTCAGGTTGCCGACAAGGTAGCGCAGCTGACCAGCGAGCATCAGGGATTGCCACAGCCGGTCTGCGTTGGCCGGGTTATAGGCCTGCGCCGCTAGCAAGCTTCGCCCCGGGGCGGGGCTCCTACAGGGCGGCGGGGCTGCTCGTGCTTGCGTAGGAGCCGCGCCCCGCGGCGAATTCGGTATATCAGGCGAGCTGGACGCCAGATTCGCCCGGTACCTCTTCGACTACTTTGGCTTGTACGCGCAATACCCCGGCCGTGGGCCGACCTTGGGGTGATGACGGCAGGTGTCCGGGCGCTTGTCGTAGACGGTGCACAGGCGCGTCTTGCGATCGAGGAACAGGCAGTCGTTGTTGGACATGCGGATCAGGGTGAAGATGCCGGACTTCTGGTTGAAGCGCTCGACGATGCCGTCCTTCTGCAGGCGCTTGGCGATGTTCTTCGGTGGCTCGCTGCGCTCGAACTCGTCCACCAGCTCCAGGCGGATCAGATCGTTCAGGCGTACTTCCACAGGCATGGTGCAGCAGGTGGACATGCAGCTATGGCACATGTCTGCCGTGTATTTGGCCCAGGTTTCCAGGCGGTCGATCTCTGCAGCGGCTATCAGGCGGGGTTTTATCATGATGCTCGGGTAGGCCTGTCTTGTGCGGCGGACTGTTCGCTTCGCTCCCGAGTCCGCCCTACGGTCACGGGGCGGCGATGATAGCGGGCGCGGGGCGTTTGTGAAGCACCGGCTGGCGGCTGATTGCTTTGCGTTGTGCCTGTGAACGGCTTGGCAGTCGTCTCTCTGGGTGTGGGTCGGCGCGGCTCCTATACTGTGGCTCGTCTCGGGCGGCCAGCAGGAACGTGAGGCGACTTCTTTCTCAGGATTGGGACATAACGCATGCAATGGATTTTCATGCTGGTCGGTTTGGTGCTCGGCGTGGGCGTCAGCGAATCGGTCACGGGCGCGCTTCTTGGCGGTCTGATCGGCCTCAGCCTGGGCCAGGCGCTGCGTCTGCAAGGGCTGGAGATGCGCAATGCGCAGCTGACTGCGCAGCTCAAGGACTTCGCCGAGCGCTTCGATCACGGAACTCGTGCCATCCACGAGCGCCTGGTCAAGGTCGAGCAGGGCGAGCGAAGCGAACCTGAACCGGTTCCCGCGTCTGCTGAACCTGTCGCCAGTTCCGCGCCCGAGGCCCAGTCCGAGCCGGTCGTTGCTGAAGAGCCCGAGCTGGACTGGACACTTGATCCACTGCCTGAAATCGAAACATCGCAGCCTGTCGCAGAACCTGCGCCACTGGCTGCTCAGGTTGCTCACCAGCCGCAACCGGCAGCGCAGCAAAGCCCCTGGCGCGAGCAAGCGCCGCGAGAACCGAACCTGATCGAGCGTGGTATTGCTGCCGCCAAGGCCTGGCTGTTTGGCGGTAACACCGTGCTGCGAGTCGGCGTGGTGTTGCTGTTCCTCGGCCTGGCTTTCCTCCTGCGTTACGCCACCGAAGGCGTCGAAGTGCCGGTGGAATTGCGTTACATGGGCGTGGCGGCCAGTGCCCTGGCCCTGCTCGGCCTGGGCTGGTGGCTGCGCCGGCGCAATCCCGGTTACGCCCTGGTGCTGCAGGGCACCGGCATCGCCGTGCTGTACCTGACGGTGTTCGCCGCCATGCGCCTGCACCCGCTGCTCGATCCGGGCATGGCCCTCGGCCTGCTGGTGGCAGTGACGCTGTTCTCGGCAATTCTCGCCGTGCAGCAGAACGCCCTGGGCCTGGCTGCTGCAGCGGCGCTCGGTGGTTTCGCCGCGCCAATCCTGACCTCCACCGGCAGCGGCAACCATGTCGCGCTGTTTTCCTACTTTGCCCTGCTCAACGCCGGCATCTTTGCCATCGCCTGGTTCAAGGCCTGGCGCCTGCTCAACCTGATCGGCTTCGTCGGCACCTTCGGCATCGGCTTCGCCTGGGGGCTGCGTTCCTACACACCGGAACTGCTGGGCAGCACCGAGCCGTTCCTGATCCTGTTCTTTTTGATGTACGTGGCCATCGGCCTGCTGTTCGCCCGCCGCACCCTGCGTGACGCGGCGGATGCGCCCGAGGCGCGTGACGAGCTGCTGCGCTAGTCGCTACGGCGTGGCGACTACGTCGATGCCACCACGTTGTTCGGCCCGCCGTTGATCGGCTTCGGTCTGCAAGTCGCATTGGTGCGGCATATCGAGTTCGCCGCAGCGTTCAGCGCCCTCGGCCTCGGTCTGTTCTATCTGCTGCTGGCGCGCGTACTCAAGGCGCGCGCTGGCGAGCGAGCACTGTTGCTGGTGGAAACCTGTCTGGCGCTCGGCGTGGTGTTCGCCAGCCTGGCCATTCCGCTCGGTCTCGATGCCCGTTGGACGGCGGCGGCCTGGGCCGTGGAAGGCGCCGGCATCTTCTGGTTGGGTCTGCGTCAGGGACGGCCGCTGGCGCGTGCGTTCGCCCTGCTGCTGCAGGTGGGCGCGGCATTGGCTTTCGTCAGTGGCCTGGAGCATGGCTATGGCAGCCTGCTCGACGGCTCGCCGCTGGGCGCGCTGATGCTCGGTGCGGCGTTGCTGTTCAGCTATTGGCAGCTACGCCAGGCGCCGCAGGCGGCCAACGCCTGGGAAATCCGCCTGCTGCCCTGGTTGGGGTTGGCCGGGCTGGCGTTTGTCTATCTGATCGCACCGCTGCTGTTCGAGGCGCCCGGCACCGCCATCGCCTGGGCGTTGGCAGGCCTTGCGACCTTGTTCGTCGGCCTGCGTATCGCTGCGCCGAGCTTCGTCTACAGCGCCTTCGCCATCCAGTTGTTCGGCGGCCTACTGTTCCTCGGTCAGATGGCGCTGGATTCGCTGTTTGGCAGTGGCAGCTTCAGTGCTGGCTGGTTCGGCCTGCTGGCGGCGTCGATGGTGGGACTGGGGCTGATCGCCGGCATGCTACTGGCGGCGCGCGATCCGCAGATCCGCGAGAATCGCCGCCTGCTCGGCGCCCTGTCGATGGTGATGCTGTTGGGCCTGGTATTTATCAACCTGGCGGTGCTGTTCGTCCTGCCCTGGGTGGCGGCTGCCGCTGTGTGGGGCGGCACGGGCCTGCTGATTCTGTTGCTGGCGCTGTATCTGCAACAGCGCGCGGCGTTCCTGTTCAGCTTGGCGCTGCAGGTCTTCGCTGGCCTGGCCTTCCTTGCTGCCGGGCCGTTGCTGCTGTCGGGTATCAGTGGCGAGGGCTTGTCGCCGCTGGCGCACACCGGCTTCTGGACGCCCGCCGTGCTCGGCCTGGCCGCGCAGATCGGCGCCTGGCGCCTGCAGGGGCTGGCGCGTAGCGGCCGTGATACGGGCATCGACGGCGTCAGCCTGCAGCGCCTGGGCCAGCTGTTGCTGGCCTGGGGGGCGGCCTGGTGGGCCCTGGCTTTGGCCAGTGAGGTGCTGCGCTTCGTGAGCGACAACATGCAGGCCAGCATGTTGCTGGTACTGGCTGCGCTGTCGGCGCTGGTCTGGATGCTGCTGGCGCTACGCACCCGCTGGCGCGAGTTGGCGCTGCTATGCAGCCTGCTGGCACCGGTTGCGGGCTTGGTCCTGATCCATGCCTGGCATCCTTTTTACCATCCAGCCGCGAATTTCGGCTGGCTGGGCTGGGCTGCCGTGATCGCGGTGCATCTGCTTATCCTGCGGTCCCTGGGCGATCTACTACCGAGCAGGGCGGCCAGCGTCGCCCATGTGCTCGGCTGCTGGTTGCTGATCGGCGTGCTGGCGCTGGAACTGCGCTACCTGCTGCTGAGCCTGGCCGATCATTACAACGCCTGGCGCTGGTTGGGTTGGGCATTGCTGCCGACCGCTTACCTGTGGGCAATGGCGCAGGCGCGTCGCCTGCCCTGGCCGGTGGCTGGGTTCGAGCGTGAATACCGGCTGTGGGCAGCGGCACCGTTGGCCGCGCTGATGCTCGCCTGGTTCTGGCTGGCCAATGCCAATAGCGCCGGTGATAGCGATCCGCTGCCTTATCTGCCGCTGTTCAATCCACTGGAGTTGGGTTTGCTGCTGTGTCTGGGCGCGTGATGCGCTGCCGCGTTTCGGCCTGGCACCGGTGCGGGTGCTGCCGGTGGTGCAGGGCGTCGCAGGTGTTTCGCTGTTTGCCCTGCTGACGGTGATGGTGATGCGTACCGCGCACCACTGGGGTGGTGTGCCCTGGCAGACGTCAGCGTTGTTCGACTCGATGCTGGTGCAGGCCGGGCTGTCCATCGTCTGGACCCTGATCGCCCTGGCGCTGATGCTCTTCGGGCATCTACGCGTACGCCGCGAGCTGTGGCTTGTCGGCGCCGCGCTGATCGCCCTGGTGGTAGCCAAGTTGTTCTTCGTCGAGCTGGGTAATCGTGGCGGCCTGGAGCGTATCGTCTCGTTCATCGGCGTCGGGGTGCTGTTGCTGGTGGTGGGCTATTTCGCCCCGCTGCCGCCGCGCAAGGCCGAAAAGTTGGCTGCTGACGAACAGGAGTCTGCCGTATGAGCTTCATCCGTTGGGGCCTGCTCCTGGGGTTGTCGCTGAGTGCACTTAGTCAGGCCAGTGAGACACCTCAGGACTATCGGCACAGCGCTGCCCTGCAACTCGCTGGTGAGGGCCCCTGGTATCGCCTTGAGCTGCCCTTCGCTGCTCACCTCGCCGCCGGACATGGTGATTTGCGCGATCTACGCGTATTCGACAGCAATGGTCAGATGCAGGCCTACGCGTTGATTCCGGGGCGTAGCGAGACCGTGCAGCAGGAACAGGAGCATGGTGTGCGCTGGTTTCCGTTGCGGGGCCGCGCCGATGCCCAGGAAATACCCGCGCTGCGCGTCGAGCGCAGCACTACTGGCACGCTGATCGAACTGCGCGGCGATGCACCGACCGAAAGCGAGCAGCAACTGCGCGGTTGGTTGCTCGATGCCAGCGTCATCGATGCGCCGCTGGTGCGTCTGAATCTGGACTGGAGTGGGGCAGAGGAAGGATTTCAGCGCTTCAGCATCGAGGCCAGTGACGACCTGCAGCACTGGCGTAGTTGGGGAGACGGGCAGGTGGTGCGTCTGAGCTTCGCCGATGAGCGTATCGATCAGCGCCAGGTCGAGCTGCCAGGGCAGCGTGCCCGTTATCTGCGTCTGCTGTGGAGCAACCCAGCCCGGGCCCCGCAACTGCAGGCCGTTACCTTGCGCAGTCAGCGGCAGGCTCATCAGGCTGCGCCGCTGGTGTGGTCCGAGCCCATGCCGGCGCAGAGCAACGCTGAGGGACAGTACCAGTGGCAGTTGCCCTTGTCGTTGCCTCTGGAGCGACTGCGGGTCGAACTGGAACAGAGCAACACGTTGGCGCCACTGCGCTTCGAGGCGCGCAGCAGCGACCAGGGTGCCTGGCGTCAGCTGACAAGCGGGGTGCTTTATCGTCTGCCTGAGGCTGGGCGTGAAGTGGTGAACGATGAGTTGTCCTTGCCTGGTTGGCCGGTGCGCCAGCTGCGCGTGCAGGTGGATGCGCGAGGGGGCGGCTTGGGCGCGGATACGCCTCACATGCAGGTAGCGCTACGCGCCACGCAGCTGGTATTTCTCGCCCGTGGCGAGCCACCCTATCGGCTGGTGCTGGGTAGCCCGAGTGCGCAGTCGGCAGCATTGCCGCTGCACACCCTGATCCCCGGTTATCAGCCTGAACGACTTGTCAGCCTTGGTCGTGCCGAGTTGGTCGAGCCGCTTGCCGCTGCGGTCGAATCACAAGCTGGCGCCGGTCAGGACTGGCAGCGTTGGGGACTCTGGGCTGTACTGCTGGTGGGAATTGGGTTGCTGGCGGCGATGGCCGCCAGTGTGCTGCGTCGCCCACCAGACGCCTGAGAGGCATGGACCCATAAAGCCCAGCTGCGGCAGGGCTTTTGCAGTATCTTAGGCACCCCGCGCCAATCCAGCATTGAAGGTCAGGAAGGCCCTTGCGTATTTCGATTCGCGTCATCGCCCAGTCGCCTCGTGTCGCTTGCGTATGCGACTCACGCACTGCTTCGCCGGGAATGCGGAGGAGTCGCTGATGCAGGCCTGCATGGCTTCCGGCTGGAGTTTCTCGGCGCCTGTGCTGGTGACGCTGCTGGTGTGCCTCGGCGTGATCCTGCTGGCGCACTGGGTGACCCGCCAGCGCGACTTCCCGGGGCGTGACAGCTTTATCCTTCTGCACTTGGCCAGCTTGTGGTGGATGGGCGCCGCGGCTCTTGAGATGAGCTTCTTCGCCGCCGACTGCAAGATGTTCTGGGCCAGCATGGCCTGGCCCGGCATCGTTGCCACGCCGACGTTCTGGGCGGTCTTCCTCTGGCAATACGTCAACAGCATGCGCACGCCGCTGGCGCGCAGCAGCATCCTCGGGCTGAGCCTGGTGCCGCTGCTGGTCTGGGGGCTGGCGCTGAGCAACCCCTGGCATGGTCTGTTCTACGGGGCTGGCAGTGCGCCGGTCGACGCGAGTCTGGGTGCGCCGGTGCGCTACGAGCATGGCCCGTTGTTCTACGCCACCGCCGTCTACGTCTACCTGTTCATGGCCTTCTGCATGGGCGTGGTGACGCGTGCCGCGGCGCTGAGTCAGGGGCTGCATCGCCGCCACTATCTGGCCTTCGTGCTGGTCACCGCAGTGCCCTGGGTGGCCAATATCGGTTATGTGGGGTTCGGCTGGACGCTGTTCGGCTTCGACCCGACGCCTTTCAGTTTCGCGTTCACCCTGATTGCTTTTTCCTGGCTGATCGTCGGGGTGCGCCTGTTCGACCTGTTGCCGGTGGCCCGTCATCTGCTGCTCGAAGCCTTGCTCGATCCGGTGCTGGTGATCGACCCGCGTGGGCGCGTGATCGAGGCCAACCCGGCGGCGCTGAAACTGGCAGGCCTGCAATCGGGATGGCAAGGCACCGAGTTGGGGCAGTGGCCGGTTTTCGGTGCCGATCTGCAGCAGTTGCTGCAAGAGCACAACGGCCCCGAGCAGGACCTGCCGCTGACGCTGACCAGCGCCGCGCGCTACTACGAGGTGCGTGTGCGCGCCATCCAGCGTGCCACCCGCCATGGCCCGACCCTGCTCGGCCATATGCTCTATATCCGTGACGTGACCCAGCGCCACCTCAGTGAACTCAAGCTGGCCGAGGCGCTGGCGCTGAGTGAGGAGCGTCTGCGCACCATCTCCAGCCTGCACGAGCAACTGCGCGAGCAGGCCCTGTGTGATCCGCTGACCGGGTTGTACAACCGCCGTTATCTGGATGAGTTCTTCGAGCGCGAACTGGCCAGGGCGCAGCGCGAGAACCTGCCATTGGCGCTGGCCCTGATCGATCTCGATCACTTCAAGCGCCTCAACGACGAATGCGGCCACCTGGTCGGCGACGACGTACTCAAGGCCGTCGCGCAGCACCTGTTGGATAACCTGCGCAGTACCGATGCGGTGTTTCGTATCGGTGGCGAAGAGTTTCTGCTGATCCTGCCGGGCGCCGATCCGCGCGAGGCCAGCGAACGTCTGCAAAGCATCTGCGCGCAACTGGCGACTCGCGATGTCGCCACCCGTGGCGGCGACCAGCGTGTGACCCTGTCTGCCGGGCTGGCCCATTGGCCTGAGCAGGGGCAGGCACTCGACGAGCTGCTGCAGGCTGCCGACGCTGCGCTTTATCAGGCCAAACGCGACGGGCGCAATCGCGTTTGCGGGCAGTTGCCAGGCGCCGATCTCAGCCATCCATCCCGGCAGGCAGCATTGCGCGGCGACTCGGGTTAAACTGCGCGCGATTTTTCCCCTTTCCGGAGCCGTCCATGTCCCGCGTCACCCTGAGCCGCTACCTGATCGAGCAGACTCGCAGCCACAACACCCCGGCCGATCTGCGTTTTCTTATCGAAGTCGTGGCGCGGGCCTGCAAGGCGATCAGCCACCAGGTTTCCAAGGGCGCCCTCGGCGGCGTGCTGGGCAGCCTGGACAGCGAAAACGTGCAGGGCGAAGTACAGAAGAAGCTCGACGTGATCTCCAACGAAATCCTCCTCGAAGCCAACGAGTGGGGCGGCCACCTGGCCGGCATGGCCTCCGAGGAAATGGACAACGCCTACCAGATTCCCGGCAAGTACCCCAAGGGTGCCTACCTGCTGGTTTTCGACCCGCTGGATGGCTCCAGCAACATCGACGTCAACGTCTCGGTCGGCACTATCTTCTCGGTGCTGCGCAGCCCCGAGCGCAACGGTGAAACCGGCGACCTGGGCGAGGAAGCCTTCCTCCAGCCGGGCACCCAGCAGGTTGCCGCCGGTTACGCCATCTACGGCCCGCAGACCATGCTGATGCTGACCCTGGGCGATGGCGTAAAAGGCTTCACCCTGGATCGTGAACTCGGCAGCTTCGTGCTCACCCACGACAACATCAAGGTGCCGGAGTCGACCAAGGAATTCGCCATCAACATGTCCAACCAGCGCCACTGGGAAGCCCCGGTGCAGCGTTACGTCTCCGAGCTGCTGGCCGGTGAAACCGGGCCGCTGGGGCGCAACTACAACATGCGCTGGATCGCCTCGATGGTGGCCGACGTGCACCGTATCCTCACCCGCGGTGGTGTGTTCATGTACCCGCGTGATGCCCGCGAGCCGGACAAGCCGGGCAAGCTGCGCCTGATGTACGAGGCCAACCCGATGTCGATGATCATCGAACAGGCCGGTGGCGCTGCGACCGACGGTAACCAGCGCATTCTCGATATCCAGCCCACTTCCCTGCACCAGCGCGTGCCGGTATTCCTCGGCTCCAAGGAAGAAGTGCTGCGTATCACCGCCTACCACCGCAACTGATGAGCGCCTGGCAGCCGCTGCTCGACTGGTGGTTCGGTGCCGAAGGCAGCGCTACCGAAGTCGCCGCAGCGCGCCAGGGGTTGTGGTTCGGCAAGCGCGACAGCCAGGATCGTGAGGCAGAGGCGCGGTTCGGCGCCCTGGTCGAGCGGGCGTTGGCTGGCGATCTCAAGGATTGGCTGGATGACCCGCAGGGTTGGCTGGCACAGCTGATCCTGCTCGATCAGCTGCCGCGCATGATCTTTCGCGATACGCCGCGGGCCTTTGCCGGCGACAGCCGGGCTCGCCCATTGCTGCAGGACGGCCTTGAGCGTGGCTGGGATCGTAGGCTGACGCCGATCCAGCGGGTGTTTGCCTATCTGGTCTTCGAGCACGCCGAAGATCTGCCCTTGCAGGACCGTGCGGTCGAGCTGTTTGCTGATCTGCTGAACGAAGCCGCTGTCGATGAGCGGCCATTGTTCGCTAATTTCCTCGATTTCGCCGAGCGCCATCAGCGGGTGATTGCCCGTTTCGGTCGCTTCCCTCATCGCAATGCGATTCTCGGTCGCGCCTGCACTGACGAAGAGCAGGCCTTCCTGCGGGAACCCGGCTCGCGTTTCTGAACTCCAAGCGGGCAAGTCGTCGCCGGCTATGCCAAGCTTGCTGGCACCTTCCCATCAGGAGCTTCATCCATGTCGATGCGTATCGTCGCGTTGCTCGCCTGCTGCCTGCTCGCTGCCTGCAGCAAGGTCAATCAGGAAAACTACTCCAAGCTCAAGGCCGGTATGAGCAAGCAGGAAGTGGAAAGCCTGCTCGGCGCGCCCGGTGAGTGTGCCGGCGCACTGGGGATGACCAGTTGCACCTGGGGCGACGACAAGGCCTATATCAGTGTCCAGTACGCCGGGGACAAGGTCATGCTGTTCTCCGGCAAGGGACTCAAGTAAACAGGAGCTTCCATGCGTTCGATCCTAATCGCCAGCGCCATTCTCGCCCTGGCCGGCTGCGCCAATTCCGGTACCGGCAGCATCCCCAAACCGCCACCGCAGACCATGCAGGTCGACCTGCAGCGCTACCAGGGCACCTGGTACGAGCTGGCGCGCCTGCCGATGTTCTTCCAGCGCAACTGCGTGCAGTCCGAAGCGCATTACGGTCTGCGTGACGATGGCCGCATCGACGTGACCAACCGCTGCCGCGACAAGGACGGTGAGTGGATCGAGGCCAAGGGCGTCGCCGAGCCTCAGGTCGAAGGGCAAACCGACAAGCTGTGGGTACGCTTCGATAACTGGGCCAGCAAGCTGCTGCCGATCAAGGGCGACTACTGGGTGATCTACCACGACGAGGACTATCGCGTGGCACTGGTCGGTCACCCGGAGCACAAGTACCTCTGGCTGCTCTCGCGCACCCCTGAGGTGGATCAGGAAACCCGCGACAAGCTGCTCAGCGTCGCGCGCGAGCAGGGCTACGTCACCTCGGACCTGATCTGGCGTCAGGCCGATTGATACACCTATAGCCGGATTGCATCGGCTACGTAACTGGGTGCGTTAGGCCTGCCCCTGTAGGAGCGAGCTTGCTCGCGATCAGATCGGCTGGCGAACATCGAGGGATCGCCGGCAAGCCGGCTCCTACGCAGGCGGGGGCCGGGCTACGCTTTCACTCCCAGTCCAGGCGCGCCAGCTTCCATTCGCTGCCGTCGAGCCACCACTCCAGTTTCACCGAATAGTGCCGCGCGCTATCGGGGATCAACCCCTCGGCGCCACTCAGACCTACCTGAGCTTCGGTATAGCCCTTGCTGCTGATCGCCGAGTCGATCCAGCTGTTCTTGCCCAGTGCGATGACCTTGATGTTCTTGTGGCGCAGGAACAGCAGGGTCATGGTGCGCTTGGCCCATTCACGGTCCAGCTCCTGGCGGGCCAAGAAGTCGCCATGCAACTGCTCCAGCACTGCACCGCTGCTCTTGGCCTCGATGTTGTCCTGCAACTGCTGAACGGCCGCCTCCAGAGCGGCCTGCGGGTCGTCACGGCCGCCGCAGCCGGTGAGCAGGAGGGTGAGAGACATAAACAGCGACCAAGCCAGATGACGCATCGACATGCTGAACTTCCTTTTCATGGTTATGATGCCGGGCAGAGTGGAACACGGCAGTTGTAGCCCAGCCAACAGGAGCCAACCATGCAGACTTTGTACCCGGAGATCAAACCCTACGCTCGCCATGAACTGGCGGTCGAGCAACCGCACGTGCTGTACATCGACGAGAGCGGCTCTGCGGACGGGTTGCCGGTACTGTTCATCCATGGCGGCCCTGGTGCAGGCTGCGATTCAGCCAGCCGCCGTTACTTCGATCCTGCCCTGTATCGCATCGTCACCTTCGACCAGCGTGGCTGTGGCCGTTCGACTCCGCACGCGAGCCTGGAAAACAACACCACCCAGGCGTTGATCGCCGATATCGAGCGTATTCGTGAGCACCTGGGTATCGACAAGTTCGTGCTGTTCGGTGGCTCCTGGGGCTCGACCCTGGCGTTGGCTTATGCACAGGCGCATCCGCAGCGCGTGCATGGGCTGATTCTGCGCGGCATCTTCCTGTGTCGGCCGCAGGAGTTCAGCTGGTTCTATCAGGAGGGTGCCAGTCGTCTGTTCCCCGATTACTGGGAGGATTACGTGGCGCCCATCCCGGTCGAGGAGCGTGGCGATCTGATGCGGGCCTTCTACAAACGCCTGACGGGTGCCGACCAGATTGCCCAGATGCATGCAGCCAAGGCCTGGTCGACCTGGGAAGGCCGCACCGCCACCCTGCGTCCGAATACTCAGGTAGTCGATCGTTTCAGCGAGGCACATCGGGCACTGTCCATTGCCCGTATCGAGTGCCACTACTTCGTCAATGACGCTTTCCTCGAACCCAACCAGCTGCTCCGTGACATACCGAAGATCGCTCACTTGCCGGGTATCATCGTACATGGGCGCTACGATGCCATCTGCCCGCTGGATAACGCCTGGGCGCTGCATCAGGCCTGGCCCAACAGCGAGCTGCAGATCATCCGTGACGCCGGCCACTCGGCGGCGGAACCCGGTATTACCGACGCGCTGATCCGCGCAGCCGAACAGATGGCCCGGCGCCTGCTCAACCTGCCGCCGGAGGATGCATGAAGCTGCTGATCCAGCGCGTCAGCGGTGCACGGGTGGAGGTGGAAGGTGAGCTGGTGGGCGGCATCGATCAGGGCCTGCTGGCGCTGGTCGGCATCGAACCGCAGGACGATCAGGCCAGTCTGTCCCGCGCGCTGCACAAGCTGCTGAACTACCGCGTGTTCAGCGACGAGGCGGGCAAGGTGAATCGCTCGCTGAGCGACGTGCAAGGCGGGCTGTTACTGGTTTCGCAATTCACCCTGGCGGCCGACACCAAAAGCGGCATGCGCCCGAGTTTCTCCAGCGCTGCACCGCCGGCGCAAGGTGCTGCTCTGTTCGACGGCTTGGTCGAAATGGCCAAGGCCCAGCACTCGCAGGTCGCTACCGGGCGCTTCGGCGCCAATATGCAGGTGCATCTGGTCAACGATGGGCCGGTGACCTTTCTGCTTGAGGTATAGCGGTAGTTTGTGGGAGCGAGCTCTGCTCGCGAATGCTGGCGACTCGAACGCTTGGCGAGCAGAGCTCGCTCCTACAGGTTGCTCGTTCGCGTTTAGAACAATCTGGCCAGCAATGCCGGCACTGCCGTCTCCACCCGCAGAATGCGCTCGCCAAGCTGCACCGGTTGCAAGCCTGCTGCTTCGCGCAGCAGCTCGACTTCGTAGGGAATCCAGCCGCCTTCCGGGCCGATGGCCAGGGTCACGGCCTCCTGCACTGCACGCGGGCAGGTCGGGTAATCACCGGGGTGGCCGGTCAGGCCAAGTGTGCCGGCTGCCAGGGCTGGTAGGCGATCCTCGACGAAGGGCTTGAAGCGTTTCTCGATGCTCACTTCGGGCAGCACCGTGTCGCGCGCCTGTTCCAGACCGAGGATCAGCTGTTCGCGAATGGCCTCGGCCTCGAGAAACGGTGTCTGCCAGAAACTCTTCTCCACCCGGTAGCTGTTGACCAATACCAGGCGCGCCACGCCCATGGCGCTGACCGTCTGCAGCACGCGCTTGAGCATCTTCGGGCGGGGCAGGGCGAGGATCAGGGTCAGCGGTAGCTTGGCCGGTGGCTGCTGGTCGAGACTGACATGCAGTTCGGCATGCTCGGCATCCAGGGCGATCAGTCGGCCTTCGCCCATCAGGCCGCCAAGATGACCGACGCGCAGGCGATCACCGGTCTCGGCGCGATGCACTTCATGTAGATGTTTCAGGCGCCTGCCACTGAGGCGTACCCGCTCGCCACCGACGAAGTCGGCGTCCTCCAGCAGCAGCAGGTTCACGGCAGCGGTGCGGGTGGCTGGTCTTCGGGCTTGGCTTCTTCTTCGGCCTGTTCCTGGTCGCGCTTGCGCTTGACCAGCGCGCCAGCCAGTACACCGGCCTCGAACAGTAGCCACATCGGCACGGCCAACAGGGTCTGCGAGAACACGTCCGGCGGCGTCAGCACCATACCGACCACGAAGCAACCGACTATCACATAGGGTCGGCTCTTGCGCAGGGTGGCGACATCGACAATGCCGACCCAGATAACCAGGAAGGTAGCGATAGGGATTTCGAAGGCCACGCCAAAGGCGAAGAACAGCGTCAGGACGAAATCAAGGTACTGGCCGATGTCGGTCATCATCGCCACGCCTTCCGGGGTCACGCTGGCGAAGAAGCCGAACATGATCGGGAACACCACGAAGTAGGCGAAGGCCATGCCGGCGTAGAACAGGAAGATACTGGAAATCAGCAGCGGCACCGCGATGCGTCGCTCATGGGTGTACAGACCCGGCGCGATGAAGCCCCAGATCTGGTGCAGGATCACCGGCATGCCGAGAAACAACGCACACATCAGGGTCAGCTTGAATGGCGTCAGGAACGGTGAGGCGACCCCTGTGGCGATCATCGTCGCGCCTTCTGGCAGATAGGCGCGTAACGGCGCAGCGACCAGGGCGTAGATATCCTGAGCGAAGTAGAACAGGCCGGCGAAGATCAGCAGGATGATCACTACACAGCGCAACAGGCGAGTACGCAGCTCGGCCAGGTGCGAGACCAGAGGCATTTCCTGGTCGGCTTGTGGATTATTGCTCATGGCTGGGGATTCTTGTCCTGAACGCTCGGGGCCGTGTCGGCAGTCGGTTTGGCGCTGTTCTCCGCTGGCGGATTGTCGCTTTTGCCGGTGCCGAGAATGTCCTGCTTCATCGCCTGCATTTCCCGCTCGAGCTCGAGAATCCGCTCGTTATGCAACTGACGGCGAATCTCGTCGGCGCCGATCTCGCGCTCCACCTCGGCCTTGATCGAGTTGAAGCTGCGCTTGATCCGGCCGATCCACAGGCTGGCCGTACGCACGGCGCCTGGCAGGCGCTCAGGGCCGAGCACCACCAGGGCCACCAGACCGACCAGCAGCAGCTCGGTAAAACCGATGTCGAACATGGCTTAGTCTTTCTTCGCTGGCTCTTCGACCTTGCGTGCCTGGGCGTCGATGGTCTGGCCCTTGGGCTCTTCCACGGCTGGCTTTTCAGCTTCGCCGCTATCCATCGATTTGCGGAAACCCTTGATCGCGTCGCCCAGATCCGAGCCAAGGCCTTTCAGGCGCTTGGTGCCGAACAGCATGACCACGATGAGCAGGATGATCAGGAGTTGCCAGATGCTTATACCGCCAAAGCCCATGATATGTACTCCGTAATGAAGGTTTATTCGGATTGCGGTCGCGCGGCTTTTTCCGCGTGGCCGGAGAGGCCGAAACGGCGATCCAGTTCATCCAGCACAGCCTGGGGATGCTGGCCGAGGGCGGCGAGCATGACCAGGCTATGGAACCACAGATCGGCGGTTTCGTAGATCAGGTCCTTGCAGTCACCGCTGGCGGCGGCGTCCTTGGCGGCGAGGATGGTTTCCACCGATTCCTCGCCGACCTTTTCCAGAATCTTGTTCAGACCCTTGTGATACAGGCTGGCGACGTAGGAGCTGTCGGCCGCTGCGCCCTTGCGCGACTCCAGCACCTCGGCCAGGCGGCTCAGGGTGTCACTCATGGCTGTGTCCTGCATAGATGGCGTGCGGATCTTTCAGCACCGCGTCGACGGTTTTCCAGCCGCCATTCTCGTATACCCGATAGAAGCAGCTTTCGCGACCGGTGTGGCAAGCGATGCCGCCCAGTTGTTCGACCATCAGCACGATGACATCGGCGTCGCAGTCCAGGCGCAGCTCGTGCAGTTTCTGCACATGGCCGGATTCCTCGCCCTTGCGCCACAACTTGCCACGTGAGCGCGACCAGTAGATGGCGCGTTGTTCGCTGGCAGTGAGGGCAAGGGATTCGCGGTTCATCCAGGCCATCATCAGGATGCGGCCACTCTGGTAGTCCTGGGCGATGGCCGGCACCAGGCCGTCTTCGTTCCAGTGGATTTCGTCGAGCCAATCGTTCATCGGTATTCCGTATCTGTTGCGCCGGGCCTCGGCCCGTGAATTCCCCAAGTGTGCCAGCGCCGCAGCCAACTGGCTATCGGCGCAGCACCAGATAGAGCCCGCCGCCGACCATCAGCCAGGCTGGCCAGGTGGCCAGCAGTGGTGCCAGGCCTTGCATGGTGCCGGCGCCGATCAGTGCCGCACCAAGCAGGCGCAGTGTCCAGTGGTCGCGTGGTGCACTGCTCTGGACCTGTACCGGCTGCTGCAGACGCTCCAGGGTGTCGCGGGCGATCTGTGACAGGTGCGGCACCTGCTCGGCTTGTTGCTGCAGGTTGCGCAGCAGATGCAGCGGGCTGATGCGTTCGCGCATCCAGCGTTCGAGGAAGGGCTGCGCGGTGCTCCACAGATCCAGATCCGGATAGAGCTGACGGCCGAGGCCTTCGATGTTGAGCAGGGTCTTCTGCAGCAGCACCAGCTGCGGCTGCACTTCCATATTGAAGCGCCGGGCGGTCTGGAACAGGCGCAGCAGCAACTGGCCGAAGGAGATGTCCTTCAGCGGCTTCTCGAAGATCGGCTCGCACACGGTGCGAATCGCCGCTTCGAACTCGTTGACCTTGGTATCGGCCGGTACCCAGCCCGAGTCGATGTGCAACTGCGCGACCTTGCGGTAGTCGCGCTTGAAGAAGGCGATCAGGTTGCGTGCCAGGTAGTCCTGGTCCTCGTCGGTGAGGCTGCCGATGATGCCGCAGTCGATGGCGATGTACTGCGGGCTCCACGGCGTGCGGGTGCTGACGAAGATGTTGCCGGGGTGCATGTCGGCATGGAAGAAACTGTCGCGAAACACCTGGGTAAAGAAAATCTCCACGCCGCGCTCGGCCAAAAGTTTCATGTCGGTGCGCTGGTCGGCCAGGGTCGCCAGGTCGGTCACCGGGATGCCGTAGATGCGCTCCATTACCAGCACCTGGTGGCGGCACAGGTCCCAGTACACCTGCGGTACGTAGAGCAGAGGCGAGCCGTCGAAGTTCCGCCGCAGCTGGCTGGCGTTGGCTGCTTCGCGCAGCAGATCGAGTTCGTCAAAGATGGTTTTTTCGTAGTCGCTGACTACTTCCACCGGGCGCAGGCGGCGGGCATCGGCCGAGGCTTTCTCGGCGATACGGGCGATCAGGAACAGCCAGGCCAGATCCTGGCGAATCACCGGCTTGAGGCCAGGGCGCACTACCTTGACCACCACCTGCTCGCCGCTCTTCAGCTGCGCGGCATGCACCTGAGCCACCGAGGCCGAGGCCAGTGGCTGGCTGTCGAAGCGGGCGAACAGCTCGCTCACCGGGGCGCCGAGCTGGGCTTCGATCAGGGCGATGGCCTGATCTTCCGGGAAGGGCGGTACCTGATCCTGCAGGCGCGCCAGTTCATCGGCAATATCCGGCGGCAGCAGGTCGCGGCGGGTGGACAGCAGTTGGCCGAACTTGATGAAGATCGGCCCCAGGTCTTCCAGCGCCAGACGCAGGCGTGCGCCGCGCGACAGCTCCAGCGGCTTGCGCGGCAGCCAGCGCCAGGGCAGCAGGCAGGACAGCGCGCGCAGCCAGAATGGCAGCGGTAGCTCGAAGAGCATCTCGTCCAGTTGATAGCGGATGACTACGCGCTGGATGCGCAACAGGCGGCGAACGGCAAGCAGCTTCATGCGTCGGACTTATTGGCAGAAGTGAGGCGCTCGATGCGTGCTTCCAGGCGGTCGAGGGCGAGTTTGAGTTGATCCAGCTCGGCGAAACGCGCATCGGCTTCGCGCTGGCCCACCAGGGTGCGTGATTCTTCGGCCAGGTAGTCGGCCAGATTCTGCTTGAGGCTGGCGGCGCCGTGGCTGGCGAGATTGACCCGGCTGCGCAGGTGACCGGCGAGCAGGGTAGTGGCCACCGGGCCGAGCCAGCGCGAGATTTCGTATTCCCAGTCCAGCTCCAGATCCTGCAGGATGCCGGCCAGTTGCAGCAGCACCGCGCTGTCGCCATCGAGCGACACTTCCGGGCGATGCAGCACGGCGGTTTTCTCACGGCTCAGGGCCAGGCGCAGCAGGCTGGCGGCAGGTGCGGTGAGCGTGCAGTCGGCGGGTGCATGCCACTGTGCGGCGAGTTGCAGACCATCACCACTGGGCAGGATGAACAGCTCCAGTGCCGGGCTCTGGCACTGCACGGCGATGACCTTGCCACTCAGTGCCTGCAGACGCGGCAAGGCCGTGCCATCGAGGCGCAGGGCGCGGTTGAGACCCGCCTCGACGCCCGCCAGCAAGCCCGTGATGAGCATTAAGGCTTGATGCCGCGATGCAGGGCGACGATGCCGCCAGTCATGTTGTGGTAGGTGACGCGCTCGAAGCCGGCGTCGACCATCATCGCCTTGAGGGTTTCCTGATCCGGATGCATGCGGATCGACTCGGCCAGGTAGCGGTAGCTTTCCGAGTCATTGGTGATCAACTTGCCGGCCAGCGGCATGAAGCTGAACGAGTAGGTGTCGTAGACCTTGGCCAGCAGCGGGTTGCCAGGCTTGGAGAACTCCAGCACCAGCAAGCGACCGCCGGGTTTGAGCACGCGCAGCATCGAGCGCAGGGCGTCTTCCTTGTGGGTGACGTTGCGCAGGCCGAAGGCGATGGTGACCACGTCGAAGTGGTTGTCGGGGAACGGCAGCTTCTCGGCATCGGCCTGGACGAACTGCACGTTGCCGGCCACGCCCTTGTCCAGCAGGCGGTCACGACCGACCTTGAGCATCGAGTCGTTGATGTCGGCCAGCACCACTTGCCCGGTCGGACCGACGATGCTGGAAAACTTGCGGGTCAGGTCACCGGTGCCGCCAGCGATGTCCAGCACGCGGTTGCCGGTGCGCACGCCGGACAGTTCGATGGTGAAGCGCTTCCACAGGCGATGCAGGCCACCGGACAGCACGTCGTTCATCAGGTCGTACTTGGCCGCCACCGAGTGAAAGACTTCGGCCACTTTCTCCGCCTTCTGGCTTTCCGGCACATCCTGGAAACCGAAGTGGGTGGTGGGTTCCTGCTCCTGGGCCTTGCGTGGATCGCTCATGTCGCTCTCACCGGGTAGAAAACCGCACCATTCTAAAGGCGCCTGGCGCCTTTGTCTTGCCTGGGTGCCCGCTCGCCCGATGGGCTGGTAGAGTGATGTGACCTCATGCCGCAGCCGTGCGGCACGCCGCCAGTTCAAGGAGTTGCCATGTCCCGTATTCGTGTCGAACGATCCCATTCCCTCGGTCGCGAGGCCGCCCGCGAGAAGGCCGAACGCCTGGCCGAGCGCCTGGCCAGCGAGTACGACGTGCGCTATCGCTGGAACGGCGACACCCTGGAGTTCAAGCGCAGCGGTGCCGACGGCAGCATCGCGGTGGGTGACGACACTGTGCGGGTGGAGCTCAAGCTCGGGCTGTTGCTGTCGCCCATGGGCGGCATGATCCAGCGCGAGATCGAGCAGGTGCTGGACAAATCGCTGGCCTGAGAGCAGCGGCAAGCCAGTAGGGTGCGCTGTGCCCGCCGCCATTGGGTCGCATTGAACATGCATGCTGTCGCCTGTTCCTAGTATGCGATTTCTAATTTTTCTCCTTAGGGTGTACCCAAGCCTGCATTCCGTGGGCGTTTCCGCTAACTGTCAAAGCGCGTGAGGTGCACCATGTCGAAAGTTGCCGTGAAGAAAAAAGTAGAAGCCGTGGTCGAAGACAAAGCCGGTCTGTTCGACGACGTGAAGGGCTATGCCCGCAAGATCTACCTCGCTGGCCTGGGCGCTTACGCCAAGGCGGGTGTTGAGGGGACCGAATACTTCAAGGAGCTGGTCAAGGCCGGTGAAGGCGTCGAAAGCAAAGGCAAGAAGCTGGTCGACGAGCAGGTAGAAGCCGCCAACAGCCAGATCGAATCGGTCAAGCAGTCGGTCAATAGCAATGTCACCAGTGTTAAAGGCAAGGTCGAAGTTCAGCTCGACAAGATCGAGAAGGCTTTCGATACTCGTGTGGCTTCCGCTCTGAACCGTATCGGCATTCCGTCCAAGCAGGATGTTGAAGCACTCTCTGCTAAGCTGGATGAGCTGAGCGCGTTGCTCGAGCATGTCGCGCGTACCAAATAAGGAGATCAGGATGGCTGTTAAGAAGAAAACCGAGAAACAGACCAGCTCCTGGATCGGCGAGGTCGAGAAATACTCGCGTCAGATCTGGTTGGCAGGCTTGGGCGCTTATTCCAAGGTCAGCAAGGACGGCACCAAGCTGTTCGACACGCTGGTCAAGGACGGCGAGAAGGCCGAAAAGCAGGCCAAGAGCGAAGTCGACAAACAGGTTGGCGCGGTGAAAGCCGGCGTCGGTTCCAAGGTCGGTTCCGCCAAGTCCAAGGTCGATGAGGTCAAGGACAGGGCAATCGGCAAATGGGGTGAGCTGGAAGAGGCCTTCGACAAGCGTCTGAACAATGCCATTTCGCGTCTGGGCGTGCCCAGCCGCAACGAGGTCAAGGCATTGAATGACAAGGTCGACAGCCTGACCAAGCAGCTGGAGAAAATCACTGGCGTATCGGCCAAGTCGGTCGCCAAGCCTGCTGCCAAAGCTGCGCCCAAACCTGCCGCGAAGGCTGCCGCCAAGCCGGCTGCGAAAGCAGCTGCCAAACCTGCTGCGAAGCCGGCCGCCAAGCCTGCTGCCAAAGCTGCAGCCAAGCCCGCTGCCAAACCGGCTGCCGTGAAACCTGCAGCCGCCAAGCCGGCAGCTAAACCTGCGGCGAAACCGGCAGCCAAGGCCGCAGCGAAACCCGCTGCCAAGCCAGCGGTCGCCGCCAAGCCTGCAGCTAAGCCAGCAGCCAAGCCTGCTGCAGCGAAGAAGCCGGCTGCGAAGAAACCGGCAGCACCCAAGGCAGCTGCGCCGAAACCGGCTGCACCGGCACCGGCACCGGCCGCCGCTGCAACGCCGGCCGCAGCACCGGCTCCGGCTGCCACCCCGGCAACTCCAGCCACCCCGTCCTGAGTCTCTCGGGATCACAAGCGCCCGGCCTAGTGCCGGGCGTTTGCGTTTCTGCTCGCAGGGTGCGCCATGCGCAGCAACCGTGGATGCGTCTCGGCTTTGTAGGGCGGGTGTAACCCGCCATTTGCGCTCTGGCGGGTTGCACCCGCCCTACATTCCCAGCGTGTCATTGGCGTGCGCACGGCTGCGCATCAGGCTTCCAGATAGCGCTGCGCCAAGTGCTCGACGGTGCTGCGTGAGGGCTGGTTCAGGTGCGGCGCGACCAGCATCATGATCTGGTACACCACCAGGCGCACTTCACCTTCCTGGTTGAGGATGCGCTGATAGTCGAGGGAGAACAGCAGGGTCAGGGTGATCTGCTCGACCAGTTGGCCGAGCGCCTGGGTGCCGCTGTTCAGTTGGCCGTCGGCCATCAGGCGGGCGAGCAGGGAGGCCAGCGTGCGTTTCAGCGCGTTCAGCCAGTGACGAATGCCGCGCGCCAGTTTTGGCAGGCGCCCGGCCAGGTTGGACAGATCCTGGAAGAGGAAGCGGTACTGCGACAGGCGCTCGACGATCAAGTGCAGGAACAGCCAGTAGTCCTCGACGTCCAGCTGGGCTTCGGCTGGCGGGTCGAGCAAAGGCGCCATCTCGCTCTGGAAGCGTTCGAACAGCTCCAGTATCAGCGGCTCCTTGCCATGGAAGTGGTAGTAGAGATTGCCCGGGCTGATGTCCAGCTCGTTGGCGATCTCCAGTGTGGAAACGTTGGGCTCGCCCTGCTCGTTGAACAGCTGCAGGGCGGTTTGCAGAATGCGCTCGCGGGTTTTCATCCTTGGCTTCTTGTTCAATTAGGCGCGAAGGACTGACGATAACCGGCCGGCGTGCAGCCGGCCATCCCTTTAGTAAAAGTCGCGTAGCGACATCTCTCATGTCCTTCTCCCTTCGGGAGAAGGTGGCGCGAAGCGCCGGATGAGGGATGCGGGCATGCCGCGCAGGCCTTTTTGGCGTGGCATGCCGCTTCAGCGAATATGCACGTAGGTGCCGGGCGCTGCCTCCATCGGTGGATGGTTCTGGTTGCCCAGCGCCATCAGGGTTTCGCGTTGCGCGCCGGAGCGCGCCTGCATCCATTCCAGCCACTGTGGCCACCAACTGCCTTGCTGGTGCGTGGCGTCGTGATACCAGGCACGTGGGTCGGAGGTGAGCTTGGTGTTCTCGTAGTAGTTGGCCTTGGGGTTGCCTGGCGGGTTGAGAATGCTCTGGATATGCCCGCTGTTGGACAGGATGAAACGGCGGTTGCCGCCAAGCAGCAGGGTCGAGCGATAGACCGCATCCCAGGGCGTGATGTGATCGTTGATGCCGGCCACGCTGAAGCTGTCGACGTTGACCTTGGCCAGATCCACCGGCGTACCGCAGACCTCCAACGCACCCGCGCGGCTGAGCGGGTTGTGCTTGAAGAAATCGATCAGATCGCCATGCAGTGCAGCGGGCAGGCGCGTGTTGTCGTTGTTCCAGTAGAGGATGTCGAAGGCTGGCGGCTGCTTGCCGAGCAGGTAGTTGTTAACCCAGTAGTTCCAGATCAGGTCGTTGGGGCGCATCCAGGCGAATACCCTGGCCATGTCGCGCCCGTCCAGCACGCCTTGCTGGTAGGAGCGGCGCTTGGCCGACTCGAGGGATTCCTCGTCGGCAAAGAGCATCGCCGGGCTGTCGATCTGACTATCGAGCAGGCTGACCATGTAAGTGGCACTGGCAACCTTGCGCAGTTGGCGGCGTGCCTGCAGGTGGCCTTGCAGGGCGGCGATGGTCAGGCCGCCGGCGCAGGCGCCGAGCAGGTTGACGTCCTTGCTGCCGGTGATGGCACGGCAGGCATCGACGGCTTCCTCGACGGCCTGCACATAGCTCGACAGGCCCCATTCGCGATGCCGTGGGTCGGGGTTGCGCCAGCTGATCATGAAGGTCTGCAGGCCGTTCTTCAGCGCGTACTGGACGAAGCTCTTGTCGTTGGACAGGTCGAATATGTAGTACTTGTTGATCTGTGGCGGCACGATCAGCAGCGGGCGCAGGTACTGCTTTTCGCTCATCGGTTTGTACTGGATCAGTTCCAGCAGCTCGTTGCGAAACACCACGGCACCGGGGGTGCAGGCCAGATTGCGGCCGACTTCGAAGGCGTGTTTGCTGACCTGGCTGGGCAGGCCGTCGTTGTGCAGCAGGTCGTCGAGCAGATGGCGCAAGCCCTTGAAGGCACTGCTGCCTCCGGTGTTGAACAGCTCCTTGAGCGCCTGCGGGTTGAGCGGGCTGTTGGAGGGTGACAGGGCGTCGCTCATCAGCGATGCGAGAAAGCGCGCGCGGGCGCGGTCATCGGCCGACAGGTCGCTGTCGTCGATCCACGCAGCCAGTTGTTTCTGCCACGCCAGATAGGCCTGCAGGCTGCGTCGGTAGAAGGGATTGAGGTGCCAGGTCGGATCAGCGAAACGCGCGTCCTGTGGGTTGACCTTGTGCAGGGTATCGCCGAGCAGCACCCGGCCAAGCTGGCCGCCGAAGGCCAGCAGATGACGTCCACTGCGCACCGGATTCTTCAGGCCCTGGGCGGCCAGCAGGCGCATGGTGGACAACAGATCGCGACCGCGCACGCCCACCACCGCGCTCTGAGCGTTCATGAAACTGGCAGGTGCCGGCAGTGAAGCCGGGTTCGACTTGTCTCGCATGGGGCAACACTCCGTCGTCAAACCGTCTAGAGACTTTCATGGCGCGGACTGCCTGACACGCACCTTGTACTTGTGCAGGGTGTGCAGCAAGCCCTGTACCAGGCGCGCGGGAAGTGCATTCCAGAGCGCCGCTTCGAAAAACAAGAGGCCTTGAGCGGCCCCTTTGTCGAGCACGCAGAACATTGCGCACCAAGATGGTGCGGTCAATGCTGGCGCAATGGTGTGGGCTGCGGGTGCATCACCGCGCGGTGCCGCTCCTCCTCGAGAAACTTCATGATGATCGGCGCCACTGCTTCGGCGCGGGTCACCAGGAACAGGTGACCGTCGTCGATCACGTGCAATTCGGCGTTGGGAATGCGCCAGGCCAGCAGGCGCATGTTGATCAGCGGAATCAGCGGGTCGTCGTCGCCGGCCATCACCAGGGTCGGTTGGCGGATCTTGTGCAGCCAGTGGATGCTGGTCCAGCCGAGGCCGGCGAACAGTTGCCAGTAGTAGCCCATCTTGCCGCCCGAGCGCACCTTGCTGGCATGCGCCATGGCCAGCTTGGGGTCGCGACGGAAGGCGCCGCCATAGATGTCCGGGGCGATGCGTACACCGTAGGACGGTTGCACATAACGCCGCGGGCTGGCCATGCGCCAGAGCACCTTGGGCTTGCCCGGCACCATCACCGCGCCGGCCGAGGTGGCGGCGAGGATCAGCTTCTTGCAGCGCTCGGGGTAGTCATGGGCGAACTGCTGCGCCAAGGCGCCGCCCCAGGACACGCCGATGGCATTGACCTGACCGTAGTCGAGGTAATCGAGCATGCGCGCTGCCAGCTTGGCCAGACCAGGGAAGCGGTATGGCGTGGCCGGCGTGGAGGAACCGCCGACACCGGGGACGTCGAAGGCGATGATTTCCAGCTCCGGGTCCAGGGCGGCGACGAAGGGCATCACCAGCTCCAGGTTGGCGCCGATGCCGTTGAAGATCAGCAGCGGCACCAACTGGCTGTTGCCTGGCCGCACCGCGGTGCGGATGGTCTGCCCATCGAGATCGATGGTGCGGAATACGAATGGTTGCGGCATAGGCGCAGCCCCTGTGGAGTTGAGCGCTGGAGAGGGCCGTCCGGGCCGCCTCCAGGGTTACCAGGGGTTACCTGGTTCCACGCCGGTCAGACCGTCGTGGCGTGCGGCACTTCCCGGTGCCGCTGCGGTTGAGACTGAAAATCAGCGTTCGTGTACGTAGGTGCCCGGAGCGGCTTCGCCGGCCGGGAATTTCTTGTTGCCCAGCGCCCGTGGAGCATTCTTGGTTTCGCCCGAGCGTTCGCTCAGCCACGTCTGCCAATATAGCCACCAGGAGTCGGCGTGCTTGGTCGAGCTTTCCTGCCAGGCTTTCGGGTCCAGCGGCATCGCGCTATTGGTCATGTAGCGCGCCTTGGGGTTGCCCGGCGGGTTGAGAATGCTTTGGATATGGCCGCTGTTGGACAGCACGAACTCGCACTTGCCGCCGAACAGGTGGGCTGACTTGTAGCAGGAATCCCATGGCGTGATGTGGTCGGTGGTGCCGGCGAGGACGAAGAAATCACAGGTGACCTGCTTCAGGTCGATCGGTGTGCCGCAGACCTCCAGCGCGCCCGGGCGGGTCAGCGGGTTGGTCTGGAACATGTCGATGAACTCGCCGTGCAGCGCGGCCGGCAGACGCGTGGTGTCGTTGTTCCAGTAGAGGATGTCGAACACCGGCGGCTCATTGCCGAGCAGGTAGTTGTTGACCCAGTAGTTCCAGATCAGGTCGTTGGGGCGCATCCAGGCGAACACCTTGGCCATATCGCTGCCTTCCAGCACGCCGGCCTGGTAGGAGCGACGCTTGGCGGCTTCCAGGGTCTTCTCGTCGGCGAACAGCGCCACCTGAGTGTCGAGCTGGGTGTCGAGGACACTGACCAGCAGGGTCAGGGCGTTGACCTTCTGCTGGCCAAGCGCTGCGTAGTGACCGAGCAGGGACGCGGTGGTCAGGCCGCCGGAGCAGGCGCCGAGCATGTTGACGTCCTTGCTGCCGGTGATGGCGCAGATGACGTCGATGGCTTCCTTGAGCGCCTCAATGTAGGTGGACAGGCCCCACTCGCGCTGCGCCTTGGTCGGGTTGCGCCAGCTGACCACGAAGGTCTGCACCTGGCTGCGCAACAGGAAGCGCGCCAGGCTCTTTTCCGGCGACAGGTCGAAGACGTAGAACTTGTTGATCTGCGGCGGCACCACCAGCAGTGGGCGCTCGTGCACGCTCTCGGTGATCGGCTTGTACTGGATCAGCTCCAGCACGTCGTTGCGAAACACCACGGCGCCATCGGTGGTGGCCAGGTTCTTGCCTACCTCGAAGGCTTCCATGTTCACCTGGCTGGGCATGCCGCCGTTGTGCACCATGTCCTTGGCCAGGTGCGAGAGGCCGTCGAGCAGGCTCTTGCCGCCGGTTTCGAAGAAGCGTTTGACCGCTGCCGGGTTGGCCATGCTGTTGGACGGCGCCATGGCTTCGGTCATCAGGTTGATCACGAAGTGGCCGCGGCTGGCGTCCTGCTCGGACAGCGAGCTGTGCTCGATCCAGTCATGCAGCTCCTTGCGCCAGGCCAGGTAGGTTTGCAGGTAGCGGCGATACAGCGGGTTCTGGCTCCAGGCTGGGTCGGCGAAGCGGCGGTCGCCGTCTTCGGGCTTGAGTGCGGACTGGCCGAGCATGACGTTCTTCAGTTCGAGGCCGAAATGGGCAACGTGCTTGGCGCTGTGGAAGGGTTGCTTGAGTGCCTGGGAGAGAACCATGCGGGCAGAGGTCAGGAGATCCTTGCCGCGGATGCCGACCACCGGGTTGAGTCCCAGGGTGTTTTCCGAGGCCTGGCGTTTCAAGTCTTCGTTATTCTTATCACTCATCTGCGACGCTCCATTGTCCTGAGTCACGTACCGGCTGCGCTCGCGGCGAAACAGGGGCCAGGTACTGCTCGGGTTGCCGGGTGCGGATCGGGTCCGCGTCATGCATTGCATCTGGCTGGGCCAAATGCAGGGAACCTGCCAGTTCCTTGGTTACCCGAGTTTTTGCCGTTAGGCAAGCTGATCGATGGGGCGAGAGTATGCCGCGATAGTTTAGAAAAATCGTTCTAACTACCGGGTAATGAGTCGGGATAGGAAGGCGAGCGCTCTGCGACGAGGTGTGCGTGCGGTTCAGAGTATCAGGCGCACGACACTTTCGTTGGGGTCGCGGGATTGGCCTGCAGCACTGAGCTGCGTCAGGTATTCGGCCCAGAGTTGATCCTGCCGGGTGGCCAGTTCGTAGAGGTATTCCCAAGTGTACAGACCGCTGTCATGGCCGTCGTCGAAGCACAGTTTCAGTGCATAGTTGCCGGCCGGTTCGATGCGCTCCAGGCCGACGTTGATCTTGCCGGTCTGCAGGATCGGCTTGCCATGCCCCTGCACCTCGGCCGACGGCGAGTGCACCCGGAGGAACTCGGCGCTGAGCGAATAGCTCTGCTCGCCGTAGCGCAGTTCCAGGGTTTTCGAGGCCTTGTGCAGTTTGATCGCGCTGGGGATGGGCATGGCTGATTTCCGTGATCTTTTTAGGCACAACGCCCCGTTGAGTGATTGCACCGTCCTGTAGGAGCGGATTTATCCGCGAATTTCGCGGCTGAAGCGGAATGCCGCCCAGCCGCTCCTACAGAATGACGCCGGCCACCGGCTACAAGATCGGGCTACGGGGTTTACAGAATATAGCGCGACAGGTCTTCGTCCTGTGCCAGCTCGCCGAGGTGACCGTTGACGTAAGCCGCGTCGATACGGATCGGTTCGCCGTTCTGCTGGCCTGCCAGATCGCCGGCACTGAAGGACACCTCCTCCAGCAGGCGCTCGAGCAGGGTGTGCAGGCGACGGGCGCCAATGTTTTCGGTCTTCTCGTTGACCTGCCAGGCGATCTCGGCCAGACGCTTGATGCCGTCTTCGGCGAACTCGATGTTCAAACCCTCGGTCTGCAGCAGTGCGCTGTACTGCTCGGTGAGCGAGGCATGCGGCTCGCTGAGAATGCGCTCGAAGTCCTGCGGGCTCAGCGCCTTGAGCTCGACGCGGATCGGCAGGCGGCCCTGCAGTTCGGGCACCAGATCGCTGGGCTTGCTCAGGTGGAAGGCACCGCTGGCGATGAACAGGATATGGTCGGTCTTGACCATGCCCAGCTTGGTGTTGACCGTGCAACCCTCGATCAGCGGCAGCAGGTCGCGCTGCACGCCTTCACGCGACACATCGGCGCCGCCGGTATTGCCGCGCTTGGCGACCTTGTCGATCTCGTCGATGAAAACGATGCCGTGCTGCTCGACGGCTTCCAGGGCGCGGGCCTTGAGTTCTTCCTCGTTGACCAGGCGCGCGGCCTCCTCGTCGCGCACCAGTTTCAGTGCGTCGGCGACCTTGAGCTTGCGGCTCTTCTTCTTGCCCTTGCCCATGCTGGAGAACAGGTTCTGCAGCTGGTTGGTCATTTCTTCCATGCCCGGTGGGGTCATGATCTCTACGCCCATGGGCGAGTCGGCCACTTCGATGTCGATTTCCTTGTCGTTCAACTGACCTTCGCGCAGGCGCTTACGGAACAGCTGACGGGTATTGGAATCCTCGCTGCGCACCGGCTCGTCGCCGAAACCCTGGCGCGCGGGTGGCAGCAGGGCATCGAGGATGCGCTCCTCGGCGGCATCTTCGGCGCGATGGCGGACCTTGGTGATTTCCTGCTCACGGAGCATCTTCACCGCTGCATCGGCCAGGTCGCGGATGATCGATTCGACATCGCGGCCGACATAACCGACCTCGGTGAACTTGGTGGCTTCCACTTTCAGGAACGGCGCATTGGCCAGCTTGGCCAGACGACGGGCGATCTCAGTCTTGCCGACGCCGGTGGGGCCGATCATCAGGATATTCTTCGGCGTGACTTCCTGGCGCAGTTCGGCCGGCAGCTGCATGCGCCGCCAGCGGTTGCGCAGGGCGATGGCGACGGCGCGTTTGGCGTCGTCCTGGCCGATGATATGGCGGTTGAGTTCGTGGACGATCTCGCGGGGCGTCATGGACATGGAATTTGGCTCGCTATCGAATCTATGAAAAAAATGGACGCTTGGGGCTCTCTAAAAACGTAGGCGAGGCAGTCAGCGCAAGGCGGAAACAGGCGAGGAACGGTCGGAGTCGCGGTCGACTTTACTGTTGTAAATGAGCATTCCGAGCCTGTTTTCAACGCGGCGATGACAACGCAGGTAGTTTTTAGATAGGCCTCACTCGGGGGCGTCCAGTTCCTCGATGGTCTGGTGATGATTGGTGAACACGCAGATGTCGCCGGCGATGCCGAGTGCAGTCTGCGCTATCTCGAGGGCGGACAGGTCAGTCTTCATCAGCAGGGCGCGGGCTGCGGCCTGGGCGAAGTTGCCACCGGAGCCCATGGCGATCAGGCCTTCCTCGGGTTCGACGACGTCGCCGTTGCCGGTGATGATCAGCGATGCGTCCTTGTTGGCCACTGCCAGCATGGCTTCCAGGCGGCTCAGGCTGCGGTCGGTGCGCCAGTCCTTGGCCAGCTCGACGGCGGCTCGCACCAGATGACCCTGGTGTTTTTCCAGTTGCCCTTCGAAGCGTTCGAACAGGGTGAAGGCGTCGGCGGTGGCACCGGCGAAACCGGCCAGCACCTGGCCGTGGTAGAGGCGGCGCACCTTCTTGGCGTTGCCCTTCATGACGGTGTTGCCGAGGGAAACCTGGCCGTCGCCTGCCATCACGACCTTGCCGTGGCGGCGCACTGAAACGATGGTGGTCAAGGGTGAATCTCCACGCTGCGGGGCGAACTTGCCCTGATGGAAACTCAGATGGGGTGCCCGCCGCAGATTTTCAACCGGCGGCGGATCAAACGGCGATCAGCGGACCTGACGCTGCTGTAACAGCAGGTTGCTGAAGCTGCTGGCTGAAGATCATTGGGCGGATGTTGTGCGTGTTCGTTAAGATCTTGCGTAATCCGATTTGACAGGGGAAACGCTAGGGATGAGTGCATATCAGGGGGCGCATGAGGCGCGTGTGGCTGTACTGGTGGACTGCGACAATGTCTCGCCAGATATTCTGGAACATGCCTTGCGTGTTGTAGCGCAATTTGGGCGAGTGGTCTTGCGACGGGGTTATGGTAATCACACGACCCTGAGTAATCGATGGCAGGATGCTTTGGTGCATCAGGCATTCACCCCCTGCTTGCAGTATCAGTATGCTGCTGGGAAAAATACTGCAGACATTGCCTTGGCTCTTGATGCTCTCGAGGCGTTATTCGATCAGCGGGCTGACACTTTCTGCCTGGTTACTTCCGACTCCGACTTCGCTTACTTGTGCCGCAAGCTACGTGAGCGTGGTGCGACCGTTTGTATTGTTGGTGAGGCAAAAACGCCGGATGCCTTGCGTAATGCCAGCGACCAATTCTTCGAATGGGCACGTCCGGTGCCAGTGCAGGTTATTCCGAGTGAGGACATTGACAAGGGGGGCGGTCAAGTCGATCTGGGGGCGAAGGTCGAGGTAGCGAAGCCAGAGCCAGTTAAACCCCCAGTCAAGCGCCGGCCACGTTTTGTAGTAGATGCTGTGGCGTTGCTTACAAGCGACACCAGTGAAGGAAAGGTGAGTCTGGGAGCGCTTGGGCAATACCTGAAACGTACCGATCCATCATTCTCGCCCCAGACTTACGGCCATACAGGCCTGTTGGATATGCTCAAAACCTACGACCTGCTCAGGCCAGTTCAGGAGCAGGGAGGACATTGGACTGTATCCCTTTCAGTTGTTCCAGACTTTCCCAGTGGGGCTGGTGAGAGTAACTGCCCACGCTGTGGTCGCTCAGGATGCGTAGAGCATGCGGGCGGGATGTGGTGCAGTCGCTGCGGCGATTTCGCCATTCCGCCTGACCCTGCACAAATGCCATCCCGCCAGCCTAGGCAACGTTAAGGCACGGAAGTTGAGCGAGCACTTCTCGCGAGCCGAGCCGGTGCAAAAGCTTCGCGAGCAGAGCTTGCTCCACGCGGTATTGTTGCCAGTTAGCCCCTAATTCGCTCGCAGCTTGCAGTCGACTCAGCGGACCTGACGCTGCTGTAACAGCAGGTTGCTGAAGCCGCCGGCTGCCAGGGTCTTCTGCGCGGCCGCGAGTTGCTCGCGACTGGCGAAGGGGCCGACCAGAACCCGGTGCCAGGTCTCGTCGCGCACCTTGCCAGTTTCCACGCGTACGTTCTGGCCGAGCAGGATGATCTGCGCGCGCACAGTGTCGGCATCGTCACGCTTGCGGAACGAGCCGGCCTGGAGGAAGAACTGCGTGGTGACGGGCGCGCTGGCCAGTACCGGCGGCGCAGGCGGCGGCACCTGGCCGTTGAGCGCAGCTTCGGCGCGAGCGGTGTCGATCTTCGCAGCCTCTTCCGGGGTGACCGGTTTCTGTTCGGGCACGGGGGGCGGCGTTTCTTCCAGTGCCTGCGGCAGGATCACTTCCGACTCCGGCAGCAGGGTGTAGAAGTCGTACTTGGGCCTGGCCGGCTCGGGCTGCGTCGGTTTCGGTTCGGGTTTGGTGCTGCGCACCTGCTCGCCCTTGTCGCGCTTGATCTCGTCACGGCCCGGTTCAAGGCTGAACAGGAACATGAAGAAACCACCGACCACCAGGCCGCAGGCCAGCCAGATCCAGCCCGGTACGGGCTTCTTCGCCGGGGCCTGATAGCGACTGGCGCCGCGTTTCGGCGCCGGTTTCTTGCGCGCTGCCATTTACATCCGCTCCAGAGTTTCCAGGCCGAGCAGCTCCAGGCCCTGCTTGAGGGTACGGCCAGTGAGGGCCGCCAGGCGCAGACGGCTGTTGCGCGTGGCTTCGTCTTCGGCAGTCAGGATCGGGCAGTTCTCGTAGAAACTGGAGAACAGCCCGGCGATGTCGTACAGGTAAGCGCACAGCATGTGCGGCGTGCCCTTGTCGGCCACATTGCCGAGCAGCTCGTTGAACTGCGCCAGTTTGCCAGCCAGTGCCTGTTCCTGATCGGCGACCAGGGTGATCTGCCCGCCGATTTCATCAACGCCCTTGCCCAGCTTGCGGAAGATGCTGGCGACGCGGGTGTAGGCGTACAGCAGGTAGGGCGCGGTGTTGCCCTCGAAACTCAGCATAAGGTCGAAGTTGAAGCTGTAGTCACTGGTGCGGTGCTTGGACAGGTCGGCGTACTTCACCGAGGCGATGCCGACCACGCGGGCGATCTGACGCAGCTCGTCCTCGGTCAGTTCCGGGTTCTTGTCCTTGACCAGGCTGTAGGCGCGCTGCTCGGCTTCGTCGAGCAGCTGCACCAGTTTCACGGTGCCGCCGTCGCGGGTCTTGAACGGACGACCGTCCGGGCCGTTCATGGTGCCGAAGCCCATGTGTTCCATTTCCATGCTGGCCGGGACGAAGCCGGCCAGGCGTGCGCAGGCGAAGACCATCTGGAAGTGCAGGGCCTGGCGCTGGTCGACGAAGTACAGCACGCGGTCGGCCTTGAGTACGTTGGCTCGGTAGCGGGTGGCTGCCAGGTCGGTGGTGGCGTACAGATAGCCGCCGCCGGCCTTCTGCACGATCAGCGGCAGCGGCTTGCCTTCAGCGTTCTTGAACTCGTCCATGAACACGCACTGGGCGCCGTTGTCTTCGGTCAGCAGGCCCTTGGCGGCGAGGTCGGCGACCACCTGCGGCAGGTCGTCGTTGTAGGCGCTCTCGCCCCTGACGTCGGCCATGGAGAGCTTGACGCCGAGACGGTCATACAGCGCCTGGCAGTGCGACAGGGAGATGTCGTTGAAACGGTGCCACAAGCGTAGGCACTCGGCGTCGCCGGCCTGCAGCTGGACCACCAGCTCACGGGCGCGGTCGGCGAATTCAGGGGATTCGTCGAAGCGCTTCTTCGCCGTGCGGTAGAAACCTTCCAGGTCGGCCAGTTCGCTTTCGGCGGCGGCCGGGTTTTCCTGCATGTAGGCCAGCAGCATGCCGAACTGGGTGCCCCAGTCGCCGACATGATTCTGGCGGATCACCGTGTCGCCGAGGAACTCCAGTACGCGCGCCACGCCGTCGCCGATGATGGTCGAGCGCAGGTGGCCGACGTGCATTTCCTTGGCCAGATTGGGCGCCGACAGGTCGACCACCACGCGTTGCGTCGGGCCGTTCTTGCGTACGCCGAGCTTGGCGTCAGCCAGCGCAGCTTCCAGGCGTTGAGCCAGGGCATCGCTGTTCTGGAAGAAATTGAGGAAGCCGGGGCCGGCGATTTCCACCTTGGTGATCTGCTCGTCGGCTGGCAGGGCAGCGATCAGCTTCTCGGCCAGGTCGCGCGGCTTCATGCCGGCGGGTTTGGCCAGCATCATGGCGATGTTGCTGGCGAAGTCGCCGTGGCTCTTGTCCTTGGTGTTCTCCACCTGGATGGCCGGCGTCAGGCCCGCAGGCAACACGCCTTCGGCGGTCAGGCGGTCGAGGGCTTGCTGGATCAGGTGGCGAATGCTGTCTTTCATGTTCGGCTCGGGTTGCCTTGGGGCTTTGATCGAAAACTGCGCATTATAAGAGCAGCAGCAAGCTGCAAGCCACAAGCGGCAAGGAAAAGCGTGCCGCGTTTCCGTGGGTAGTGGGTAGGGTGGGCTTCAGCCCACCAACGCTAACCGCTGTTGGTGGGCTGAAGCGGGACGCCGCCCGGCCCACCCTACGGACTGCCGGAGTTCGCTCGCGCCGCTCGTTTCTACAAAAGCCGGCATGCGGTTCAGAAAAGGTCGATCGGGTCGACATCCAGCGACCAGCGTACCGCACGGCCGCTGGGCATTTGTTCCAGCGCATGCAGCCAGTGGTTGAGCAGGCGATGCAATGGCGCACGGGCATTGCCCTGCAGCAGCAGTTGCGCGCGGAAGCGCCCGGCGCGGCGTTCCATCGGTGCCGGCACCGGTCCGAGCAGTTCGATGCCGGTCAGACCCAGTTCGCCCAGCAAATGTTCGGCCTCGCTGCAGGCCTCATCGAGAAAACTCTCGGCCTGGCCAGGCTTGTGCGCTTCGGCGCGCAGCAACGCCAAGTGGCAGAACGGTGGCAGACCGGCACTGCGGCGTTCGCTCAGCGCCTGTTCAGCGAAGGCGAAGTAGCCTTGCTCGGTCAGTTGCACCAGCAACGGATGGTCGGCCAGGTGGCTCTGGATGATCACCTTGCCCGGTTCCTCGGCGCGGCCAGCGCGACCGGCAACCTGCACGATCAACTGCGCCATGCGCTCGCTGGCGCGAAAATCGGCGGAAAACAGGCCGCCGTCGGCGTCGAGGATCGACACCAGGGTCACCCGTGGAAAGTGATGCCCCTTGGCGAGCATCTGGGTGCCCACCAGGATGCACGGCTCGCCCTTGTTGATGGTGGCGAACAGGCGATCCATGGCGCCCTTGCGCGAGGTGCTGTCGCGGTCGACGCGCAGCACCGGGTAGTCGGGAAACAGCACCGCCAGGCGCTCTTCGGCGCGCTCGGTGCCGGCGCCGACCGGGCGCAGGTCGACGTGTTGGCATTTTGGACAGTTGCTCGGCTGTTTCTCGACGTGGCCGCAGTGATGGCAGCGCAGTTCCTGATAGCGCTGGTGCACGGTCATGCGTGCGTCGCAGCGTGGGCATTCGGACAGCCAGCCGCAGTCGTGGCAGAGCAGGGTCGGGGCGAAGCCGCGGCGGTTGAGAAACACCAGCACCTGCTGGCCGGCGGCGAGGGTCTGGGCGATGGCCTGCTGCATCGGCCCGGAGATGCCCGAGTCCAGTGGCCGGCTCTTCACGTCCAGACGCAGGAAGCGCGGCTGGCTGGCGCCGCCGGCGCGCTGTGTCAGCTTGAGCAGGGCATAGCGGCCGGTGTAGGCGTTGTGCAGGCTTTCCAGCGAAGGTGTGGCCGAGCCGAGGACGATGGGCACGTCTTCCTGGCGGGCGCGCACCAGCGCCAGGTCGCGGGCGTGGTAGCGCAGACCTTCCTGCTGTTTATAGGAGGCGTCGTGTTCTTCGTCGACGATGATCAGCCCCGGGTTCTTCATCGGCGTGAACAGAGCTGAGCGGGTGCCGATGATGATGTCGGCCTCGCCATCGCGTGCCGCCAGCCAGGCGTCGAGGCGCTCGCGGTCGTTCACCGCCGAATGCAGCAGGGCGATACGTGCATTGAAGCGGCGGGCGAAACGGTCGAAGGTCTGTGGGCCGAGGTTGATCTCGGGGATCAGCACCAGCGCCTGCTTGCCGGCCTCGAGGCATTGGTGGATCAGTTGCAGGTACACCTCGGTTTTTCCGCTGCCGGTGACGCCAGCCAGTAGAAAGGCATTGAACTGGCCCCAGCCTGACGCCACGGCATTCACCGCAGCGCGCTGCTCGGCGTTCAGCGGCAGTTCCGGTTGTGCCAGCCAGTGCGCCGGCTTGGCATGCGGCTGGGTGCGGCGCACCTCGACCCGTACCAGTCCCTTCTCATGCAGTAATTGCAGGCTGTCGCGGTTGAGTTGCAACTGGCTGAGCAGGCTGTGGGCGACACCGTGCGGATGTTGCGCCAGTGCCTTGAGCGCGTCGCGCTGGCGTGGCGCGCGGGCCAGGCGTGGGTCGTCGACGCTGGCGCCTTTGTTGGCCAGCCAGTAGCGCTCCTGGCGGGTTTCGGCCGGCTCGCCCTGGCGTAGCAACACGGGCAAGGCCCAGCTCAGAGTGTCGCCGAGGCTGTGCTGGTAGTACTGCGCCGTCCACAGGCACAGCTTGAACAGCGACGCCGGCAGCGGTGGGCGGGCGTCGAGCAGTTCCAGGGCGGGCTTGAGCTTGTCCGTCGGGACGTCGCTCTGGCTGTCGACTTCCACCAGCACGCCGATCATCTCGCGCCGGCCGAAGGGCACGCGCAGGCGTGCGCCTGGCTGCAAGGCGCTGCGCGACACGCCGGCAGGGGCGAGGTAGTCGAACAGGCGGCGCAGTGGCGAGGGCAGGGCGAGGCGCAGGATCAGGTTGGGCAAGCCAGAAGCTCCATTGACAGGCCAGCGATCTTAACACGCGACGACCGGCGCCTTGCGTGGCTTGCATCGGTCTACGTCTCTGGTAAGATGCGCGGCCTATTTCTGTGCGGTGCCTGACATTGGTCGGGTGGCGGCACGACTACCCCGAGGAAAGCACGATGAAAGCCGATATCCATCCGAACTACGTCGAAATCGACGCTACCTGCTCCTGCGGTAACGTGATCAAGACCCGCTCCACCCTGGGCAAGAACCTGAGCCTCGACGTTTGCTCCGAGTGCCACCCGTTCTACACCGGTAAGCAGAAAGTGCTGGACACCGGCGGCCGTATCGATCGCTTCAAGCAGCGCTTCGGCGTATTCGGCGCGAAGTAAGCGACCGAACGATTACGGAACGTGTCATGCACCTTTCCGTGAATCTGAAAAAGGCGTCCCTGGTGGGCGCCTTTTTCGTTTCTCTGCTTTGCGTCGATCTGGCTCAGGCCTTTTGTCCACACCGCGCAGATCTGGCTCAGGTTGCCGTGCGCCAGGTGGTCGATGGCGACACCGTGCGCCTGACCGATGGGCGCAGCATTCGCCTGATCGGCATCAACGCACCTGAGCTGGGGCGCAAGGGCCGTAGCGATGAGCCCTTCGCCGTGCAGGCCAAGCGTCGCCTGCAGGCACTGGTCGATGCCAGCGATGGGCGTGTCGGCCTGCTCTACGGCGAGCAGCGCAAGGATCGTTACGGCCGTACCCTGGCCCATCTGTACGACCGTCAGGGGCGTAATCTGGAAGCGCAGTTGCTGGGCGAAGGCCTTGGGTTCATGGTCGCCGTGGCGCCCAATAGCGTACTCGTGAGTTGTCAGGCACAGGCCGAGCGCCAGGCTCGGCGTCAGCGTCTGGGTGTGTGGCGCACCGAGCAAGTGAAGACGGCTGGCCAACTAAAGAGTGGCGGCTTCGCCTTGCTCAGCGGGCGGGTTGCAGGCGTGCAACGCAATCGCGGTGGCCTCTGGATCGATCTCGATGGTGGTCGGGTATTGCGCGTGGCGCCTGAGCTGCTCGGCGAGTTCGACGTGCGCGCGTTGCAGCGGCTCGAAGGGCAACGGGTGGAGGCGCGGGGCTGGGTCATCGATCGCCAGGGTCGCGGTGGCTTGAAATCCGGGCAGGCGCGCTGGATGCTGCCGCTTACCCACTCGGCGATGCTGGAGGTGTTGCCATGATACGTGCATTGACGCTGTGTCTTGTCTGCGGCTGGCTGGCAGGTTGCGCGGTCAATCCTGCCACGGGTCGCAACGACTTCGTGATGATGAGTGAGCGCCAGGAGCTGGAGCTCGGGGCGCGCTACAACCAGGAAATCCTCAAGCAATACCCGCGCTATGAGGACGCCAAGCTGCAGGCTTATATTCAGCGCGTCGGCGAGCGGGTAGCACGCAGCAGCCATCGCAATCAGCTCAACTACGTTTTCACCCTGGTGGACAGTCCGGATATCAACGCCTTCGCCCTGCCGGGTGGCTACATCTATATCCACCGTGGCCTGCTCGCCTACCTCAACTCCGAGGCGGAACTGGCGGCCGTACTGGGTCATGAGGTCGGTCACGTGACCGCACGCCACAGCGTGCGCCAGCAAAGCCAGTCCACGGCCTGGGGGCTGCTCGGGCAGGCTGCGGCCATCGGTACCGGTGTCGGGGCGGTAGGGGATCTGACCAGTGCCATGGGCAATGCTTTCGTGCGCGGCTACGGGCGCGACATGGAGTTGGAGGCCGATGGTCTGGGCGCGCAATACCTGGCGCGTGGTGGCTACGATCCGCAGGCGATGATCGAAGTGGTCAAGGTGCTCAAGGCGCAGGAAGATTTCGCCCGCGAGCAGGCAGCCAAGCGCGGCGAAGCGCCCGCGGCGGGTGGCTACCACGGCTTGTTCGACACCCACCCGGACAATGATCGTCGTCTGCAGGAGGTGATCGGTCCTGCGCGTGCGCTGGTGGGCGGCAATCAGGAAGTGGGCCGCGACAATTTCCTGCAGATGCTCGACGGCCTGGTGTTCGGCGATTCGGCCGCCAGCGGTATTCGCCGCGGACGCCATTTCTATCACGGCGAGCTGGACTTCACTCTGACCTACCCGCAGGGCTGGCAGTTGGTCAATCGCCCCGATGTGCTGATCGGTCACACCCCGGATGAACAGGCTTTCATCGCCATGACCCTGGAGGCGGCGGACAAGCGTCTGTCGCCTGCCGAATTTCTGCGCCAGCGCGTCGGCAACCAGCGTCTGGTGGCTGGCGAGGAGTTGCGTCTTGGCGCGCTGCAGGGCTATACGGCGGTTTTGCAGGGCCAATCGGCGCGGCGTGTTGCGGTGATCTATCGCGGCGACAACGCTTACCTGTTCGTGGCGGCAGTAAAAGGGCGCGCTTCGCTGGAAGCCGAGGATCAGCGTTTTCTCGAGGTTATCCGCAGTTACCGGCCACTGAAGGCGGCCGAGCGCAAGTTGGCCGAGCCGGTGCGTCTGCATCTGGTGCGGGTCAAGGCCGGGCAGAGTATGACTGGTCTGGCCAGTGGCGCGCCGCTGGCGGCCGATGGCGAGGCACAGTTGAGGCTGCTCAATGGGCTGTATCCGCGTGGCGAGCCGCGTCCGGGACAGTGGTTGAAAACGCTGCGCTAGCGCGGCGCATCCATCGCGACCGAACGGTCTTGGCAGGTATATACAACTTGCGTATCCTCGGCCGCGCCCGTTCAACAAGCCTCATAAAAGCGGAAATGCCACTATGTCCGATCTAAAAACAGCCGCTCTCGAATATCACGCTCAGCCCCGTCCCGGTAAGCTGAGTGTCGAGCTGACCAAAGCCACTGCCACTGCCCGCGACCTGTCCCTCGCATACAGCCCAGGCGTAGCCGAACCGGTACGCGAGATCGCTCGCGATGCCGAACTGGCCTACCGCTATACCGGTAAGGGCAACCTGGTCGCCGTAATTTCCGACGGTACCGCCATCCTCGGCCTGGGTAACCTCGGCCCGCTGGCTTCCAAGCCGGTAATGGAAGGTAAAGGTGTACTGTTCAAGCGCTTCGCTGGCATCGACGTGTTCGACATTGAAGTCGACGCTGAAAGCCCGCAGGCGTTCATCGACACCGTCAAGCGCATCTCCATCACCTTCGGCGGCATCAACCTGGAAGATATCAAGGCGCCTGAGTGCTTCGAGATCGAGCGCGCGCTGATCGAACAGTGCGACATCCCGGTATTCCACGATGACCAGCATGGCACCGCCATCGTCACCGCGGCCGGCATGCTCAATGCCCTGGAAATCGCCGGCAAGACTCTGATCGATGCCAAGATCGTCTGCCTGGGCGGCGGTGCAGCTGCCATCTCCTGCATGAAGTTGCTGGTGAGCATGGGTGCCAAGGTTGAGAACATCTTCATGGTCGATCGCAAGGGCGTGATTCATGCCGGTCGCGATGATCTGAACCAGTACAAGGCCGTGTTCGCCACCGAGACCGACAAGCGCACGCTGTCCGACGCGCTCGAAGGCGCTGACGTGTTCGTCGGCCTGTCCGGCGCCAACCTGCTGAGCCCGGAAGATCTCCAGCGCATGGCGGCCAACCCGATCGTCTTCGCCTGCTCCAACCCGGATCCGGAAATCAAGCCGGAGCTGGCGCACGAGACGCGCAACGACGTGATCATGGCCACCGGTCGTTCCGACTACCCGAACCAGGTCAACAATGTGCTGGGTTTCCCCTTCATCTTCCGCGGTGCTCTGGACGTGCGTGCCACCCGCATCAACGAAGAGATGAAGATCGCCGCAGCGCTGGCGCTGCGTGACCTGGCCAAGCTGCCGGTACCGCAGGAAGTCTGCGACGCCTACGGCGGTATCGAGCTGTCGTTCGGTCGCGAGTACATCATTCCGAAGCCAATGGATCAGCGTCTGATCACCGTGGTTTGCGATGCAGTGGCCAAGGCTGCCATCGAATCCGGCGTGGCGACTCTGCCCTATCCGAAGCACTATCCGCTGAAATCGGTGGATGAAGTGTTCAACGGCTGATCAGCCGACAATAAAAAACCCGCTTCGGCGGGTTTTTTATTGTCTGTGATACGGCTTAAGGCAACGATTGCAGCCGCCTGAGCCTTATCCTAGAACAAGTCGATCGGCGCCATCTCGTCGGCCGGTAGCGGGCTGCCAGGAACACCCATGCCAGGTTCGAACTCACTCATCGGAGGGGGCGAGTCTTCACTCTTGAACAGTTCGAAATAGGCGTCCGGTGTGCCGGGTGCAGCAGCGCGGCCACTGATCGGGTCGACGCGCAGCGTCAGCAGCCCCTTGGGTTCTTTGGGCAGATGGTTGGGTCGATCCTTGAGTACTGCGCCCATGTAGTTCATCCAGATCGGCAGCGCGACAGTGCCGCCGTACTCATGGCGGCCCAGGCTCTCCGGCTGGTCGAAGCCGGCCCAGACGGTGGTTACGTAATCGGCGTTGTAGCCGGAGAACCAGCTGTCCTTGGACTCGTTGGTGGTGCCGGTCTTGCCTGCCAGGTCATTGCGGCCAAGGGCGAGAGCACGCCGGCCGGTACCGCGCTTGATCACGTCCTGCAGCATGCTGGTCATGATGTAGGCGGTGCGCTCGTCGATGATCTGTTCGGCGACCTTAGGCTCCTCCAACGGCAACTCATCAGTTGCGTTGACGGTGAGGTTGGCGTTCTCCTCGGCCGGTGCGCTGCCTGGCACGCGGGCCGGATTGGCGCGGAACAGCGGCTTGCCGTTGCGGTCATCAATGCGTTCGATCAGGTACGGCTCGATCTTGTAACCGCCATTGGCGAAGGCGGCCCAGCCCTCAGCGATTTCCATGGGGGTCAGGCTGGCAGTGCCGAGTGCCAGTGACAGGTTGCGCGGCAGATCCTGCGGGGCGAAGCCGAAGCGCTCGATATAGCGCAAGCTACGGTCGATGCCCATGTCCTGCAGCAGGCGGATGGAAACCAGGTTGCGCGACTTGTACAACGCTTCACGCATGCGAATCGGGCCGAGAAAGGTGTTGTTGTCGTTCTTCGGGCGCCACTTCTGCGACAGGTAGTCGTCGGAGAGGATGATCGGCGCATCGTTGACCAGCGTCGCTGCGGTGTAGCCGCTATCGAGAGCCGCGCTATAGATGAAGGGCTTGAAGCTCGAGCCCGGCTGGCGCTTGGCCTGCACGGCGCGGTTGTAGTTGCTCTGATCGAATGAGAACCCGCCGACCAGTGACTGAATGGCGCCGCTGTATGGGTCGAGGGAAACCAACGCGCCCTGTGCTGCGGGGACTTGGGTGAAACGCAGGCTGCCATCGGCCTGGCGCTGCACGCGAACGATATCGCCGACCTGGGTGACATCGCCAGGTTGCTGCGGGCGCGGGCCCATGCTGTTGGTGTTCAGGTAGGGGCGAGCCCATTTCATGCTCTCCCACGACACCGCTTGTTCTTCGCCGTTACGGGTCAGTACCAGAATGCCGCTTTTCTCGACCTGGGTAACCACAGCGGGCTCCAGGCCGCCGATACTGCGGAACTTGGCCAGCTCGGTCAGCCAGGTTTCGCGGGTCATGCCCGGCAGGCGACTCTCAGGGCCGCGATAGCCGTGACGCTGGTCATAGGCGATCAGTCCGTCACGCAGGGCGGTGTTGGCTGCCTCCTGCAAATGACTAGGCACGGTGGTGGTGACATTGAAGCCTTCCGTATAAGCCTCGCTGCCATAGCGGCCAACCATTTCCGCGCGTGCCATCTCGGCTATATAAGGAGCGCTCAATTCTGGTGTGGGAACGTGGTAACGCGCATCGACTACCTCGGCAAGCGCTTCCTCGTAGCTGGCCTGATCGATACGGCCCAGGCGATACAGGCGGCCGAGAATCCAGTCGCGGCGCTCCTTGGCTCGGGTCGGATTGACCAGCGGGTTGTAGCGCGACGGTGCTTTCGGCAGGCCGGCGATCATCGCCATCTGCGCCAGGTTCAGGTCACGGATCGACTTGCCGTAATAGACCTGTGCGGCCGCTTCGATGCCATAGGCGCGGTGGCCGAGGTAGATCTTGTTGACGTAGAGCTCGAGGATCTCGTCCTTGCTCAGCTCGCGCTCGATCTGCAAGGCCAGAAGAATTTCGGTGGCCTTGCGCGAAAAACTGCGCTCGTTGGTGAGGAAGAAGTTCTTCGCCACCTGCATGGTGATGGTGCTGCCACCGCTCTGAATCTGGCCGCTTTTCAATAATTGCGTGGCAGCGCGCATCAGGCTGGTCACATCGACGCCATAATGGTTGGCGAAATTATCGTCTTCGGCAGCCAGCAGAGCGCTGATGAATTCCTTGGGGATCTCGTCGAAGCGAATCGGCGAGCGGCGCATCTCGCCGAACTCGGCGATCAGCTTGGCATCGCTGCTGTAGACGCGCAGAGGAATCTGCAGCTGTACCTGGCGCAGCGACTCGACGGAAGGCAGGGTCGGGCTAAGGTAAAGAAACGCGCCGCTGAAACTGAGCAGCAGCCCACAAAAAACGGCAACGCAAGACCACCAGATGAACTTCAGCAGGCGTATCAAAATGTTCGGAATTCCAAGTAAAAGAATGAGTTAAGCAGGAGCCGAGGCTAAAAGGGAAAAGCTGATCACATTATAAGCGTTTTTTTTCCCGGGGAGCCATTTGCGCTTCTGTCAAGACTGATATTTAATGTGGAAAAACATAAATAGTCCGTAAGTCGCGGATGCCAATAGGAAAACGGTCGTGCTAGGGCTCTTCACTAAGAAAGCGAATACGCTGCTGGGGATCGATATCAGCTCGACTTCGGTCAAGCTCCTCGAACTGAGTCGCTCGGGAAGCCGCTACAAGGTAGAGGCCTATGCCGTCGAGCCACTTCCGCCCAATGCAGTGGTCGAGAAGAACATTGCCGAGTTGGAGGGGGTCGGTCAGGCGCTTTCTCGCGTGTTGGCCAAGGCCAAGACCGGTGTCAAGACGGCCGCGGTTGCTGTGGCGGGTTCGGCTGTCATCACCAAGACCATCGAAATGGAAGCGGGTCTTTCTGAGGACGACTTGGAAAACCAGCTGAAGATCGAGGCCGATCAATACATTCCTTACCCGCTGGAAGAAGTCGCCATCGATTTCGAAGTGCAGGGGCCGGCGCCGCGTAACCCCGAACGGGTAGAGGTGCTGCTGGCTGCATGCCGTAAGGAGAACGTCGAGGTCCGCGAGGCAGCCCTTGCGCTCGCTGGGCTTACCGCGAAAGTGGTCGATGTGGAGGCGTATGCCCTCGAACGCGCTTACGGCCTGCTGGAGGCGCAGTTGGGTGGTGGTCACGATGAGTTGACCGTCGCGGTGGTGGATATTGGCGCGACGATGACCACGCTCAGTGTGCTGCACAACGGTCGTACCATCTACACCCGCGAGCAGCTTTTCGGCGGCAAGCAGCTGACCGAGGAAATCCAGCGTCGCTATGGCCTGTCGGTCGAGGAAGCCGGTCTTGCCAAGAAGCAAGGTGGTCTTCCGGATGACTACGACAGTGAGGTTTTGCAACCGTTCAAGGAAGCGGTCGTTCAGCAGGTTTCACGTTCGCTGCAATTCTTCTTCGCCGCCGGGCAATTCAATGATGTCGACTACATCCTCCTGGCTGGGGGTACCGCGTCCATTCCTGATCTCGATCGGCTGATCCAGCAAAAAATCGGTACGCAGACGCTAGTGGCCAATCCCTTTGCCGATATGGCGCTGAGCAGCAAGGTCAACGCCGGTGCGCTGGCCAGTGATGCGCCGGCACTGATGATTGCCTGTGGTCTGGCGATGAGGAGTTTCGACTGATGGCGCGGATTAACCTACTTCCCTGGCGTGAACAGCTGCGCGAGGAGCGCAAGCAGCGGTTTCTGGTAAGTCTTGTCGGTGTCCTCGTTGTGGCGGCTGGTTTGGTGTTTCTGGGTGATCAATTTCTCAGTGCGGCAATCAGTAACCAGAATGCGCGAAATGACTTCATCAAGAAGGAGATCGCAGTTCTCGATGCGCGTATCAAGGAAATCAGTGAGTTGAGAACGCGTCGCCAGCAATTGCTGGAACGTATGAAGATTATTCAAGACTTGCAGGGTAACCGGCCAATTATCGGTCGTGTGTTCGACCAGTTGGTGAGAACGCTGCCGGACGGTGTGTATTTCACCAGTGTGAAAATGGTGGGTAATAGCATTGCCATTATTGGTGTGGCTGAATCGAATAATCGCGTCTCGAATCTGATGCGTAACTTGGATGCTTCTGAGTGGTTAACCGCTCCCAATCTGACCGAAGTCAAAGCTGTTACAGCGGGGGCTTTGGATCAGGAGAATGTGTTTCAGCTGACGGTGCAGCAGACACAGCCTGATCAAGAAAAAGCGGAGGCGGCGCAATGAGCATTAAGAGTTCCTTGGACAGCCTGCGCAGTATTGATATCAATGACCTTGATTTGAACAATGTTGGGTCGTGGCCTGGTGCGGTCAAATTCATTGCCGGCCTGCTACTGTTTATTGTCGTTCTGGCGTTGGGCTACAACTTTCACCTCAAGGATCTGCAGAGCATGCTCGAGCAGCGTCAGCGAGAAGAGGTGACGCTGAAGGAGCAGTTCTCCAGCAAAGCTTATCAGGCGGCGAACCTTGAGGCCTATAAAGAGCAGATGCAGGAGATGGAGGTGTCCTTTGGCGCTCTTCTGCGTCAGCTGCCAAGCGATACCGAGGTTCCCGGGTTGCTCGAGGATATTACTCGTACCGGCCTAGGCAGTGGCTTGGAGTTCGAAGAGATCAAACTGTTGCCGGAAGTGGCTCAGCAGTTCTATATCGAATTGCCGATTCAGATCAAAGTTACCGGTGGTTATCACGACCTTGCGACTTTTGTAAGTGGTGTCGCCAGTCTACCGCGTATCGTTACCTTGCATGATTTTGAGTTGGCACCAGTCAGTGCTGGAAACTCCAGCCGCCTGAGCATGCAGATTATGGCCAAGACCTATCGCTACAATGATAAGGGGGCTCAACAATGAGTTTCTCTCGTTTGGTTCTGGTGGCGGGTTTCGCTCTCTTGGCCGGGTGCGGTGTCGGTGGTGATTTTTCCGATTTGCGTATCTATATGGATGAAGTGCGCGCAAAGCCTAAAGGCGCTATTGAGCCGCTGCCGACGTTTCAGCCGTATGAAAGCTTCACCTATCGTGCTGCGTCTCTACGTAGCCCTTTTCAGCCCCCGGTTAAAATCGATGTCGTCACCCGACAAAAAGGGGCGCCAGAGATCAAGCCGGATGAAAGCCGTGTCAAGCAATTCCTCGAAGGGTTCAGCATAGACACGTTCGAGATGGTTGGCACGCTGAGAAATGATCGCCAGTTGTTCGCTCTGGTTAGCGGTGCGGGTGGTGTTCATCGTGTAAAAGTAGGCGACTTTCTTGGGCGTAACCACGGCAAGATTCTCATGATCGATGACTCCAAGATCGATGTTATGGAAATTGTTCCAGATGGCGAAGGTGGCTGGCTTGAGCGACCACGCAGCCTTTCCTTGAAGGAGCGCTCCTGACGGGGCGGGGTGAGAAATGAATATAAATAATCTGTCTGCCACACGGGATACGAAAATGAACAGCTCTCTTTCGCGTCTTAGCGTCGTTCTGCTGGCGGCGCTGCTGTCGCCCGCGGTATTGGCGGCCAATCTTCAGGATTTGAATGTCGCCAGTTTGCCTGGTGATCGAGTTGAGCTGAAGCTCTCCTTCGATGAGCCGGTAACGGCTCCTCGCGGCTATACCATCGAGCAACCCGCGCGAATCGCTCTGGACCTGCCGGGAGTGTCGAACAAGCTCGGTTCCAAGAATCGTGAACTGGGTGTCGGTAATGCGCGTAGCATTACCATTGTCGAGGCCAAGGACCGTACCCGTCTGATTGTCAATCTCACCAGTCTGGCGCCATACAGCACCCGAGTTGAGGGTAATGATCTGTATGTTCTGGTTGGTGATTCTTCTGCCGTCGCGTCGCGGCCCTCTGCCTCGACGCCTGCTTCGGTAGCGGCTGTTCCGCCCAAGAAAACCTACGGGCCGCAACCGAAAACAATCAGCAATATCGACTTTCAGCGTGGGGAGCAGGGTGAGGGTAATATCGTCATTACCCTTTCCGATGCATCGATCAGTCCTGATATCCAAGAGCAGGGTGGGAAGATTCGTCTGGACTTCGCCAAGACTGACCTGCCCGAGTCGCTGCGTGTACGGCTGGATGTGAAGGATTTCGCCACGCCGGTTCAGTTCGTCAGTGCTACGGGTAGCGCAGACAGAACCAGTATCGTGATTGAACCAGTCGGGTTATACGATTACCTGGCTTACCAGACCGAGAACAGGCTGACGTTGAGTGTCAAACCTCTCACTCAGGATGACGTAGAACGCCGCAAGGCTGAGCGCTTTGCTTATACCGGGGAGAAATTGTCGCTCAACTTTCAGGATATCGACGTGCGTTCGGTGCTGCAGCTGATTGCGGACTTCACCGATCTGAACCTGGTTGCAAGCGATACTGTCGCCGGCAATATCACTCTGCGTTTGCAGAACGTGCCATGGGATCAGGCGTTGGACCTGGTGCTGAAGACCAAGGGGCTGGATAAGCGCCAGGTTGGTAATGTATTGCTCGTTGCTCCGGCAGATGAGATCGCCGCTCGTGAGCGTCAGGAGTTGGAGTCGCAAAAGCAAATTGCTGAGCTGGCTCCGCTGCGTCGTGAACTGATTCAGGTGAATTATGCCAAGGCTGCTGATATGGCGAAGCTGTTTCAGTCGGTCACCAGTGCTGATGGTGCATCATCCGATGCCCGTGGTTCTGTAACGGTTGATGATCGCACTAACAGCATTATTGCTTACCAGACGCAGGATCGCCTGGATGAGTTGCGGCGTATCATTGCCCAGCTCGACATTCCTGTGCGTCAGGTAATGATCGAGGCGCGTATCGTCGAGGCCAACGTGGACTACGACAAGGCCTTGGGTGTGCGTTGGGGAGGGGCAACTCGTCGCGGAAACTGGAGCGTTTACGGCAAGGACGGTGCAACTTCCTTCGATAATGAAAGCGGGCAGGTCTATTTGCCGGGCACCGATACGGTAGGCAACGTTTCGCTGCAGGATGGTGTGGCTCCTGTGCCATTCGTCGACATGGGGGTTTTGGGCAGTACTTCAGGTATAGGCATCGGCTTCCTTACCGACAATGTGACACTGGATCTACAGCTGTCGGCCATGGAGAAGACCGGTAATGGCGAGATTGTCTCCCAGCCCAAGGTTGTTACTTCGGACAAGGAGACAGCGAAAATCTTGAAGGGGCAGGAAGTGCCCTATCAGGAAGCCAGCTCTAGTGGCGCGACCAGTACATCCTTCAAGGAGGCGGCTCTCTCCCTAGAGGTTACTCCTCAGATTACTCCGGATAATCGCATCATCATGGAAGTGAAAGTAACCAAGGATGCGCCAGACTTCGCCCGGGCCCTGAACGGGGTGCCGCCGATCAACAAGAACGAAGTCAATGCCAAGGTACTGGTCAATGATGGCGAGACCATTGTGATCGGTGGGGTGTTCTCCAACACCCAGACCAAGGGTGTAGAGAAAGTCCCATTCCTTGGTGACCTGCCATTCTTGGGCCGAGTGTTCCGTCGTGACATCGTCAGCGACAACAAGGCCGAGTTGCTGGTTTTCATCACTCCGCGCATCATGAACAACCAAGCCATTGCTGTGAATCGATGACCTAAGTGCGGAATGTAATCCTCGTTGGCCCGATGGGAGCTGGAAAAAGCACCATCGGGCGTTTGCTTGCTAAAGAACTGCGCGTGCCTTTCAAAGACTCCGACAAGGAGATCGAGCAGCGTACCGGTGCTGATATTCCCTGGATCTTCGATGTCGAGGGTGAGCAGGGCTTTCGTGAGCGGGAGCAGGCAGTAATTGCCGAACTGTCGCAGCAAGATGGCCTGGTGCTGGCTACTGGCGGTGGGGCGGTGATGCGTCCAGAGAATCGTCAGGCTCTGCATGCGGGAGGGCGAGTCGTGTATTTGCACACCTCCGTGGAGCAGCAGATTGATCGCACCTCGCGTGATCGCAATCGGCCGTTGTTGCGCACGGCCAATCCGGCGCAAGTGCTCAGGGATCTGATGGCCGCGCGTGATCCTCTCTACCGCGAGGTTGCCGATATCATCATCGAGACCGACGAGCGTCCGCCGCGCATGGTGGTGCAGGAAATTCTCTCGCGTCTGGAAGCCTTGTCGCCCCGTTAAAGCGTGGGGCGAACTGCGCTATCCTAGTGGCCTTTTTATTCTGGGGGCCTCATGCAGACTCTTCACGTTGAACTTGGCGAGCGCAGTTATCCCATCTATATCGGCGCGGGTCTCCTGGCGGATCCTGAGTTGCTCGCGCGCCATATCGGCGGACGGCAGGTGGCGGTGGTCACCAATGAGACCGTAGCGCCTCTGTATCTCGAAACGCTTATGCGATCTCTTGAGGGTTTCAAAGTCGCCTCGATCGTGCTGCCGGATGGCGAGGTGTTCAAGAACTGGGAAACGCTGCAGCTGATTTTCGATGGCCTGCTGACGGCCAGGCATGATCGGCGCACGACAATTATCGCTCTGGGTGGCGGCGTCATCGGCGACATGGCGGGCTTTGCTGCTGCCTGTTACCAGCGAGGTGTGGATTTCATCCAGGTGCCGACTACGTTGTTGTCTCAGGTGGATTCCTCGGTGGGAGGCAAGACGGGGATCAATCATCCGCTGGGCAAGAACATGGTCGGCGCGTTCTATCAGCCTAAGGCGGTGTTGATTGATACGGCCAGCCTGCGCACCCTGCCGGAGCGCGAGCTTTCCGCTGGGTTGGCCGAGGTCATCAAGTATGGCCTGATCTGCGATGAGCCCTTCCTGGTATGGCTGGAGCAGAATATGCCGGCCTTGCGTGCGCTTGATCAGCAGGCGCTTACCTACGCTATCGAGCAATCCTGTGCGGCCAAGGCGCGTGTCGTCGCTGCGGACGAGCGTGAGTCGGGAGTGCGCGCCACTCTCAATCTCGGTCACACCTTTGGGCATGCTATCGAGACCGAGCAGGGCTACGGCGTGTGGTTGCATGGCGAAGCGGTCGCCGCAGGCACGGTGATGGCGCTGGAAATGTCCTATCGCCTGGGCTGGCTGTCGGCGGCGGATCGAGACCGAGGCATACGCCTGTTGCAGGCTGCCGGGCTGCCGGTGGTGCCGCCGCAGGATATGACGCCTGCGCAGTTCCTCGAGCATATGGCAGTGGACAAGAAGGTGCTCGATGGTCAGCTGCGTCTCGTGTTGCTCAGGCGATTGGGTGAGGCTGTAGTGACCGCCGACTACCCGCGTGAAATTCTAGACGCCACGCTGCGTAGCGATTACGCAGCGCTGGCTCAGTCGTCCAACTCTTGAAGAGTGATCCATGACCAGTTTGCATGCTGACGAAGCTTTCCTGGCGCATTACCAGTTCAGTCACGACCCCTTTGCGCCACGAGTACCTGGTTTCAAGTTCTTCCCGGCGCAGCGCAAGCCGGTGCTTGGGCAATTGCATCATCTTGCGCGTTACAGTCAGCTGTTGCTGGCTGTGGTCGGCCCTGAGGGAAGTGGCAAGACCTTGCTGCGTCAGGCGCTGGTTGCCAGTACCAACAAGCAGGCCGTGCAGAGCATTGTCGTTGCACAGGGGGCGACCACGGCTGACGCGCTGCTGCGTCAAGTGGCTCAGGGGTTGGCAATCGCTCAGGCCGACGTGCGCTCGGTATTGGCGCAGGTTGCACAACTGGCGCTGACCGGGCAGGAGGTTTATCTACTCGTCGATGATGCCGATCAGTTGGATGACGCTGCCTTGAAATGCGTTCTGGAGCTTGCTGCTGGCAATGCCGAGGGGCGCCCGCACATCTTTCTGTTTGCCGAGCAGGAACTGTTGGCGCGCTTGGAGGTGCTGGCAGGCGGCGCGGAGTGTTATCACGCGATCGAGCTTCAGCCGTACGCCGAAGAAGAGACGCGAGACTATCTGGCGCAGCGGCTCGATGGGGCCGGTCAGAGTATCGATCTGTTGAGCGAAGAGCAGATCGAGGACATCCATCTCCGTTCTCAGGGTTGGCCTGGGGCAATCAATCAGGAGGCGCGTGAACTGCTGGTTGAGCAGATGCTCGCGCAGCGCTCGGCCGGGCGTGGTGTGGGCGGTGGTTTTGCTCTGCCGAAGAAGCATCTGTTGGCGCTGGCCGTAGTGTTGGTGGGTGTTGCCGCTGCCTGGTTCATGCAGGGGCGCGAGTCTGCCCCGCTGGCGCCGGTGGCTAGCAACACGTCGCTACCTTTGCAGTCCTCCACGCCGCCTGTAGAAGCTGAAGAGCCGGCGCAAGCGCCTGCTGCGGAAAGTCGCGCGCCAGCCATTGAATTTGCAGGCGCCAGTCAGCCGCTGCCATTGCCGCTTGTGGGAGAATCGCAAGCCGTTATTCGCCAGCCTCTGGCTGAGGCGGCGGGTGAAGAACTGGATAACTTTGAGCCGCCAGCGTCGCCTGAGCCCTCGACAGTTACTCCGCCTTCGACTCCAATCACTGCTGCACCTGCACCTGCACCTGCACCTGCACCTGCACCTGCACCTGCACCTGCACCTGCACCTGCACCTGCACCTGCACCTGCACCTGCACCTGCACCTGCACCTGCACCTGCCAGGCAGCCTGAGCCTGTTACGCCGAAGCCGGCGACTCCTGCTCCCGCGCCGGCTCCGGCTGTGGCCTCAGGTGGGGCGGCGACCAACTGGTACGCGCGGCAGCCCGCGTCCCGCTACGCCTTGCAGGTGGTCGGGTCGCGTTCGGAGGCTAATATTCAGGCGCTGGTGCGTGAGGGTGGCAGCGAATACCGCTACTTCAAAAAGGTCCACCAGGGGCAGCCGCTGTATGTGCTGACCTATGGGAGTTTCTCCAGTCGCGACGCTGCTCAGGCGGCGGTGAAAACCCTGCCCGCCAAGCTGCAGGCCGGTAAACCCTGGCCGCGCACGCTGGGGAGCATCCAGCAGGAAATGAGCCGCTAAGCGCTCTGTCCCCAAGATGACCGCCTGGTCTTTAGCACGGCCTTGCGGTCTTATCCTTCGTTTTTGCGACATTAATTTTCACCCCCTCGCCACGAAAATTTGTGACGGCATGGGTGGATATGTACAATGACCTCCCTTTTGCCTCTGCAAAAGCTGGCCCGTGCCCGCTTTTCAGGTTTAAGTGACTGAATTAGAAAGTAATTTGCCTGATGTATAGGCAGCCTGGTGAGAGTTTCCCCTATGAAAGCAGGTTTGTACCGTCCTGATGAGTTCAAGGATAACTGCGGCTTCGGCTTGATCGCCCATATGCAAGGTGAGGCTAGCCATCACCTGCTCAAGACCGCTATTGAGGCCCTCACCTGCATGACTCACCGCGGCGGTATCAACGCCGACGGCAAGACCGGTGATGGCTGTGGCCTGCTGATCCAGAAGCCCGACCAATTCCTGCGTGCGGTGGCCCAGGAGCAGTTCGGCGTCGAATTGCCCGGGCAATATGCCGTGGGCATGGTGTTCTTCAATCAGGATTCGGCCAAGGCCGAAGCTGCGCGCGAGAACATGAACCGCGAAATCCTCGCGGCTGGCCTGCAACTGGTAGGCTGGCGCAAGGTGCCGATCGACACCAGCGTGCTGGGCAGGCTGGCGCTGGAGCGACTGCCGCAGATCGAGCAGGTGTTCATCGGTGGTGATGGCCTCTCCGACCAGGAGTTCGCCATCAAGCTGTTCAGCGCCCGTCGTCGTTCCTCGGTGGCCAATGCCGACGACAGCGATCATTACATCTGCAGCTTCTCGCACAAGACCATCATCTACAAAGGCCTGATGATGCCGGCGGACCTGCAGCAGTTCTACCCGGATCTGGGTGACGAGCGCCTGCAGACCGCCATCGCGGTTTTCCACCAGCGTTTCTCCACCAACACCCTGCCGAAGTGGCCATTGGCGCAGCCTTTCCGCTATCTCGCGCACAACGGCGAGATCAACACCATCACCGGCAACCGCAACTGGGCGCAGGCCCGTCGCACCAAGTTCGCTAACGAGCTGATCCCCGATCTCGACGAGCTGGGCCCGCTGGTCAACCGCGTCGGCTCCGACTCCTCGAGCATGGACAACATGCTCGAGCTGATGGTCACCGGTGGCATCGACCTGTTCCGTGGCCTGCGCATGATCATTCCGCCGGCCTGGCAGAACGTCGAGACCATGGACGCCGACCTGCGTGCGTTCTACGAATACAACTCCATGCACATGGAACCCTGGGATGGCCCGGCCGGCGTGGTACTGACCGATGGTCGCCATGCCGTGTGCCTGCTCGACCGTAACGGTCTGCGCCCGGCGCGCTGGGTCACCACCAAGAACGGCTACATCACCCTCGCTTCGGAAATCGGCGTGTGGGATTACCAGCCCGAGGACGTCATCGCCAAGGGCCGTGTCGGCCCGGGGCAGATCCTCGCCGTCGACACCGAGACCGGCCAGGTGCTGGATACCGAGTCCATCGACAGCCGCCTGAAGTCGCGTCATCCCTACAAGCTCTGGCTGCGCAAGCATGCTCAGCGCATCAAGGCGACGCTGGAAGACCGCGACCACGGTTCGGCCTTCTACGACCCGGATCAGCTCAAGCAGTACATGAAGATGTTCCAGGTCACCTTCGAAGAGCGTGACCAGGTACTGCGTCCGCTCGGTGAGCAGGGCCAGGAAGCCGTCGGCTCCATGGGTGACGACACACCGATGGCCGTGCTCAGCCAGCGCGTGCGTTCGCCCTACGATTACTTCCGTCAGCAGTTCGCGCAGGTCACCAACCCGCCGATCGACCCGCTGCGCGAAGCGATCGTCATGTCCCTGGAGATCTGCCTGGGCGCCGAGCGCAACATCTTCAGCGAGTCGCCGGAGCACGCTACTCGCGTGATCCTCAGCAGCCCAGTGATCTCGCCGGCCAAATGGCGCGCGCTGATGAACCTGGATCGTCCGGGCTTCGACCGTCATGTCATCGACATGAACTATGACGAGTCGCTGGGTCTGGAAGCTGCCGTGCGCAACATGGCCGACCAGGCCGAGGAAGCCGTGCGTGCCGGCAAGGTGCTGCTGGTACTGACCGACCGTCACATCGCTCCTGGCAAGCTGCCGGCGCATGCTGCGCTGGTCACTGGTGCCGTGCATCACCGCCTGACCGAGAAAGGTCTGCGCTGCGACTGCAACATCCTGGTGGAAACCGCCACTGCGCGTGACCCGCACCACTATGCCGTGCTGCTGGGCTTCGGTGCCTCGGCCGTGTATCCGTTCCTGGCCTACGAGGTGCTGGGCGACCTGATCCGCACCGGCGAAGTGCTGGGCGATCTGTACGAAGTATTCAAGTACTACCGCAAGGGCATCTCCAAGGGCCTGCTGAAGATCCTGTCGAAGATGGGTATCTCCACGGTCGCGTCCTATCGCGGTGCGCAACTGTTCGAGGCGGTCGGCCTGGCCGACGAGGTCACCGAGCTGTGCTTCCGTGGCGTGGCCAGCCGCATCCAGGGTGCGCGTTTCGTCGACATCGAAAGCGAGCAGAAGCTGCTGTCCCAGGAGGCCTGGAACAACCGCAAGTCAATCCAGCAGGGCGGCCTGCTCAAGTTCGTCTACGGCGGCGAATACCACGCCTACAACCCGGACGTGGTGCGCACGCTGCAGGAAGCCGTGCAGCAGGGCAACTACGCCAAGTACAAGGAATACTCGACGCTGGTCGACACCCGTCCGGTGTCGATGATCCGCGACCTGCTCAAGGTCAAGGAGTCCGCCACGCCGATTTCCCTGGCCGAAGTCGAGCCGCTGCAGTCGATCTTCAAGCGTTTCGACGCCGCCGGTATCTCCCTCGGCGCGCTGTCGCCGGAGGCGCACGAGGCGTTGGCCGAGGCGATGAACCGCCTGGGTGGCCGTTCCAACTCCGGCGAGGGCGGCGAAGACCCGGCTCGCTACGGCACCATCAAGAGCTCGAAGATCAAGCAGGTGGCCACCGGCCGCTTTGGCGTGACCCCGGAATACCTGGTCAACGCCGAAGTGCTGCAGATCAAGGTGGCCCAGGGCGCCAAGCCCGGCGAGGGCGGCCAGCTGCCGGGCGGCAAGGTCAACGGCCTGATCGCCAAGCTGCGCTATGCAGTGCCGGGCGTGACCCTGATCTCGCCGCCGCCGCACCACGACATCTACTCGATCGAAGACCTGGCGCAGCTGATCTATGACCTCAAACAGGTCAACCCGAAGGCGCTGGTGTCGGTCAAGCTGGTGGCAGAAGCCGGTGTAGGTACCATCGCTGCCGGTGTGGCCAAGGCCTATGCCGACCTGATCACCATTTCCGGTTACGACGGCGGTACCGGCGCATCGCCGCTGACCTCCATTCGTTACGCCGGCGCGCCGTGGGAGCTTGGCCTGGCCGAAACCCACCAGACCCTGCGCGGCAACGACCTGCGCGGCAAGGTGCGGGTGCAGACCGACGGCGGTCTGAAAACCGGCCTGGACGTGATCAAGGCCGCCATCCTCGGCGCCGAGAGCTTCGGCTTCGGCACCGCACCGATGGTGGCCCTGGGCTGCAAATACCTGCGCATCTGCCACCTGAACAACTGCGCCACCGGCGTGGCCACGCAGAACGACAAGCTGCGCAAGGATCACTTCATCGGCACCGTCGAGATGGTGATGAACTTCTTCACCTACGTCGCCGAGGAAACCCGCGAGTGGCTGGCCAAGCTGGGCGTGCGTAGCCTGGAAGAGCTGATCGGGCGTACCGACCTGCTCGAAGTGCTGCCGGGCGAAACCGCCAAGCAGGGCAACCTGGATCTGTCGCCGTTGCTGGCCAGCGCACACATCCCAGCGGACAAACCGCAGTTCTGCCAGGTGCCGAAGAACCCGCCGTTCGACGAAGGCCTGCTGGCCGAGAAGATGGTGGAAATGGCCAAGGACGCCATCGCCGGCAAGACCGGTGGTGAGTACGAGCTGAACATCGGCAACTGCGACCGTTCCATCGGTGCGCGCATTTCCGGTGAGATCGCCCGCGTGCATGGCAACCAGGGCATGAATGACGCGCCGATCACCTTCCGCTTCAAGGGCACTGCCGGGCAGAGCTTTGGCGTATGGAACGCCGGTGGTCTGCACCTGCGCCTTGAAGGCGACGCCAACGACTACGTCGGCAAGGGCATGACTGCGGGCAAGATCGTCATCACCCCGCCCGCTGGCAGCCCGTTCGCCACCGAGGACAGCGCCATCATCGGCAACACCTGCCTGTACGGCGCCACGGGCGGCAAGCTGTTCGCCACCGGCACTGCAGGTGAGCGTTTCGCCGTGCGCAACTCCGGCGCCCACGCCGTGGTGGAAGGCACTGGCGACCACTGCTGCGAGTACATGACCGGCGGTTTCGTCTGCGTGCTGGGCAAGACCGGCTACAACTTCGGCTCGGGCATGACCGGCGGCTTCGCCTACGTGCTTGATCTGGACAACGGCTTCTACGACCGCGTCAACCATGAGTTGGTGGAAATCCAGCGCATCAACAACGAAGCGATGGAGGCCTACCGCAGCCACCTGGAAAGCGTGCTCGCCGAGTACGTCGAGGAGACCGGTAGCGAGTGGGGGCAGAACCTGCTGGAAAACCTGGACGATTACCTGCGCAAGTTCTGGCTGGTGAAACCGAAAGCGGCCAGTCTGAAGTCGCTGCTGTCCAGCACCCGTGCCAACCCGCAATAAGAATGCGCCTGAAGTGGTTTGATGAGGTAATGCAATGACTGAACGTCTGAATAACGACTTCCAGTTCATCGAAGTCGGGCGCAAAGACCCGAAGAAGAAACTGCTGCGTCAGCGCAAGAAGGAGTTCGTCGAGATCTACGACAACTTCAAGCCGGCGCAAGCTGCAGACCAGGCGCATCGCTGCCTGGGCTGCGGCAACCCGTATTGCGAGTGGAAGTGCCCGGTGCACAACTTCATTCCGAACTGGCTCAAGCTGGTCTCGGAAGGCAACATCCTGGCCGCCGCCGAGCTCTCGCACCAGACCAACACCCTGCCGGAAGTCTGCGGCCGCGTGTGCCCGCAGGATCGTCTCTGCGAAGGTGCCTGCACCCTCAATGACGGCTTCGGCGCGGTGACCATCGGCTCGGTGGAGAAGTACATCACCGACACCGCCTTCGCCATGGGCTGGCGCCCTGACATGTCCAAGGTCAAACCGACCGGCAAGCGTGTCGCGGTGATCGGCGCAGGCCCGGCCGGCCTGGGCTGTGCCGATGTGCTGGTGCGCAACGGCGTGACCCCGGTGGTGTTCGACAAGAACCCGGAAATCGGCGGTCTGCTGACCTTCGGCATTCCCGAGTTCAAGCTGGAAAAGACCGTGCTCAGCCGCCGCCGTGAAGTGTTCACCGGCATGGGCATCGAATTCCGCCTGAATACCGAGATCGGCAAGGACATCGGCATGGATGAATTGCTCGCCGAATTCGATGCCGTATTTATGGGCATGGGCACCTACACCTACATGAAGGGCGGCTTCCCGGGTGAAGACCTGCCGGGCGTCTATGACGCGCTGGACTTCCTCATCGCCAACGTCAATCGCAACCTCGGTTTCGAGAAGGCGCCGGAAGACTTCATCGACATGAAGGGCAAGCGCGTCGTGGTACTGGGCGGTGGCGACACCGCGATGGACTGCAACCGCACCTCGATCCGTCAGGGCGCCAAGGCCGTGACCTGCGCTTACCGCCGTGACGAAGAGAACATGCCGGGCTCGCGCAAGGAAGTGAAGAACGCCAAGGAAGAGGGCGTGAAGTTCCTCTTCAACCGCCAGCCCATCGCCATCGTTGGCGAAGACAAGGTGGAAGGTATCAAGGTGGTCGAGACCCGTCTCGGTGAGCCTGACGCCCGTGGCCGTCGCAGCCCCGAGCCGATCCCGGGCTCCGAGGAGATCATCCCGGCCGAAGCCGTGCTGATCGCCTTCGGCTTCCGCCCGAGCCCGGCGCCCTGGTTCGAGCAGTTCGAGATCCAGACTGACAGCCAGGGCCGCGTCGTGGCGCCCGAGCAGTCGCAGTTCAAGCACCAGACCAGCAACCCGAAGATCTTCGCCGGTGGCGACATGGTGCGTGGTTCCGACCTGGTGGTGACGGCGATCTTCGAGGGCCGCAACGCCGCCGAAGGTATCCTCGACTACCTCGGCGTCTGATTCGTCTCGTACCTGCGCGGCTGCGACCTCCCCGGTCGGTAGTCGCGCGGGTCGATGGCGAAGCTCTCCAGACGGGAGCGTAGGGTGGTGGGCTTGAGCTCCAGCAACCGCGCCGCGCCGTCCTTCCCCGATATCCTGCCTGCGCAGGCCGTCAGCGCCGCGATCAGGTTTTCGCGCATCTGCCGGCGTTGTTCACCCTGAGTGAAAATCCGCATTTCCTGTTCGACCGGTGGCCGTGACGGTGCGTCGTTGCCGTTGTCGTTGGGCAAATCCAGACGCAGCCGGGTGCCGGGCGAAATGATCACCGCACGCTCGATCAGGTTCTCCAGCTCACGAATGTTGCCCGGCCAGGAATAGGCTTGCAGGCGTTGGATGTCGGCCAGGCGCAGGCTCGGCTCAGGGCGGTTGAGCTGACGACAGGCGCGGCCGAGAAAGTGCTGGGCCAGCGGTGGAATGTCTTCCGGGCGCTGACGCAGCGGCGCCGACTCGATTGGGAAGACGTTGAGGCGAAAGTACAGGTCTTCGCGGAAGCGGCCGGCGCGTACTTCCTGGCGCAGGTCGCGGTTGGTGGCGGCGATCACGCGTACGTCGACCTGACGGGTGCGGGTGTCGCCGACCCGTTCCAGTTGCTGTTCCTGCAGCACGCGCAGCAGCTTGCTCTGCAGCTCCAGAGGAATTTCGCCGACCTCGTCGAGAAACAGCGTGCCGCCGTCGGCCAGTTCGAAGCGCCCGACGCGGTCGTTCAGCGCGCCGGTGAAGGCGCCGCGGATATGGCCGAAGAACTCGCTCTCGAACAGCTCGCGCGGCACCGCAGCGCAGTTCACTCGGATCAGCGGGCGACGACTGCGCCCGCTGTTGTCGTGAATGGCGCGGGCGATCAGCTCCTTGCCGGTGCCTGACTCGCCGGTGATCAGCACGTTGGCGCCGGTGGGGGCGACCAGCTCGATCTGGTGGATTACCTGCTGCATGGCGGCGCTGCGCCCGACCAGGTCGTGCTGGGCGTACTCGCCACGAATCTCTTCCTGCAGGTAGGCATTCTCCAGTTCCAGGCGTTGCTTGAGCTGCTGCACCTCGCTCAGAGCCTGGCGCAGCCGGCGCTCGGTTTCCAGGCGCTCGCTGATGTCGCGAAACACCACCACGGCGCCGACCAGTTCGCCGTCGTCGCGCAGCGGCGTGCTGGTGTAATCCACCGGGATCGGCTTGCCGTCCTTGTTCCAGAACACCTCGTCGGCCACCTGATGCACTTCGCCATCATTGAAGGCGGCGTAGATCGGGCAGGTGTGGCCGTCGTAGGTGCTGCCGTCCGGATGATGGTGGTGAATCAGGTCGTGAATGTTGTGGCCGATCAGATCGTCGGCACGCCAGCCGAGAATGCGCTCGGCCGCCGGGTTGACGAAGGTGGTCTCGCCATTACGGTTGACGCCGTAGATGCCCTCGCCAGCGGCGCCGAGGATCAACTGATTCTGCCGCTCGAACTGGCGGAAGATGCGTTCCACGCCCTGCCATTCGAGCAGACCCTGACGTTGATAGCGCTCGGCTTCGGCCAGCCCGCGCAGGGCGTCGAGGCGGCGGCGCTGCTGGATCAGCAGGCCGAGCAGTATGACGCCGTCATGCTCCAGTCGGCTGCCGTCGATTTCCACTTCCAGGCGCTCGCCGTCGCGACGCAGCAGCCCGAGGCCGTCGCGCCAGGCATTGCCGCGCACCTGCACTTCCTCGGTGAAGGTGACCAGTGCCCCAAGGTCATGCGCCCAGAGACGGCTGGCGCGCAGTGCGAGCAGTTCATCCAGCGGCCAGTCGAGCAGGGCGCAGCAGGCCGGATTGGCATGCAGGATGCGGTCGTGGATTGGATCGATGACCAGGCTGGCGCTCTGCATATGTTGCAGCAACAACTGGCTGGCGGCATTGGGATCGGGCATTGCGGCGCTCTCGGGATTGACCTTTCAGGACGTTATCCAAAGGGCGTGCCAGTTGACGATATCTCGTTTTTCAAGATGACGAAATCTCGTGAATAACGAGATTTCGTATTTATTGGTTTTGTTAAAAGTTTATATTTTTCAATCGCTTATATAGATTTTTGAACTGGTACAGCTCCTGCAATAGCTGACATGAACCGGTCAGCAATGGCCCAGCCCAGTCAGCGCCCGCCTCACCAATTTGGGGCAGGCCATCGCAGGAGTGATCACGATGAGCGTCAACAGCTTGGACGATCCATTCAGCCCCGACAGCGAGCTTTCCCATGCCGCCGGGTGTGCTTGCCAGCGTTGCACGCCGAGTGCCGCTGCGCTGCCCGATAGCAGCGAGGCCATGCTTGATCGTGCCGTGGAGAACGCCATCGTGCGCGGCGTGTTCGGCCATAACGATTTCTCCCGGCGCAGTTTCATGGGGATGGTCGGTGGCGGTGTCGCGGCGGCGATCCTGGGCAGCATGATCCCGCTGGATGCGGTCAAGGCGGCGGTCAAGGACAGCCTCGGTCCGTTGGAAAAGACCAAGCTGAAGATCGGCTTCGTGCCCATCACCTGCGCCACGCCGATCATCATGGCCGAGCCGATGGGGTTCTACGCCAAGTACGGGCTGGACGTGGAGACGGTGAAAACCGCTGGCTGGGCGGTGGCGCGCGACAAGTCGCTGGCCGGCGAATACGACGCCTCGCACATGCTCTCGCCGATGCCGCTGGCCATCAGCCTCGGCCTGGGCTCGACGCAAACGCCCTTCGTCATGCCGGCGCTGGAGAACGTCAACGGCCAGGCCATCGTGCTCGGCATGCAGCACCAGGACAAGCGCGATCCGAAACTGTGGAAGGGCATGCGCTTCGGTGTGCCGTTCGAATACTCGATGCACAACTTCCTGCTGCGCTACTACGTCGCCGAGCACGGCCTGGACCCGGATCGCGACATCCAGATTCGCGTGGTGCCGCCACCGGAGATGGTCGCCAACCTGCGTGCCGGCAACCTCGATGGCTTTCTCTCGCCGGATCCGTTCAACCAGCGCGCGGTGTGGGAGAAGGTCGGTTTCATCCACCTGCTGACCAAGGAACTGTGGCCGGGCCATCCGTGCTGCGCCTTCGCCTGCAGCCAGCGCTTCGCCAGTGAGAACCCCAATACCTATGGCGCACTGCTGCATGCGCTGATCGATGCCACGCAATACTCCTCCAAGGCCGAGAACCGCAAGGCGGTGGCCGAGGCGATCTCGACCCGCAACTACCTCAACCAGCCGGTGCCGGTGGTGCAGCAGGTGCTCAGCGGGCGCTATGCCGATGGCCTGGGCAACATCCATGACGAGCCACAGCGCATCGACTTCGATCCGTTCCCCTGGCAGTCGATGGCCGTGTGGATCCTCACCCAGATGAAACGCTGGGGCTATCTGCAGGGGGATGTCGACTACCGCAACATCGCCGAGCGGGTGTTCCTCGCGGCTGATGCCGGCAAGGTGATGAAAGAGCTCGGTCTGCCGGTACCGGCGGATGCCTACAAGTCGTTCAGCGTGATGGGCAAACCCTTCGATCCGGCCGATCCGGACGGTTATCTGGCCAGCTTCGCCATGCGGAGGTCGTGATGAAAGCGTCCATTTCCCTGCGCGCGGCGATCCTCTCCGCGCTGCTGTTGGTGCTTCTACTCGCCATCTGGGAGGTGCTCTGCCGAGTGCCCGCCAGCGCGGCAGTCAGTGCCGATGACGAATACGCCCTGCTCATGGGCGAGGCCGAGCAGGAGGCCCGTGTACCACCACCCTCGGTGGTGCTGGCGCATGCCTATGCCGAGCTGAGCCAGCCGTTCTATGACAACGGGCCGAACGACAAGGGCATCGGCATCCAGCTCGCACATTCGCTGTACCGGGTACTGACAGGCTACCTGCTGGCGGCGCTGGTGGCGATCCCCGTTGGTTTCGTCATCGGCATGTCGCCGCTGATGTACCGCGCGCTCAACCCCTTCATCCAGATTCTGCGGCCGATCTCGCCGTTGGCCTGGATGCCGCTGGCGCTGTTCGTGATCAAGGATTCGCAGACCTCGGCAATCTTCGTGATCTTCATCTGCTCGGTGTGGCCGATGTTGCTCAACACCGCCTTCGGTGTGGCTGGCGTGCGCCGCGACTGGATCAACGTTGCCCGCACCCATGAGCTGAGCCCGCTGCGTACGGCGTTCAGCGTGATCCTGCCTGCGGCCATGCCGACGATTCTCACCGGCATGCGCATCTCTGTCGGCATCGCCTGGCTGGTGATCGTCGCCGCCGAGATGCTCGTCGGTGGCACCGGCATTGGCTACTACGTGTGGAACGAGTGGAACAACCTCAACCTGGCCAGCGTGATCTTCTCGATTCTGATGATCGGCGTGGTCGGCATGCTGCTCGACCTTCTGCTGGGCAGCGTCGCCCGTCTCGTCAGCTACCAGGAGTGATGTCATGTCCCGTTATTTTCTCGATGCCCGACGCCTGGCCAAACGCTTCCCGCAACCCGGCAGCGAGCCGCTGACAGTCTTCGAAGACGTCAGCTTCGGTCTCGATCAGGGCGAGTTCGTCTGCATCATCGGTCACTCCGGCTGCGGCAAGTCGACCATTCTCAATGCCCTGGCCGGGCTCGACAGCTTCAGCGAAGGCACACTGGAAATGGCCGGCAAGGAGGTCGCCGGGCCCAGCCTCGAACGCGGCGTGGTGTTCCAGAACTACAGCCTGCTGCCCTGGCTCAGCGCGCTGGAGAACGTCGAGTTCGGCGTACGCGCGCGGTTTCCCCAGTGGTCGAAGGAACAGCGCCGCGCACACAGCCGCAAGTACCTGGAAATGGTCGGTCTGGGCGGCTCCGAGGCGCGCAAGCCGGCGCAGCTGTCCGGCGGCATGCGCCAGCGCGTGAGCATCGCCCGCGCCTTTGCCACCCAGCCGCAGTTGCTGCTGCTCGATGAGCCCTTCGGTGCGCTGGATGCCCTGACCCGCGGGGTGATCCAGGACGAGTTGATCAAGATCTGGAGCGCCACCAAGCAGACGGTGTTCATGATCACTCATGACGTCGACGAGGCGATCCTGCTTTCCGACCGCATTCTGCTGATGACCAACGGCCCGCAGGCGCGCATCGCCGAGTCGGTACGTATCGACCTGCCACGGCCACGGCAGCGCGACCAGGTCATCCATCACCCGGCGTACTACCGCATCCGTAACCACCTCGTGGACTTTCTGGTGAACCGCTCGCTCGAGCTGCGCGGCCGCACCGTGACCGACGAGCAAGGCTTCCCGCCCGACATCAACCCCGCCCTGGACGAGTCGGCAGCGGCCGCCAGGGTCGTACCTCTGACCCCTGTGAAGGAGTTTCACCATGGATAAGCAACAGATGCGCACCACCATCACCGCCGCCAAAGAGCGCCTTGGCCTGGACTGGGCTGCGCTTGGCCAGGGCATCGGCATGTCGCCGGTGTGGACGACCTCCGCCTGCCTGGGCATGAACAGCATGCCCAAGGCGCAGGCCGACGCCCTGTGCGAGATGCTCGAATTGCCGGCGGAGGTCTCCACCGCGCTGCAGGCGTTCCCGCACAAGCACTGGGACAAGGCCGTGCCCACCGACCCGTTGATCTACCGCTTCTACGAGATGATCAACGTCTACGGCGAGACCATCAAGGAACTGATCCACGAGGAATTCGGCGACGGCATCATGAGCGCCATCGACTTCAGCATGGACATTTCCCGCGTCGCCGACCCCAAGGGTGACCGTGTGCAGATCGTGCTCAACGGCAAGTTCCTGCCCTATCGCAGCTGGTGAATCGTCGCGGCATATCGTCGCGATGGACAAAAGGCACGGCACCCGCCGTGCCTTTTGTTTTGCGCTCTGCGAAAATGCCCGCACTTTTTTCTAGGACTCTGCCATGACCGCCCTGAAGAACGACCGTTTCCTGCGTGCCCTGCTCAAGCAACCCGTGGATGTCACGCCGATCTGGATGATGCGCCAGGCCGGCCGTTATCTGCCGGAGTACCGCGCGACCCGGGCCAAGGCCGGCGACTTCGTGAGCCTGATGAAGAACCCGGAGCTGGCTTGCGAGGTCACCATCCAGCCGCTGGATCGCTACCCGCAACTGGATGCGGCGATTCTGTTCTCCGACATCCTCACCATTCCCGATGCGATGGGCCAGGGCCTGTTCTTCGAGACTGGCGAAGGCCCGCGTTTCAAGAAAGTGGTCAGCAGCCTGGCCGACATTGAGGCGCTGCCGATTCCCGATCCGGAGAAGGATCTGGGCTACGTGATGGACGCCGTGCGCACCATTCGCCGCGAGCTCAATGGCCGTGTGCCGCTGATCGGCTTCTCCGGCAGCCCGTGGACGCTGGCCACCTACATGGTCGAGGGCGGTTCGTCGAAGGACTTTCGCAAGACCAAGGCCATGCTCTACGACAACCCGCAAGCCTTGCACGCGCTGCTCGAAAAGCTGGCGCAGTCGGTCACTGCCTACCTCAACGGGCAGATCCTGGCCGGGGCGCAGGCGGTACAGATCTTCGATTCCTGGGGTGGCGCGCTGTCGGCTGCGGCCTACCAGGAGTTCTCCCTGCGCTACATGAAGCAGATCGTCGACGGCCTGATTCGCGAGCATGATGGCCGCCGTGTGCCGGTAATCCTGTTCACCAAGGGCGGCGGTCTGTGGCTCGAATCCCTGGCCGACACCGGCGCCGAAGCACTGGGTCTGGACTGGACGTGCGACATCGGCAGCGCCCGCGCCCGTGTCGGGTCCAAGGTTGCCCTGCAGGGCAACATGGACCCGGCGGTGCTCTACGCCAAGCCGGCGGCGATTCGTGCCGAGGTGGCGCGCATCCTGGCGGCCTACGGTGCTGGCAGCGGCCATGTCTTCAACCTTGGTCACGGCATCACCCCAGAAGTCGACCCGGCTCACGCTGGCGCTTTCTTCGAGGCGGTGCATGAGTTGTCGGCGCAGTATCACCAGTGATGCATGAAAAAGCCCGGCATTGCCTAATGCCAGTCAGTTAAGCGCTACAGCTTGACCTTCTGCGCGCTGAAACGAAAATCCGATGTTTGTTTTGAGCATCGGATTTTTTATGCGACTTTCCCGCGCCTTGGCACTGACTCACGAAGTG
>Ga0222661_1000039_pt1 | contig 78104 bp, 71 predicted proteins | sample AntAcemetagen551_FD_179851 | JGI IMG/M metagenome (GOLD analysis project Ga0222661, IMG submission 179851) | Saline water microbial communities from Ace Lake, Antarctica - #551 | ecosystem: Environmental > Aquatic > Non-marine Saline and Alkaline > Saline | place: Antarctica: Ace Lake...
CATCTGCGCCGATGGTACTGCTATACCAAGTGGGAGAGTAGGTCGTTGCCTTTTTTAGAATCCCGAATGCAGAAATGTGTTCGGGATTTTTTTTGACCTAAAGTCAAGTAGATTTAGATATGAAAACGCTTATAAAAAGAAGCTATTGTATTGTAAACAAGTAAATTATGATTCCAAGTATTCTTTAAAATCTTTAAAGAATAACTCAAATTGCAGCATTCCTTTAGATAGAAATACCATTGTCTCCTGCCAAGTGGCTTTGTTGTTTATAGTAACGTTTTCTAGTTTAAGGCATATCCTAGAGACATCTTTGTACTCACTAATAAAGTAAAGTTCATTAAAAATAGCAGATGGGATATAGTCATCTATAATCACTGTTTTGAGTGCTATTAATTTTTCCCAAAGCTCCATTCTTTCCTCTAAGTTGTGGTCTATATCTAGACAGACCATAGCTGTTTTATTGTCAAAATGAAATTTAAATTCTACTCCTTTAATTTTTGTATTATAAAGGGTCCAATCATGTGGAAATGATTTCCCAAATGAGGTCCAAAATTCTTGTTTTAGTGCTTTTAGCTCTGTTTTACTATACATGTTTAAATAAGGTATGCTATGGCAATTCCTAATAAAATGACTACTATTTTTCTGAGATTAAAAGAGTGCCCCTCTGAGCTTTCAAATAAAATTACGGTGGCAATGTGTAAGAGGACTCCTATGACTAAAGCTGTAAGAGCATTGGCTGCGAGGTCAGAAATAACTACTTCTGAAAATATAAAACTTCCTAAGGGTGTCATAACAGAAAATATGGCCATAATAAGGAAGGCGTGCGAAAATTTTATACGTGTTTTTAATAAAAATATACTTAAAATAAGGGCTACAGTAATCTTGTGGACTACAATACCATAGAGCAAACTTTCATGTCCAACCACTGGTATTCCTTCTAGAATTGAATGAATTGAAAGACTAATAAATAACATCCAGGGTATTGAGGTGCTATTTTTATCTAAATGTACGTGCCCGTGTTCTGCCCCTTTTGAAAAAAACTCTAAGATAATTTGGAGTAAAATTCCAAGCATAATAAACAGTCCCATTTTTTTTGGGTCTTGGTGTTCGTATATTTCTGGAAACAGTTCAAAGAGTATCACTGCTAGTAAAAAAGCGCCACTAAAGGCAAGACCTAATTTTATGTATTGTTTGCTCTTTGGTTTAAAGGCATAAACTCCTAAAAAGCTCAGTATGACTGCTAAAATGGGTAGTGCGTAGATCATTTTAATATTAGACTACGCTTATGGGCAGTCACAGTATAGGTTTGGTATAAAATTAGCCTATTTTTGTGGCTTAAGTGTACAGAGTCATGAACAATAATTTTAAGATGGTGGCCAAAACCCTTTTTGGTTTTGAAGAAGTTCTGGCTAAGGAACTCAAAGATTTAGGAGCGCTCAATATAGAATTAGGAAATAGAAGTGTTTCTTTTGAGGGAGATACTGGTTTTATGTATAAGGCCAACCTTTGCCTTAGGACGGCTACTAAGATTTTAAAACCTATAGCTTCTTTTAAAGTATCTAATGAAGATAGTCTTTACAGACAAGTAGCTGCAATGGATTGGATTTCTATGATGGATTTAGACACTACCTTTGCTATTGACACTACAGTATATTCAGAAGAATTCACTCATTCTCTTTATGTTTCTCAAAAGGTAAAAGATGCTATTGTAGATACTTTTAGAGAAGCCACAGGAGAACGTCCTAATGTAGATGTAAAGCATCCAGATCTTAAGTTAAATGTTCATATTCAACAAGATCAGTGTACTATTTCTTTAGATTCTTCTGGACGTTCTTTACATATTAGAGGGTATAAAACAGCTACAAATATTGCTCCTATTAATGAAGTGTTAGCAGCTGGAATCTTGCTTTTAAGTGGCTGGGAAGGACAATCTCATTTTATAGATCCTATGTGTGGTAGTGGCACTATTCTTATTGAGGCTGCAATGATTGCTTGTAATATTCCTCCCAATATTAATAGGAAAGAGTTTGCTTTTGAAAAATGGTCAGATTTTGATTCGGAATTATTTCAAACGATTATAGAGGTTTCACTTAAAAAAACCAAAGATTTCCCTTACACTATAAAAGGGTATGACAAGGCGCCTTCTGCTGTTAGAAAAGCACAGGACAATATTAATGAGGCACAATTAGAAGATTTTATTTCTGTAGCGCGTTTAAATTTCTTTGAAACAGAAAAAGAAGACCCAGAAACAAACCTTCATATGGTGTTTAATCCTCCTTATGGAGAGCGTTTAGATATTGAAATGCAACAATTTTACGGGGATATTGGAAATACCCTTAAGAAAAGCTATCCAGGCACTCAAGCCTGGTTTATTACCTCTAATTTAGAAGCCCTAAAATTTGTAGGCCTAAAGCCGTCTAGAAAGATAAAAGTATTTAACTCTCAATTAGAAGCTAGATTGGTGAAATTTGAAATGTATGCGGGTAGCAAGCGTGCTAAGTTTAACCCTTCATTTACACAGAAATGAAAGCAAAAGCCTTATTTTTTAACTTTATTGGGTTTGCATTTTTTTTTATAATCCTGAGATACTTGTCTATTTATGTAGTTCCTGCTACTGACATATACGGGGTAGTGATAGCTGCCATTTTAGCCAATGTAGTAGCCCCTAAATTTGGTATCATTGACACCGATACTGGAAAAAAAATGATGATGAAGTGTTTATTTATTAAGGAATTGAGAGAAATAAAATAGCCTACATATTCTTAAATAAAATGCTATGGCAGAAGAAATGATTAGGAGTAAAGAGGTTTTTAAAGGGTGTTTATTTACCTTTTTGGCCATTTTATTGGTCTCAATTATAATGACTGTAGGCGCTGTATTTTATATTTTTAATTAAGTTTGAAGTCTACTTATAAAAAAACGCTAGTTTTCATTTTTAGAATCTTCTTTTTCACCTTCTTTCTGAGCTATTTTTTCTTGTTTTTTGATACTTCTTACTTCTGAGGCTTTTTGTAATCTTTTCATTTTGGCTTCTTCAGATTCCTTGTAGATTTTAGGTTTCTTAAATAGCGGTATTAAATAGCTAATACTGTAGTTATACCCAACTCCAAACTTACTTTCTTCAGTAACAGCATTAAAGCCAGGCACCCAATTATTTGGGAAATTTGTATTTGGATTGTGGTTTAATAAGTAACCACCCCTTACACTTGCGTTTAAATAGATATTGGCAAATAATTCTACTTTAGTACCAAAAACTAGTTCTAGCCACATGGCGCTAAGGCCTTCATAGGTAGGTAAAGTGTTATCACTGATTCCAAAACCCTCCGGATTCCAGTATCTGTCGGTGTCAAAAATAGCATATTGCTCTACTGTTTGGCTGTATTTGCTATAAGCCAGTCTACCCCCAATATGAATCATATTATTCATTCCATACCAGTTGTCATAACTATTTTTGTCTATACCAATTTTTATATACTGCCCATCAGGAGTGAAAGAGTAGGTGTCTTCTGTAATGGTCTTTTTTTCTTGTCCTACTTCTGCTGCTAAATAAAGGAACTGTCCCAATCTAAAATCAGCAACAAATTCTATTCCATCAAAATCTGAGTCAAGCTGACCTATAATTTTTTTACTTAGGTCTACACCCAACCTTAGACCGTATTGTTCCATATGGGTAAGTGTGTCTTTTTGAATAAGGTCTATCTGTTTTTTTTGGGCCTGTAATAAGTGAGATCCGAAAAGCAGGAGAAGACTAATGATAAATTTTAATATGTAACTCTTCTTCATTACTTATGGTGGGTGTGATGACTTCAATTTTTTTAATCCAGTTGTCTGAGTCTGGCGTTAAAAGGGGTATGAGATTTTCATAGTTTACTATATATCCGCAAGCTTTTGAAATAAATATAGGGGTGGTATTGTAGGTAATAATTAGGGCGTCAATGTTACCACTCACCACTCCTTCACTAGTAATACTGGCATTGGAAACAAAGTAAAACTCACTTTGATCGGTATTGGGCGCCAGCGGTATTAATCCTTCTGTAATACTACTAGAGCCAGCTGATAGCGTGCTAATTGGTGTGGTCATATCTTTTCCAACAATGAGTAGGCGCTCTGGTGCTTTCTCATTGCTTTGGTCTGTTATGTCTAGAAAGGAAATTCTCATTTTAGGGGTGTCTCCAGCAATGCAAATATCGTCTTTTTCACAGGCCGTAAAAAGGCCGATGCTCACAATTGCGCATAACAGAAGAATTGTTTTTCTCATCACAGTTACCTAGTCTTTCTTTAATTCCAAAAGTACAACATTTTCTACATGATGGGTTTGAGGAAACATGTCTACCGCCTGAACCTTAGTTATCTGATAGAACTCCTTCATTAATGACAAATCTCTAGCTTGGGTAGCACTGTTGCAGCTTACGTAGACTATTTTTTGTGGTGCCATCTTTATTATTTCTGCTACCACATCTTTGTGCATACCATCTCTAGGAGGGTCTGTGATTAGGACGTCTGCTTTTCCGTGAGCTTTTACAAATGATGGGGTAAAAATATTTTTCATATCTCCTACATGAAAAGAAACATTGTCTATTTTGTTGTGCTTGGCGTTTTCTTTAGCATCCGCAATAGCCTCAGGTACAGATTCTATACCTATGACTTTTTTCGCATTCTTAGCTACAAATTGAGCAATAGTACCAGTACCTGTATACAAGTCATAGACCAGCTCGTGGCCACTTAGACCTGCAAAATCTCTTGTAATTTTATAAAGCGTGTAAGCCTGTTCAGAGTTGGTCTGATAAAAAGATTTGGCATTTATTTTAAACTGTAAACCTTCCATTTCTTCTATAATATGATCTCTGCCAGCATAGCAAGTAATATGTTGATCATAAATGGTGTCATTGGCCTTTTGATTTATAACAAATTGTAAGGAGGTAATGAATGGGAATTTTATTGCTATACTTTGAAGTAAGATTTCTCTTTGTTCCTTTTGATCGTCAAAAAATTGTATTAAAACCATAATTTCTCCTGTAGAAGTAGTTCTAATCATTAGAGTTCTCAATTCACCCGTATGCCTTCTTGGATTAAAAAATGTAATATTATTTTTTATTGCAAAGTCCTTTACAAAATTTCTAATCTCATTGGAAGGATCAGATTGAAGGTGACATTTTTTAATGTCTAATATTTTATCCCACATTCCTGGTATATGAAATCCTAGCGCGTTTCTTTCTACTATAATATCATTTTTTTGAATTTCTTCTGGGGTAAGCCAACGGCTATCTGAGAATGAAAACTCCATTTTATTCCTATAAAAATACGGCGCTTTAGATCCTGCTATTGGGGTAATTTCTGGCAGTTCTAAATGACCTATTCTCAATAAGTTATTCACTACTTCATTTTCCTTGTATTGCAGTTGGTACTGATAGCCCATGTGCTGCCATTTGCAGCCACCACAAACGCCAAAGTGCTCACAAACAGGAGTCACTCTTTTATCAGAGTGTTTATGGAATAGTACGGCAGTTCCTTCAAAGTAAGCTTTCCTTTTTTTGGTAATCATGACGTCTATCACATCTCCGGGAACGGAATTATTAATAAAAATAACCCTACCGTCAGGGGCTTTTCCAATAGTTTTACCCTTAGCAGCGGTGTCCGTTACCAAAACATTGTTGAAAACAAGCTGAGTTCTATTTTTTCGCATGGGGCAAAAGTACTATCTTTTTTATTTAAAATTGTAGCTTTGTAGTCCATGAGACTATTTCTTTTTAAGGAGTTTCATTTCATTTAAAATATTTAGAGATTATGTTAGTTAAAGAAAAAATTTCTGCACACCAAGCCATTGCATTAGAAGACAAACATGGTGCACACAACTACCATCCACTACCTGTAGTCATTTCTAAGGGAAAAGGCGTGCATGTTTGGGATGTTGAAGGGAAACAGTATTATGATTTTTTATCTGCTTATTCTGCTGTTAATCAAGGACATTGTCATCCAAAAATTGTAGGAGCTATGATTGAGCAGGCACAGACACTAACCCTTACTTCTAGAGCTTTTTACAATGATATGCTGGGTAGTTTTGAAAAATATGCCACTGAGACTTTCGGATATGACAAAATATTGCCTATGAATACAGGTGCAGAAGCGGTAGAGACTGCCATTAAAATATGCAGAAAATGGGCTTACGAAGAAAAGGGTGTGCCAGCTAATAGCGCTAAGATTGTAGTTTGTGAGAATAATTTTCACGGGCGCACCACAACTATTGTTTCTTTCTCTAATGATATGGTGGCTAAAAAGAACTTTGGACCTTTTACAGAGGGGTTTATTAAAATCCCTTATGACAATATAGATGCCCTAGCTGCTGTATTAGCGAGTGATCCCCATATTGCTGGATTTTTAGTAGAGCCCATTCAGGGAGAAGCTGGAGTTTTTGTGCCTTCTGAAGGATATTTATCAGCCGCTAAAGTCCTTTGTGAGAAACATGAGGTGCTTTTTATTGCAGACGAAGTTCAAACAGGTATAGCTAGGACAGGAAAACTATTAGCCACTTGTGGTAATTGTTCTTGTGAAGATAGGCATTGTAGTGGCACTCCAGAAGTTAAGGCAGACATACTTATTTTAGGTAAAGCTATTTCTGGAGGTGCTTACCCCATTTCTGGAGTATTGGCCAATGACCATATTATGAAAGTGATTAAACCAGGAAATCACGGAAGTACATTTGGGGGGAATCCTGTTGCTGCTGCAGTTGGAATTGCGGCATTGACTGTGGTAAAAGAGGAATCTCTGGCCCAAAACGCTTATGATTTAGGAGTTCTGTTTAGGACAGAAATGCAAAAGTATATAGACCACTCCACTATTGTTAGTGGGGTAAGGGGAAAAGGTTTACTAAATGCCATTCTTATTAATGACACAGAACAGAGTGAAACGGCATGGAATATCTGTTTGGCTTTGAGAGACAACGGTTTATTAGCCAAGCCTACTCACGGAAACATCATTAGATTTGCCCCCCCTCTTGTTATGACTAGAGAGGAGTTGTTGGATTGTGTTGAAATTATTACTAAAACGCTTACTGCTTTTGAAATAGCCTAGTCTAAGCAGCATTTTTTTAAATTAAATCTATGGGGTTTCAGAAAGGTGATCAAGTTTGTGTGTTGGACCAAGACGTGGAGGGAGTAGTGCTAAGTGTTATTGACAATGAAGTCACTATAGAAACTAGTTTTGGTTTTTTGATGAAATTTAAGCCTAAGGAGCTCATTATAATGCCACTTAATGGTTTGGAGGTTTCTAACTATGAGGTGGCACAAATGAAGCATGAGAAAATAGAAAACAAGCCTAAGTATCAAAATACTTTTTCTAAGAAAGAGAGAGAAGCGCCTAAAATGGAGGTTGATTTGCACATACACCAGCTCACCCAAGCTAGAGGTCTTTCTAATTATGAAATGTTGAATATTCAATTAGACACGGCAGAAAGGCAGTTAAATTTTGCTATTTCTAAGAAAATTCAGAAAGTGGTGTTTATACATGGGATTGGAGCCGGAGTACTCAAGGAAGAGCTCGTGTACCTCTTTAAACGCTATGTAGGATTGAGGTATTATGATGGTGACTATAAAAAGTACGGAATGGGCGCTACTGAGATATACCTTTCACAGGGAGCTAGTAGGGAATTATAAGTCTTATTTGGGTGTGATGAAAGTTCCAAAGTCATTAATATTTAAGTCTGTAATTCTCCTTCCCTGATCATCTATAAATGTAATGCCACTCAGTTGAATTTTGTGCTCAAAGCTAGAGCCGTCTTCACTTAAGACAGTATTAACTAGAATGCTTCCAGAGGTGGCTATGGCGTTTTTAATAAGTGTAGGACTCAAGGTAGGGAGCGCATCGCAAAAATACCCGGAAGATATCTTATCTTGAAAAGTTCTATAGGTTAAAGCAGATTGTGAAGGAATGCTGCTTTCTATAGTGTTTTCACTTACAGAGCTTTTTAAAAGACCAGCTGGAATTTGTAAAACAATTGTTTCATTATCTTTAATTTTAAAAAAAAAGGTAGCAGCGGCAGTGGTGTTGCAGCTTTGAATGACTACCTCATTAAAATCTATACTAGAAATAGTAATTTCTCCATCACTACAGCTTAATACTACAAGTATAGAAAAAGAAATAATCAGTTTATTTTTTATAAAGTTTATAGATTTCATATGGGTGTTTTACAGGCTTCAAATGTAATTATTTTAATGCTTTCTCTTATAAATGAGTCTAATACATTTATTTAATTTATTTTTACATTGAAATTAAAATTTGCCTATGAAATCTGTTTACTTTGACAATGCAGCAACTACTGAGGTGAGACCAGAAGTCATAGATACTATAGTAAGTGCTCTAGGTAATTGTTATGGAAATCCGTCTTCTACTCATAGCTTTGGAAGGTCAGCAAAGACTGTTATTGAGCAAGCCAGAAAGACTATTGCACAAAGGTTAGGCGCACATCCCTCTGAAATTATTTTCACTTCTGGAGGCACAGAGGCAGATAATATGGTCCTTAAATGTGCCGTTAGAGATCTTGGCGTGAAACATATTATAAGTACCCAAATTGAACACCATGCAGTTTTACATACAATAGATGAGTTGGTACTTCACAATGGTGTTAGCGCTCACTATCTTCGTATAGATGCTCAAGGCAATCCAGATTTAGAACAGTTGGCTTCTCTATTAAATAAGTTAGAGGGAAAAGTGTTGGTAAGTCTCATGCATATTAACAACGAAATTGGGAACATACTAGACATACACACTGTTGCTGCGCTATGTGAATCTAATGGTGCTTATTTTCATTCAGACACTGTTCAGTCTATTGGACATTTTCCTTGGGATCTTCAAAAAATAAATATCAATTTTTTGGCTGCTGCTGCTCATAAATTTCACGGCCCAAAAGGAATTGGATTTGCTTATATTAGAAAAGATACCCCTCTTAAGTCATTTATTGTTGGAGGAGAGCAAGAGAGAGGTTTTAGAGCTGGAACAGAGCCTTATCACAATATAGTAGGCCTTGAAAAAGCATTTGTAATGGCCTATGAACAGCTAGAAGAAGAGCACAAATATACTTTAAGCTTAAAAAAATATTTTATTGACAGTATTAAAGAAGCCCTTCCTGGTGTTGCTTTTAACGGAATGTCAGAAAACCTAGATAAAAGCACTTATACACTTGTGAACGTGAGGCTCCCTTTTAATGCTCAGAAAGCTCAAATGTTATTATTCCATTTAGACCTTCAGGGGATAGCTTGTTCAAAGGGCAGTGCTTGCCAGTCAGGAAGTTCTAAAGGCTCTCATGTGCTTTCTGCTTTTCTGTCTGAGTCAGATTTAGCAGCACCTTCAATTAGATTTTCTTTTTCTTCATTTAATACAAAAGAAGAAGTAGACTATACCATTGCTGCATTAAAAGCTTTTTCAGAAAAATAATTATAAAAATAGTGATGAGGACTTTTTTTAGAGCACTCACTTTTATATGAAATAAGGGAAGCTTTGCAGTATCCCAGTGAATTACTCTTGCTCATATGGGAATTTCCTACTAGCTTGTCTCATCATAGATTCAATAAGCTCTTGTGTGTTTTTCCCTGTCTTCCTATCTATTTGTTTTTCGTACTTCCATAGTAATTTACCAGAGCTTGCGTCACTTACCTTAACACCTATTCTACCATATTTAGTATTTCCTGTTAAATAATCTATGATTTTAAACTCTTTTGAGTTCCCTTTAGACAGTTGTACATTTAAAGTAATATTCCCACTAATAATAGCGTCTACTCCTAATATTTCAGCTAACTCCTCTATGGTGTAGATGTCTAAATTTTGGTAATCAATATTTTTTTTCTTTAATAAAGCATTGGTGTCTTTTGTATTTTGAAAGGAAACTGAATATTTTTTTCTTTTTTGAATTTTCAAAAAATAAGTTTCAAGAGCATTTTGAACAGCGTACCCTTCTGAGGATTCTAAGTTTTTTTGATTTTCTTTTGGAACTACTTCATCTAATTGGACAGAAGCTAAAAAAGGGAGAATAGCAATTTTTTGGTGGTTGCTAGTAAGGGCTTTAAATTGTTTGTTTTCATAAATATTTTTTTGCCCCCAAGCTTGGTGCGTGAGTAGTATAAATAGCACCAAAAGGACTTTAAAAGATTGTTTGGTCTTTACTGATTTGTCTTTTTGCATTTTCATTTTTTATTTGGTAAGGGTAGTAGAGTAGGTGCTTATATTGTTTAGCATATCTATTACTATTACTTCTAGAATGTTTGTTTTTGTTAGAGGTGTTCGCTCGCTTATGTGGTGGGTAATGGTATTATTTTTAGGTTCGTACTCCATGAGTATCCATTGGTTGTTTAAAAAAGCATTGTAAGATTTAATCCCTGATTGTGCATCTTTAATACTCAGACTTAAAAACTGGTAGTTTTTTATATTTTGGTTTGCTTTAAAGTTTCTGGCTTTAATAATTGGCGCTATACTGTCTTTTTGCAGCAAGTAAGTTCCTAGCTTTTTTGATTTTGTAGAAAGCCATCCATCATCTCTTTTAGTGGGGCTGTACACCACCTTATTTTTGTATAGTTGGTACCCTATATAAGTTTTTTCTGAGAATGGGTTTGCCTTAGGTTTAAAGCTTACTGTAAAATCTTTGTGCATGGGAACCTTAGAGTTGTGCACTTTAATGGTGTCTTGCTTTTCAGTGATTTCTAAATACAAATTTTGATAAAAACTTTTAGCAGGAAAATATAAGCTAGTAGTTTCAAACTTAAAGTGTGCTGGATTTTTATAGTATATTGGATAAGGTGTTTTAATGACTTTCTTTTTTACCACTGCATTTTCTAGAGAAGCGCTAACGGGTATGATGAGCTTAGTTGTATTGCCATCTAAATCTTTAAGTTCCAATTTTAATGTACTTTTCTCATTGAGATTTAAAGAAACCACCCCTTTATTTGAAATAGCATTAAAAACGCTTAAAGGATTAGAAGGTGTCTTGTAAAGCAGTAAAATTCGTTCTCCGTATTTAATAAGGTGCTCATAGTCAATTAAAGTGTTGATGTAGCGGGTTTCATAAAATGAAAATTCATTAAAGTGAATCCTACTCACTAAAGTATCATTTTTAAAAAGGCTATACATATACACGCCATTTTTATTGGCTGCTAAATCTTGTCGGTCATATGCTTTAACACCAAAAGAGAAACTTCCTTTAGTTTTAATTGGGTTGGCTAGGTATGTTCCGTCAATTTGTTTTTTATATATAAGCTGCACTTTTTTTTCACTTCCATTTACATGTGATCCCTCTTCTATAGGGTAGACAAATATCTTTTCTAATTCAGGAGGTGTTTGATCTTTTATGCTATTGTTAAAAAGCAATGGGTTTAGTGCAATTCCAGATCCAGACTTTCTCATTTCAAAATGTAAATGTGGCGCTGTAGAACCACCAGTATTTCCAGAGTAAGCAATTAGACTGTCTTTAAAAACCTGAATTTTGTTTTTACTTAGGTATAAATCTAGTGTAAAAGTTTTTTTTTGGTATTGCTCGTCATTAATATAAGCCTCAATTTCTGGAGAAAATTTTTGTAAATGAGCATACACAGAACTCACCCCATTGGCATGTTTTATATATAGTACTTTTCCATATCCCCAAGGTGATATCTTTATTCTTGACACATAGCCGTCTGCTATAGTCTTAATCATTAGACCTTCTCTTTGTTGTGTTTTTATGTCTAAACCTGAATGAAAATGATTGGACCTTAATTCTCCAAAATTTCCAGCTAAAATAAGGGGAATGTTCAGTGGAGGACTATAGATGCTTTCCTTATTGACGCCATCAATAGATATTTGCGCATTTAAAACGGGCAAAAGAATTATAAAAAAAATAATAGAGAGTAATAGTGCTTTCATATTTAGTTCAAAAGTACTCAAACTCCGTCTTAAAAAGAAGGGCTTTTAATTAAAAGGCAAGTCAAAATATCACTCATTTTTTATGCAAGTTAATCATGCATCAGATTTATATAAAAACTATTTGTCACCAATTCAAAGAATACGAAGTTTTATATTAACTTTGTTTTTATTGTATGGACTGTTGCATATGAGCGATCTTAAAGAAATTGTAGGTTCTTTAGAAAATAAGGTAAGTAAATTAGTGAATTATCTAGAGGGTCTTAAAAAAGACAAATCAACTCTTAATAACGAATTCCTTTCCATGAGTGAAGCTCATGAAAAAGCGCTTTCAACCGCTACTTACTGGGAGGAAAAGTACAATGCTTTAAAGCTTGCACAGTCTATGCTTGGCAGTGATCAAAACACTACCGAAGCTAAATTGAAGATTAACACTCTAATAAAGGAGCTTGACTATTGTATAGTGGCGCTCTCTAAATAATGTACGCTGTATGTCAGATACGTTTAAAATAAAACTTTCTATTGCAGATAGGGTCTATCCGTTAACGGTAGCACCTGCACAAGAAGAAGGTTTAAGAAGAGCCGCTAAACAAATAGAATTGCTCGCCAAAAATTTTGAGCAAAATTACGCTGTAAGAGATAAACAAGATGTTTTAGCCATGTGCGCCTTACATTTTGCCTCTAAAAGCACTCAAAGTAACATAGATGGTTCTCAGCAAAGCAAAGAAGTGACAGAGCGTCTCTTGGCTTTAGAAGAGGTGATTAACAATTCGTTAGGTTTATAATACGTTCTTTTAAATAACATCATTGCCCACATTGGTATTTTATTTTTTGACAAACTCAACACTAATTAGTATTAAGAGGGTGAGTTTAGGTTATACAAGCATGCCTTACTAGTATAAGGAAACTTAAGTAGCCTGTTAGCCCTAAGCCTGTTTATTCAGAGTTTGTTCAAAACCAGATCCATTGTGGGCTTTTTTTATATATTAAATTTTAAAACCATGGATAGTACAGTACTAATTATAACGGCCTTAGTAGGCTTGGCAGTTGGTTTTACTATTGCAAAGTTTTTGGAAAAGGGGAAAGCCTCTAAAACCATTATCAATGCAAGAAAAGAAGCTCTGACCATTATTAAAAACGCCAAAAATGAAGGCGAAAACACAAAAAAAGATAAAATATTTCAGGCTAAAGAAAAATTTTTAGAACTCAAGGCAGAACACGAGATAGTGATTATGTCTAAGGAAAAGAAAATTATTGAGGCAGAGAAACGCACTAGAGATAAGGAGTCTCAAATTAGCAGTGAGCTATCTAAATCAAAAAAACTCAGTGAAACTCTTGAGTTGCAGCTATCTGAAACGGTTCACAAATCAGATATTTTAGATAAAAAGCAATCAGAGATAGATCGCCTTCACAAAAATCAAGTACAGCAATTAGAAGTAATTTCTGGCTTGTCTGCAGAAGAGGCTAAAGAACAACTCCTTACCTCCTTAAAAGACGTTGCTAGAGCAGACGCTATGGCTTTCATGCAATCTACCATGGAAGAAGCCAAACTTACTGCACAGCAGGAGGCTAAGAAAATTATTATTAATACCATTCAAAGAATAGGAACAGAAGAGGCAGTAGAAAACTGTGTGTCTGTTTTTAATCTAGAATCTGACGACGTTAAAGGAAGAATTATTGGTAGAGAGGGAAGAAATATTAGAGCCATTGAAGCTGCTACTGGTGTGGAAATTATTGTAGACGACACTCCTGACGCTATTATTCTTTCATGTTTTGATTCCGTTAGAAGAGAGATCGCTAGGTTGTCACTTCATAAATTAGTGACTGACGGAAGAATTCACCCTGCCAGAATTGAAGAGGTTGTAAAGAAGACCGAGAAACAAATTGAAGAAGAAATTATAGATATTGGAAAACGTACAGTCATTGACTTAGGAATTCATGGATTACATCCAGAATTAATTAAGGCGGTAGGTAGAATGAAATATCGCTCATCTTATGGTCAAAACTTATTACAGCACTCTAGAGAGGTAGCTAAGCTTTGTGGAGTTATGGCTGCTGAATTAGGTATTAATGCTAAAATGGCTAAGCGTGCTGGTTTATTACACGATATTGGTAAAGTTCCTAATACAGAAGCTGAGGTAGAAACACCACACGCTATTCTTGGAATGCAATGGGCAGAAAAGTACGGAGAAAAACCAGATGTGTGTAATGCTATTGGTGCCCACCATGATGAAATTGAAATGAACACCCTAATAGCGCCTATAGTTCAGGTTTGTGACGCTATAAGCGGTGCTAGACCAGGTGCTAGAAGACAGGTTTTAGATTCTTACATACAAAGACTTAAAGATCTTGAAGATGTAGCATTTGGCTTCCCAGGAGTTCAAAAAGCTTACGCCATACAAGCCGGTAGAGAGCTTAGAGTTATTGTAGAAAGTGAGCGCGTAACAGATGATCAGGCAGCAGAATTATCATTTGAAATTTCCCAAAAAATTCAGACCGACATGACATATCCAGGTCAGGTAAAAATCACAGTAATTAGAGAGACAAGAGCGGTGAACGTAGCCAAATAAGTTTCTAAATAATTTTAAAAAAAAAAGCCTTGCATTAGCAAGGCTTTTTTTTTGAAATTATTTAGATCTAGACAAAACTAAGATTCATCTTCAGTAGTGTTCGCCTCTATTGCATCTGCTTCATCTTTGTTAATTTTATGGGTAAGAATATTCACTTTCTTAAGTTTTTCCTTCCAAGTATCAAGGTCTTTCTTATGGTTGTTTATTTTTTTAACTACATCTTTCACTAGAGGATTGTCCTCAGAAGCGTTTGAAAAGAACTCTAAGTTGTTCTCTAGCTGTCTAATTTCTCCTTTACTTTCATCTATCTTTTTTCTGATAAATGCTTTTTCGTTAGCAAGAGCATAATCATTATCGGAGGAAGCCAATTGAGAGAGTTTATCACCGTATTTAAGTAATTCTCCTTGTTGTTTATCTATATCTAATTTTAAGAATAGGGCATCTAAAACCTTATTGAAAGTATTGTTGATATTTTTCTTTTTAAAAGGAACCCTACCAATAATTTTCCAACTAGCAATTTGTGTTTTTATGTAAGCCAAGTCTTTGACTTTGTCCGCTCCTAAGTCATAAGATTTTAAAGCAGTTAAGACTGCTTCTTTGGCAGTTAAATTTTCAGTTTCAACTAACAAATAAGCATCTTTGTTGGCATTTACATTAGTGAAGTATGTATTGCATGCTCCTTTAAAAGACTTCCATATTTTGTCAGAATATTTTCTAGGGACGTGACCTATTGTTTTCCACTCATTTTGAATGCGCTTAAAAGTTTGAGTGGTTTCATCATCTACTGGTATATCTTTGAGGGAAACTGCTAACTCTAAAAGCATTTTTTTAGCGTCTAAATTGTCTTGCTGTTCTTTCTTTAAATGCTTGTAAAATACATTCTTTTGCTGGTTAAAAGATTTTACTGCAGCCTTAAAAGACTTCCAGGTTTTTTCATTTTGTTTCTGAGGTACTTTACCTGTTTCAAAAAAATCATTTCTTAAAGTTTCAATATCTTTAATCTGATTTTGGATCCCTTTATGAGTAGTAGCTATACCCTCGGCTAAGGCATTTATTTTATCAATAATACCATTCTTTTTTTCCAAATTTATTTCAAATTCTTTTTCCAAAGATTGAAAATATATTTGTCTTTTTTCATGTACTACTTTTGTGGCAGCACTAAAGCGCTCCCAAATACCTTCTCTTTGATCTTTGTCTACTGGTCCTAGGTCTTCTTTCCAAATTTTATGGAGTGTTTGTAGTTCCTGAAATGCTTTGTGAATATCACCTTCTGTAGTCAATAATTCGGCTCTGTCTACAATTTTTAGTTTTTCTTCTAAGTTATGTTTAAAATCTAGATCTCTTAGCTCTCTATTGAGATTTAAAAAATCATAAAATATTTCCATATGGTGGTGAAAAGTCTTCCAAACATTATTGTAATGTGACCTAGGAATTGGACCTGCATTTTTCCAAGATTGTTGAATATTTTTGAAATTTTTATAAGTTTCGTTTATATCTTCTTCAACGTTGACAAGTCCTTTTAAATCTTCAATTAAACCTAATCTTTTTCTTAGGTTTAGTTGAAGATTCTGATCAAGACTTTTATAGTAGGCATCTCTTTTTTCTTTATATTCAGAGAACACTTCACTAAATTGTCTTTTATCTACAGAATTGTATCTAAAATCTATCTCATTCCCACCTTCAACTAGAAACTCCTCTTTTTTATGCTCTAGTATGTCTTGGAATTTTTGATCAAAAGAAGATTTAATTTCATCTACATGCTTTTTGATAGCTTGAATTTTTTCATTCTTCACTAATCTTTGTAACGCTCCTACCAGATTCTCTAGATTCATAGTATCATAGTCCATTTCTGGGATGCTATGTCTAGCTAAATTTTCATGGTCTTCTGCGTCTTCTGCATTAGAATCATCAATTTCCGATTGATGGTCTAAGGCTTGATTTTTATTTTGTTTTTCAGGGAGATTAATAGGTGATTCTGAAATTTCTATTTCAGTATTTGTCAGTTTTTCTTCTGCTGCACTGCCTATTTTTTTTGTCAAATTATGCGGCTCATTTACATGTGCTTTTTCATTATTTCCTACCGGATTTTGAAGGCTACCGTCTTTTTCTTCTAACATGATTATAGGTTTTCGTTAGTTCAAAATATAAAAGATGTACTCTTTTATTATCATCAGTAATATACTAACATCTAATTTATAAATAAAAGATATTAGAGTTTTTTAACGCTATATTTTAGTTGGGTCTCTCCATATGGCCCAAGAAGCTTCTGCTTGTCCTTTGAGCATTTCATAACCGTTTTGGATTTTAGCTCCTTTCTTTTTAGCTTCCATTAAAAAGGCAGATATTTCTGGATTATAAATAAGATCAAAGGCAATATATTTTTTGCTAATAAATTCATAGGGAATTTTTGGTTTTTCAAGAATATTAGGAAAAGTTCCAATAGGAGTGCAGTTTATAATAATTTGGTGATTACCCATGATTTTAGCATTTAATTCTGAGTAAGCTAGCTGTTTAATTTTTGGATTACGTGAGACGTACTGAAAGCTAATTTCCAATTCTTTTAGAACATAAGCTACTGCTTTAGACGCACCACCTGTCCCCAAGATTAATGCGCTTCTATGCGTTTTCTTTAACAAAGGAATTAAACTATTTTTAAAGCCAATTACGTCTGTGTTATACCCTAGCAAACCACTAGGAACTATTTTAATGGTGTTTATTGCACCAATAGCAGATGCTATAGGGTCTAGATGAGTAAGGAATGGAATAACAGTCTCTTTGTAGGGCGTAGTAACGTTCATTCCTTTAAGGTTTTTGTTTGCGCTTATAATTTTTTTTAAAGACAAAAGATTTTCAAGATCAAAATTGCTGTACTGGCAGTCTAAGAGCCCTTCATTTTTGAATTTTTCGTTAAAGTACTTTTCAGAAAAGGAGTAAGATATTCCCTTTCCTAGCAGACCGTAATTATTTTTTTTCTCTATTTCCATATCTTTCTAAAATAATTAAAAAAAGGAGTCCAATTCCCATCCAAAAAATAGCCCACCAGGTGTCTGAAGTTTCAAAGTTAGGAATATATCTCTGGTAGTTTAAAACCACCTTATTGTTGTTAGAGTCTAAAATAATTTTTTCTATTGCATTAGTCTTGTAAATAGTTTTTTTCCATGGCCACACAACTCCGAGAGATCCCGAAATAAAGCCAATAATGACTGCAGTAGTAATGGTATTAAATCTTTTTAACACAAAGCTTATGACATGAGAAAGACTGACTAAGCCAGTGGTAGAGCCTAAGGTAAATACACCTAGTATTTTTAAGGTCCTAATTCTCTTGACATTGCTAATAAAACTAAAATCTCCCCTTATCATTTCTGAAAAGGTTTCATAAAGTGCATTTACACTATCTACAAGAAGCAGCACATAATTACCCATGAGCATTAAAATAAAGGAGCCAGATAAACCAGGTAGCGTCATGCCTGAGACGCTGACCATTCCACAAAAAAACACAAATAGTAAATGGTCGTTTTGTTTGGCAGGATTTAAAAAACTTATTCCCACACCTATTATGAGCCCAGAAATTCCCCACAAAATTGTTTGGCGGTTCCAGCTTTTAAATTGTTTGGATATATAGTAAATAGAGCCAAGGATCATTCCAAAAAAGCCAGCCCATACATATCTCTCATAAGAAAAAAGCAAGAAGTCTAGTATTTTTGAAACGCTAAAGTAACTGACTAGCATTCCAAAGAGTAGAATAGATAAAAAGGGACCATTAATGTATTTGTATAAACTTTTAAACCTTCCTGAAATTAAAAGGAAAAAGGCTTTTTTGTTTACTTTTTTTAGTGCGTAGATAAATTCCTCGTAAAATCCTCCAACAAAAGCTACAATACCTCCTGATACACCGGGAACTTTATTTGCAGCACCCATTCCCAAACCTTTCAAAAAAAGAAACATATGATCTTTAAAGCTTCTTGGTAGGGCCATTTTTTGTTCTAATTCAGCTGTTAAATTGTTTTATTTTAGCACTTCTTTCTAAAATGAAAATTAAGAAAAATCCAAAAACAGCTAGTGTAATAGCAGGTAAAATTTGGGGTTCTTCTGAAAAGTTTAAAGGCCAAACATTTTCAGAAACTAATACTATTTCTTTTTTCCCTATCATTTTTGAGGAGACCACTTCTTTCCAAGGCCAAATTTTTGAAAGAGATCCAATAATGAATCCTGTGAGAATGAATAATGTTTGGTTTTTGAAACGATTAAAAGTCCATTTTAAAAATCTAGAAAACAGTATTAATCCCAAAAGTGAACCACTCCCAACAATAGCAACAGTTATAAACTGTCTTTCGTGAACAGCATTTAAAATGGTTTCATAAGAGCCTAATAGCACTAAAATAAAAGCACCAGAAATACCAGGTAAAATCATAGCGCATATGGCTAGTGCGCCAGAGAGAAAAAGATACCAGGGTTCTTGACTATTCTCTACAATAGGTAGGCCAGTAATGTAAAAAGCCACTCCAATTCCTATAATGAGCCATAGATAGTCTGTGATTTTAATATTTTCGATAGATTTTGCAATAAATACAATGCTTGCTAAGACCAATCCAAAAAAGAAGGACCATAGTAGCACTGCCTGTGTGTCTAAGAGCCAGCTAATCCCTTTGGCTAATGAAATGACGCTTACTCCAATTCCCAAGAATAAAGAAAGTAAAAAAAAACCATTAATACGATTCCAAAATATATTAAACCCTTCTTTTTTAAGAACCTTAAAAGCTTTGTAATTTAGCTGACTAATACTGTCTAAGAGTTCTTGATAAATTCCAGAAATAAAAGCAATAGTACCGCCAGAAACTCCAGGAACTACATCTGCAGCACCCATAGCCATACCTTTCAGAAAAATAAAAAAATGCTTCCTACTTAAGTTGTTTTGCATGAGAAAATTAAAGGATAAAAATAGGCTATTTTAGCTAGATGTTTTGTTGGAAGCTTCAATATAATTTGTCACCCAGCTGCTATTAAAAAACCCAGGATACTGACCTTTAAAACTAGCGAGTAAATGAGGGTCTAGTTGAATGGCTAACGATAAGTGTTCTTTACTGAGTTCTATGTTTAGTAGCAGACCAAATAGAAAACTGAGTCTGTATTGTAAGCTTGCCACTTCTGGAAAAAAACTAATAGCTTGAAGCAATATTTGAACAGCGGCTTCGTACTCTTTATTTTCAATAACAACTAGGGTCCAAGATTCCCAGGTATTAAGGGCGTAATCTCCAAATTCAACAGCCTGTTTAAAGGCAAAATCTGCTGCGTCTAAATGACCTAACGATACGTTTATTTGAGCACATTTTTTCCAATAGGCTTCATTTTCAGTGTCTATATGAAGAGCTTTGTTAATATAGTACAAAGCTTTTTCAAAATTTTTCCCTTTTATATAATAATTTGTGATAGCTAGCCAGCCTTTGTCTAATAAAGGGTCTTCGTGAACTGTTTTGTAGAAGAACTTCTGTGCCAATTCCGTGTTTCCTATTTTCTCATGGCAACGTCCAATTCTGAGGTAGGCGTGTGCTGTAGGGTCGTCTAAGTCAATAGTGGTTTCGTAATTTTCAATGGCTTCATTATAACGCTTTAACTTTTCTAAAACCATGGCCTTTTCAAAATAGGCTCCAATAAAAGATTCATCTGAAATAATGGCAAAATCAAAAGCAGCAAGAGCCTCCTTGTACATGCTTTTACTCATATACTGTTTGCCTAATTGGTGCCAAGCAACCTCACAGTATGGATTACTTTCTAAATATTCGTTTAAATAATCAATAGCCCCTTCAGGATCTTCCAAATATTCAAAACAATATATAATATTGTACAGAGACGCATAGTCTTGGGGATCTTCTAAAACACATTTTATAAAATTGTCTTTTGCTTTTGAAAAGTCTTCTAAAAAAAGGTATTCCATACCTAAAAGCGCAAAAATATCTAAAGTGTCTTCGGTGTACAATAAGGCCTTTTCTAAACACCCAATAGCTTCTAAATGCTTGTCTTGTTTAGACCAAATATTAGCTCTTTGTATATGAATCTCCTCATTTTTACTATCTAAAGATTCCAGGAAATCTAATTGATCAATAGCCCTTTCCAGCTTATTTTCAAAGACAAGAACTTCAATTTCTAATAATTTTAAAGGGGTAGTTTCAGGGTGTTGTTCCAACCCAATTTTAATGGCTTTTTTTGCCAAAGAAACCTTGCCATTATTTAAATAATGGTGTATGATGTCTTCAAAATCTTCCGCGTCAAAGAAGTAGACATCATCTGTCTTAAGCATGGACTCAAATTTAGCGATAGGTTCGCTACCTTCTTCATTCTGATCTAACGCCATAGCGTATTTCTTGGATATTTCAATTAAATTAAATTTAAGGGTATTCCCTCATATAATAGGATCAAAAACCTGCTTATTATTAACAAATTAGTTAACAGTATGTATTTCTTGATTTAAAACGTCTAAAATAATTTGGCAGCCAATTTCTAATTCTTCTAAAGAAACTGTAAGAGGGGGGGAAATCCTTACTGCTCTTTTTTCAAATAGTAACCAGAATAAAATGAGTCCTTTTTCAGATGCTTTTAAAACTAAAGTGTTGGCTTTTTCAGGAGTTTCTAAAATAAGGGCTAGCATAAGTCCTTTGCCTCTAATGGCTTTAATTTCTGGATGCTTTAATTTTTCTCTAATGAATACCTCTTTTACTAAACACTGAGCCACAAGCCCCTCTTCATGTATGACTTCTAGGGTGGCCAAACAGGCCGATGCTATTACAGGATTTCCGCCAAAAGTTGTAATATGCCCTAGGCTGGGTTGGTCTTGAAGCACATCCATAAGTTTTTTTGAGGCAATAAATGCGCCCACCGGCATACCACCCCCCATTCCTTTTCCAACCACTAGAATGTCTGGAGTGCACTGGTAATGCTCAAAAGCAAACAAAGCACCGGTTCTTCCAAAACCAGGTTGAATTTCATCTAAAATAAGTAATGCGCCTACCGCTTTGCATCTTTTTTTTACAGCCTCTAAATATCCAGGACTTGGAGTTATAAATCCTGCACCACCTTGAATAGTTTCTAAAACAACTCCAGCGGTTTTGTCTGTTATTTGATCTATCTCAATAAAAGCATTAAAGTGAATAAAACGCACTCCGGGAACTAAAGGTCTAAAGACTGCTTTCCTATTTTCATAGCCCATAATACTCAAGCTCCCCATAGTATTCCCATGGTAGGCGTGATGCGCTGCAATAATCTCAGCTCTTCCTGTGGCTCGTCTAGCCAATTTAATAGCGCCCTCAATTGCCTCTGTCCCTGAATTTACCAAATAGGTACATTGTAAAGATTCTGGTAAATGGGCGGCCAGTGCTTTTGTATAAGCAACGGCAGGTTTTTGGGCATATTCTCCATATACCATGACGTGCATATATTGAGCAGCTTGTTCACATACTGCTTTTACCACTTTAGGATGAGAATGCCCTACGCTACATGCAGATACTCCAGCTACAAAATCTAAAAGAGCCCTCCCTTTTGAATCATAAATATAGCTGCCAGAAGCATGGGACACTTCTAGTGCTAGTGGATGAGGCGTAGTTTGAGCCTGGTATTTAAGGAAGTCATCAATCATGATTACTCTTTAGGATCTGTAGTAATGTTTGGGGTGTTTTGTTTGACTTTTGACGGTTCTTGATTCTGAGTTTTTGAGGTATTTTTAGTGATATAAGGAGTTGGGTTTTGAGTCTTTACTTTAGATGCGTCTGAATCTTTAGCTTTAGAAGTATTTAATTTTTCTTTTTCAAGAGATTCAATATCTATATCATTTTTAAGCCCATTAATTTTAACGAGTTTGACATTTAAGTCTTCTAGGTCAAAAATATCTTCTTTATTTCTAATTCTTTCAGATCCAAACCACAGAAATCCTTCTAATTTTCTATCTATTTCTGGAAGTTCTGCCAAGGGGTAAATAGTGCCATCTGGAGCCGTAATAAAAGTAATTTCACTAATTTCATTTTGAACCATTTCAATAGCTATCTCACTACAAATAGTCTTATTTATACCCATGAGTTCCTGATCACCATCATATAAATAATAAATGAGTTCTGTGTTTTTAATAAGATTTAGAAAACGTAGGGCGTTTTTTTCAAATACGCCAAACATGTCTTTTCCTTTTGCCTGGTTGTACCCTTCCCTTCTAATAGTATCCAATGCCACTATAAAGGCATTGTTTAGTACTTTTAGAGAATCTAAAGACTTTGTCTTAGGATCAGATTTTAAATGAATGATATCTCCTGTCATTTGATTTTCACCATTCCAAATAATAGGCCTCTTTATGAGCTGGGTGAGTCCTGTTTTCTGGTTAAAATGTATAGAGTCACATTTTCCGCTAAGGTCTGTTTTATAAAATTTAGCATCTCTAAATGCCCGTAATATTCTTGCTTCAGGTTTTCCTGTGAGCATAATAGTATCTCCATGCATGTATAAGGAGTCTTTTTCTACTAAACTTATAGATACGGCTTTCTTAGTAGCAAATACTGAATCCTTTGCTTTAAAAACTTCTGCGTAATGCGCTCTAATAACGCCCTTATTTATAGTGTCTGTAACAGTAATATTATTTGTAGCAGAGGCAAATTGTCTTCTCTTGTTAAAGTACACACTATCTCCTTTAATCACTCTATTGTTATAATTTATTTTAGTGTTTTTAATTCCGTATCCACTCTCTACGATAGTATTATAAAAGCCTCTTTCACAGTAAAAAGTATAATCTTTTCCATAAATAGTAGACGGCCCATACATATAAGCATTCTTAGTATTAGTATAATAATTTAAATGAGTAGAACGTAATTTATACTCAGGATTTACTACCTCTACTTGGCTTAGAAATTGATATTTTTTAGCGTTAAGATAGTAGCGTCCTATGTCTGAGGTTAGCGTGTTTTGAGCGTCTACTATTGTACCCTTTTGGGTGTAATAGGCTTCCTGTTTTAACCTGTCAAAGTACAGCGTGTCTATGGGAGTTAGCGTCATTTCTGAGCTTCTTAAACTTACCTGTCTCCAAGCTTTGGCTAATTGGCTTACTCCATTGTAATCTAAAGAACCTGCATTCATGAAAATAGAATCACCTTGGATAAGAGTTATATTTCCCTTTGCTTTTATCCTATTTTCTGCTGGATAAAAAATAGCCACATCACACCATAGATCTGCACCTTCGTGGTTAAACTGTACCTGTTTGTCATCTTTACTAAATATAGAAGCTCCTGGGAATTGAGTTTCGTCTTTTGTGAAATTACCACCATATACTATCTGAATCTGTTTCTCCTGCGCCTGAATGCTCACGAGACCAAAACCCATATAGAGTGCTATAAAAAATAAATAGTGCTTTTTCAAAGGATTGGGTTTGTAGTATAAAGGAAAAACCTCTAAATTATCTATGTATTGTTTGCGTTCTATCTGGCCCTACAGACACAATTTTAATTGGCACTTCAAGCGCTTCTTCTAGATAGTGAATGTAATCCATTAGATTTTTAGGTAACTGCTCAGTAGAAGACATCCTTGTAAGGTCCTGAGCCCACCCTGGCATTTCAATGTAATTAGCGCTCACATTTTGAGGTTCTACATTGTATGGGAAATGGCTTATTTTCTCCCCTTTATATTGGTATGAGGTACAAATCTTTATATTTTTGAATCCGGACAAAACATCTGCTTTCATCATCATAAGCTCTGTAACTCCGTTAATAGTAATAGCGTATTTTAGAGCCACCAGGTCAATCCAGCCACAGCGTCTTGGACGTCCAGTCGTAGCTCCAAATTCATTCCCAACCCTCCCCATAGTTTCACCATCTGTGTCAAAAAGTTCAGTAGGGAATGGGCCACTACCCACGCGGGTTGTATAGGCTTTAAATATTCCTATCACTCTGCCAATTTGGGTGGGTGCAATACCCAAGCCAGTACATGCGCCAGCAGCAGTTGTATTAGATGAAGTTACAAAGGGGTATGTGCCAAAGTCAATATCTAAAAGAGAGCCTTGAGCACCTTCTGCTAGTATTTTTTTTCCTTCCTTTTGAGCCGTGTACAAGTACTGCTCAGAATCTATAAAAGTGAGTGTTTTTAGTTTATCTATGGCAGTGAAAAAAGCACTTTCAAGCTCTTCAAGATCATATTGTATATCTACATTATAAAAACCAATCATGGCTTGGTGTTTGTCTGCTAAGGCCCTGTATTTTTCTTTCCAATCTGGAAATTCTAAGTCACCCACACGCATGCCATTTCTACCAGTTTTGTCCATATAAGTAGGTCCAATTCCTTTTAATGTAGAACCAATCTTAGCTTTTCCCTTTGCTGTTTCTGAGGCGGCGTCTAAAAGTCTGTGTGTAGGTAAAATTAAGTGAGCCTTTCTAGATATTAAAAGCTTGCTTTTGAAATCAATATTAAAGGGCGCTAAGTTTTCTAGCTCTTTTTGAAAAATCACAGGATCTATCACCACACCGTTGCCCACTATGTTTTTTGAATCTTTGTGAAAAATCCCAGAAGGGATGGTGTGAAGAACATGTTTTATACCATCAAATTCAAGGGTATGCCCTGCATTAGGGCCTCCTTGGAATCTAGCAATAATATGGTAATCTTTGGTTAATACATCTACAATTTTACCTTTTCCTTCATCTCCCCATTGGAGTCCTAGTAGTAAGTCTACGGCCATTATACGCTAGTTGTTTTGTGTTTATGCTTCTGTGTCACCAGCCTGTTCTCTGGTGCCGTAAAAGTATAAAGAATGGTTGTTTATTTTTATTTTAAAAACTTCTTCTATTGTTTTTTTTATCGCTTGAATTCTAGGATCACAAAATTCAATTACTTCTCCAGTATCTGTTAAAATAACGTGGTCATGCTGGTGGTCAAAATAGGATTTTTCGTACTGTGCTTGGTTTTTTCCAAATTGATGTCTCCTCACCAGTTTGCAATCCATTAAAATTTCTATGGTGTTATACAAAGTTGCTCTACTTACTCTGTAATTCTTATTTTTCATTTGAATGTATAGAGATTCAATATCAAAATGAGCTTCACTGTCGTAAATTTCTTGAAGAATTGCATAGCGTTCAGGTGTTTTTCTATGACCGTTCCCCTCTAAAAAAGCGGTAAAAACATTCTTAACTATTTCTTGATTTTTTTCTAAAGAAGCCATGGATAAAACGGGACTTAAGGAGTAAAGGTAATGCTAAATTTTATAATCTACTTACTTTATCAATACCGTTAATATGCTTTAAATTACTGATGAGCTTTTGCAGTGTGTTGTTGTTCTTAACCACTACTTTAATCTTGCCGCTAAAGGTGCCCCCATCTGTGTTAAAATTAATGGATCTCATATTCACATTCATTTGGTTAGAAATTACTTTGGTGATATTGCTTACAAGGCCTAAATGATCTATGCCGTGAAGAGCAATTTCTGCAGAAAATTCCTCCTGTGTGGCGTCTATCCAGTGGGCTGCAATAATTCTGTATGCATAATTAGATTGAAGAGAAATGGCATTAGGACAATTTTTTTTATGCACTTTAATTCCGTCGTTAATACTGATAAAACCAAAGACATCATCTCCTGGAATAGCTTGGCAGCAGGGAGATAATTTATAGGGTAGTTTTTCTTCATCTTGACCGAAAACTAAGGTATCATAATTAGCAGTAATTTCTTCCTTGTCAATTTCTTGAGGCAGAGGGTTTCTTCTAATTTTATTTTTAAAAAATGAAATAAAAGCATTGTTGTAAGAGGCAGCAAACTCTTTAATTTTTGCATTGTCAATTACGCCACTACCTACTCTGTAATAAAGGTCTAGACTTGTTTTAAGTTTAAAAAAAGTGACTAGTTTATTAATAGTGTCTTCATTAATATTGATTTTTTGAGACCTCAATTTTCTTCTTAGAATCTCTTTTCCCTCCTCAGCTATAGATTTTTTATCTTCTTTTAATATGGTTTTAATTTTAGCTCTAGCCTTAGATGTAGTGGCATAATTTAACCAGTTCTGGGTAGGCTTTGCATTTTCAGAAGTAATTACTTCTACCTGATCTCCTGAGTGTAAAGTGGTGTTTAAGGGCACTAGTTTTCCGTTTACTTTAGCGCCTCTTGTTTTAGTTCCAATTTCCGTATGTATAGTAAAGGCAAAATCTAAAGGCGTGGCTCCTTTTGGAAGAGATTTAAGCTCTCCTTTTGGGGTGAATACAAATATCTCTTTAGAATAAAGGTTTAACTTAAATTCCTCTACAAAATCTACTGCATTTACATTTTCATTTTCTAGCGCTTCTTGAAGCCTATTAAGCCAGATATCAATACCCTGCTCTTTTTGGTCTCCGTGTTTATATTTAAAATGAGCCGCATATCCTTTTTCTGCAATTTCATGCATGCGTTCAGATCTAATTTGTACTTCTACCCATCTTCCTTTAGGGCCCATTACTGTAATGTGAAGAGCTTCATAGCCAGTAGTTTTTGGAGAAGAAATCCAATCTCTGAGCCTTACTGGGTTGGGAGTAAAGTAGTCAGTTACAATAGAATATATTTTCCATGCTAGAAATTTCTCTTCATCAGGAGCCGCTTGGTACACAATTCTAATAGCAAACTTATCATAAATTTCGTCAAAATTTACTTGCTGCTTTTTCATTTTTCTCCGGATAGAGAAAATAGATTTCATTCTACCTTTTATGGTATATTTAAATTTTTCTTTAGCCAGTGAATTCTTTATACTGTTTGTAAAATCATCAATATACCGTTGCTGATCTTCCTTGCTGTCTTCAATTTTATTGGCAATATCATTAAAAACTTCAGGTTCTGTATATTTTAAGCTAAGGTCTTCTAGGGCTGTTTTTATATTATAAAGGCCAATTCTGTGCGCTAGCGGCGCATATATATAAAGCGTTTCAGAGGCTATTTTTAGTTGCTTATGTTCTGGCATGGAGTCCATGGTGAGCATATTGTGATAGCGGTCTGCAATCTTGATAATAATAACCCTCACATCATCATTAAGTGTTAAGAGCATTTTTCTGAAATTCTCCGCTTGTTGGGAGATATTCATATCTTTTTTTAAGTGTGCAATTTTGGTTAATCCATCTACAATCTTTGCCACTACACTTCCAAACATACGTTCAATGTCTGGAAGTGTATAAGAAGTATCTTCTACCACATCATGTAGCAGTGCCGCTGCAATTGAGGCTGCGTCTAAACCTATCTCTGAAGCCACAATTTTTGCTACCGCAATGGGATGAAAAATATAAGCTTCTCCAGACTTTCTTCTCTGATCACTATGGGCGTCTACTGCAGTATCAAATGCCAAGCGTATAAGTTTTTTGTCAGCTACACTCAATGACTGATAACTAATGCGTAGCAGTTCTTTATACTCCTTAGCAATGGCTTTATTTTCTTCTATAATGGCTTGTTCACTTAACATATATTAAAGATAGGGATTCTACAAAAGGTCTCTTTGTCTAAGAGCTTCAAAAATTAAAATTCCTGCTGCTACAGAAACATTCATAGAATCTATAGCACCCCGCATGGGAATGCGAATGTTTTGGTTGGAACCTTCCAGCCAAAGGGCTTCTAAGCCGGTGGCTTCTGTGCCTATTACAATAGCAGTAGGACCACTATAGCTTACCTCTGTATAGTGCTTTGAAGCCTGAAGTGCAGCTGCATAGACATTCGCTTTTATACCTTGCAGGTATTCCAGCACTTCTGTGCTGCTGCCCATGGCTACTGGAACTGTGAATACACCACCCACAGAGGAGCGTATGATGTTGGGATTATAGAGATCAGATTTTGGGTTGGCAATAATGACTGCATCTAGATTTGCAGCATCGGCTGTGCGAAGCAAGGCCCCAATATTACCAGGCTTTTCTGGCGCTTCTGCCACTAATATTAAAGGATTTTTATTTTTAAAAGAAAGATCACTCAGCCGGTGTAATTTTGGCTTAGCCAAGGCAATAACTCCTTCTGTGGTATTCCTCTGCGCTATCTTTTCATATACGGACGCACTTAATTGTATGGGTGAAATAGGATACTGCTGATGGTCATGAAATGATTTTTGTATTTTTAAAAGAGTCTCTTTAGAGCAAATTTGCGCCTGATAGTACCAGGCTATAATTTCATAGCCAGCGTCAATAGCCAGCTGTAATTCTCTAACTCCTTCAACAACAAATTTTTGAGCCTGTGTTCTGGCTCTAGATTTCTCTTTGAGACGCACCATGTCCTTAACGCTAGGATTTTGTAAACTGCTGATTATTTTTTGAGAATCCATCTTACAAAAGTAAGTTATTTTACAAACAAAAAAGAGGGCCTTTTAGCAAAGCCCTCTTAAATTTATTGATATAAATAAGGAGTTTATTGCCTCTCAAATTTTCCCATATACCTTTTCCAAAGTTCGGTTTGGTGTGTTTCCAAAGAGATTTCTCTTCCCTGAATAAAAGCGGCTTGTACTTCGTTGGTTCGCATGTCTAGAGCATCTCCCTTAGAGATAAATAAAGTAGCACTTTTACCTACTTCTAAACTTCCAAATTCTTGGTCTATTCCAAGTATTTTGGCTGCGTTTAGGGTGATGAGTGAAAGGGCTGTTTCTTTGTCCATTCCTTGGCCTACTACTTGTCCTGCATAAAAGGGTAGATTTCTATTTTGGAAGTTGGCCGCATCTGAATTTTGAATACTCACTAGTATACCAGCATCTGTCAATAATTTTGGCAGTTTGTAAGGTTGGTCGTAATCTGAGTCATCTGAGCCAGGTAAATTATGAGTACCTTCTACTAAAACAGGAATTTGATTTTTCATTAAGAAGTCTGTGATTTTATAAGATGCTGCACCTCCTACAAGTACTACATGTTTAACTCCTAATTGTTTGGCAGTAGTAACGGCATCTATGATTTCTTTCTCACCATTAGCAGTTATAAATAATTTTTGAGACCCACTAAATAAACCTTGTGTTGCTTCATAAGGCCTATTTTTTTCTTTAGCTAAAGCTGCCCTATACACTTTAGCGTTCTCCATAAAGCTCACAAAGGCGTCTATATCTCTTTTGTATTTATCATTAGGCTTTAAAGCAGCGTCTTCTCCCATCCACCAGCGGCCTCTTTTAAAGCTAGAGGGCCAATTCATATGAACGGCATCGTCTGTTTTTACGGTAGCATCTTCCCAATTCCATGCATCTAATTGCATAATAGATGAGGTACCAGATATAAAACCGCCTTTAGGAGATACCTGTGCCAATAAAATACCGTTTGGACGCATACTTTCTACCACTTTAGATTCTGCATTATAAGCTACAAGAGACCTAATATGAGGAATAATCTCTCCAATTTCGTCTTGGTCATCTGTGGCACGTACTGCGTCAATTTCTACAAGTCCTAATGAAGAACAGTTGGCAATAAATCCAGGATATAGGTGTTTGCCAGGTGCTGTAATGACTTTTCCTTCTGTAGGAGTATCTGAACCTCCAATAGCGGTAATCACACCATTTTTAAAGACAATAGTAGCATTTTCTATGACAGTTCCATTTCCAATATGCGCCACCACTCCCTGAATACTAATGGCTTGTTTTTGAGAAATAGCAGGGGTTTGCTGAGCAAAAAGACTACTGAAGGCCGTTAATAAAAGGGCTAGTACATTTATTTTTATGTGTTTCATTTTGTTCATTTTAATGTTTTTAATAAACTCTTATAGTTCGGTGTCACAATGAAATTCTACTTTCACACTTTTTTTAGGAGCCTGTGTGGGAGCACCACTTTTTTTATCCGCAATCATCATTTGAATAAGGGTATTGCGTTCTTTTTGTATGGAAATTCTTTGCGCTTTGTCCTTTTCAATATCAAAGTAGGTAACTCCTTCTATCATGGTTTTTTCAGATTTGGCATATATAGAAAGTGGGTGTGCGTTCCAGAGTACTAAGTCTGCGTCTTTTCCAACGGCAATACTTCCTACTCTTTGGTCTAGGTGTAAAAGTTTAGCCGGGTTAATGGTAACCATTTTCCATGCTTCTTCTTCACTAATGCCACCGTATTTAACAGTTTTAGCTGCTTCTTGGTTTAAGCGTCTAGACATTTCTGCGTCATCTGAATTAATGGCTACCGTAACCCCTTGGCTATGCATAATGGCTGCATTGTAAGGAATGGCGTCATTTACTTCATATTTATATGCCCACCAGTCTGAAAAAGTAGAACCACCAACACCGTGTTCAGCCATTTTGTCTGCTAGCTTATATCCTTCTAAAATATGTGTAAACGTATTAATTCGGAAGTTAAATTGTTCTGCTACTTTCATGAGCATATTAATTTCACTCTGCACATAAGAGTGAGCACTAATATAACGTTCTCCATTTAAAATTTCTACCAAGACTTCCATTTCCTCGTCATATCTAAAAGGCTGTTTGCTTTTCTTCAAAGCTCCGTATTCCTTGGCACGTTGGAAATAGTTTACTAGCATTTGTTCTACACCCATTCTGGTTTGAGGAAAACGGCTATAACTTTGCCAGTTAGATTGTTTTACATTTTCTCCCAATGCAAATTTTATAAATTTAGGAGAATTGTCATATATGAGTTCTTTGGCTGGCGCTCCCCATTTTAATTTAATAATGGCAGAGCGTCCTCCAATTGGATTGGCGGAACCGTGTAACAATTGCATGCTGGTAACCCCTCCAGCAAGGTCTCTGTAAATACCTATATGTTCAGGGTCTACCACGTCTTCCATGCTCACCTCTGCAGAACTGTTTTGCCCTCCTTCATTCACCGCTTTTAAAGCAATGTGGGAGTGTTCGTCTATAATTCCAGCAGTGAGATGTTTCCCTGTAGCGTCAATTACTTTTGCATTTGACGCCGCTAGATTAGTTCCAATTTCAACAATCTTTCCATTTTGAACTAGTACGTCAGTATTTTCGAGAACACCTGAGGCTTCAGAGGTCCAAACAGTAGCATTTTTAAACAAGGTGTTTTCTTGTATGGGTCTCTGGGTATATCCATATCCTACATTTGGGTAACTCACCGGCATGACTATAGGTTTTTCTATAGGGGTAGTTATTTTGCTCTTAGCTTCATAGGCTTTAGTTCTAGTAGCTGAAAAGGCTTTTTCAATCCCGTCTACAAGTATGACCTTTCCTTGTAAAGTCTCTGGAGTTGTGGCAAGGGCAGAAAGTCTGTATTTTCCACTTCCGTCTTCTTCATTTAGGATCATATGAAGCCAACCTTCATTATAAGTGAGTTTAGCTTTTAAATCTGTACTGTCCTGAGTTACTTTTCCAGCAGGCTTATCTAAACTCCCAGAAATATCTAAATTAAATAATTTGTTGTCAAAGGAAAGATTGTAAGTCCCTCTAATGTCTACTATATCTTTATCTTCTAGTATATTCTTAGATCCTTGTACCCAATTTTCAAATAGTGTAGTATCTTCTAGAAAAAGGTCCCCAGAGGTCACTATAAAATTAGCGAGTGCTCCTACTTTAAGGTGTCCTAAGTCTGTTCTTCCTAACAATTTAGCAGGTGAAGTGGTTAGGGCCTCTAATGCCTTAGTTTCATCTAGACCATACAGAACAGATTTTCTAAGATTCTTTAAAAAATCTTTTTTGTTTTTTAATCCGTGCGCTGTAAGGGTAAAAGGAATTCCCGCTTTGGCAATTGAAGATGGATTCATAGGTGCTTGGTTCCAAGCCCTCATGTCTTCTAATGACACATAACTGGCTTGAAAAGGATCTTCTACATCATAGGCATCTGGAAAATTAAGAGGTACAATGATAGGGGCGTTTGCCGCTTTAATAGTAGCAATGTCCTCATAACTGTCTCCGCCTCCTAAAATGGTAAAAGACATTTTGTAACGGTCACCAATTTGATCTGCTCTCAGAATATTTCCTTTATCTTCAGCTTCAAAAATGGCCAAAGAACTTCTATTGGAATTAAAAGCTTCTATGGAACGGTCTCTGGTGTTGCTGTTTCCTTTTGCATACCAAGAGGCATCCGAGAAAAACTGTCTTAACAACGCCATAGCTCCCATAAGTGAACCAGGATATGATTGGCTCTTTATAGCACTTTTAGTAAAAGAAAAATATTGCGCAGAACGGCTCGCTAAAATTCTTTGAGCGTCTGATTCTTGAGGGTTCAATGCAATTAGCGCACCAGTCCCTCTAGCTATACCGTCTTGTATATGAGTATTTACGACACCAAAACCTTGTGACATTAAATCTTTAGCTGCCTTGTCATTAAATTTAAATTGATCTATGGCGTTATTTTCTGGCATGATATGGTCATTCCAATAAAACCCTTCACGGCTAGGGTCATATTGAGAACCTCTACCACCGCCTTCAGATTTAGGGGTATTCACGCCAAAGTCAGAATACAGATCTATAAATGATGGATATATAGTTTTACCGCTAAGGTCTGTTACTACTGACTGAGCTGGCAACTTAATTTTGACACCTACCGCTACCACTTTGCCATCTTTTATAAGTAGGGTGGCATTGTTTAATACCTCTGTTGGGCTTACATAAATACGGGCATTGGTTAGCGCTGTGTAGTTATTGTTTTTTACTTTGACCCCGTCATTTTTGGGAAAATAATCTTGGGCTACTGCTATGCTGCTCACAAAGCAAAGGCTTAGTAAAAGGAGTTTTAATTTCATAGAAATAAAATTTAGTTGGTTTATGTAAACCCTTTTTTTTTGTAAAAGGGAAATCTAAAGATAAGAGAAAGGATAAAAAGTAATGCTTTTAATTTTAATTTTTTATTTGTCAAAGTAATTTAATGCTAAAGGGTAAAAACTACACGAGTTTCCTTAATTTTTTAAATATGACTATATGAACATTAAGATGTAGGATTTTATTTAATTTTTCTCCAAGGGGAATTCACTGTGATAAGCCAAAAGAAGTTGTACCATTTGTCCGTAGCTTTTTACGCCCTGGGGCTGATGATTTATTATTAAAAACTTATTAAAAACAGATTCAAAATAAGGACTTAGAGGGTTTTTATAAGCTTGCCAAAAACGGTTTGACGATCTAAAGTTTTCTAAAATACCTGGCCTCAGCATTTCAATGGCTACCTTATATGCTGTTGTGTTTTCTCTTTTGAGGTCTCCGAGACAATAAGAAAGTGCTAGGGTAGTGGCAGCGTATTTAAAATAGGAGTCTGAATGCTCTAATGCGGCAAGGTAGCCAATAAAATTAGTGTCTCTTTCTGAAGCATAGCCCAATTGATGTCCTATTTCGTGTGTGGCTACCACAGCTAATCTGTATGTTGGAATTTTTTGGTTTATCTGTGCTTCTAAGCTAAACGGATTTAAATAGCCCGCATAACCCATATAAGAGAGTGGTAAGGCAAAAAGACTTTTTTTTATAGCAGGCTTTGAATAATATAAGTTTGGATAATTTTTTGCCACTTCTTTAAATCCTTGGCTTGCTTTTTTTAGTATATCTGTTTCAGAATAAGGGACCGTTAATGCCCTTAGGGGGTCAGTTTCTAATGACAGATGTAGACTGTTTGCTTTTCTTACAAGTGCAGTAGTAAGGTTGTTAAGCGCACTACTGTCTTTTGCTATTAATGTAAGCTTTAATGTTTCTTGTAGGGGAAGTCTGTAATAATTGAGCCCCCAGCTTAGGTTAAAAGTTATATATAGCACAGAAACACTTTTACCTAAGAACAAAAGTGAATTTTCAAAGGGCATACTGCTTTTTATATGCGTATAAATTTTTATTACTCCAAATAAAATAAGAGCTGAATATCCTATGTCTCCCACTGAAAAGGGAATTGGACCCCATAGGGCTCTAAGTAATTGAGACCAGATAGGATAAAATCCTTGACTGTAGTATTTTTCTATAATCACAGGGTAATGGCTTATCCATTGTACTAAAAAGTATAAAGGAAGCCAAGCCAAGGCTCCCAATAGGGAGAGTTGTTTTCTATTAAACATTTTATAAAATTACATATTTAATTGGTGTTTTTTAGGAGAATAAACTTTTCTCTCCCCTAGATTATCTAGCTTTGTTTTAATTAAAAAACTTTGATTCATGACCACATACAATAATATATCTAGTCTGGAACCCAAAGAAGTTTGGAGTTCTTTTGTAGCACTAAATGCCATTCCTAGGCCCTCTAAAAAAGAAGAAAAAGTTATGGCTTTTATCTTAGACTTTGGTGCGTCCTTGGGCTTGGAAACCCTACAAGACGCAGTGGGGAATATACTGATCAGAAAGCCAGCCACTAAAGGTATGGAACAAAGTAGTTGTGTGACCCTTCAGGCACACTTAGATATGGTGCACCAAAAAAATGACGATACTGTTTTTGATTTTGAAACCCAAGGCATTCAAATGGAGGTTATTGGGGATTGGGTAAAAGCAAAGGGAACCACTCTGGGAGCAGACAATGGCATGGGTGTAGCGGCTATTATGGCTGTATTAAAATCAGTAGATATTAAACATGGGCCTTTAGAAGCACTTTTTACTATTGATGAGGAAACAGGAATGACTGGCGCCAAAGGTTTGTTGTCTGGCTGGCTACAAGGGCGTTATTTATTAAACCTAGATACTGAAGAAGACGACGAAATTTCCATTGGTTGTGCGGGTGGTATAGACATTACTGCTGTAGCTGCTTTTGAATTGAGCCCCCAATTAAGTGCAGTCCAAATGTTTGAGATAAAACTCTCTGGTTTACAGGGTGGGCACAGTGGCATGGACATTCATAGGGGCTTTGGAAATGCAAACTTAATTGTCAATGATTTACTGCTGTCTTTTACAGACCGTTTTGATATTCAGCTACACAGCATAAAGGGAGGTAGCTTAAGAAACGCCATTCCAAGAGAAAGTGTGGTTCAGTTTTTAGTTCCCACTGCTCAATTAGCCTCTTTTAAAGCCTTTGCTGAGGTTCATATTCACCAGTCTATAAAGCAATGGTCAGAAAAGGAACAAAACCTTGTTATTGACCTGCATAAAGTACTAGACCAAAAGCCCCCAGGAATTACATCTGTGGCGCTTTCTGTTACAGACACTAAACTGCTGTGTGTGCAAATTAAAGAGGTACACAATGGTGTTTATACTATGAACGCTCTAGTACCCAATTTAGTTGAGACTTCTAATAATTTGGCTAAGGTGAATTTAGTAGCAGGTAAATTTCAGATAGAATGCCTCTGTAGGTCTTCCGTGGAACGAGCTAAAATGGATTTGGCAAATAAAATTAGAGATACTTTTGATACCGCTATTTTTGAGGTCACGTTTTCTGGAGATTACCCAGGATGGGAACCTAAACCAGAGGGTGCTTTATTGTCGCTTTTTAAAAAAAAATATGAAGAGATATTTCAAGAATCACCAAGAATAGTTGCTTGCCATGCAGGTTTAGAGTGTGGCTTGCTTGGAAAACCATATCCTGAAATGGAAATGATTAGCTTTGGCCCTACTATAAGAGGCGCACACTCTCCAGATGAGAAAGTGAATATCCCGTCAGTTCAGAAATTTTGGCGCTATTTCATAGCTATTTTAAAAGTCATTGAATAGTGAATTATTGTAAAGTGTTCTTATAGAAACACAAAAAAAGCCAGCATGAAAATACTGGCTTTTTTTGTGTGTTTAAGTAAAATTATTATATAAAAAAACGTTATTGGTAGTTTATTCTACAATTTCTAATTCAAAAAATAAGTTTGCATTTGGAGGAATAACGCCACCTCTTCCAGCACTTCCATATCCTAAATGTGACGGGATAAACACCCTTATTTTATCTCCAAAATTCATATTGAGTAAGCCTTCTCTAAAGCCTGGTATAAGAGGTGCGTCTTCAGTGTAATCCATAAGAAAGGGGCCATAACCACCACCTTCTTTTCTGCTGGCGTCAAAGCTGTTATTTTCCCTAGCCACAGATTCTATATTAGAGTCTATAATAGTTCCATCTTCCAAAAATCCAGCATAATAGACATTTACTTTCCCCCCCATTTGGGGCTTAATACCGTTGCCTTCTTTTAATTTAAAAATCCCCAATCCAGATGGAGTGATAGTAGCCTTATTTTTTTGATTTAAAATATCTTTTAAAAAGGACTCTTTTTTCTTTTTATTTGCTACTTCTATTGCTACTTCTTCTTTAAAATAACGGGCCATGATTTTGGAGGCATTAAAGTTTTTGGCCACCTTACCATTTCTTATGATGGTCACGGTTTCCATCACAATAGGTTCTATAGGGTTGGTGTTTACTACAGCTGCGTTTGCTATAGAATCAACTACAGTCATTCCTTCTATAACCTCTCCAAAAACGGTATGAATACCATCTAACCATGGAGTTTCTGCATGAGTGATAAAGAATTGGCTTCCGTTAGTTTTTGGGCCTCCGTTTGCCATGGATAAAATACCTGCTTTTGAATGCGAGAGTGTTTCATTAAATTCATCTTTAAAACGATATCCAGGGTTTCCTGTTCCATTTCCTAAATAATCTCCTCCTTGAATCATGAAATTTTTCATGACGCGGTGAAATGTTAGTCCGTTGTAGAACTTTTTATTTTTAAATTCTTCACTTACAAATTTGTTAGTTCCTTCTGCTAAACTCACAAAATTTGCAACAGTTACAGGAGTTTTTTCTTGTTCTAATCTTACAATAATCTCTCCTTTGTTGGTCTTAATATTGGCAAATAAACCATCTCCTAAGTCTGGTCTAAGGCTGCTTTTGCAACTCATCATTAAAAATGCGAATAAGATACTCAGGCTTGCTATTTTTTTCATTTGATTAATTAGGTTGTTAATTTTGATTGATATGAAGTTAATAAAGATTTAAATATATGGATGGTATTTTCTAAGGATTCTTCACTTCTGCCACCAGCAGCATTGTTATGACCTCCTCCATTAAAGTGTGCTCTTGCAAACTCATTTACAGAGAAATCTCCTTCTGATCTAAAAGATATCTTGATTATTTTTTCTTCTGTATTTTCAATAAAAATAGTAGAGAAAACAATGCCCTCTATACTAAGTCCGTAGTTTACAAGACCTTCAGTATCCCCTTTTTTATATTCAAATTGGTCTAATTCTTTTTGGTTTAAATGAATAATAGCAGTCTTAAACTCTGGAAGGATTTCCATATTTTTAAGGGCACACCCTAGTAAGTGTAGCCTGCTAGGAGTGTTTGTGTCATATATAGATCTGTGTATACTTGTGTTTTGAGCACCTTTATCTATAAGGTTAGCTATCACCCTATGTGTAGTGGCTGTAGTAGTTGCATATTTAAAGGAACCAGTGTCGGTCATAATTCCAGTATACAGGCAATTAGCCATGTTTGAATTTATCAATTCAAGGTCACCTAGTCCGTCTATAAAATGATAGACCATTTGGCAGGTAGCACATATGCTGGTGTCTGAATAGGCGTGTTGTGCATAATTATCTGGAGCTTGGTGGTGGTCTATCATGACAAAAGAAGCAGATGACTGCTCCAGAACTCCTTGCATGCTAGGCCCCACTCTACTTAAGCTGTTAAAATCTAATGTGAAGATTAAATCTGCACTTTCAATAAATAATTTTGCCTCTTCGTTTTTTCTTTCAAAATTTAAAATAGAATCAAAACCAGGCATCCAATGTAAAAAATCAGGTGCTTCATTAGGTGAAATTATCCAAGCCTCATGTCTTAATTGAGTCAGGTAGTGCCAAAGGGCAAGAGTAGATCCTATAGCATCTCCATCTGGATTTCTATGAGGAATAATGACTATTCTTTTTGGACTAGATAGTAAAATTTTTAATGCGGTATAATCTGGAATCAACATTGGGGTAAATATACGACTAAATCTGAAAGTCATTGACTGGATTTCTCTAATTTTACTTCAAATACTAGACCTATGAAATATTCTATTTATCTCATTCCATTATTTTTATTTATTTTTTTAACACGTTTTTCTGGGGGGCTGCTTCACGCTCAAGATGCTGCCAATTTTACCATTGCTTTTGGTTCCTGTAATAAGACAGACTTACCTAATTTACTTTGGGATGACATTCTTAACAGCCATCCAGATGTTTTTATTTGGGGTGGAGACAATGTGTATGCTGATACGGACGATATGAAAAAACTCACTCGTTTTTATGAAGATTTAAATAAGGTGGGTGGTTATATGAAATTAAAAGAAAGCACTCCAGTAATTGGGACTTGGGATGACCATGATTACGGCATGAATGACGGTGGTGTTCATTTTAAATTTAAAGCAGCTAGTCAGCAGGTATTTCTAGATTTCATGGAAGTAGAAAAAGACAGCCCCAGAAGAAAACAAGAAGGGGTTTACGCAGCACATAGTTTTGAGGTAGGAGGTAAGAGCATTAAAATTATAGTATTAGACACCCGCTATTTTAGATCTGATCTAACCCCAGATATAGAGAGCTCAAAGCGCAATAAACCCAACCCTTATGGGCAGGGAACAATATTAGGAGAAGCCCAGTGGAATTGGTTAGAAAATACCCTTAAAAACTCTAGCGCAACCTACCATATTATAGTGAGTAGTATACAATTCCTATCTAACGAGCACGGTTTTGAATGCTGGGGTAATTTCCCGCACGAAGTAGATAAGTTAGAGCAGCTGTTAGTTACAACTCAGGCTAAAAACACAATTATTTTATCTGGGGATAGGCATATTTCTGAGATTTCTAAGAAAAACGTTCCTGGTTTAAACTATCCATTAATTGATTTCACCTCTAGTGGTCTTACTCACGCTTATAGTAAATTTAAAGGAGAGCCAAACCTTTTTAGGGCCTCTGATGTAGTATTTAAGGAAAGTTTTGGAGTTGTTAGGTTTTATACAGATAAGAACCGAGTGTTGTTAGAGATGATTTCAGATGGGGGATTGGTGGAAGACTCATTAAAGATCGATTTTTAGGGATTAATCACAAACATCTTGTTGTTTTTATCCTAAAAAAACAGTACTTTTGCAAAAAATTTTTAAGATGATTCAAAACAGAACTTTTACCATGATTAAACCAGATGCTGTTGCAAATGGACACATTGGTGGTATTTTAGAGAAAATTACTGCAGCAGGTTTTAAGATTGTTGCTATGAAATACACTCAATTAAGTTTGAGAGATGCACAAGCTTTTTATGCTGTTCACGCATCACGTCCATTTTTTGGAGAACTAGTAAACTTTATGTCTTCTGGCCCTATTGTGGCAGCTATATTAGAGAAAGATAATGCTGTAGAAGATTTTAGAGCACTTATTGGTGCTACAAATCCAGAAGAAGCAGCAGCAGGGACTATTAGAAAAATATACGCGACATCTATTGGAGAGAATGCTATTCATGGATCTGATAGCCATGAAAATGCTACTATTGAAGGTGCTTTTCATTTTGCTGGCAGAGAAATTTTTTAATTTCACTAATAATTTCTGCTTATAACTTCTATTATAAAAGCCCCTACTAGGGGCTTTTTGTTTATAGTATGTTGCGTTTTTATATTTAATTTCACCCTAGAAGCAGTATAAAGTGTAATTATCTCAAAACCACTTTTTGGACAAGGTCTTTACCAAGTGCTTCATTGAGCATGCTTACAATTTTTGACTTACCGTGGCTCAATTCTTCTCTGAGCACTGCAGAGCTTAAAGAGACATATAGGATTCCCCTTTCTAAGCGAACCTCTCTTGTGTAAGAATTCACTCCGTTCCCCATGAGGTTTTCCCAAGCTTTTTGAGCATTTACCTTATCTAGACCTTTTTCCAACTTGTTTGCTGAAATAAATCTGTCTAAGGCTTCACTTAGTTGTTGGGGCGAATCTTTTCTACTCATTTGTTATGTTTATGGGAGTGTACCTATTATAAAGGTAAGATATGTTTTGCTCATTCACCACTTCATACTGTTTAGAATCTAAAGTTATAATTCTGAGCACTCCACCGTAATCTCCTGTAAAATGAAAGGCCCATTGGGCTTCTTTTTCTACCAGTGTAAAAGGCGCAGAATTATTAGAGGTTTGGTATTTACCGTTGAGACCAGGATTCATTTTTTTTAAAAAACCATTTAATTTATCTAACTCTATATAGTCTACCGTAGTGTTTACGTGATATGGTTTTGTTTGCCCATTGGGAAATTTTACTTCTGAAATTTCCCAATATCCATTTAGTAAAGTGAGATCGAAGTTTTTTTGAGGACCACTGCAGCTAAACAGAATAAAAGATAAAATTAAATAAATATTTTTTTTCATGATGGGGCTGGAATAAGAATTAGCTCAAAGAGATTAGCTCGTAAGGGTGTTCTGTTATTTTTAATATAGCTTCTGTTCTATCTGCATGAGTGTCACTGATAAATATTTGACCATATTCTGGAGCGTTTACTAGTTGTAAAAGTTGACTCACTCTATTTGCGTCTAATTTGTCAAAAATATCATCTAAAAGTAATATGGGAGTTGTATTTGATTTTTCTTTAATAAAATGAAACTGTGCTAGCTTAAGAGCAATTAAAAAGGACTTTTGCTGGCCTTGACTCCCAAATTTTTTAATAGGATGGCCCTCTAGTTCAAACTGCAGGTCATCTTTATGTATTCCAACTGTAGTGTATTGAAGCGCTCTGTCTCTTCCTCTATTTTGAAGGAGTTGTTCCAATAAGCCTCCTTGTTCTAAGCTGCTTTGGTATTGAACACTCACTGCTTCGTGACCTCCAGTAATAGCAAAATGCTGTGTTTGAAAAATAGGAATAAACTGCTTTAAAAAAGCATGTCTCTTTTCATAAATGGGTTGCGCTAATTGTTCTAATTGTTGGTCATAAATATCTAAAGTATCTGATTCAAAAATTATATTGACAGAAAAATATTTTAATAAGGCATTTCTCTGGGATAGTATTTTGTGATATTTAATAAGACTGTCTAAATATGATTTATCTGCCTGAGAAATTACCCCATCTATAAATTTTCTTCTTGTCTCACTCCCTTCTGTTATAAGGTCTCTGTCTGCTGGCGAAATCATTACTAAAGGCATAAAGCCTATATGGTCAGATAGTCTTTCATAAATCTTTCCATTTCTTTTAACTATTTTTTTAGCCCCTTTTTTTAAACTACAGATTAGTTTTTCTTCTCTCTGTTCTTTTTCTAATAGAGCATCTATGACAAAGAAATCTGCTCCATGCCTAATATTTTGTGAACTGATTGGATTGGAGTAGCTTTTTCCAGAAGAGAGGTGATAAATGGCATCTAAAATATTTGTTTTGCCTATACCATTAGCTCCTACAATACAATTCATTTTATTATTAAAAATAAATTCTTGTTGGTCGAAATTCTTATAGTTTAATAAGGATAGTTGCTTTAAAATCATTAAAAAAGGGGAAATAAAAGGGGCTTCAAAATAATATTGTGCAAATTATTCAAAAATAACGAATAAATAGGCTTTTCAATTTGGATAAAAACTTTATTTTTGCCCACTAAACAAACATTATGGCTACTTATATTAAACGTGGGGATAAAGGAAAGAATGCTGAGGAAGCGCAAAAATTAGAAAACAGCAACAGCACTACTGCAGAGGTATTTACTTCTTTAGATCAAGGCGCTTCTAAGACAGAAGCTTGGGTGGCTACTAATCAATCTTATATTTTGGGAGTGATTGGCGTAGTAGCAGTTGGAGTTTTAGGTTACTTGGGTTACAATCAGTTTGTTCAGAAGCCAAAAGAAGCAACTGCAGCTAATGAATTATTTTATCCACAACAGTATTTTGATCAGGCTGTAAATGCTACACAAGCTAAAGATTCTTTATTTCTTTTGGCCCTTAACGGCGCAGAAGGAAAATATGGTTTTATAGATATTACTAATGAGTATGCGGGCACAAAAGCAGCAAACTTAGCTCATTACGCCGCTGGAATTTCTTATTTAAACTTACAAAAATATCCTGAAGCAATTTCACAATTAGAAGATTTTTCTTCGAATGACGCTATTCTTGGTGCTTTGGCTAAAGGGAATATAGGCGACGCTTTTATGCAATTAGACCAAATTTCAGAGGCCCTATCTTATTACGAAAAGGCGGTAGCACACAGCACCAACGAATTTACAACACCCAAGTTTCTTCAGAAAGCTGCTATAGCTGCAATCGCCTTAGGTAAAAAAGATAAAGCAGCTACTTTTTTAAGCCGCATAAAGAAAGATTTTCCAAATGCTATAGAAGCGCAGTCCGTAGACGCTCAATTAGGTCTTGTGAATGCAGAAAACTAATGGCAACTGCATTACAAAATTTTTCACAGTACAATAAAGACTTAGTCCCAGACGCTTCTGGCCTTAGAATTGGTCTGGTTGTTGCGCAGTGGAATGATGAAATCACTCTTGCGTTGTACCAAGGGGCTTACGATACTTTACTGCTCCACGGGGTGTTGCCTTCAGACATTATAACCTACCAAGTGCCAGGGAGTTTTGAACTGCCTTTTGGCGCATCTAAAATGATTGAAAAACACGCCCCAAACGCAGTTGTAGTGATTGGTAGCGTGATTCAAGGAGAAACCAAACATTTTGATTTTGTTTGCCAAGCAACAGCTCAAGGTATTATGAATTTAAATACTCAAACAGAGACTCCGGTTATATTCTGTGTTTTAACAGACAATAATTGGCAACAAGCAAAAGACAGGTCCGGTGGTAAGCACGGTAATAAAGGAGTAGAGGCTGCAGTAGCAGCTATTCAGATGGGCATGCTTTAATGGCTCATTAAATTTATCTTCACATATTTTGTTAACAATTTTGAGCTTTTTTAAAGAGGCTTAGGTTTATTTTTGAGTAATTTTGAGTGAATCACAGCCCTATGAGATTACCAACACTATTCAAACAACAAAGGAATAAATCATACGGATACAACCCTCGCTATTACAGTGAGAGAAAAGAACGTATTGAGCAGCTCAAAAGAGAAAAAGAGGCAAAATCTTCAGATCAGAGTTTATTTAGAACCCACGGTGCAAAGTCTTTTAGAGAAGACTGGCGAAGGGTTAAAAGTCAGACTATGGAAAAAAATAGACGCATAAGGTTGGTTGTTATCTTTGTTTTCTTATTGCTTTTCTTTTATACCGCTGTTAAGTTGGGTGCTTTAGATATCTTGTTATAATGACCCAAAAAATTAAACGCCTAGAGGCTCATGTAGCCAATCAGATTGCTGCCGGAGAGGTGGTGCAACGCCCTGCGTCTTTAGTAAAAGAGTTGTTAGAAAACGCGGTAGATGCCGGAGCAACAGAAATTTCACTTCATATTAAAGAAGGAGGGAAAATCCAGGTACAGGTCATAGATAACGGTCATGGAATGTCTTTGCAAGACGCATTGCTTTGTTTTGAAAGGCATGCTACTTCTAAATTAATTTTGGCAGAAGACTTATTTAATTTAAGTACTAAGGGTTTTAGAGGTGAGGCTTTGGCTTCAATTGCAGCAATTGCTCAGGTAGTTTTAAAAACAAAGACCTCAGAGGACGAATTGGGTACAGAAATTAAAATTTCTGCTGGCAATATTCAAGAAACAAATCAGTTAGTAGTTTCAAAAGGTTCCAGCTTTACTGTAAATAATCTGTTCTTTAATATTCCAGCTAGGAGGAATTTCCTTAAATCGAAGCAAATAGAACAGCGTCATATAACAGATGAGTTTCACCGTTTGGCATTAGCACATCCAGAAATTAGTTTTTCTTTTTACGCAGACGGAGACCCCTTTTTTGTTCTTCCAACAGGAAGTTTTAATCAAAGAATTGTTCAAATTTTTGGTAAGAAGATACAAGACAAACTAGTGCCTGTTACTGAGGAAACACCTCAATTAAAAATTTCTGGTTATATATTAAGACCAGAAGCCGCTAAAAAGAGCAAAGGCAACCAGTTCTTTTTTGTAAACAAACGTTTTATTAAAAGTAGTTCTTTACATTTTGCAGTAGTAAATGCTTTTGATGGCTTAATTGCTAATGGAATTCACCCTGGTTATTTTATTAAAATATCAGTACCAACAGCTTCAATAGATATTAATATTCATCCCACCAAAACTGAAATTAAGTTTGAGGATGAACACACTTTATTTGCTATTTTAAGAGCGTCTATTAAACATGCATTAGGACAATTTAACATAGCTCCTATCTTGGACTTTGAAAGAGATCCAAATCTAGATCATCTTTATCAGGATACAAAAAAACAGGCAGTTCCCCCTCAAATTTCTGTAGACGCTTCTTTTAATCCTTTTGAAAACGAGTCTCTTTCTATTAAGGATGGTCCTTTTAAAAACTCGGCTGTCTTTAAAAGAATTACTCCTAGCTGGGAATCTCTTTACTCCGGTTTTCTAGAGAGTACATATGAAACAGATTTAGACCCAGCAGAAGAGCCAAATGCTATTTTTTACGAACAGCAGGGCAGTCAAGAAGCTCTTTTTACATCTGATGTTTCTGATACCGCCTCTGGAAGCTGTTTTCAGTTGGCTAAAAAATATATTGTGACACCTACTAAATCTGGATTGCTCCTCATACACCAATCTAGAGCACACCAACGAATTTTATATGAAGAGTTTCTTGTTAATTTTACATATAAAAAGGCAGGAAGTCAGCAATTATTATTTCCTAAAATTATTTATTTCACCAAGCCTGAAGTTTTGTTGATAGAAGAATTAATACCCTCTTTAGAGCCCTTGGGCTTTAATATGAGTGTTATAGACAAAGAATCTGTTTCTATCACTGGAATTCCCGTTGCAATTATAGCAGATAATATAGAAACAGTACTTATAGATTTTATTAATAGCTACCAAAATGATCTTTTAGGCAATCATTTTTCACAGACAGATATTTTAGCTAAGGCCTTGGCTAAAACAATGGCTATAAAGACAGGAGATTACTTGTCTTATGCCGAACAACAAAATATAATTAATTTGCTTTTTGCTTGTAAGGATTCACTGGTTTCTCCGTTTGGAAAAACTATTTTTAATATCCTTCAGCAGACAGATCTAGATTTAAAATTTTTATAATGGGCCGTATTAGTGATACTGTAAAACATCTAATAATCATCAACGTAATTTTTTTCTTGGCTACCCAAATCTATGGAGATGTCATGTATCAATTATTTTCACTTTGGTTTCCAGAAAATGAAAATTTTTCACTTTGGCAAATTATAAGCCATATGTTTATGCATGGGGGTTTTATGCATATATTTTTTAATATGTACGCCCTTTGGGCCTTTGGTTCTCCACTAGAAAATAGTTGGGGAAAGAAAAAATTTCTATTTTTTTATATTTCTGCAGGATTGGGCGCCACCCTCATTCATACAAGTGTAAATTATCTATACTTAAACCAAGGAATAAGTGCATTGGAGTCTTCTGGAATTGATAAAAATGTAATTATGGAGCTTCTTAGACAGGGAAAATACAATCCTGTCTGGTATGAATTTGCATCTAAGACTACCATAGATAATATGCTTTCTTCTTTTAGTACTCCTGCGGTGGGTGCCTCTGGTGCTATTTATGGTGTTTTAGTGGCTTTTGGGATAGCTTTTCCCAACAGCGAACTTTTTTTAATGTTTGTTCCAGTACCTATTAAAGCTAAGTATTTTATTCCAGTTCTTATAGGTTTAGATCTTTTTTCAGGAGTGACTGGTTATAGTTTGTTTGGAGCAGGAATTGCGCATTTTGCTCATGTTGGAGGCGCTTTATTTGGCTTTATTATGGCGTGGTATTGGAAAAAAAAGCAGTCTAACAATCAAAGATGGAATTGATATGAATAATATAAATATTTCATTGTGGTGGTCACAAAGAGGGGCACATGAACGGATGATCATGGTTTGCTTAGGAGCGTATTTGACGCAAACACTGTTGCCCTTTTTATTCAGTTTTTCTGAGGGAGGGCTTTTAGAATGGTTTTCTCTGCCAGGCAGTTTTAATTTATTTATATTTAAACCATGGACCCTTATCTCCTATGCTTTTTTTCACGCTAGCCTTTCACATTTATTTTGGAATATGGTGATGCTTTATTTTGGAGGACAATTGTTTTTAAATCTTTTTTCTAGCCAGAGATTTTACAATGTGTTTTTCTTAGGTCTTATAGTAGGAGGACTTATTTTTTTATTGAGCTATACAGTTTTTCCAGTTTTTAGCGGGAATGGATCTAACTTGGTAGGTGCTTCTGCCGGAGTAACCGCCATCTTTATATTTATTTGTGCTTATATGCCTTATCAGGAAGTGCGTGTTTTTTTCTTTAATGTAAAACTGTGGCAGTTAGGTGTTTTTTTTATTTTGACAGACCTCATACAAATTCCAAATGGAAATGCAGGTGGGCACTTGGCTCATATAGGAGGTGGCTTATTAGGTTTTGTCTACGCTAGAAAACTCAAAGAAGGTACAGATATTGGAATCGGATTTGAAACATATTGGAATGTATTAGTAAGGACATTGAGTTTTAAGAGTAAACCGCTTAGAACCGCTTATAGGGCTAAGAAGAATCCAAACTCAGAGGCCCCAAACACTCAGGCTTACCAGAATAGAGAGCGTCAGAAAAAAATTGATACTATTTTGGATAAAATAAGCCACTCTGGATATGATTCTTTAAGCAAAGAAGAAAAGGACTATTTATTTAAATCAGGTAAGTCCTAATCAATCATGTTTAAAAAAATTATAAATATTTTTTTGTTATTTATAAATGTAATAGCAGCGGCATTATTGTTATTTGCATGTTTGGTACCCTATATATCAGTAGCTATTATGCCATCTCTTTCAATTTTTAGTTTATTAGTGCCTTTTATGGTGCTAACTAACCTTCTCTTTTTAGCGTATTGGGGTATTTGCTTTAAAAAGTTTTTTTCACTTTCTTTAATTACTCTTATTGTCGCGTATTTTTTTATAGGTTCCTTTTTTCAATTTAGAGCAGAAAGGCCTTATCCAGGCCCTGTGGGAATTAGCGTGATGAGTTTTAATACTAGGCTGTTTAATAAATATAATTGGAGTGAAGACCCTACCATTGCCAATCAAATTGTTTCCTTTGTAAATAAAAAGGAACCTTCTGTGGTTTGTTTTCAGGAGTTTGACGTTTCTAAAAAAAGCGCTTTTAATAAGTATCCTTATTCTTACATTAGCGCCTATGACAATTCTAAGCAAGCCGTCCAAGCTATTTTCTCAAAATATCCAATAGTAAGTAAGGGAATTATTCCTTTTCCCAATAGTACTAATACAGCTATTTATGCAGATATAAATACCGGAAAGCGCTTTATTAGAATATACAATGTTCATTTTCAGTCTCTTAGAATAAAGCCAGAGGTAGCTAGTTTAAGCTCTGAAAAAAGAGAAAGACTTTATAAAAGACTTAAAGTTTCATTTACAAAGCAGCAAGAGCAGGCAGAACTCATAGCGGCTCATAAAAGCGAGAGTCCTTACCAAGTTATTTTATGTGGAGACTTTAATACCAATCAGTTTTCTAGTGTTTATCACCAAGTAAAAGGTGATTTTAATGATAGTTTTACACAAGCGGGCTCAGGTTATGGAAAGACTTTTGTTTTTAAATACTTTCCAATGAGAATAGACTTTATACTCTCAGATCCGGCCTTTAACATTCTCTATCACAAGAATTATGCGGTCACCCTCTCAGATCACTACCCAGTAACGGCTGTATTTAATTTAGAATAAGCAGTCCAAACTATCTGCTACCATATGCAAGCACAGAGCAATTCCATAAATACGGGTTTTTCTAGGTGCTAAGAGTAAAATATATCCAATCATAGCCCAAATACTGTGTAATGGGTGAAACAAAATACTGCAGCGGTCAGGGTCAAAAATAGGATTAGCCCATAAATGGTCTATATCTATTAAAATAGCAGCCCATAAAACAAACAGCGCCCATTTAAATTTTTCAGGGTATCCCCAGTATGCCACTCCAATAGGGACTATAAAATGAGTTCCGTAATGGATAAAAAAAGATATCATATTATATTTTTGCTTGTTTAAGCAGATTTGCTGCTTGTGGCCCCTCATTAAAGAGAAGGTCTAAAACACTTAAATGAGCAATAAACCCATGCTTCTCAATAAATACTTGGTTGTAGGTGTTTAATTTGAAACCCACAGGAGGTTTTGGAGAAATGAGCTCCCTGTGATCTTTACAATTTAAAGGCTTTTTTCTAAAAACACTTGTTTGACCCTCTGGGAATGTAATTTGTAAGCATTCACAAAGTGTCTGAGTCGTCAACAAGTTAAAGGGTAATAAATGAGTATAGGTTTTTGTAAAAAGAGGCTCCAAAGCATGCTCGTAGAATTCAAAAAATGGAGATGTCCTATACGCTGTTTGCAAGGTTCTCCAGTGTGTGCGCTGCCAGGGCTGAGAGTTGTCTATTAGAACTTCAATGTAGGGCAAACGATCTTTGCCATTCCCTTTTCCAATAACAGGAACACTAAGGCTGTGTAAACCTCTATCATTTGTAATATTGGCTCTATTTCTGAGACTTTGTTTTTGATAGTTTCCAAATATTTCCCAATCCACCTCATATTGTAAAATAGCAGAAAAGGAGGCTATAGTAGGGAAATAACTAGGAAACAACAAAGTTTTTTTTAAAGGCATATTTATGCTTTTTTCCTTTTTCTAAAATAATCTATTCCAAACCAAAGCACTAAAACGCCTAAAAACCACTTAAAATATGATTGCGGGGTTCCTTCTCCACTCACAGTAGTGAATACCCTATCCCATCTAATTTTCCAATTTTTAATACCGTCATTAATACCGTCAATACTCATCCAAATAAAAATAGGCTTCCCAACAATGTGATCTTCAGGCACAAACCCCCAGTATCTAGAATCTTCAGAGTTGTGCCTGTTATCTCCCATCATCCAATAGTAATCTTGATTAAAAGTATATTGACTAGTTGGAATTGAATTAATTAAAATTTCATTGCCGTTCACAGACAGGCTATTGCCTTCATAATTTTCAATAATTTCCTTATAAATAGATAAATTTTTAATGTTTAATTCAATTATATCTCCTTTGGCAGGGATATAAATAGACCCATATTGGTCTTTATTCCATGCAAAGGAAGGGTCATGAGGAAAAACACTAGCTTCATAAAAACCTTTGATGTCTAATAATTTTGCAATAGAGTCAATTTCTGGCTTAGCAGCCAAAGTTTTGGCTACTGCGTCTGTGAAAGTTGCCATTCTCTCTCTGTCAATAATTTCACTGAGCGCAAGGCGTTGAGACGCTATTAGCTCAGGAGCTATTCCTGAACTTTTAGTATATATTAGATAGCCACCTTGTGGGTTATTGTAAATCTGAATTCCATTTTCTTGCAGTGCAATGGCCTGTGTTTGCGTTAGGGCTTCAGCAGAATACTTCCTGCTAAATTCAGTAATCCCTACCTCCAATAAAGTCCTAGATGACACCCCCTTTTGAGCGTAAATAGTATGGGTGTATTGTGTTTTAGCACGGTTGGGAAGTTGGGTTTGTTTTCCGTCTATATACACATAACCGTTCACAATACTCAGTGCGTCTCCAGGAACACCTACACATCTTTTTACATAGTTAGATTTTTTATCGATAGGCTTTTTAAAGTGCAATTTAGAATCATCTCTAAAAAACCTAACGGTGTCTGTTGGCCAGCTAAAAACTACAATATCATTTCTTTTTATTTTTTGAAAACCCGGAATTCTAAAGTAAGGGAGTTGAGGTTTTTTAATATAGGAGGGAATTCCTAAAATGGGTAAGGTGTCGTGCACCATGGGTGCCGCAAGCGGAGTCATAGGAACTCTGGCTCCGTAGTGAAATTTACTTACAAGCAAAAAATCGCCTATAAGTAGGGTTTTTTCTAAAGATCCGGTAGGGATTACAAAAGGTTGAATAAAATAAGCATGTACCAAACTAGCAGCCACCACAGCAAATACAATGGAGCTTACCCACTCTCCTGTAGCCGTACCAGGGTTTAGGTCTCTGTCATTAATGTATTGGAGTGGAGCGCCATAGTTAATATAAAATATGTAAAAACCAAGACTTAAGACCACAAGCCAAGAGTCTAATAAGCTGTTTTTCCCAAAGCTTCTAATAGTTTCTACCCAAACCACAGGAAACATAAGTAAATTAATTACAGGTATAAATAGTAAGATCACCCACCAAGCCGGCCTGTGAATAATTTTCATTAAAATAACTGCATTATATATTGGAATGGCTGCCTCCCAAGCTTTCCTCCCAGCGGCTATATACAACTTATAAGTGCCTAAAAAGTGAATCACTTGAATGACCCCAATACATAACAACCACTGAATACTGTTCATTTTATAATTTTTTAAGGCTGTAAAGCCAATACATCAGACATTGAAAAAACGCCTTTTTTATTTTTAATCCATTCTGCAGCCACAATAGCTCCAATAGCAAATCCTTTTCTATTGAGAGCAGTATGAATAATCTCTATACAATCTTCCTCACTTTTATAACTAACAGAATGAGTTCCTGGGGTATTTCCTACTCTTTTAGACTTAATTCTTAAGGCGTTTGTTACACTTTTAGTTTTATTTCCTTCTAAAGCCCAATCGTTAGAGTGGGTAAAAGGCATAATATCTTCTGCCAAGCTAATAGCAGTTCCACTTGGGGCATCTAGTTTTTGGGTATGGTGAATTTCTTCAAGAGATATTTTATATCCGTGTGGCGCCATGATAGCAGCTAGCTTTTTATTTAAGTTAAAAAACAAATTTACACCCAAACTAAAATTAGAAGCATATATGAATGCAGTGTGATTACCCAAACAGGATGATACTACTTCACTCATCTGGTCTAGCCATCCAGTGGTTCCACTAACCACTGGAATTCCATTTAAAAAAGCCGAGCAAATATTGTGCACGGCACTTTGCGGTGTTGAGAAGTCAATAGCAACTTCTGCACCCATAAAATCTTTAATAAAAGACGCTCCGTTGTGTCTTAGTACAATATGGTGTCCTCTTTCTTGAGCCAGTTCCTCAATCATTTTGCCCATTTTTCCGTAACCCAATAGCGCTATTTTCATGACTAATATGTTATGATCATGGCCATTCCGTAATAGGGCTTACCATAAAATTTTTCTCTTTCTAAAAAAGGTTTGTATTGTATGCTTAACTGGTCATTCACATTAAATTGTTTAAGGTGCGCTTGTACATTAGCGTCAATAATATTTAAGGCATACAAACCAATAGTCACTACTAAATACAAATCTCTGTCTCTTTGGTAACGTTCTTGGCCGTCTTGAAGGGCTTTGTCAGATAAATCTGGGCTACCAGGTATAATTCCACTTTCATTAACGTCATAAAATTCGTCATTCATAAAGCCAGCCCTGCGGCTTTTAAATGCGTCTCTATAGCGCTTGTATAAGTTGTCATTTAATTTAAATACATAGGCACTAGTCCCAATAGCAGCAAATACTATAGGGACTCTTAAATAACTTTTATTGTAAATTTGCCCCAATCCAGGCATGACTGCAGATAAAAAGGCAGCCTTGCTGGGAGCTAAAGGATTTAATTCCATATAAGGGCCCGAATCAAAAGCCATTAATTTGCTTTTATTGCTTTTTTTATTGCTTCTTTTTAAGGTATCAGTAGCAGTACTGCTACTGACAACTTTAGGATTCTGAACCGTCACTTCTTGCCCAAATAAAGTTATAGTTAAAAATAAAAAAAAGAGAAATGAGATATATTTAATCACCTAAAAGTGTTTTTTTGAGCTTTTGATATTCTTGATCATTATTAAAATGAAGGGTAATTTTTCCGGTACCTTTGAGCAATGCTGCCACAGATACTTTCACACCAAACTTACTATTAAAATCATTCATATCTGTTTTATAGACAGATTGAGATTGTTTATTGTTTACAGAAGAAGGCGTAGTTTCTGCTGTTTGAAATTTTTTAACAGCACTTTCTGTGTTCCTGACAGAAAGATTATTTTTCACGATTAACTCGTAAAGCTTAATCTGATCTTTAGTATTTGTTATATTGACTAGAGCCCTTCCATGGCCCATACTTAAGAAGCCGTCTCGGATACCACTTTGCACTATTGGATCTAATTTTAAAAGCCTTAAATAATTGGTAACTGTAGAGCGTTTTTTTCCAACTCGCTCACTCATTTTTTCCTGAGTGAGGTTAATTTCATCTAACAATCTTTGGTAAGAAAGCGCAATTTCTATAGGATCTAGATCTTGTCTTTGAATGTTTTCAACCAAAGCCATTTCCAAAGACTCCATGTCATTGGCAATTCTAATATAAGCAGGAATGGTTTTTAGTCCTATTAATTTTGAAGCCCTATACCTGCGTTCACCAGATACCAATTGGAACTGGTTAAAATCTATTTTTCTAACAGTTATAGGCTGAATAACTCCTAATTCTCTAATAGAACTAGCTAGTTCTTCTAAAGACTCCTCATTAAAATTTGAACGTGGTTGAAATGGGTTTACCTCAATACTTCCTATTTCTAAAGCTATAATATTTCCTACTAATTGAGAAGCATTCTTGTCTTCAACAGACTTTATATCGTTGTCAGGATCTTTTAGAAGGGCAGATAGGCCTCTTCCCAAAGCTTGTTTTTTTATTGCCTTAGCCATTATACTGTGTCCTTATTTTTCTTTAATAATTCTTCTGCAAGATTTAAATAGTTAATAGCTCCCTTGCTACTAGCGTCGTATTTAATTATACTTTCACCAAAACTAGGCGCCTCACTTAATCTAACATTTCTTTGAATGATGGTCTCAAAAACCATTTCACTAAAGTGTTTTCTCACCTCTTCTACCACCTGGTTTGAAAGCCTTAATCTAGCGTCGAACATGGTTAATAATAGCCCTTCAATATCTAAATTTGCATTGTGAATTTTCTGAATACTTTTAATTGTATTTAATAATTTTCCAAGCCCTTCTAAAGCAAAATACTCACATTGAATAGGAATAAGCACAGAGTGGGCCGCGGTAAGTGCATTTAGAGTTAAAAGACCCAGTGAAGGAGCGCAATCAATCAGAATGTAATCATAGAGATCTACAATGGGTGCCAATGCTTGTTTAAGCATATATTCTCTATTTTCAACGTCTACTAATTCAATTTCAATAGCCACTAGATCTATATGAGACGGTATGAGGTCTACATTTGGGGAATTTGTTTTTATAATTGTTTCTAGTGCGCTTGCTGAATGCTCTAATAATTGATAAGTACCAAAGGTCTGCGTCTGTGTATCAATTCCAAGGCCAGAAGTTGCATTTGCTTGAGGGTCTGCGTCTACAAGAAGCACTTTTTTTTCTAGCACTCCTAATGATGCCGCCAAGTTTACAGTAGTAGTAGTTTTTCCTACCCCACCTTTTTGGTTTGCAATAGCAATTATTTTGCCCATTTATATAAATAATTAGGGAATAAAAATACAACTATTTAGGCGGTTACAAAAGTGAATTTTGTTAACAGAGAGTGAATTTTAATTTATGAGGTCTATAAGTTTTACAGCACTTTCTGTCATGGGAGTTCCTGGCCCAAAAAAAGCACTAGCACCTAATGATTTAAGTAATTCTTCATCTCTCTTAGGAATTATACCACCTAAGACAATTTTTATACTGCTAGCTTTTGCCTTGATTAAGGCGTCACTTATGTCTTTGACAATAGTTTTATGGCCACCAGCTAGGCTAGAAATTCCAAGCAGGTGCACATCGTTTTCAATGGCTTGTTTTACAGCACTCTCTGGGGTTTGAAATAGGGGCCCAAGATCTACATCAAATCCCATATCTGCTAATGATGTAGCTACAATTTTAATTCCCCTGTCATGGCCATCTTGTCCAATTTTTGCAAGAAGAATTCGTGGCCTTCTACCTTTTTTAACTAAGAATTCTGAAGCCTTTTGCTGTGCTTCTAGAAATTTTTTATCTTTTTGTATGGCTTTAGAATACACCCCTGAAAATAGATTTTGTTTTGCTTCATAGCGCCCATATATACTCTCTAAAGCCAAACTTATTTCTCCTAAGGTAGCTCTTTTTCTAGCCGCTTCTACAGCCAGTGAAAGTAGGTTGTAATCTGGATTAAATTGTTTGTTTTTTGAATGATCAAGATTAGAACTAGATAAAATTGACCGCTCTGCTGCTACTTTAATTTTATTTAAAGCACTTAGAACCGATGCCTCTTCTCTATTTGCTTTAATTTCTTTTAGAGATATTATCTGCTCTTTTAGCACCTCCATATTGTCTATTTCTAAAATGTCTAAAGGTGGTTCAGAATTGTCTTGGAAGGCATTTACGGAAATAATAATGTCTTGACCACTATCTATTTTAGCTTGTTTAACAGTAGCAGCTTCTTCAATTTTTGTTTTGACAAAACCGTTTTCTATGAGTGATTGCATGCCACCTTCTTTCTTAAGGTCTGTTAAAATTTTTTGAGCTTCGTGAATTAAAAAGGATGTTTTTTCCTCTACCACATGACTCCCAGCAAAAGGGTCAATAATATGTAAAAGATCGGTTTCTTTTTGTAAATGAATTTGGGTGTTTCTTGCAATTTGTGCTGAAAAATCTGTAGGCAGCGCAATGGCCTCATCTAATGCATTGGTATGAAGGCTTTGGGTACCTCCTAATACTGCAGCCATGGCCTCTATAGTTGTTCTGGTAATATTATTAAAAGGATCTTGAGCAGCTAAACTCCAACCACTTGTTTGGCAGTGAGCTCTTAGCATGATTGATTTTTTATTTTTTGGGTGAAATTCTTCCATTAATTGTGCCCAAAGTGTTCTTGCTGCCCTAAGCTTTGCTATTTCTGTAAAATAATCCATACCAACACCCCAAAAGAAGGAGAGCCTAGGAGCAAAAGTGTCAATGTCCAATCCAGCGGATAGGCCTAGTTTTACATACTCCAGCCCGTTAGCCAGTGTATAAGCTAGCTCTTGAGCTGATGTAGCACCCGCCTCTTGCATGTGATATCCAGATATACTAATGCTATTGAATTTTGGCATTTTCTCAGAGGTATACTGAAATATATGTGCAATAATGTTCAATGATGGCTTTGGAGGGTATATGTATGTGTTGCGCACCATGAATTCCTTTAGTATGTCATTTTGTATGGTGCCATTTAAGTCTCTCGTATGTGTACCTTGTTCTTCTGCGGCTACAATGAAGAAGGCCATAATAGGAAGTACCGCCCCGTTCATAGTCATGGAAACTGACATTTTATCTAGTGGAATGTCTTTAAACAAACGTTTCATGTCTTCTACTGAGTCTATGGCAACGCCCGCTTTTCCAACATCGGCCTTGGCCAAAATATGGTCAGAGTCATAGCCTCTATGAGTGGGGAGGTCAAAGGCTACTGAAAGTCCCTTTTGTCCCCTTTTCAAATTTCTTTTATAAAAGCTATTACTCTCTTGGGCGGTAGAAAAACCAGCATATTGCCTTATAGTCCATGGTCTTTCAAGGTACATTCTAGTGTAAAGTCCCCTTGTATAAGGAGGAAAGCCAGAAGCAAGCTCCAATCCAGAAACAATCTTTAATTGCGGACTGTTTTCTTGGATATCTGTGTCTAATGACAAATCTTTAATATATGCTCTACTTATTTTCATACACACTTTTTTGTGCCTCTATTTCCCAATCCATAGAAAATCTCTTAGAAATTAATGGAGCTATGGTTGTTTTTCTCTTTTCTATCCTTATAAAAGGAAATTTCTCAAGTGAAAGTGTTTCTATGTCTGGAAGTATATTAGCCCCAATTAGTTCTTTTTCATTGCTTTTATACTGTGCTAATTGACTTTCAAATTGGAGTGATATATTTTTTTGAATGCTGTTGTTTTTGAGCGCCAAAATTAGGCCACCTTGCGCTTCTATATTTTTAAAGTAGGCCAAACCTTTCTCTGCTATTTCTATAGATAATTTTTCTACAGCATAGCTGCCAGATATTGGATCTATTAGCTTATCTAGCCCACATTCATGTTTTATAATTAATGCTTGATTAATTGATAATCGGTCGCTGTAGGCATGAGATTTTTTAAAGATAGTGTCATAGGGAGTGCAGACTAAACTAGAAGCTCCTCCTAATACACTAGCCATAAGAGCGCTGCTGTTTCTAATTAGGTTTGTGTTGCTGCTAAAGAGGGTCTTGTCTATGAGGCCAGGTTGGCTTAACAAGCCATACTCCAAGTCTAAATTAAATGTTTTATTTATACTTTTCCACAGTTTGTCAAAAGCCCTTAGTTTGCTGATTTCTAAGAGATATTGCTGTCCTACATGAAGGCTTATAAATACTTTTTTTATTTTGTAAAGTAAAGTGGCATCTGAGAGGAGTAATAGGTATTCAGTTAGATGAGAGAAGGCATAAGCAAGTTGGTGCTCATTAGTAGCTCCAGCTGCTTGAAAGCGCCTAGCGTCTATATATAAAATAGGGTTCTCTAGGTTTTTAAATAATAGCACTAACCATTTTAAATCTGTTTCCTCGCTCTGCCACCAGTTCCCAGATTCAAAAAAATGGCTCAAAGGGTCTATGACACAATTCCATTTAAGACATTTTTTATTGTTTAAATAGATGGTAAATAAATTTATTTGAATTTCAGTAGGCTGCTTTAAAATGATTAAAACACTCGTGTCTTCAGGAATTCCCTGCAACAATTCTACTGGCTCTAAGACGCTTTCTTGTACTAAAAAAATAATTTCACTACATCCTTTTTCTATACACCAAAGTGCTTTTTTATTTGACATTTGGGCTTGATTGGCATAAATTTCAAAAGTAATATGAAAGGCGTCTGCTGCTTTGTTTGTGAAGAGGGGTGGCTGTGAAAGGTCCCCTGAAGTGTAAAAAGGCTTTATTTTTATACCGCCTGGTGTTTTACGCACCATTTTTTCATTGTAATCTGCTCCCATGAGCTCATATTGAATTTGCTGTTTCCATGCTTTAGCAGAAACGGCAGTAAATACAGGTGGTTTATGATTTTTGTTTTCACTCATTTCCTGCGGGCGTTATGCTGTCTTTAAATTCAATAACAAAAATATCTTCATTTTTTTTCTTGAGCAGGTATTTCTCTCTAGCTAATTTTTCAATAGCCTCATTTGAAGACATTTTTTTTAGAATACTCCTATCTTTTTTTATTTCTTCTTTAAGATACTCTTTTTCTGCTTTTAGCGCGTCTATTTGTCCTTGTAGTTCGCTTTGTATTAAAAATGAATTGGTGTCAAAAAAGAACATCCAAATGAGAAAGGCACTTAAAATAACTACGTATAAATTAGTGACAAACGCCACCCATTTTCTTTCCCTAAACTTCTTTAGCCCTCTAAACATTAGCTTAATTTGTCATTAATAATAGTTCTTACTATATCTACAGCTACTGTATTGTAATGATTATTAGGAATAATAATGTCTGCAAATTCTTTTGTGGGTTCTATAAATTGGTCATGCATGGGTTTGAGGGTAGTTTGGTAACGCATTATTACTTCATCTAAATCTCTGCCTCTTTCTTTAAGATCTCTTTTTAAACGCCTCATAAGCCGCTCGTCAGAATCTGCGTGTACAAAAATCTTAATATCAAAAAGGTCTCTCAATTCTGGGTGTGTCATAATTAAAATTCCCTCTACAATGATTACTTTTCTAGGAGCCGTTTCTATAAACCCATCCGTTCTATTGTGAGCCACAAAAGAATACACAGGTTGTTGAATGGCCTTTCCTTCCTTAAGGTCATTTAGGTGCCTAGCCAATAACTCAAAGTCTATAGAGTGAGGGTGGTCAAAATTTACTTTTACCCGTTCTTCTATGCTTAAATGAGATAGGTCATTATAATATGAGTCTTGAGAAATTACGCCAACTTCATTTGCAGGAAGTTCATTTATAATTTGGTTTACCACTGTGGTTTTTCCACATCCCGTACCGCCTGTAATTCCAATGATGAGCATAATTGTATTTTTCTCAAAAATAGCAATAACAATCTAATTTTTATATATAAACGTGCAAAGACTCTACAGCTCTAGAATCTATGAGAAATGGTCAGTTACTAATTTTTTGAGCATTTGCGCAAGCTTTAAAAAACGCCCCCTATAACGGATAGTATAAGTAGCCTCCTATACTGTCTGATTTAGCACCAGTCACACTTTTTAAACAATTGTTTTCTCCTTTGGAGAACAAAAACCCCATAAAAGCAAAAATAAGGGCTTCTTTAAAATCAATGATTTCTGGTTCTGGAACAATAAGGGTAATATTTTTACTACAGTATTCTTCTAGGCACTTCATTAAAAAAATATTTTTAGCCCCCCCCCCAGTAATTAATATTTTTTCTTTTGTAAGCAGCTGTTTTTTTAGGCTTTGCTGAATCTGAAAACTGATATAGTGAACAGCGGTGTGCAAAGCGTCCTCTACTGTTAAATTTGCCTTTTCAAAAAGAGGCTTTACTTGGCTGTTAAAAAACTCTATCCCTAAAGATTTTGGCGCAGCACGCTGGTGATATTTTAATTGGTTTAAAACATCAAATAATGGTTTGTAAAGCTGACCACTTGAAGCCATAGCTCCTCCGTGGTCATAGGAATGGCCCTTTAATCCAGCCAGATAGTTTAATAATATATTAGCTAGGCCCACGTCATATGCCTTGATTAATGAAGGTGTTTTAATAGAAATATTACTAATACCTCCTATATTTAAACAGTATTTGTACTCTGGAAAAAGCTGTAAGTCTCCTATAGGGACTAAAGGAGCCCCTTGACCACCCAGAGAAATATCTATAGACCTAAAATCAGAAACAACAGGAATGCCACTGTGATTGGCAATGGCTTGTCCTGCACCCATTTGGAATGTAAAACCTAATTCTGGTCTGTGGTGCACGGTATGTCCATGGCTGGCTATTAAGTCACAGCTAAGATTATTTTTATTTAAGAATTCTTTTACTTTTATTCCTATCCATTGCCCGTATTTTTGATGATTAGCTAATAAAATATCTGCAGGGTCTGAGATAGAGCCAAAAAGCATTTGTTCCATTTCATGTTTGTAGGACAGGGTAGTAGCCTGTATAATTTTAAATGAATAGGGTTTAGACGCCTTTGATTTTGCTTTTTCTCCTGCTACTATTTTTGCAGGCACAAATTCACAAAGCGCTAGGTCCAATCCATCTAATGAGGTTCCAGACATAAGACCTAAGATATATTTTGGAGTGTGTTCCATTATGGTCTATTTATTTTAATTGGTAGGCTCAATTCCCCAAACCTGTTTATCCCTTTTATATAACTAATTTTTTGAAGCGTGCTTTTTGCCTGGCTATTAATAAACGGTAAAATTTCAGTACATATATTTTTTTCTGTAGCTAGGTCGTACTGATAAATAAGCACTTGTTTTACTCCGGCATTTTCTGTTTTTATTAGCAGTGCTCCCTCTGAATTCGTGCTCCACAAAGCACTCCATTTAAAAGGTGTGTTTTTAGCTGTAAAATTAACTAAAGGAGGGAGTACGACAGAAGAGAATTGCGCGGTCTTAAGGCCTTGAACTACAGAGGAAACACGAGCATTCATTAATGATTTGGCACTAAAGAAAATATGACCATCAATCTCTTTTTTCTCTTTAGCGTAGTCTAATTGATTTGCTATTTCTATTGGATTTTCCCAGGCTTTATCTGCGTTATCATAAATTTTATAAGGCCCGTTTCCAATATAAATTCTACTGTTAGACTTTTGAGCTACCCACCAATCTATTAGTGTTTTATGCGCAGCTAAATCATAGTTCATGCTCCAGTACAACTGTGGCGCTAGATAGTCTATCCAGCCTTTTTCCATCCAAAGTAAAGGGTCCGCATAAAGGTCGTCATAAGTAGTTTGGCCTGCTCTAGTAGCAGAGCCTTTAGGATCTGTGGTATTATTTTTCCATACGCCAAATGGACTTACCCCAAACGAAACCCATGGCTTAATCTGTTTAATGGAGATAGAAAGATTTTTAATAAGCCGGTTTATATTGCTCCTTCTCCAGACATTTTTTTCCTGGCCTGATCCGTATTTTTCATAGGTTTTTTGATCATTAAAAGTTTGTCCTGCTATTTTGTAGGGATAGAAATAATCATCTAGGTGAATTCCATCTACTTCATACCGCTTTACAATTTCTTGAACCACACACACAATATGGTCACTCACCTCTGGAATACCAGGATTGTAATAATATTTTTTACCATAGGGCAGCATCCAATCCTGATGTTTGTAAAAATCATGTTTTTGACTTAGTTTATCCGTAATTAGACTCATAGTAGCCCTGTAGGGATTTATCCAAGCGTGAAAATCCATTCCGTAGTCATGAGTAGTTTTTATTAGCCATTCCAAAGGGTCTATAGGGATATTTGGAGCAGCTCCTTCTTGGCCTGTCAAATACTTAGACCAAGGTGCTAATTCTGTAGGATAGAATGCGTCTCCTGCAGTTCTAATTTGAACTATAACTGCGTTAAAATGAAGGTCTTTATAGAATTTTAACAGGTTTATATAATCTTGCTGTTTTTTTTCAAATGAATCATTTGGATTTTTAGGCCAATCTATATTAGCTACTGTGGCCACCCAAACCCCTCTAAAAGAACGTTGGGGATCAGAAAAGACACCAGAATCAGAGAGCGCATCAGTTTGTTTATTTTTTAGAACTTCTTTTTTTATTTGCAATGGTACCGCTGTAGTTTTTTGATTGCTAGTCAAAGAGCTTTTGTGCTCTGCAGCTTTTGCGCCAAAAGATCGCTGTGTTTTACAGCTGCTTAGAAAGATTATTAATATAAAAAAAAGCGAATAGTTAAGAGTTTTAATAGAAAGAGCTAGCTGCTTTTTGGAGAGGTAATAACTTAAATTCATATAAAATGTAAAAGGCCTATTTTATAACTAAAATAGGCCTTTTACGGTGGTTATGGTTGGATTTATTGAAATTTATATCTAACAAAGCCCTCCATGGCCTCATACTCTGCAAGGCCAAGCGCATTGTACTTTCTAGCAGTGTCCTTGTTGCGGTCTTCTGCTCTTTGCCAAAACTCTCTTTCATCACTTCCGGGAAACATGGCTGCGTCTTTTTGAGATTGATGTTTAAAAATGGCATTTCTTTTTCTCATCATGTCTTTTGGACCTATTGGAACAGCCATTTCCATATCTGCAATGTCCCATTCTTGCCAAGCTCCTCTGTATAGCCACACGTAACAATCTTTTACCCATGTTACTTTATCTGCTACTAATCTCTCTAAGGTTTTAAAAATAATATCTAAGCAAACTCTATGGGTTCCGTGGGGATCTGAAAGATCACCAGCAGCAAAAATTTGCTGTGGTTTTATATTGTTTAATAATTGATAGGTAAGATCAATGTCTACCTCTGAAAATGGATTTTTCTTTACTGTGCCTGTTTCATAAAAGGGTAGGTTTTGGAAATGTGCTCTATTTTCTTGAACCCCACAATAACGACATGCGGCCAAGGCCTCCCCCTTTCTAATAAGCCCCTTAAATTTTTGAATCACTGGACTGTCTATTTCTCCGGGAGCTTTATTACTTAGAAATTCTTTAACTTCTTTAAATTGTTTTTCAAGAAGCGTATTGTTTTCTTGAACATCTGTTGCAAAATCTAAAAACCTAATGACTTCGTCATCAAAAACGGCTATGTTACCAGAAGTTTGGTAGGCTACATGCACCTCATGTCCTTGGTCTACAAGTCTAAGTAGAGTGCCACCCATAGAAATAACATCATCATCTGGGTGTGGACTAAAAATTACTGATTTTTTAGGAAATGGATGAGCACGTTCTGGCCTCTTGATGTCATCGGCCATAGGTTTGCCGCCTGGCCAGCCAGTAATAGTTTGTTGTAACTGATTAAATATCATTACATTAATATGTTCTGCAGTGCCAATTTCTGCAATAAGGCTACCCATTCCATATTCACTGTAATCTTCATTTGTCAATTTTAAAAGGGCTTTGTTTAGTTTTTCAGACAGCCAAATAGCAGCTTTTTTAATTAAAGCTGGCTCCCAATCACAATCTCCTACTAGCCAGGGAGTGGCAACTCTAGTGAGACTTGTAGCGGCTGCCTTGTCAATAATAAAATTACAATTTGGATGACTTTGTAGAAAAGTAGCAGGCACAGACTCTTGAATGGGTCCCTCTACCGCTTGTTTTATAATGTTAGATTTTCCTTCACCCCAGGCCATAAGAATAATTCTTTTGGCACTCATAATTGTGCCTACTCCCATAGTAATTGCTTTGGTGGGTACATTTTCCTTTCCAAAAAAATCACTAGCAGCATCTAACATGGTCATTCTGTCTAAACGTACCATTCTAGTCTTGCTGCTTAAAGAAGAGCCCGGTTCATTAAAACCAATATGCCCAGTTCTTCCAATTCCTAAAATTTGAATATCAATTCCACCAGCTTCTTTAATTTTTTGTTCGTAATTTTGCGAGTATTTTTTTAGATCTTCTTTATTTATTTGTCCGTTGGGAAGATGTATTTGCTGTTCAGGAATGTCTATATGTTCAAATAAGTGTTCTTTCATAAAGCGCTTATAAGAGTGAATAGAAGACCCGTCCATAGGAAAATACTCATCCAAATTAAAAGTAATAACATTGGAGAAACTCACTCCTTTTTCTTTGTGTGCCTTTACTAGATAGTCGTAAACTTTTATAGGAGTAGAGCCCGTAGCCAGTCCTAAAACTACTTTTTTCCCTTCTTTTTGTCTATGTAAAACTAAGTCAATAATCTCTTTGGCTACAAAACTAGAGGCGTCCTGAGAACTTTTGTGAATAAGGGTATTAATTCTTTCAAATTTTACAGATTCTTCGTCTACCGCAGAGAAATATGATTTTTTTTGAGTCATTATAGACAGGTTTTGAAATCCAAATATAGAAAAAAAATGCATATTTTGCAGTTTTATGCTTTAATTTTTGCCGTTTAATGCATAAAAATTCATTTTTGATTTAAATATAGAAATAAACTGCAGCATTAATTCCTATATTTGCAGTAAATTATGCCTCTTTTAAAACCACCTAAATAGCCATGTTAAAAGAAGAACGCCATTTAAAAATTCTAAACGAGGTTGCCCTTCACAACAGGGTGCTGCTTACAGATATTGCGGAGAGTCTTCATGTGTCTATTGACACTGTTAGGAGAGATGTCAAAGAATTAGACGCCCTAAATAAACTTAAAAAAGTACATGGTGGGGCTATTGCTCTTGGTTTTGTGAGTTTTAGTCCAAAAAACGCCAATATTTATGCCTTAGCAGAAAAAACAGTTATAGCTGAGAAAGTGATTAAGCTGCTAAAGGACGGGAGTGTCATACTCATAGACGGAGGGACTACTTGTTTGGAATTGGCAAGACTTATTCCTCATAAACTTCATTTAACCTGTTTTACGTTAAGTCTTCCTGTTGCTTTAGAAATGCTCACAAAGCCTAATGTTGAGGTTATTTTTATAGGTGGAAAGCTCTCTAAAGATGCCCAGCTTTCTATTGGTGCCAATGCCGTGAACAACCTCTCAGATATTAGAGTAGATTATAGCTTTATTGGAACGGGTTATGTAGACCCTGTCTATGGGCTTACAGAGTTTGATTGGGAGATTGTTCAACTTAAAAAAGCAGTGATAGACGCTTCTAAAAAAACTGTTTTACTTTCTATTTCAGAGAAGTTAAACTCACAACACCGCTATAAAACGGCAGATATTAACGCTATAAATACCATGGTGACAGAGTTAGATCCTGGAGACCCCAAGCTCAATTCTTTTAGGAATTATGACATTAAATTACTGTAGTATATTGCCCTAATAAAACCACATTCCTATCATTTATATTTTAATACCTAACAAATGTTTAAAAGAGTTACAGAGTCAGATTCCCTATACAATCATTTAGAAACTAAAAGTATTGAGCAGCTTTTAATAGAGATAAACACAGAAGACCAAAAGGTGGCACTCGCAGTAGCGCAGCTTATTCCACAGATCAGTCCGCTAGTAGCTGTTCTGGAAGCTAATTTTAAAAAAGGAGGCCGCCTTTTTTATATAGGGGCTGGAACCTCTGGCCGCCTTGGAATATTAGATGCTTCTGAAATTCCACCCACTTACGGTATGCCGCATGACAGGGTTATTGGACTCATAGCGGGTGGAGACACCGCTATTAGAAAGGCAGTAGAAAATGCAGAAGACCACCTCCAACAAGCTTGGGAAGACCTAAAGGGCTTTAAAATAAACGCTTTAGATGTTTTGGTTGGAATAGCGGCTTCTGGAACCACTCCTTATGTGATGGGTGGTGTGAAAGCAGCCAAAGAGGCCGGAATTGTTACCGCTTGTATTACTAATAATCCAGGCTCTCCTTTGGGCCAAGCAGTAGATTTCCCTATAGAAATAGTTGTTGGACCTGAATACGTTACTGGAAGTACCCGGATGAAAAGTGGGACCGCCCAAAAATTAGTGCTCAATATGATCTCTACCGCTTATATGATTAGAGTAGGTCGGGTTCAAGGGAATAAAATGGTTCATATGCAGCTTAGCAATGCTAAATTGGTAAAAAGGGGCGCAGGCTATATTTCACAAGCTTTAAGCGTTTCATCAGAAACAGCCAATAGCCTTTTAAAAAAGCACGGCTCTGTGCATGCGGCTATTGCTTCTTCAAAGCTTTAAATTTTATTTTTTAGGGACCAATTTCACAATTCCTTTGCCTTCAATAGCTACATAGATATAGCCGTCTGGGGCCTGTCTTACATTTCTTACCCTGCCTAAATCTGCTAATAATTTTTCTCTGTACACCACTTTAGTTCCTTTTAAAACTAAGCGCTCTAAGTATTGGAAGGATAGAGATCCCACCAGTAGGTTTCCATTCCACTCTGGGTATTTATTGCTGTTTATAAAGGCCATACCGCTAGGCGCTATAGAGGGCACCCAATAATGAATGGGTTGCTCCATATTAGGCAAATCTGTTTTGTCAGTAATTGGGGTGCCACTGTAGTTTATCCCATAGGTAATCAATGGCCAACCGTAGTTAGCCCCTTTTTTAACAATATTGAGTTCATCACCCCCTTTAGGACCATGCTCATGCTCCCACATCTCTTTTCTTATAGGGTGAAAAACAAGCCCCTGTGGGTTTCTGTTTCCGTAGGTATAAATAGCAGATTTAGCACCAGAAACCCCTACAAATGGGTTATCTGAAGGAATGCGTCCGTCGTCAAAAATGCGGTAAATTTTTCCACCATCTCTTTTAATATCCTGAGGATTTATATCTCTTTCTCCTCTTTCTCCAATAGTGAAATACAAGTATCCTTTGTTGTCAAATTCTAGTCTTGAACCAAAATGTTGTCCTTTAGTGGTATTGGGTCCCGCCTTGTAAAGCAGCTCACTTTCCACCAAAGTATTTCCTTTTAATTTGGCTCTCATAATAGCGGTATGGCCTCCTTTTTCTTCTCCTTCTTCAGAGGCATAAGAGATATACAACCAGCCATTTTCTTTGTATTTTGGGTGTAATTCAAGGTCTAAAAGCCCCCCTTGTCCTCTCACATAAACTTTAGGTACATTTAAAATTTGAGTTTTAATTCCTTTTTTAATTTGAATAAGCGCCCCTTCTTTGTCTGAGACCAGCATGCTTCCGTCTGGCAAAAACACCATGCCCCATGGGTTCATAATTCCTTCCGCTACCATTTCTACAGTAAAGCTCTCTTTCTTGGGAAGGTTCACTTCATTAGGTATATTTTGGCCGCAGGCCGATGCTGTTATTAATATGGCCAAGGCACCAATAGTGGCATTAATTTTCATAGTACTTATTTTGAATAGCACCAAATATACTAAAGAAATAGAGATCAAAAATATTGATTTTATTTTTTAAAAAATTATAAGGTTATTTTCTACGCTTTGTATTATATTTGCACCGCTGTAAACACAGCTACACTCGGGGTGTAGCGTAGCCCGGTTATCGCGCCGCGTTTGGGACGCGGAGGTCGCAGGTTCGAATCCTGCCACCCCGACCAAAAAAATCCAACTGCGAAAGTGGTTGGATTTTTTGGTTTTAACATGTTTTAAAAAAAACCTACATTAAAACCACTTGATAGTCACTTTGCTGAGCCATTTTTTGAAAGGAGTATAAGGGGGCATGAGGAGCTCTACCGCACCAAAGCTAAACTGCTTTAGTACACTTCTCATATTAGAGAATTCCTGAAACCCGTAAATACCATGTGCTTTCCCTATACCACTGTTATTTGAGCCTCCAAAAGGTAAGTGGTGGTTGGAGTATTGCACTACATTGTGGTTTATACAACTACTTCCAGCCCTAGTATTTTTAAGTACTTTTTTTATATTTGTCGCTTTTTTACTGTATAAATATAAAGCCAATGGCTTTTCTCCAGCGTTTATATAGGCAATCACCTGATCTAAATTGGTAAAGGTTTTAAGAGGTAAAATGGGGCCAAAAATTTCTTCTTGTAACAATAGAGATTCTTTAGTCAGTCCAGAGATTAGAGTAGGGGCTATAAAATTTTCAAATACATTTACTTCTCCTCCCATTTCTATGGTGCCACCCTGTTTTTTAGCATCTTCCAAATATGACAATAATCTATTAAAATGTTTCTCATTAACAATTCTTGCATAGTCCTTAGAATGAGCTGCATTTTCACCGTAAAAGGCTTTTGTATGTTTTATAAAAGCCACAATAAAGGCATTTTTAACTTTTTCATGCACCATTAAATAGTCTGGAGCTACACATATTTGTCCGTTATTTAGAAATTTCCCCCAGGCAATTTTCTTAGCTGCGGCGTCTATATGAGCGGTTTCATCTACAATAGTGGGAGATTTACCCCCTAATTCTAAGGTAACTGAACAGAGATTTTTAGCAGCGGCGGCCATCACAATTTTTCCAACAGATGGAGATCCCGTAAAAAAAATATGGTTAAATGGGAGCGCAAGCAGGCTTTGTGCTACAGAGGCATCGCCCTGAAAAAGGGCTACTTCCTCCTCTTTAAATACCGCTGCCACAATTTCTTGCATAACTGCAGCCGTATGTGGGGTCATTTCTGATGGTTTTATAATGACGGTGTTGCCAGCGGCTACTGCAGAGACCAGAGGTACAAAGGTTAAATTTACTGGAAAATTCCATGGCGAAATAATAAGGCATACACCCTTTGGCTCATACTGGATATGTGCACTAGAACCCAAAAAAACTAATGGAGAATGCACTCTTTGTGGTTTCATCCACCTACTGAGTTGCTTTTTAATAAGTTTAATTTCTGTAATGACAGCGTGAATTTCTGTGAGATCTGTCTCTATGGCTGGCTTATTAAAATCTCTAAATAAAGCCTCTTGAATAGCCTTTCTAAAAGTAATTTCTACTGCCTTTTGTAATGCATTTAATTTTTTTATTCTCGTGGCAGCGTTTGAATTACCCAGTACGTATTGGTGGTCTTTTTGTGAGCTAAAGATCTCTTGTATGGTTTTCATAGCTTTCTTAAAAGACTAAAGGTAGTATTTTATAGAATATGCTTTAAGTGTCTTTGTTTTTAGTATTTTTGCACTCAATTATTGGGAACGGGATGTAGCGCAGCCCGGTAGCGTACACGCCTGGGGGGCGTGGGGTCGCAGGTTCAAATCCTGTCATCCCGACTGTTAAAAAGGGAACCACTTTGGTCCCCTTTTTGCATTTTAAAATGAATCAAAAGGGTGAACTATTGACCCTGCCCTAGTGAAAAACTAATTTTTCCGTCAAAACGGTACAGGTTTTCTGTTTTAATAATGTCAAGCTCCATTTCTGAAATAAGCTTGCAAAGTGACATCACATCTTTATACTGACCTATTGCATCCATTTTATCTGAGGTGAAACGGCAGCACCAGTGGTCTGTACAAAAAGTTTCTGGGAGTCCGTCAGGAAATACTTTTACGCCTCTGTTGGTAATGAGCTTGTTTTCAAATGAGATAATTTTTAGATTACTCAATATGGCACCAAGTATATTAGGGTCTCTATTTTCTCCATTCCAATGTAAAAAAATGTCAACGCCTACTAATTCTTTTTTAGCAGGTTTTACTTTGGTGTAATGCCCTTGAACTTTGTGGGTATTTGACGCATTGTACGTTATTTTTTTTAATTTATCTGGCTTTTGACCTAGCCTTTCAATAACGGCTTCTGCAAAAGCAGCAGTACCTACTTTTTCTTTACTCACTCCTTTTTTATACAAGTCATAAGTATGAACACCGTCTTCCATAGTTTTTAGCCAGGCATTGTGAATGTTTTCTGCCACTTGGGGTTGACCAATGTAGACAAGCATTTGTATGGCGCCTAATAACAAACCAGAAGGGTTAGCCAAATCTTGGCCAGCCCTTTTAGGAGCAGAACCGTGAATGGCTTCAAACATGGCGTAGTCTGCGCCAATATTAGCACTTCCTCCTAAGCCTACAGATCCTGTGATTTGTGCGGCTACGTCTGAAAGTATATCTCCGTATAGGTTAGGCATGACTATGACATCAAAATTTTCTGGGGTGTCTGCTAATTTTGCTGCTCCTATATCTACAATCCAATGTTCACTTTCTAATTCAGGATATTCTTTGGCTATTTCATCAAACATTTTGTGGAACATTCCATCTGTTAGTTTCATGATGTTGTCTTTTGTAAAGCAACTCACCTTTTTTCTACCATATGCTCTAGCGTATTCAAAGGCAAATCGAATAATTTTCTCAGTACCAGGTTTGGTTATGAGTTTTAAGCATTGGGTAACCTCATCTGTTTGTTGGTGTTCTATTCCTGCATACAGATCTTCTTCGTTTTCACGAACTATCACAAGATCCATGACAGGATGTTTGGTAGCTACATAAGGATGATATGAAATACAAGGCCTTACATTTGCATAAAGACCTAAACTTTTACGAGTGGTCACATTTAAACTTTTAAAACCATCGCCTTGGGGAGTTGTAATGGGAGCCTTTAAAAACACTTTTGTCCTGCGTAAAGAATCCCATGAGGCAGGAGCAATTCCAGCACTGTTTCCTTGTAGGTACACTTTTTCGCCAATTTCAATAGGTTCAATTTCTAGTTGAGCTCCTGCTGCTTTCATGATTTTAAGTGTGGCATCCATAATTTCGGGGCCAATACCGTCTCCTTTTGCAATTGTAATTTTCGTCATAATTAAGTGTGTATAATTGTTACAAAATCAAATTTAAGAATCTCAATCCATTAATTTTTATTAATTATTTATATTTAACGCATAAATAGTATTTATATATTTTGGGATGTATATGGTGTACTAAGTTTTTTAAAATGCTGATGCTGAGTGACACAAATAATTTTTTTTAACAAAAATTTAATTAGGTAGAATTGTAGACTTGCTATAGATTTGCTCTCTGAATGAAAGTACTATATAAACAATATTTATTTATTTTACTTTTTACTAGCATAGGGTTTTTTACTAAATCTTTTGCTGGGTGTCTCTCGTTAAATACCCATCATTCAAATCAAATTATTTATGATATTGTTCCACCTTCTGAACATGGAATAAAATTCTTTGCAGAAGCCATTGATTTTGAAATTCAAGAAGAAGAGGCCAAACGAGTTCACTTTTTAACAAACACTGCTCATTTCGGATTTTTAAAAGATTCTGAATTTGTGATTAAGGCTATAAGCCAACTCCAAACCAGTCTGGACAAAAGTGCTAACAAACCGCCTCAATGGGTGCCAACGCGCTTGCGTGAAAAACTTCAGGTGTTTATAATTTAATAATTTTTAGAAACCTACCGGTTTCTATTTTCTGTTCACTATCTCAGTCATATTCTTTAAGCTGCTCTAGCACAAACAAGCGACTGCTAACTCTATTTCATTTTTAATTTTAATTTCATGAAGAATTTATCTGTTCTTATGAGTGCTGTGGCACTTGTAATTCTAATTAGTTGTCAAACTAAAAAAACTGAGGAACACGAGGCAATAGCCTACCTAGTGAGTAGCCCCTTGGTAAAAGATACTGTAATTACCAAAGACTATGTCTGCCAAATTCACGCCATTAGGCATATTGAACTCAGAGCCCTTGAAAAAGGTTATTTACAGCAGATTTCTGTAGATGAAGGACAAATGGTTAAAAAAGGGCAGCCCATGTTCCAAATCATGCCTAACGTATATGAGGCAGAACTTAAAAAAGCAAAGGCAGAAGCTAGGGTAGCCCAAATTGAATATAAAAACACCCAACTTTTAGCAGAGGCTAAAGTGGTTTCAGAGAATGAATTGTCATTAGCTAAAGCGCATTTAGAAAAAGCGAATGCAGAAGTACTTATGGCGCAAACCCATCTAGACTTTACTGACATTAGAGCCCCTTTTAGCGGAATTATGGACCACCTTCACGTGAGGGAGGGCAGTTTGTTAGATGAGGGCGAAATATTAACCACCTTATCTGATAACAGTCAGATGTGGGTGTATTTTAATGTGCCAGAATCTGAGTACTTAAACTATATCACAGATCCCAATAAAAAAAGCCGACAATCTTTGAACTTGCTTATGGCCAATAATCAAGTTTTTGAAAATGAGGGGGTTGTAGAAACTATAGAAGGAGAATTCAATAGTGAAACCGGAAATATTGCTTTTAGGGCTAATTTTAAAAATGAGAAAGGCATACTACGCCACGGTGAAACAGGCAGTATTCTTATGAAAACTCCTTTTAAGGCAGCCTTAATAATTCCGCAAAAGGCCACTTTTGAAGTCTTAGATAAAAGATATGTATTTGTTGTAGATAGTGGAAATAGGGTTTCTCAAAGGGAAATTCAAGTAGCTGCAGAGCTTCCACATTTGTTTATTATTTCTAAAGGGCTTAAAGCCAACGATAGAATTCTTATTGATGGGATTAGAATGGTAAAAGACAAAGACCTTGTAGAGGTGAACTATCAGACGCCAAAAAGTATTATTGAAAAACTAGCCTTATACACTGAGTAACTATCTAAAATTCCAATTAAAATGTTTAAAAAATTTATTCATAGACCGGTATTGGCTATAGTCATATCAGTTATAATAGTATTTATTGGCCTTTTGGCTATTAAGCAGTTGCCAGTGTCGCAATTTCCTGAAATTGCACCTACCACAGTAAATATTAGTATTTCATATCCTGGATCTAGTGCAGAAGTATTGGTAAACTCTACTTTAATTCCCTTAGAAGCAGCCATTAATGGAGTACAAGGAATGAGGTATATAGCCTCAGACGCTACTAGTGCAGGAGAAGGTACCGTTAGAGTTATATTTGAACCAGGCACAAATCCAAACCAGGCAGTGGTGATGGTAAAGACTAGGGTAGACCAGGTTATGCCACTTCTACCAGAGTTGGTGCAAAGGGAAGGAGTTATTATTACTCCAATTCAACCTAGTATGCTTATGTATGTGAACCTTTTTAGCGACAAAGAAGGACAGGATGAGAAGTTTTTATACAATTACGCTTACACTAAAATTATTCCAGAAATACAGCGTATTAATGGAATTGCCAATGCTCAGATCTTAGGAAGTAGAAAGTATGCCATGCGGGTTTGGTTAAAGCCAGACAGAATGAGGGCTTATAAGGTTTCTGCAGAAGAAGTTTTAGAGGCCATGAAAGAGCAAAGTATTATAGCTAGACCAGGTAGATTAGGAGGTAGTTCTGGAAAATTGTCACAGTCTTTAGAATACGTACTTACTTACCAAGACAGGTATAATGATCCTGAAGAGTATAAAGAGATTATTATCAAAGCCAATCAAGAGGGTGAGATTTTAAAACTTTCAGACATTGCAGATGTAGAACTTGGCAGTGAATTTTTTGATATTTATTCCAATTTAGATGGACATCCTTCTGCCTCTATTATCTTAAAACAAACCATGGGTAGTAATGGTAAAGACGTAATTGACGCTGTTAAGACCAAGCTAGAAGAATTAAAAGCAGAATTGCCTCCCGGTGTAGATTACAAAATAAGCTACGACGTATCTAATTTCCTAGACGCCTCTATTGAACAAGTACTACATACCCTTAGAGATGCTTTTATTTTAGTAGCTATTGTGGTATTTCTTTTTCTTGGAGACTGGCGTTCTACTCTAATTCCAATTATTGCTGTTCCTGTATCACTTATTGGATCTTTTTTTGTCATGCAGATGTTTGGACTGTCTATTAACCTCATTACGCTTTTTGCTTTGGTATTGGCTATAGGTATTGTAGTAGATAACGCAATTGTTGTGGTAGAGGCAGTCCATGTAAAAATGGAAGAGGAAAAGTTAAGTCCCTATAAAGCCTCTTATGAAGTGCTTGGAGAAATTGGGGGCGCTATTGTAGCCATTACTTTAGTAATGGTGTCCGTTTTTATTCCTATTTCATTTATGACGGGACCAGTGGGCGTTTTTTATAGGCAATTTTCCATTACTATGGCGGGTTCTATTATTATTTCTGCCATTGTAGCCCTTACCTTAACTCCTGTGTTGTGCGCTATGTTGCTTAAGCCAAACCATGACAAACACAAGAGTAAATCTCCTGTAGATAAATTTATTAATTGGTTTAATCAACGTTTTGAAAAGTTAACGGGCCATTATGTGGTGCTTTTAAATAAAATTGTAGCTAGAAGGCTTATTACATTTGGAGGACTTATAGCTTTTTGTGTAGCTATATTTTTCACCAATCAAAGCCTACCTGCTGGTTTCATACCCAATGAAGATCAAGGAATGATCTATGCAATTATTCAAACGCCTCCGGGGTCTACTCTAGAACGCACCAACGAAGTAGCTAGGAAATTACAGCAAATTTGTGAGGAAATTCCTGGAGTAGCCTCAGTGTCATCACTTGCAGGTTATGAAATTATGACTGAGGGTAGAGGTTCTAATGCTGGTACTTGTTTAATTAACTTAAAATCGTGGTCTGATAGGGAACATTCAGTGCATGAAATCATGGAGCAGTTAGAAAGGAAAACTAAAAACTTAGGGGCGGTCATTGAATACTTTGAGCCACCTGCAGTTCCTGGTTTTGGATCTTCTGGAGGTTTTGCTCTCAGGTTATTAGACAAGACTAATAGCACAGACTTTCATGCATTTGAAAAAATCAATAATAATTTTATGCAAGCCCTTGGAAAACGAGAAGAATTGACAGGTTTATTCACTTTTTATTCTGCAAATTACCCGCAGTATGAACTAAAAATAAACAATAAAATAGCCATGCAAAAAGGTGTTTCTATTGGTAGGGCTATGGAAAACCTCAATATTCTTATTGGAAGTACTTATGAGCAAGGCTTTATTAGGTTTGGCAGATTTTTTAAAGTGTATACACAAGCAGCACCAGAATACAGGGCATTGCCATCAGACTTAGAGAAGTTATTTGTAAAGAATGAGACAGGAGAAATGGTTCCATATTCTTCTTTTATGACCTTTAAAAAGAAACTAGGGCCTAATGAAATAACCAGATATAATTTATATAATTCTGCTGCTATAAATGGATTGCCAGCTAAAGGGTTTACCACTGGAGACGCCATTACGGCTATTAAAGAAATAGCAGCTGAAACATTGCCAAGGGGCTATGATATTGCCTGGGAAGGACTCTCTTATGATGAGTCTAACAGAGGGAATGAGTCAATCTATATATTCTTGGTGGTGTTGATCTTTGTCTATTTTGTTTTGGCAGCTCAGTACGAAAGTTTTCTATTACCTTTTGCAGTGATTTTATCTTTACCAGCAGGTATTTTTGGTTCTTTTGCCTTGTTAAAACTAATGGGACTTGCCAACGACGTTTACGCTCAAATTGGTGTGATTATGCTGGTGGGTTTACTAGGGAAAAATGCGGTATTAATTGTTGAGTATGCGGTGCAAAAGCAGCGGCAAGGCGCAACTGTATTAGAGGCTGCTATTGAAGGCTCTAAAGCCAGGTTTAGACCAATTTTAATGACATCATTCGCTTTTATAGCTGGTTTAATTCCTTTGGTTTTTGCTTCTGGAGCCGGTGCTATTGGCAATAGAACTATTGGTGGTTCAGCCTTAGGAGGTATGTTTTTAGGAACCGTATTTGGAGTCATTCTCATTCCTGGTCTTTTCTACTTTTTTGCCAAATTGTCAGAGGGTAAAAAACTGATTAAGGATGAAGATAGCGAACCTATTTCAGAAGCCTTTATGAGAACAAGCGAAACTGAAAGTAAAACCAAATTAGGGCTTCTAAAATTAAGTAAGCTGGTTAATAAATTGATTAAAAGAAAAGAAAATGAATAGTTATACACTTATAAAACAACAGTTTAAAGGGACTTTTTTAGTCATAGGCACTTTGTTTTTGTTAAATGCGTGTGGGTCAATAAAAGAGTTTAACGGAGCGCAGATAGTATTGCCTGAGAAGTATGCAATTAATCAGACAGACAGCATCAATCAAGCTACTATACAATGGCAGACATTTTTTGAAGACACAAATTTAACTGCTATTATAGAAGCGGCTCTAGCACAAAATCAGGAGTTGAATATCATGCTTCAAAAAATTGCTATTTCCCAAAATGAAGTACAAGCAAGAAAAGGTGAATACCTTCCTTTTGTAGGGATTAGAGGGATTAGTGAATTAGAAAAGGTTGGAGAGTTTACTAGAAATGGGGCAGTAGAGAAAGCTTTGAAAATTAGAGAAGATGAAGGATTTCCTGATCCGCTTAAAAACGTTTCATTAGGGCTTTCTGCCACCTGGGAGTTAGATATTTGGAAGAAGCTTAGGAACTCTAAAAAAGCGTCAGTCTATGAATATTTAGCAACTGTAGAGGGTAAGAATTTTATGGTGACCCAATTGGTATCTGAGATTGCTATTACTTATTACGACTTACTGTCCTTAGACAACCAGCTTGTAATTTTAGACCAAAACCTCAGTATTCAAGAAAATGCACTACAGATGATTAGGCTTCAAAAGCAGGCAGCAAGAGTTACAGAACTTGCTGTAAAACGTTTTGAAGCTGAAGTTTTTGGAAATAGGAGTAAAAGATTTTTGTTGACACAGCAAATTATTGAAACAGAAAATGCTCTTAATTTTTTGGTAGGGAGAACACCACAAACTTTAAAAAGGTTAAGAGCGGGTTTTCTAGATTTAGAGGTAGCTACTATGAGTGCAGGGATTCCCTCAGATTTATTACTAAACAGACCAGATATTAAAAAAGCATCTTTAGAAATTGAAATGAGAAAACTAGATTTGAAAGTAGCCAAGGCTCAATTTTACCCATCTATTGGTTTAAATGCGGGTCTTGGGTTTGAAGCTTTTAAAAGTAGTTATTTGTTTAATGCTCCTGCTTCTGTTTTTAAAGGAGTTGCATTAGATTTAGTAGGACCCCTTATTAACAGAAACGCTATAAAGGCTCAATTTAAAACTGCCAACAGCAAGCAAATACAAGCTATGTTTGATTATCAAAAAGTAGTGCTTTCTGCTTTTATTGAGGTTGCTAATCAGTGGTCTAAAATGGATAATCTACGAGAGAGTTACACTTTAAAGCAGGCGCAGGTAGACGCTCTTACAAACTCTATTGGGATTTCTCTTAAACTGTTTCAATCTGCAAGAGCAGAATACACTGAAGTACTACTGGTTCAAAGAGAGGCTTTAGAGTCAAAAATGGAATTGGTAGAAACTAAAAAAGAGCAGCTGGTCTCTAGGGTGAAAATGTATCAAGCCCTTGGTGGAGGTTGGAAGAAGTAATTAGGAGCAAAGGATTAATAAAAAAAGGAGCCCATTTGGGCTCCTTTTTTTATTGCTAAGAGCTATTCATGTCTATTTAGCTTTCTATACTCAGCTCTATTTCCTTAATTCTTTTTTTAATATCATTTGGGTTTAAGTCTGTGGAATTTTACAATCAAATAATAATTATTTTCACTTTCTTTTTTTTGAGTTTGCTGTTGTTTGTTTTTTTAATGAGTATTTCAGCTATATCAGCGTGTACGCCCACATAGCAGCAATTTTGCTTGAGCTCAATAATACCTAACTGTTCTTTTTTAATCCCACCTTGCTTAAAGAATAAACCAGCTACATCTCCTTTAGATATTTTATCTATTCTACCTCCGCTTATATACAAGGTTTGCCATTTAACGGTATTAGCCAATGTAATTTTTTCTAGTGTTTCTATATTTTCTATTTTTGCTTCTATTTCTAGAATAAAATCTGGAAGCGGCTCTTCTTCCCATTTAAGAATATACGCAATACCATTGCGGTTCATACGAGCAGTTCTTCCATTTCTGTGAGTAAACTCTTTATTGTGAAGCGGGAGGTGGTAATGGATAATGAATTTTATTTCTGGAATGTCCAAACCACGAGCAGCTAAATCAGTAGCTAAAAGAAGTTGGTTACTTCCATTCCTAAATTTAATGAGTGATCTTTCTCTGTCTATTTGCTCCATACCTCCGTGAAAACACTCATGATTAATATCATTTTTAATTAGAAAATCACTAACCCTTTCTAATGCATCTTTAAAATTGCAGAAAATAATTCCAGGTTGGCCCCTCATAGCGGTAAGTACTTTTTCTAAAGTGTTTAGCTTGTCCTTTTCTGGAGAGATAATTATTTTTACAATGAGTTTAGAGCTGCCTTTCTCAGTATAGTCTATAAAAACAGGTGTAATTAGACCAACAAATTTAGGTACTTTGGCATAGGGGGTTGCTGAGGTTAAAATTCTCTGCTGTACATTGGGGAGCGCTTCTATAATCTCTACCATTTCATTTTCAAAGCCTATTTCTAGTGATTTATCAAACTCATCTAATACCAAGGCTTTTATATGTTCTAAAGAAAAGCCATCTCTTCTAAATCTGTCTGCTACACGACCTGGAGTGCCAATAAGAACTGCAGGTCTGTGTTTTAAGTCTATTTTGTCTAGTGTGCCAGACCGGCCTCCATAGACTGCATTTACCTTAAAGCCAGATCCCATTTTTCTCATGACCTGTTCAATTTGTTGAGCCAATTCTCTAGACGGGACCAGTATGAGTATTTGAATTTCTGTGCAGTCTGCGCTTAGCTTTTCTATTAAGGGTAGCAAAAAAGCAAGGGTCTTTCCAGTTCCTGTAGGGGAAAGTAACACCACATCAGATTTCATTTGAATGGTTGCGCCTGCCTCTAGTTGCATGGAATTTAAGGCTTTAATTTTAAATTTATTTAGAATTAAATTTTGTGACATATAATGGTTAATTGCCTGTGTGGCTTGCTTTGACGTATAATTAAAGAGATCTATATAGATTCTTAAATTCTTATTTTTTTATGCTAATGTACAAACCCTTCATTGGAGTAGGACTATAGGCTTTACAAATAACACAATCAGAGGGTTTTTCACCTTTATTTATTGTAAACTTAAAGTGGTCACCCTCCTTAATGCTTGCGGGTAAATCACATACATTTTTCATAGCAAAAGCATGGGTGTATATGACACCGCTATCTGGGTGCTCCCATGATTTTTCTACTAAGTTTTCATTAAAAGAGCCAGATTCAATGGTTAATACATAATTTTTACAAATCCCTTCTAAAGCAAGCTTCCCAGTGAGCACTTCTACTTCTGATTGATCTGAATGATCACATGCATTAAAAATGAGCCCAGTGGCAATGGTTGCAAATAACATTATTTTTTTCATAATATAGATATCATGTCAAGATTTGTTTTTTTGGATCAAAATTTAATTTTGATCCAAAAAATACTTTAGGTTTCAGAAATTGGCGCCTTATTGAAGACGTTCTCAAAAAAATAAGGGATAACAAAAAATATTAACAAAAAGCGGGCCAATGGCCCGCTTTTTGTTAACTAAATACTTGAATTTATTTAGTTTTTTGGGTTCATTTTTAAAAAATGTATGCGGTGATTTTCTTCGTATGCTTTTGTGTTTTTCTTAAATATTTTTTGAGTGGTACTGTCTGACAATTGTTCTAGAAAAGAAGTGTGATTAGTAGCTTGTTCAGGATAGTATTTGGCAGTCCATCTCATAATTTCTAACTGCAAGGTGTATAGTTCAATTCCTTTGGCAG
>Ga0222661_1000041_pt1 | contig 77257 bp, 63 predicted proteins | sample AntAcemetagen551_FD_179851 | JGI IMG/M metagenome (GOLD analysis project Ga0222661, IMG submission 179851) | Saline water microbial communities from Ace Lake, Antarctica - #551 | ecosystem: Environmental > Aquatic > Non-marine Saline and Alkaline > Saline | place: Antarctica: Ace Lake...
TTGCAGCAAATCTCCTACTACTGTTACAGCCCTGGAAGCGTCATTTACATGTACCACCGTTTGGCTGTACTGCGTAGCTATTTTCACCGCTGTATGCGCCTTAGAAGTGGTGGCCCCTCCTATGAGTAAGGGTATTTTAAAACCTTCTCTTTCCATGGCTGCCGCTAAAAACACCATCTCATCTAAAGAAGGTGTAATAAGGCCACTGAGCCCAATAACGTCTACCTGATGCTCCTTGGCAGCAGCTATAATTTTATCTGGCGGCACCATCACCCCTAAATCTATAATTTCATAATTGTTACAGGCCAGTACTACACTCACAATATTCTTACCAATGTCATGCACGTCACCCTTCACTGTAGCCATGAGTATTTTACCTGCAGATTGTGAGGCTGTAGCGTCATAATTGGGCTGTGATTTTTTTGCCTCTTCAATGTACGGAAGTAAATAAGCTACTGCCTTTTTCATTACACGGGCAGATTTCACCACCTGAGGCAGAAACATTTTCCCAGCTCCAAACAAATCTCCTACCACATTCATACCTGTCATTAAATTGCCTTCAATGACTTGAATAGGAGCAGCTGCAGCTAGTCTGGCTTCTTCTACATCTTCAATAATATAAGCATCTATACCTTTTACAAGGGCTCTGGTAATTCTGTCTTGCAGGGGAGTCTCTCTCCATGACAAGTCAATTTTACTTTCTTTTACTGTCCCAACAAATCCCTCTGCAAAATCTAATAAACGCTCTGTGGCGTCATCCCGCCTGTCTAAAATAACGTCTTCTACATGGGCCAATAAGTCCTTAGGAATGTCATCATACACCTCCAACATACTTGGGTTTACAATTCCCATATTCATACCAGCCTTAATGGCATGATATAAAAATACTGAATGCATGGCCTCTCTAACAGGGTTGTTCCCTCTAAAGCTAAAGGAGACATTACTCACCCCACCGCTCACAGAAGCATATGGTAAATGAGTGCGCACCCAAGCCGTAGCCTTTATAAAATCTAAGGCGTTGTGGCGGTGTTCTTCCATTCCGGTAGCCACTGGAAACACATTTAAATCAAAAATAATGTCTTGGGGTGCAAAGTCTAATTTTTGAACCAGCAAATCATATGAGCGTTTAGCTATTTCTATCCTTCTTTCATAATTATCTGCCTGACCCACCTCATCAAAAGCCATAATAATAACTGCAGCACCATATTGTTTAATTTTAGTGGCCTGCGCCAAAAATTGTGCTTCTCCTTCTTTTAAACTGATAGAATTCACCACACACTTTCCTTGTACCACCCTAAGACCTGCCTCTATAATCTCCCATTTAGAACTGTCAATCATAATGGGTACCCTAGAAATATCTGGCTCTGCCACCACCAGGTTTAAAAAATCAACCATGGCCTCTTTACCATCTATTAGACCGTCATCCATATTGATGTCTATGATCTGTGCCCCATTCTCTACCTGTTCTCTTGCTACAGCTAAGGCTTGCTCATAAGAGCCTTCCTTTATAAGCCTTAAAAACATCTTGGAACCCGCTACATTGGTGCGTTCTCCTACATTTACAAAATTAATCTCTGGGGTGAGTATGAGCGGCTCTAAACCAGAAAGGTGCATTTGAGGGATGGCCTTGTTTAGTATCTTTCTGGGCGTTCCTTTAGCCGCAATAGCTGCAATGGCCTCTATGTGCGCTGGGCGGGTACCACAGCAGCCGCCTACAATATTTACAAGACCAAGGTCTATATACTGCTGAATTTGAGCAGCCATTTCTGAGGCACTCTCATCATAGCCCCCAAAGGCATTTGGCAAACCCGCATTGGGGTGCGCAGAAACCCCAAAAGGTCCTTTTTTAGCCAATACTTCTAAATGTGGCAATAGTGCTTTGGCACCTAGCGCACAGTTAAAACCTACAGTTAATAGGTCTGAATGGGCAATTGAAATGAGGAATGCTTCTGCGGTCTGTCCAGATAAAGTCCTTCCAGAGGCGTCTGTAATAGTACCACTCACCATAATGGGGATTGAAATATTTCTCTGTGTTTTTACTTCTTCAATGGCAAATAAAGCAGCCTTTGCGTTAAGGGTGTCGAAAACAGTTTCTACTAATAAAATATCTACTCCAGCGTCTAATAATGCTACTACCTGCTCACTGTAAGCTACTTTTAAATCTTCAAAGCTTACCGCTCTATAACCTGGGTTGTTTACATCTGGAGACAAACTAGCCGTCCTGTTTGTGGGCCCTATACTCCCAGCTACATATCTAGGCCTTGAAGGATCCTTTGCTGTAAAAGCTGCTGCGGCTTCTAGGGCTATTCTAGTGGCCTCATAATTTAATTCATATACCAGACCCTCCATATGATAGTCTGCCATAGCAATGGTGGTACATGAAAAAGTATTGGTTTCTATGATATCGGCTCCTGCAGCCAGATATTTTTCATGAATGGTTTTAATGGCATCTGGCTGTGTGAGGGTTAATAGGTCATTATTACCTTGTAAAGGATGTTCCCAATCTTTAAAACGCGCTCCCCTATAATCTTCTTCTGAGAACCTATACTCTTGTATCATGGTGCCCATGGCACCATCTAAGACTAGAATTCTCTCTTTTAAAAGTTCCTTTATAGGTGTTTTTGGTGGGTATGTCTTTTTGTTATCAGTCAAAATAATATATATTTATAAAGCGGCTTTTTCTATAGCCTGCGCTACATCTGCCATAATATCTTTTATGTTTTCTAATCCTACAGAAACTCTAATGAGCCCGTCAGAAATGCCCGCGTTGATGCGTTCTTCTGGGCTTAATTTAGCGTGGGTGGTACTGGCTGGGTGCGTGACAATACTTCTTGAGTCTCCTAGATTAGCAGAGAGCGAAAGCATTTGAATACTGTTAAAAAAGGTTTTCCCAGCTTCTAAGCCTCCTGTTATTTCAAAAGCAACTACTGCCCCTCCCGCTTTCATTTGCTTTATGGCCACGGCATACATAGGGTGTGATTTTAAAAATGGATACTTTACCATGCTTACTTTTTCATGACTTTCTAGAAAAGTAGCCAATGCCAAAGCGTTTTCACAGTGGCGGTCTACTCTAACCGCTAAGGTTTCTAAACTCTTGGAAAGTACCCAAGCGTTAAAAGGAGACATGGCCGGACCGGATATTCTAGAAAACCGATATATTTTCTCTATAAGATCTGCGTGGCCCACCGTTATACCGCCTAAAACCCTTCCTTGGCCGTCTATGAGTTTGGTTGCAGAATGCACCACTAAATGAGCGCCAAAAACAATAGGCTGCTGCAAATAAGGAGAGGCAAAACAATTATCTACAATGAGAATTAAACCATGTTTTTCTGCAATATTTCCAAGCATTTCAAGGTCTAATACGTCTACTGCAGGGTTGGTAGGAGACTCTACGTAAATAACTTTTGTATTGGGTTTTATGAGGGCCTCTATTTCAGAGGCCGATGCTCTTATGTGAAATAAGTCTGTACTAATCTGCCATTTTGGAAAAAAATTGGTGTACAAACTAAGAGTAGAGCCAAATACACTTGCACAGGAAAGGATGTGGTCTCCACTTTCTAAGAGAGCAGCAAAAGTACTGTATACAGCAGCCATGCCAGAGGCAAAAGCAAAACCTGCTTCTGCTTTTTCCATGCTACAAATTTTCTCAATAAGCTCTGAAGTATTAGGATTTGCATATCTGGAATAGATATTTCTTTGTTTTTCTTCTGCAAAAGAAGCCCGCATATCTTCTGCGTCCTGAAAAACAAAACTGGAAGTCAGGTACAGTGGGGTTGAATGTTCCAAGTTTTTAGAACGCTGCATTTGCATTCTAATGGCATTGGTTTCAAATTCGTATGCGTCCATCTTTGTTCTTTTTAAGTGGGCCTAATTCTTTTCCACAATTCTTAAAATATCTCCAAAAACACCCCTAGCTGTTACGGCGGCTCCTGCACCAGCACCCTGAATAACAATGGGCTGGTTTCCATAAGATTCTGTGTATATTTCTATAATAGAATCCGCACCCTTTACTTGGCCCAAGGAACTGTCTCCAGCAACAGATATTAATTGGGCCTTTAAGCACCCTTTTTCTTGCTGTAAATCCCCATTTAAAATCCCTATATATCTCAGGACATATCCTGGGGCTTGTTTGGCTTTTATTTCTGCAAATATAGCATCTAATTTAGACATTTCTTTTAAGAAGACTGGGGCATCTAGGCTGCGTAAAGATTCTGGAATAAGATTATCAATAACCACTTCAGAAAATTCATTAATAAGGTCTAACTCTCTGGCTAAAATCAGAAGCTTTCTACCAACGTCATTCCCACTTAAGTCTTCTCTTGGGTCTGGCTCTGTATACCCTTTAGAAAGGGCTTCCCTAACTACTTCAGAAAAAGGCTTATCTGAGACTGAAAAGGTATTAAATATATAACTGAGTGAGCCTGAAAACACCCCCTTAATTTGGGTGATATTCTCTCCAGACAGATGCAGTAATTTAATAGTATCTATAAGGGGTAAGCCAGCTCCAACATTAGTTTCATAAAGGTATTGTTTCTGAAACTTTACCAACTGTTCACGCAGTGCTCTGTATGATTTGTAGGACAAGGTATTGGCTATTTTATTAGAAGATACCAAATCAAAACCATGAGCTACAAAATGAGCGTAGTTTGCTACAAATGAAGCACTAGCGGTATTGTCTACCAATATTAAATTTTCTAAATGATGGATTTGGGCATAGTTAAACAATACTTCTACATCTGAATACTGTTCTGAAATAGCCAATTCTGAACGCCAGTCTGCAGTGGAAACTACTGCATTAGATCCTGATATAGATGCTGTTGCAGAAGTTAAAGTTATTTCAGTGGTGTCTGTTGCAATTTTGCCAATCCCGCCAGCATTTAGTAACATTATTTTAGAGTTAGCCAAAGCAAATACTTGTAGCTTAATTCCTTTTCTCTCTTCTATTTGGGGTGCAGCCTTTAATATCTGATCTACCAAAGCGGCACCCACCTGCCCTACTCCAAATACAGCTATATTTACTTTTTTAGCCTGCCCAAATATTTGGGCATGCATAATATTAAGCGCCTTGTTCAAGTCTTTTTTATGCAAGACCAATGAGACGTTTTTACCCGTCACCGTATTGTTAAATAAAAGCGGCACAATCTGGTTTTTAATAAGCGCATTATAAGGCTTGTGAAAAGAACTCAAATCTTGTCCTACAATAGAAATAACAGACACCTGGTCTACTGCATAGATCCTATTGATGTCTTGGGCGTAAAAATCTTGTTCAAATTCACGTTCTAAGGACACAACAGCTTCTGTGGCGTCCTTGGCATCTACCACTAAACCAATTCCTCTTTCAGAAGATCCCTGTGAAATGATACTCACACTAATATTAGCGTTTCCTAAGGTCTTAAAAATTCTGGCATCTACCCCTGCTTTTCCTAAAAGCCCTCTACCTTCAATGGTAATTAAACTCACAGATTCTATAAGAGACAGAGATTTTATTCCTTCTTTAGTAGGTGTAGCGCTTATTAAAGTACCCTCATTTTCTGCCTTAAATGTATTGAGAATTCTCAGTGGAATGTTTTTTTCAATAAGCGGTATAATGGTCTTGGCGTGTAAAATAGTAGCTCCAAAGTTGGCCAACTCATTGGCTTCAGAATATGAGAGTGCCGCAATTTTTTGTGCTTCTGGCACCAAACTTGGATTGGCCGTATAAATACCGTCTACATGGGTATAATTTTGCAATTCACCCGCCTCTAGAAAATTAGCCAATAGGGCAGCAGAGTAGTTGCTCCCGTTACGCCCCAGCGTGGTGGTCTCTCCTGTAGCGGTTCCTCCTATAAAACCTGTAAACACAGGAACAACACCCTTTGGTAGCAAATCATAGGCAACCCTTACCTGCTGTTTAGAAATGACTTCTTGAACCTGAGCGTTCCCAAATTGGTTATTAGTTCTAATAAGGGTTCTGCTGTCTAATAGCTGAGCATTTACACCCTTTTTTTCTAATAAATACACCAAGGTCTTAGCAGAAATGATTTCGCCAAACGCCAATACCTGGTCCTTGATTTTAAGGCTGTAGTCTTTTGTAAGGGCAACCCCTACTAAGATTTGGCTAAGTTGTTCAAAATATGGTGCCAAGATAGGTTCACGGAGAGGGGTGGTTTGTTGGGCTTTGAAAAAGTCTAGGGCAGGGAGGTAGTCCTGGCCTTGGGCCGCTAGGTCTAACAAACACTCTAATTGGTCTGTGGCATTGTCTCTAGCAGACACCACCACAGCAATAGGTTGCTGCTCAGATTTCTTTTTAGCAATAATCTCACAGACCTTTTCTATCCCTTCTCCATTGGCCAGAGACTTCCCGCCAAATTTTAAAACCTGCACTTTTTTAAGGGCCCATGCTGGGGTAAATATACCTACTAATAAAATTTCTAACTGCTCAAACTCTAACAAAAAAGCATCGTGCCCGTGGAGAGATCTTATTTCTCCATAGGTCACATTAGACTGTGATTGTGCCAACTGCCTAAAGGTATCTTTGTTTTCAGAAGCAGTAAAAAATAAGTCAGAATCTACCCCAATAATATGAATGTGGGTGTCACTTTCCTGTAATTTTTTAAAGGCCTCTGGGCCATTTCTGGTTATGTCTATGGAACGTAATAATTGATTTACTAGTTTATATGCAGACAGCTGAAAACGCGCTTGCAATTTTTCTCCGTGATGGGTAAGCCAACTCTCTACATTAAACACTTGTAAAGCCTCATTAGTACTTCTATTAAACTTTTGGTTAAAAGACTCAGGCGTTCTATAGCAGAGCATGGCGTGCATACGAGCGTCATGAACTGGCTGCTTAGAGTTTAATAAAAATTGTTCTTGAATTTGGCAGTTGGCAATGAGCCAATCTGTAGATTTCCAATCAGAGGCCACCGGAATAAGGTGCTGTGTAATTTGGGGATTAAAAGCAGCCATCTCCCAGGCAATACCTCCTCCTAAGGAACCGCCAATAATAGCAAATAATTTAGGAATTTTTAAAATCTCAAGCCCTTCAAGAAATATTTTTGCTATATCTCCCGCTACAAAATTCTTATAGTTTTCAATAACAAAGCCATCATAGCCATTTCCCGGAACATTAAATGCCAAAACAGCGTACCGCTCCGTATCTATGCATTTTCCCGCTCCAATAAGTGCACTCCACCAGCCACCAGCACCAGCCACATTAGAGTTTCCAGTAAGCGCATGGTTCACCAACACTACTGGAGCACTGTCTAAAGGAAGCCCAAAATGCTCATAGGTGAGTGCAATGTCTGCCGTATAATTGGAAAGGGTCTGGTATCCTTTTATTTGAATGGTTTTCATAAGAGTCATTTAAGCGGCAAGCAAAAGCTTGCCGCATGAATATTAGGCTAAAATATTTTCTTTAATAGCGGCAAAAACAGTAGTTAGGTCTGCTTTTAAATCTTCAATAGATTCTAAACCCACAGACAATCTAATGAGATCTTCTGTAACTCCAGCACCTATTTGAGCCTCTGAGGACAATTGCTGATGCGTGGTACTGGCTGGGTGTATAATGAGAGATTTACTATCTCCAATATTGGCCAGTAAAGAAAACAACTGGGTTTTGTTGGCTACTTTTTTAGCAGATTCAAAACCCCCTTTTACTCCAAAAGTAACAATTCCACTCTGGCCATTAGGCAGGTATTCCTGTGCTTTGTCGTAATATGGACTTGATTTTAAACCGGGGTAGTTTACCCATGAAACTAATTCTTGCTTTTCTAACCATTGGGCCAAGGCCAGGGCATTTTCTGAATGCTTGGCTATTCTAATAGACAGGGTTTCTAAGCCTTGAATAATCTGAAAAGCATTGAATGGGCTTATGGCCGCTCCGTAATCTCTAAGGCCTTCTATTCTCAGTTTGGCAATAAAGGCAGCTTCCCCTAATGCCTCGTGGTAAATAAGTCCGTGATAACCAGCAGAGGGCTCCGTAAACTCCGGAAACTTTCCGCTGCTCCAATCAAAGGTTCCTGCGTCTATGACAGCACCTCCCAAAGCCGTTCCGTTTCCATTTATAAATTTAGTCAGGGAATGAATGACAATATTTGCTCCATAAGCAATAGGGTTTAATAAGGCCGGTGTGGCTACTGTATTGTCTACAATAAAAGGCACTTTGGCTTTTTTAGCAACCCCAGCAATGGCTTTTAAATCCAATACATCTAATTTTGGGTTTCCCAAAGATTCTACAAAAAAGGCCCTGGTATTTTCTTGCAATGCAGCTTCAAAATGAGCAGGCTCAGAAGGGTCCACAAAGGTGGTGGTGATCCCTAATCTAGGCAGGGTCACATTTAAAAGATTATAAGTGCCTCCATACAAACTGCTAGAAGCTACAATATGGTCTCCCGCCTTTAAAAGCACCAATAAAGAAGTGGCAATAGCTGCAGTACCAGAGGCAGTTACCACAGCAGCAATTCCTCCTTCAAGTGCCGCCAATCGTTTTTCTAAAATATCGTTGGTAGGGTTGTTAATTCTGGTGTAAATATTTCCAGGTTCTGCCAAGGCAAAAAGATTGGCGGCGTGTTCTGCACTTTCAAAAACGTAGGCCGTGGTCTGGTAAATAGGGACTGCTCTTGTTCCTGCGGTTGTTTTTGGATCATGCCCAGCGTGCAGGGCATTGGTAGCAAATTGTTTGTTGTTTTCTGTACTCATGATTTTTGTTTTTAATGTTAAAAAAATAATTAAAAAGCCAAACCCATCTAGTATCGCAACTGGAATGGTAAAAATCGAAAAAGTTAAAAAAGAAAGTGTGGCTTACAGGCAGTAAGCCTTCACGTTATCTATTCCCTTAAAATAGGATAGAATGTAGCACCTTCATTGCAAATGCAAAGGGTTGCTAAGGCTTCATAGGGTCTAATCCCTCCGCCTTTCTTGATAACTATTCAATAAATGTTTGAACTTAAGACTTTAAATATAGGGCTTGAAATTTAAAATGCCTCCCCCTTAAAAATATATCACAAACCAAAGGCTTTTTGTACATCAGACACTTTGTCTAATTGTTCCCAGGTAAATAGTGTCACTTCTCTCTCTATGCGGCCGTTGTATGGAGACTCAAAAACTTTAGTCACTTTACGCGGAGTCCTCCCCATATGACCGTAGGCAGCTGTTTCAAAATATATAGGATTGCGCAGCTGCAATCGCTCTTCAATAGCATGCGGGCGCATATCAAAAATTTCTAATACTTTCTTTGCTATTTCTCCGTCTGTAAGGCCTGTGGCAGATGTTCCATAGGTATTTACATAAAGAGACGTGGGTGCTACTACCCCTATGGCATAACTAATCTGTACTAAAATTTCAGAGGCCACTCCTGCCGCTACTAAATTTTTAGCAGCATGTCTAGCTGCATAGGCAGCAGAACGGTCTACCTTAGAGGGGTCTTTGCCACTAAAAGCACCCCCTCCGTGGGCGCCTTTACCCCCGTAAGTGTCTACAATAATTTTTCTTCCCGTTAGCCCAGTGTCTCCATGGGGGCCCCCAATAACAAATTTACCTGTAGGATTAATATAATAAGTAATCTCCTTATTAAAAAGGGCTTGTACATGGGTTGGAAACAGCGCTACTACCCTTGGAATGAGTTTTTCAATGAGGTCTTTTTTAATAGTGGCCAACATGGCGTTGTCATCTGCTAAGAAAGGATCATGCTGGGTAGAAATTACTATGGTGTCTATACGCTGCGGCACATTTTCATCTGAATATTCAATGGTGACCTGAGACTTGGCATCTGGTCTTAAATAGGAAATATCAGTGTCTTCTCTTCTCATTTTAGCCAATTCCTCTAAAATTTTATGAGAAATATCTAAGGCCAAAGGCATATAATTTTCTGTTTCCTTAGTGGCGTAGCCAAACATCATTCCCTGGTCTCCAGCTCCCTGCTCTTCTTTAGAACCACGGTCTACTCCTTGGTTAATGTCTTGAGACTGCTCGTGAATAAGTGAAATAACCCCACAAGAATCTCCACTAAACTGGTATGCCCCTTTGGTGTAGCCAATTTTATTGACCACATCTCTAGCTATCTGCTGCACATCTAAATAAGTACCGCTTTTAACCTCTCCTGCTAATATGACCTGACCTGTGGTTACTAGAGTTTCACAAGCTACTTTACTCTGAGGATCAAAGGCTAAGAAATTATCTAATAAAGCGTCTGAAATCTGGTCTGCAATCTTATCTGGGTGTCCTTCGCTTACAGATTCTGATGTAAATAAATATGCCATAACTCAATTTTCATTTAGTTAGGAATTCAGATCTGACTTAAAGCGGGGTATTTGTTTCACAGTATGAGATATACTGTGAACTGCTTTAGCACTTTTTTTATATCGGCCAGAGGCCAACGATATAAAGAGGTTGCAATCAGTCAAATCCTTCCTCTTAATTAATATGATGCAAATGTAAGGTAGATATTATTTAAATTCAAAGTTTTTGTAAAAAATAATTATAAATCGTATTTAAGCATTAAAACAACATACCTAGGCTGCACTGTGTAAGCCGCAGAACTTATAAAAAGATCATTAAAACTGTCTTGGTTTAAAGCAGCCGTATTAAGGACGTTAGTAATTTGAAGACCGTACTCCCACTTGCTGTCCTTTTTCTGATATGAAAGGTTGGTATTGAGAAAAGCGTATTCATTGTCTGCTGTTTTAGCAGCGTCTCTGTAATGATAGTAATCGTAATCTGCAGTAAAAATAAAAGACTTTAAAAATTGCATATCTAACTTAGCAAAGGGACGGTCTGTGTAAAAAGTACTCATACGCCCGGCATTGTTGTAGTCATTCAATGTATAAGAATACCCTAGCTCTAGGTTGGGTGCACCTCTAAAATTAGTAGCTACAGAACCCCTATAAGTCTGGGTAAAAGACTTTGAAACCCTAGGTGTATTATTAATAACATTGTTGAGTAGCGCGCTAGAAAAATTAGCCCTACTACTTATTTTAATCTTGCCAAAAGTCCTTTGGTAGTTAGCAGATCCAGAAAAAGTCTCATCTGGAAGAGAGGTATTAATAGTGGAGTTCACCTGATTTATTCCACTTATAAGCCCACTATTTTTAAAGGCATCTACTCTTTTATTATAGGTGAAATTAGCAAAGATGTTTTGAAAATTAAACATATTAAAACTAGAGAAATTTAGTGTAGCATTGTGGTATAAAGCACTTTCTAAATCTCTATTTCCTTGAAAAATAGCATTGTAATTACTAAACACATAGCCTACTGCTAGATTATTAATATCTGTAAACTCTCTGCTAATATTATAGTTCAATCTTATGTTTTCTGATTTTCTCATCTGAAAATTCACAAAGAGATCTGGCACCAAATTGGTCAGTTTTTTAGTTAGCTCACTCCCCAATTGTGTATTTTTTGCTAGATAAGAGTGCATATTAAAACCTGGATTAAAAGTGAATTTTCCAGATATAACTTTATAATGAAAACCAGCGTAGAAATCTGTAAAATCAAACGCAACCCTATTTTTAAGAAAATCTTGGTTAAGGGGGTTAGGCACGCCACCCGATAATACCTCAAAAATGTCAGAATTAAAGTCTTGATGGCTTAAAATAGTGCCTAAGCTAAAATTAAGATTACTCTTAGGGCCAGTTATCAAGTAATAATCCAATTTAGCGTCTAGTTTATTGGTCGTAACAACTTGTGACTGGTTTATATCAAACCCAAGACCATATCCCAACAGAGGTAAAATTCCATTAAAAGGCTCCTGTGTTCTAATGGCATTATAAAAAGGATTTTCTTTCTGGTATAAATGCTGGGCTTGAAAAGCAAAAATATGACTGTCAGACAAGGTATAATAAAGACCTGTATTTTGAGTAATCGCAATTGGGTCTTGTGTCTTGTTTTCAATAATATCTTCAGATACACGTGCCTTAGAAGAAAGTAAACGCTGCTCTTCTTGCGATGAATTTTTTAAAAGTACGTCATAATCCCATTGAAGCTGTGCAGAAGGCTTATAACGAGTACTAAATTTTGCCAAACCTAAAGTAGCTTTCTGGTCCGTATTGGCCACCGTTTGCTCTGTCTGATTAGAGACAATAAACTGTCTAAGAGTCTGGTTTTCTAGTTGAGTTCCTGTGTAAGAATAAATAACAAAACCACTTAAATCTAAAGCTTCATTGAGCTTGTAATTAAAATTAGCTGCTCCAAACTTAGTGTCTATGGCTTTTGCCCTATTGTTTTGTAGCAATGAAATTCCAAGAGAATTATTGCTGGCATTGAATTGCGTTCCCCCACCCCTACTAAAGTTAGAAACCCCACCCGTAAAATTAAAATAATCCCTAGGAGTAAAAGGTAATTCTCCAATATTATTAAAATCTGTAATAAGGTTAGCAGAAAATTTAGGACTGTAATAAAAGATTTTAGGATGTGCTAGAAAAGCATTATCCAACCCCTTACCTGCTGTTATTTCTCCAAACCAAAAACGCTCTTTTCCTTCTTTTAATTTTATATTAATAGCTACATTATCTTGGTTATTGGTCACTCCGCTAAGTTGGCCCACCTCTGAATAATTTCTGAGCACCTCTACTTTAGCCACTGCATTGGCAGGAATATTCTTGGTAGCTAATTTGGTGTCTCCATCAAAGAAATCCTTCCCATTCACCATGATTTTAGTCACTTTTTTACCTTCAGCTTCTATTTCTCCATCATCGTTAATTTCTAAGCCTGGTAGTTTTTTTATTACATCCCCTAACTTTTTCTCAGTCCCACTGACAAAAGAATCTGTGTTGTACACAATAGTATCTCCTTTAATGATCACTGGAATTTCATAAGTGAGTTCTACCTCATCTAAGGCCTCTGCTTGGGTCATTAAACTCACATCCTTCGCAAAATCTTGTAAACTGGTGGTCACTATATATTCCTTAGGCGTAAAACCAATATAGCTCACTTTAATTCTATAAAGAGTATTGGCACTCACTGTTATTTTATAGCGCCCATTGGGGTCTGTAATTCCAAAGCCATCTAAGGCCTTAGTAGTCTCATTAATAGCTACTACATTGGCCATGTCCAAACCAACTCCCAAAGAGTCTTTGACTACTCCTGTAATATTTACTTTTTGAGCTTCAACAGAAGTGGCCATTCCAAAAAATAAGAATGCTAAAAGAAGGTTGTTTTTCATTTATTTAAAAAAATAATAGATAATAAAAACTCAAAAAAAACTAATATTAATTCCTAATCATAATAGACCTACCGCCACCTCTAAAATTCTCAGACATTTCCTTCACTTTTTTAGCCATGGTTTCTTCGTATTCAGTTTGGTTAATCTTCTTTCCTTTGGTAGGTGCCACAATAGCAATAGGTTCCTTTGGGTTCATGACTATTTTAGAGCATAAAATTGCCGTTCTTCCCTCAGTCACTTCTAATATGAGTCCGGGAAGCCCCCAATACTCTTTTGGTCCCTGACTAATTGGAATATCTAAAGTATACCAAGCCGTAACTTGTACCTCTGAAGGAATTGCTATTCTTGAAGCTAACGAAAGTTCACCACTAGCTCCTTTAGAAACAGAGTCTTTAACGCTCTGCTTATTTATTGAAGTTTGCGAAGGATCTTTAGGTGTGTCTTGACCCCTTAGGCCAGGACCTCTCTTGTTAAACACACTTCTCATAGTAGTATCTAAAGCTTTTACAGCCGTAGCCTTATAACAGTTGTATTGACCAATCTGCTTAGTCTCTGCTGTAAGCGTCCAAACTATTGGTTTTAATTCATCTTGCACCAAAAATGGTTTACCAAAAATATCTATCTCATTAGTATAGGTCTTAGACTGAATATCTTTAAAATAGACACCAGCAGCGCCACCCATCCCCATGAATCTCATACCTCCTCCTCCATTAGCAGTGCCAGGCTGCTCTAACTTTTGTTCTTCCTCATAGGTAGATGCAGTTCTATTAAAGTTCAAAACAAAAGTTTTTTCCAACATAGATTTCATGCGCTCTTGTATCATTTTCTTTTGAGCCTCTGGCATTTGTCTGCCGCCAAAATCCATATCCATTGTGGTTTTAGTCATATAAGTAGCGGTTCCTTGAAATTCTTGAGCCAGCAAGGGGGCCGATGCAACTAAAAAAATAGCTAGGGTATTTAATAGTGTTTTCATCTATGAGTATTTAAATTTTAGACTGAAATAATTACAATTGGTTTAATCACCCAAATTAAAAAAGCAACTATTTAATTCTAAAATAGATTTTATCATACTGCAGAATTTAGGTATCTTGTTGCGCCTTATTAAAAGGAATTTCAACAGACCTAAATAAATACAACCACCTATGCACGTAGCCATTGCAGGAAATATTGGGGCAGGTAAGACCACGCTTACCAAGCTATTGTCTAAGCACTATAAGTGGGACGCCCACTATGAAGAAGTAGAAGACAACCCGTATCTAGATGACTTTTACAACCAAATGGAGCGCTGGAGTTTTAACCTTCAGATCTTTTTCCTCAACAGCAGATACAGACAAATTCTAGAAATCAGAAAAACGGGTAGCAACATCATACAAGACAGAACCATCTATGAAGACGCCTTTATATTTGCGCCTAACTTGCATGCCATGGGACTCATGACCAATAGAGACTTTAATAACTATAAACAGTTGTTTGAGCTCATGGAAACTCTTATTGAACCACCAGAATTGGTTATTTATCTCAGAAGCTCAGTACCCAACCTAGTGAGCCAAATTCAAAAAAGAGGTCGTGAATATGAAAATAGCATTTCTATAGACTACCTAAGCAGACTTAATGAACGCTATGAAGCCTGGGCACACGGCTACACTAAAAGTAAACTACTAGTCATAGATGTAGACCCCCTAGACTTTGTTTCCAACCCAGAAGACCTAGGGCAGATTATAGAAAAAATAGATGCAGAAATAAACGGCTTGTTTTAAGCCAAACCTCAAATAGTTCTATATAAAAGCCCCCTCTTAAATAATCAATTTTGGCATTTGTTGCTGCCATAAATTATAATAATGCCCTTTATCTTTGTAAAGTTTTTCATGGTTTCCTTGCTCTAAAACTTTACCATTTTGAATAACCATAATTTCGTCAGCGTTTATAACAGTACTTAATCTGTGGGCTATAATTATAATAGTCTTATTTTCTTTACGCAGTCTTTCTACTGCTTTCTGAATATAATTTTCTGAATGCCAATCTAAAGAAGAGGTAGCCTCATCTAAAACTAAAACTTCTGGCTTTTTATACAAGGCTCTGGCTATAGCTAAGCGTTGTATTTGACCGCCAGAAAGCGTAGCACCGTTTTCCCCTAAATATGTATGGAAACCGTTTGGCAAACTTTCAATAAAATCAATAATTCCAATAGAATTGCAAATATCAATAATCAATTCCATATCAGGTGAAAAGTCTCCCACTGCAATATTGTCAATCACATTTCCAGCAAATAAATCAATCTTCTGAGGTACAACACTCACTAGCTCTCGAAGGCTTTTATGCTGAATATATTTTAGATCTAAGTTTCCAATCATAATTTGCCCAGATTGAATTGGATATAGATTTTGCAACAATGAAATAAGGGTCGATTTGCCAGAACCACTCTCGCCAACAATTGCTGTAATGTGTCCTTTCTTAATTCTCAAATTAAAATCAGTAAAAACTTGAATACGAGTGCCATACCTAAATGACACATTCTTAAAATAAATATCATTAATTTTTTCTTTGCTCAGAACTACTTTTTCATCAATGTCTTCTCTCTCTAAATCCATAATTTCAAATAGTCTGTCTGCTGCAATTAATGCATTTTGTATTTGTTTATTAGCACTTATTAAACTTGCCACAGGATTCATGAAATAACCTAATATAGCATAAAAAGAGAGCAACTCTCCCGGGGTAATTTCTCTTTCAATCACAAAATATGAACCGCTCCATAATAAAATGATAGTAAATAATTGTGCAATAAAAGTGGTTGAGGTGCCTGAGAAAATAGAATTCAAAGAGGATTTATATCCAATATTTAACAAACTTATAAAGCGGGTCTCTGTCTTAATATTTGCAAAGCTCTCTAAACCAAAACGTTTAATAGTACCTATAGAGTTTAAAGACTCTACTAATTGACTCTCTAATTCTGCTGATCCCTCCATTATTTTTCGCTCTGTCTTTTTATTGAGCTTATTAATAATTAGATACACTATTAAATACAGCGGTATAACTAGTAGCATAATTAGCGCTAATTTCCAGTAATACATAAACATAATCCCAAAGGAAAAAAACAGTATAAGAATATTAACAGTTAAACTTAAAGAAACGTCATTAATAAATGCTCTGATTTTAACAGCGTCATTTATGCGAGAAATAATTTCACCTACCCTCATGGTATCAAAAAACTGTTGAGGTAATTTTAACAGATGCTTGTAATAGCCTAAAATTAAACGGGCATCTATTTGCTGGCCAGATTTAATTAAAAATACATTTTTAAATACTCCAATTATGATTTGTAATACCAATAAAATAAGCATTACAATACTTAAAAGGTTTAAAAGCTTTGTGTTACCCCCAACCAAAACATAGTCTGTTATCTTTTGGATATAAATAGAGGTTGAAAAACCAATAAGCGTGTAAATAATAGCACCTATCAGTGCTTGAAAAAGAACAAATTTATGAGGCTTTAATAAAAACCAAAAACGTGAAAATACAGATACTTTCTCATTCCCTGCTTTAAACTCTTCTTTAGGCAAAAGTAAAACTAAAACACCTGTCCACTCTTCTTGAAACTCTTTATGCGTCCTTTTATGGATTTTACCGTCTCCAGGATCCATGATTTTAATATAGTCTTTAGTTACCTCATATATAACTACATAGTGCTGTAAAACCTTATTTACAATAACATGAGCAATGGCTGGTTTAGGTATTTCAAATAGACTATCTAATTCACCCCTAACCCCTTTGGCTTCAAAGCCTAATTTTTCAGCTGCTTCAATTAACCCTAATACATTAGTCCCTTTTTTATCAGTTCCTGCATATTGTCTTATCCTAGCTATAGGAATCTTTAAACTATAATGGGAAGAAATGGAAGCCAAACAAGCGGCGCCACAATCTGTAATATCATGCTGTTTTATAGTGATTTTTGTCATTAGAAAATATCTATGGCAACAAATAAACTAGCATTCACTGCAAAAAAATTGCATTTAAAATAAAAATATTTACAATTGTTTATTTCTTCTATGTGAAAAAAGATAAAAAGAGAAAAAGAAAATTAAAAAATACCTTAACCCGTTATTGTTAAAATCTAAAAGGCAGGAATAATCAATAGATAAGATTAAAATAACTATTGAAGCAATAATTATATAAAATTTTATTTTTTTCATTTATTCAAAATTAGACCTAATAAATTGTTAAAAAAATGGAAATAAATTAAATAAACTGTGTCCAACTATACTCCAAACAACATTTAGCTTTAGACGAATCATCCCAAGCCCAAATCCTAGAATTATCATTGGAAATATTTTATATGCATATATATATCATTCAGCACCATCAATTAAATAAAAATTATTCACATGAAAAGTCCAAAAATAACAGGGGTAATAATTAAATTAATGCTGTAAAGCTTTACTTTTTTTTCATTAAAAAGATAGTTGACAGCTACTTTAGCCCCCAATAAGTTCGGAGTGATATTTTAAATTTCAAACTAATACATTTGAGATATGAAATACAGGAAATAAAAATTCAAATCACAAGTGAAAATTAATGATATAATTGAGTATGTAAATACAATAATCAAAATCACATTACTCATTTTTGAGAAATCTACTGATAGAACTAAAGCATCTATCAACTCAGAAATTAGAAGGAGAATAAATACTAAAATATATATCTTAAATATTATTATGGTTGTATATTTTATTTTATCAAACACTGATATCTGAGTTTTCATTAACGCCTAATCAAGTATTTAATCTTTTTCTAAAACGTTATACTCAATTGGGGCATGACCAAACAAACCTGCTTTGAAATTTCTCCAATCTGAAATAAAATTTAAAAGAATTAAAAAGAGTCCTATTACTATTGAATAGCGCAAAACTTGCTTGTTGCTTACATTACTATTAAAATTGTACATATTTTAATCTTTTTCTGAAAAGTTATACCCAATTGGAGAATTCCCAAACAAACCTGCTTTGAAATTTCTCCAATCATTTAGTAAAATCATTAATATAATAAAAAATAAATTTATAGGTTGTTATAATAAAACCAGCTACTTAGAGTAATGAAAAATTGAGGGGATGAAACCCCTCCTGGCGCATATAATGTTAACCGTGCAGCTGTTCCAATATCATATCCTTCTGAAGTTTCACCCCCATTTATTGTTTTCAAATCTTGACTGTCAAGATTTTTAATATTTCTTATTTCGATTGGTGTAATTATATTATTCATGTCTTAATTATTAATTGATGTAATTATATTTTTAAATATTACTTATTCAATTGGGGCATGACCAAATAAACCCGCTTTAAAGTTTTTCCAATCATTAACAACCGCAAAAACAACTGCGGTGACAATAATTGGTATCCACCAGACAACACCTCCATCAATAGCTTTTTGCTCATTTATGCTCATCTCATGAACACCAAAATTTTCTAAATTTTTCATAAAATTGTATTTTACATTAATATTTATTTTTGACTTGGAGTCTTTCTCCATAGCCTCATCAAAATCTAAAAATGTGCACCTAGTCTTATTTTGATATTCTAAATATATACGCGTTCACTGCAACTAACTTGCAATGTGTAAAGTACTTTTAAGAAAATAGCTCCCTCCAAAAACATTTGTCACTTCATTATCAGATAAAACCTTAACAGAAACAAATACCTGAATTTCAAAATCATTTAAATAATAATACGTTTTTCTTTTCCTACAATAGCAGATACAAGCGTTATATGCCTTTAGCTGGTCCAATAATAAATACAATGACCTATCACTCACTTTTAACATAGAAGCTAGTTCTTTTGGAGTCCCTGTGGTCTCAATTAAAATTAAATTATGTATTTGTTGCAACCTTTCTAATGTTTTTAGATTTCTCATAACAATATTAGTTTTGTGCTAATTGATTTGTTGGATTTAACCAATCGTCCATTTTATCATACAATAAATCAAACAAACTTCTTTCTGTAAGTTCATATCTAACACTTACTTGCATTCCTTTAATTAATTGTCCCCGATAACCATTTTTTAAAGACAAGTATTCTTCTTCTAGAGAACTAATGACTCTAAACATGGGCGTGTTGTTAACTATCTGAATGTCTACCCCAATTTCCTCTATAAAACCTCTTGCCAAACCCCATTGATTGTAATTAAAAGCACTTACTTGGTATTTGACAGCATTACCTTTGTGAATAAAACCAATATCTGTTGGCCTTACATAAGATTCTATCATTAACTTACTATCTGGAGAAATCTCTCCTAACTCAAAACCTCCTTGCACAAAACTGCCCACACTAATTCCTTTAACATTTAATAAAATTCCATTAACCGGAGCAATTAGTAAAAACAGACTGTTGGTCTCCTTTAAGTGTAAAAAACTGGCTTGTAGATCATTCCATTGATTCTGATAATCCAATAAATAAGATTCCCAAAAGCTTTTTTTCTCTTTTTTGTATTGCCCAATTGAATTTGAATTCAAATCATACTCTAACTTAAAATCCTCTAAGGCAGATTTTGATATGACTCCTTTGCCAAATAACTCTTTGTTACGAGCATAATCAATCTGAGACTTACTTAATCGCGTCTTTAATTCAATTAATTTTTGAAGGTATAAGTTATGGTCTTGCTTATATTTTATTGAAATTAAAGAGTCTTGAATAATATTTTGGCCCATCAATAATTTAAGATCCTTTATGAAATTAGATATTACAATAATTTGGTTAGTGGTGGTTAGTAATTTCTGATTGACTGAAAGATTATCTATGATTAATAAGGTATCTCCTTTACAAACAGTCAAATTGTTTTCTAAATGATAGTAAGAAACAATACCGCTATTACTGGCTTGTAAAATAACACGATCTCTATTGGCCCTAATAAGACCCTCTGAAGTATTATAAATTCCAATATTGATAAGAGGGAGTGATAGGAATGTGGTAATTAAAGCTAGTAATATGATTACATAGATAAGTTTACTTCTATTGGAATTTTTAAAATGATGCGCCTCTACACTATTTTCTATAATTTCTTTTGGGAAAATTTGTTTTGGCATTGCTCTAATAATTTTGATTTACTCCAATATGAAAAATCATAAAAAAGTTTAACTAAAAAAACAATTAGGGCTATAAGTAAGATTTGAAATTGGAATATATAATTAAAACCCTACACAAAAAAATATACACGACGAACTACACTTATTTTCGATGACTGACACTCTTTTTTTAATTTTAGGGGGGTGGGGTTAGCTGAAAATTCAATCACTGCCCCTTAGTCTTTCCTTTAGTCTTTTTTCTAAAGGTGTGTGGGTTGTTTTATTGTTAATTGGCAAGCTCCGCTTTAAAAGGAATTTGAGCCATTGCGTGCTCTGCTATTGCGGTAATAGATAAAGAGGGGTTTACGCCTGGGTTGGCAGAAATCATGGCACCATCTATCACAAACATATTCTCATAGCCAAAAACTCTATTGTTCTTGTCTATAACACCCTCAGAAGGGTTTTTTCCCATGACTGCCCCACCTAAAATATGAGCAGTAGAAGGTATACCTGCTAGGGTCTCTAGAGCAAATGAAGTGCTCACACCCTTTACGGCCTTACTATAATCTCTAATGAGTGAGACAGACTCTTTAATAAAAGGACTTGGCTTATTACCTGTACTTATTGTGGAGCCCATAAATCCAAACCTATTTCTCTTAAATCTAAGGGTGCTGTCTAGGGTTTGCATAAAAAGGAGTACCACTGTTTTTTTTGCCCAACTATTTACAAAATAAATTTTAAAATATTTAATGGGAGATTTTATTAAGGCCAGCAACACTTTTAATAGTCTAATGAAAGCATTAGCACCCGTTACATAAGGCAGGTGAATAAGCTTCCACGCGTTGGAGCCCTCAGAGTACCTGCATATTTCTAAGTGGCTATTTTCATCTGTGTCTAAAATACTTCCTATGGCTACTCCTTTAGAATAGTTAACCTCTTTTTCCAAACTAGACACGCTTACTAGGGTTTCATTATTGGTTCTAATATCATAGCCCAATCTGTCAGAAATGTGAGGTAATGACCCTGTTTTTATTTTGAGCAAAAGATTAACCGTTCCTAATACCCCAGCAGAAAAAATAACTCCTTGGGTTCTTATTTTAGATCTTTTGGCAAAGAATTTAGTGCTGGTTTTTAAGGATACTTCATACCCCCCTGCACCGTTTTCTGAGGCTATAGGTCTCACGTCATAAACCTCTTGTTCTGCCCTAATGACTGCTCCTTGTTTTTGGGCCAAATATAAATAGTTTTTGTCTAGTGTGTTTTTAGAATTGTTCCTACAACCAGTCATACAAGCACCACAGAAATTACAACCAGTTCTTTCTGGTCCCTTCCCTGCAAAATAAGGATCTTCTTTTGTGACATTCTCTTCTCCAAAATAAACAGCTACTTTGGTGGCGCTAAATTTGTCTTCTATCCCTAGTTTTTGAGCTACTTTTTTTAACCCAATATCTCCGTGAAATAATTTTGGGTTCTCTGCTGCTCCTAGCATTCTTAAGGCTTCTTTATAATGGGGTGCTAGCTCATCTTCCCAATTGTGAAGGGTACTCCAACTACCGGTTTTAAAAAATACAGCTTTAGGAATGGGCAATGTATTGGCGTAGACCAAAGAGCCGCCTCCTACTCCAGTTCCAGAAAGGACAGCCACATGTTTGAAAATAGTTAATTTCATAATGCCAAAAAAACGCAGACTTGGCAACCATATCCATTTTCTGAAATTCCAATTAGTTTTGGGGAAATCTTGGGCCTTAAACCATTTTCCTTTTTCAATAACCAAAACCTTATATCCCTTTTCGGACAATCTTAGGGCGCTCACGGAACCACCAAAACCACTTCCAATAATAATATAATCGTATTCCATTTTTAGTGATTCATTACAATTTACTATTTGAGCTAAAAAACTAGTAAAAGCAGACTAGCTAATTTACTAATGAAACTAATTTATAAAAAAAAATTAAACCTCTACAGATTAATCTACCTCCAACACCTCAAATTTTTGATCTCTAAACACTATGAGGTCTCCCTGCTTTTTGCCTAGGAGTATTTGGCCTATGGGGCTTTGGGGAGAAATGCAATAAACAGCGATGGTTTCTTGAATAAAAACATCGGCTGGGACCGCCAAATAATAAATGGCTAGAGAAGTTTGTACCAATGAGCCTGGGCCTATAATAAGGGTAGGGACTTTATTTTTAAGGGCCGTGAGCGCTAGGTATGCGCTATCATTTAACTGTCGCTGCTGGGATAGTTTTTCCCTTTCTAGCTGGATCATAGCGCGGCCAGTTTCATGCTTGTCTCCTGCAGAGCTTTTGCCCTCACTTTCTAGGGAAGCCAACAGGGATTGGTCTTGGGCGGTGTAAGCGGCAGCCTTTTGACTTAAAAAGACTTCGCAATGCTCGTAAACGGCTATTTTTAGTGCTTCCATGATCTACTAAGGCTTTAATAAAAAGCCCATAGACAGTGCTATGGGCTTTTAAGCTGGGCCAGGCCCTTATTGTTTAGGTGATTTATTTACTAACATCCATTTTTTGAATGTCAATAGTAATTGCAGCGCCTTCTTGGCTGTCAATATCGGCTTGGAAAGCCGCCAACTCTTCTTGTACACTTTCTTCTGTGCCTTCAAATACGCGTTCTACTGTTTTGGTTTCTCCATTTTCTGTAATATTGTACACCACAGTAGCAGACATTTGTTCTGTATTACTAGAAGTGGCATTTACAGAAACACTCACTTCTTTTTGCTCCATATGAGGGGCCTTACTGCTGTGTCCCTCTCCTAAGATAGGGGCAATTACAAGACCAACCAGACAGGTGAGTTTAATTAAAATATTCATAGATGGACCAGAGGTGTCTTTAAATGGATCTCCTACTGTGTCTCCAGTCACTGCAGCTTTGTGCGCCTCTGAACCTTTATAGGTCATTTCTCCATTAATCAAAACACCTGCCTCAAAAGATTTTTTAGCGTTGTCCCATGCACCACCTGCGTTATTTTGGAAAATAGCCCACATCACACCACTTACACAAACACCAGCCATATAACCTCCTAATGGTTCTGCACCAAAAACAAGCCCAATAATAATGGGGGTTGTAATAGTGATAAGGCCCGGTAAAATCATTTCTCTAAGGGCTGCTCTGGTAGAAATATCTACACATTTAGCGTACTCTGGCTTGCCCGTTCCTTCCATAATTCCAGGGATTTCACGGAACTGTCTACGTACCTCTTGTACCATTTCCATAGCAGCTTTTCCAACAGATTCCATTGCCAATGCTGAAAATAAAACAGGGATCATTCCTCCCACAAATAACATGGCTAATACATCTGCTTTAAAAATATTAATTCCGTCAATACCTGTAAAAGTTACATAGGCTGCAAAAAGTGCCAGGGCTGTTAGAGCTGCCGATGCTATGGCAAATCCTTTCCCAACTGCTGCCGTGGTATTCCCCACTGAGTCTAAAATATCTGTGCGTTCTCTTACCTCTGGGGCCAATTCACTCATTTCTGCCACTCCTCCCGCATTGTCTGCAATAGGTCCAAAACCATCTATAGCTAATTGCATGGCTGTAGTGGCCATCATGGCCGATGCCGCTAGGGCTACTCCGTAAAAACCTGCAAATTCATAAGAACCATATATGGCCGCTGCAAATAAAATAACAGAGGCAAAGGTAGATTTCATTCCCACTGCAAGACCTGCAATAATATTGGTTCCTGCTCCTGTAGAGCTATTTCTCACAATATCCATTACGGGTTTTTTACCCATAGAAGTATAGTAAGCAGTTACAAAAGAGATGAGTGCCCCTACTGCTAAACCAATACAGGCAGCGTAAAATACATTAATAGATGGAATCTCTTTTAAACCTTCTCCAAAGAAGTTCATTTGCATAGTAGCTGGAAGCATCCAATCTATTAGGAACCAAGAGGCAACTAAAGTAAGGGCAATAGCTACCCAGTTTCCTGTGTCTAAAGCTTTTTGAACCTGAGATTCTCTAACGTCATTAGAAGAAATTTTCACAAAGAATGTCCCTATAATAGAGGCTAAAATTCCTACTCCTGCTATCACTATAGGCAATAAAATAGGACCCATATTATTAAATACGTCTGTAAAAGTACCGCCTGCAGACATGTCTTTTATTAGGTAATTCCCCAATACCATAGCGGCCAATACAGTAGCCACATAAGAGCCAAATAAATCTGCACCCATTCCAGCAACATCTCCTACATTATCTCCCACATTATCTGCTATAGTAGCAGGATTTCTAGGATCGTCTTCTGGAATTCCAGCTTCTACCTTTCCTACTAAATCTGCACCAACATCTGCTGCTTTGGTATAAATACCACCACCCACACGGGCAAACAAAGCTATAGATTCTGCTCCTAAAGAAAAACCAGCTAGGGTTTCTAATACTATAGTCATGTTTTCATAGAAAGTACCTGCTGCTCCCATGAATTGTCCTAAAAACAGTAAAAATAAAAAGCTAAGTCCTAAAACAGCCAAACTGGCTACACCCAATCCCATTACGGTACCACCGCTAAAAGAAACTTTTAAGGCTTTTGGCAAACTGGTTTTAGCAGCTTCTGCAGTTCTGACATTGGCATCTGTGGCAATTCTCATTCCTATGTTTCCTGCTAAAGCAGATAGAATGGCTCCAAAAATAAAGGCTGGAACAATCATCCAACTGGTAGAGGCTATCATTTGTGAAATGCCAAAAAGTGCTATGGAGGCAATGACAACAAAAATAGCTAAAAGTCTATATTCTGCACCTAAAAAAGCCAAGGCCCCTTCTTTTATAGCTTTAGATATTTCTTGCATTTTATCGTCACCAGCGGGCTGTTTTATAACCCATGCCCTTTTTACAAACATGAATAACAATCCTAAAACAGCTAAGGCAATAGGAAGAAAAATAATATTAGATTCCATAAAAATAAATTAGTTTAAATTTTGAATTTGTTAACGGCCCCTAATGTAGCAAAATAAGTCTTAAAAAAAAAGGCGATCCAAGGGGGCGCCTTTTTAGAAATTTTATGATTTCTACTACTTAATAGTCACATCTGACAATGGAGTATCGGATGCATTAAAACGGTTTAGACACTTGGCTACAATTTCTTTGGCCTCATGTACGTCACCCCAACCACCAACATCTACTTTTTTCTTTTCTAAGTCTTTATAAACTTTGAAGAAATGCTCAATCTCTTTTATAAAATGGGGATTTAGATCAGATAAATCGTTGGCTTTATTCCAGTTAGGATCAGAAACGGGTACACAAATAATCTTCTCATCTGGTCCCTTCTCATCTGCCATATGGAATACTCCAATAGGCTTTACTTCCATAACACAACCAGGAAAAGTAGGCTCTGTAACCAATACTAAAACATCTAATGGATCTCCGTCTAAGGCCAATGTTTCTGGAACAAAACCATAGTCTGCAGGGTACATCATAGAAGAGAAAATCATGCGATCATATCTGACTTTCTTTAATTTAAAATCGTACTCATATTTATTTCTACTTCCTTTTGGAATCTCTATTAATACATCAAAAGAAGTAATATCTTTCTCGCTCATATTCAATTTTTCTGTTAATTTTTCAGTGGGCAAAAATAAGACCAATTCACGGTTTATGCTAAGGTCTTTGTTCTTTTTTTTTTAGAATCCAAAACCAAAGCTTCCAGTAATACTAAAGGGTCTGGCTCCTGGATGGTCTAGGTAGTTTCCTCTAAAGTTGGCATCTAATCTAAAAATCTTAAAAATATTACCAATTCCCAAACTGTACTCCCAATAGGCATTCTTATTTGGGGCATTTAGCTCCAAACCGTTGGGGGCATTAAGAGTTCTATTTTCTGGTGACAATTCTCCCCAGACAGCCCTAACGCCTACTATTTCCCTTAAGTTTAAAGCCCTTAAAAAAGGAATTCTAGAAAATATACGACCGTTAAAATTATGCTCTAGATGCCCAGAAACATAAGTATCTGTCACAAATTCATAGAAATCTAAATTGGGAAAGGTATTGTAAATACTAAAGAGGGTTTGGTTTCCTGGTACCACATGCAAGAGCGCCAACGGCAATGGATCAAAAGTTTTACCTGCTTCAATACTAGTCCTAAGAGTTCCTAGACTTCCAATCTGCCAAGGCCTTACATAGGACATCTGGAGCCTATTGTAATTAAAATTTGAGTCTAATAAACCTTGCTGTCCGTGTACATATTGCAGCATAAGGCTAGAATAATCCTCATTAACCGCTCTAGGGCTCACCCCATAGCCAATAGTTTTTCTGCCAGGGGTATAGAGCATTCTAGCTGTAAAATCTACCTGGTTTAAACTATTTTTGGTTCCTATAATACTGGGCTCAAATAAAAAATCTAAAGGAAAAAGGTCTGGCAATGCAGCATTAATTCTTCTATAGGTGGCGCCCATAGAAAGGTTGAGGTTCTTCACTGGCTCAGAACTTAAGTTAATAGCAGTCAGGTTTATCTGAGAGAGCTTGTCATTGTTTCCTACTGTAAAAACAGAAGAAGAAGCAATGCTGCGTCCCATAAGATCATTAGTGGCTGTAAGACTTAAACCAAGCTGCTCAATATCTCTTCTGTGACCTCCAGAAATTAGTAAACGGCTTTTTTGGTCTAGAAGTGCTTGGGCAAAGAAACCGTGTTTAAATTTTTTATCTAAAAAACCGTAAGCTAAGTAACCCTCTAAACGCCATAGGTCATTCTGCCCTCTAAAAGTCCTGGCACCCACTCTTAGTCTACTTCCTTCTGCCTGGTTATAACCGTATATACTATAAACGTCCCCAATGTCTAAATTAAGTTTGTTTATTTCTATATAACCAGATTCTAAAATAGATACTATGTTGTAAATGGTTTTAAACTTAGACACCGTTTTTAAAGTATCTATAAGTTTATAAATACCAGCCTCGTCTGAATTGAGAGGCTCTAGTCTGTTTTCTGTCCAAAAAGTCACATCCTTTTTAAACCTATCTGGGCTTAAGTCATTGTATTGTGGCGCATAAAACTTTCTGGGTTTTGGGTGGTTAAATTCAAAATTGTCATATACCGTAGTTCGTTTTCCATACACCCCTTTGGCCTTTTCTTTTTGGCTATAGCTAAAATCTGAGAGCATAGACTCTCTTTTTAGTAAAAAGACAGAGTCATTAAGTACCTCAAAATCTTGTTCTACATAAAGTTCTTTTACCCAATTTACGTTGGCACTTTTAGTCATGGCCATATTAATCTTAGCAATGGCGAAGGTGCTGTCATTTACCCAAAAATCTCCTTTAAAAGTAAGTTCATTTTTACGCCTTGGGTAATACACAATATTGTAACACCACTTGTTGCCTATGTAAGCAGAGTCTGCTAACACGTAATTATAGGTGTCTATTCCAGTTCTAGAGAGGGGTGAGGTAAAAGATTTACCAAAGAAATTTAAGAAGTTATCATAAACATCATAGACAGCATACAGATCTTTTAAGTAAGCCATAATGGCTTGGTTTCCATTAAAACCTGAATTTTTAACTGCTTTAGTGATCTCTTTCTCTTCTGAAATTATATTATCTCCGTATACCTTATAAACTATTTCATTTAAAAATATAGGCAAGTATGATTTTCCAGTGATTCCTGAAGTGTCTAAGTCTTTAAAAACAAACTCTAAGCCCTTAAAAACCTTGCTTTTCATAAGTGCAGAGTCTATGGTATTAAGGTCAAACTCAATTTTCTCATACTTATCATAGGCGTACTGCCTGTATTGCCTTAAACCATTAGAGCGTTTTTTTGCCCAGATTTTCCTAAGGATGTCTATGGCTGGATTGTCTTTTTTAGACTGTTTACCAGAAACCAATAGAACAGAATTTAATTGTTCTGCAGCCTCTTCTAATACTATTTTTAATTGGTAATTCACTACCGTTTTTAATGAAAGCCTTTTAGTGGTAAAACCAATAAAGGAGATTTCAATAAGGGTATAGGTCTTGTCCGACTCTAAATAAAAGCTGCCATCGTCATTGGTGATGGTTCCTTCTATACTGCCTGGGAAAATAATATTAGCAAAAGAAATGGGAAGCCCTTCTTGGTCTGTCACCAGACCACTCACTTTGGTTTGGGCGTAGAGCGGTACTATTAAAAACAGCCATAAAATTAATATGAAATATTTCATATGAAAGATGGTAGGTTTTTATACCGCATAACTACTTGGGGGTAAAGTTATAAAATATGATTTAAAAAAAGCCCTCTATAAGGAGGGCTTAATCATTTATGATTTTATATACATGACTCTGTGTACGGCGTCAATAACATCTTGTGCAGTTGGCAACCATTCTTCAAGTAATACTGGTGAATAGGGAGCTGGTGTGTCTGCTGTATTTATTTTTTGAACAGGCGCGTCTAAATAGTCAAAGGCGTTGTTTTGAACCTGAAAGGCAATTTCAGAAGCTATACTTCCAAATGGCCAAGATTCTTCAAGAATAACCAAACGGTTGGTTTTTTTTACTGAGCTAATAATAGTGTCCATATCTAAAGGACGTATGGTTCTTAGATCTATCACTTCTAGTTCAATGCCTTGAGCAGATAATGTATCGGCTGCTTTAGAAGCCTCCTTTAAAATCTTACCAAAAGAAACCACAGTGACATCTGAACCGTTTCTAATCACATTAGCAACACCCAATGGAATGGTGTATTCTCCTTCTGGAACCTCTCCTTTGTCTCCATACATTTGCTCAGACTCCATAAAAATTACTGGATCTGGATCTTGAATAGCCGCTTTTAAAAGTCCTTTTGCGTCTTTTGGATTGGATGGAATAACTACTTTAAGACCAGGCGTGTTGGCAAACCAGTTTTCAAAAGCCTGTGAGTGTGTAGCGCCCAGCTGACCTGCAGAACCCGTAGGGCCCCTAAATACGATAGGACAGTTAAACTGTCCGCCTGACATCTGTCTAATTTTAGCGGCATTATTAATAATCTGATCTATCCCAACTAGCGCAAAGTTAAAGGTCATAAATTCAATGATTGGCTTGTTGCCGTTCATAGCAGAACCCACGCCAATTCCTGCAAAACCAAGTTCAGAAATAGGAGTGTCAATCACACGTTCAGGACCAAATTCATCTAACATCCCTTTAGACGCTTTGTAAGCCCCGTTATATTCCGCCACTTCTTCTCCCATTAAATAGATAGAAGGATCTTTTCTCATTTCTTCAGACATAGCTTCTGCTATGGCTTCTCTAAATTGTAATGTTTTCATAGGTAATTCTTATTACGCAGGCAAAAATAAACAATATATCTGTCATTACAGAAGCTAAAAAGGCTAAAAGAACAATAATATTTACTATGCATGCATAGTAAATATAGAAATTTTTCTTATCTTAGTTGCTCAGAACTTTAAGCACTTATTTAAAATGAAAATACTTGTATGCATTAGTAATGTGCCAGACACTACTTCTAAAATTAACTTTACAGAAAACAACACAAAATTTGATCCAACGGGGGTTCAGTTTGTGATTAATCCTAATGATGAATTTGGACTCACAAGAGCCATGTGGTTTAAAGAAAAACAAGGGGCTTCTGTTTCTGTAGTAACTGTAGGAGATGCATCTGTAGAGCCTACTTTAAGAAAAGCATTGGCCATTGGAGCAGATGAAGGTTATAGAATAGACGCACTTCCTACAGATGGTTTTTTTGTAGCTCAGGAATTGGCTGCTCTGGTAAAGGAAGTAGGATTTGACCTCATTATTGCAGGAAGAGAGTCTATAGACTACAATGGAGGGATGGTGCCCGGTATGTTGGCCCATTTATTAGACTTTAACTATGTGACCAACTGTATAGATTTAAAAATAGAAGGCCCAGACATCACAGCCATTAGAGAAATAGACGGAGGAAAGGAAACCTTAAGCACCCAATTACCTTTGGTGATTGGTGGTCAAAAAGGATTGGTAGAGGAGAGTGACTTGAGAATTCCAAATATGAGAGGGATCATGACGGCCAGACAAAAACAGCTTCATATAAAAGCGGCTACTACTTCTGAAAATCTTACAAATGACCAGCAGTTTTCTAAACCAGAAGCTAAAGGAACGGTTACTATGGTGGACGCTTCAGATTTAGATACTTTAATTTCATTGCTACACAAAGAGGCCAAGGTGCTTTAAATCTTTAACCCTAAAAAAAAATTATGCCAGTACTAATATATACAGAAACCGAGAAAGGAAACTTTAAAAAAAATGCCTTTGAAGTAGCCTCTTATGGGGTAGCTTTGGCCAAACAACTAGGTACTTCTAGTGTGGCTATTGCATTTAACCCAACCAATGCCGCGGTACTTAATGAATATGGGTTAGACCAAATTATGGTTGTTAAACAAGACAATCTTCAAGGTTTTAACGCCAAAGCATACGCAGCCACTATTAGTGAGGCTGCCCTACAAATAGGGGCCGCTTTGGTGGTAGTGAGTAGTAGTGCAGATAGCAAATACGCAAGCCCTATATTGGCTGCCAGTTTAAAAGCTAGCTATGCGCCCAATGTAGTATCACTTCCAGAGAGCATGGATCCATTTACTGTTAAGAGAACCGCTTTTAGCAACAAAGGCTTTGCTCATACAGTACTTTTGTCTGGTGTAAAAATGATTGGAGTGGCAAACAATACCTTTGGCGCCCACCCAACAGAGGGGAATGCCGTTATTGAAAACTTTAGCCCTAGCTTAGATACAAGTATATTTAGCACTAAAGCCACCTCTGTAGACAAGGTAGCAGGAAAAGCCACCATTGCAGACGCAGACGTAGTAGTTTCTGCAGGGAGGGGATTGAAAGGCCCTGAAAATTGGGGAATGATTGAAGAGTTAGCAAGCGTGTTAGGCGCTGCCACTGCCTGTTCTAAACCAGTATCTGATCTAGGCTGGAGACCACATGGAGAACACGTGGGACAAACAGGAAAACCAGTAGCTACTAACTTGTATATTGCCATTGGAATTTCTGGCGCCATTCAACATTTAGCAGGTGTGAGTGCCTCCAAGGTAAAAGTAGTAATTAATACAGACCCTGAAGCACCTTTCTTTAAAGCTGCAGATTACGGAGTGGTTGGAGACGCCTTTGTAGTGGTTCCACAACTCATAGAAAAATTAAAAGTTTTTAAAGCGGCTAACGCTTAAATTTTCATAAATTGCTGCCCTTAAACCGGGCCAGTCATACAAAGGCTAATTATTTTATTAATTGGCCTTTTTTTATGACCTTTAGACTATGACACTCATACCGTTAAAAATAAAAGGAATCTCTTACAGCCAGACCCAAAACGGGGCTTACGCACTGATTCTCAATGAAATTGATGGCGAGCGAAAACTACCCATAGTCATTGGAGCTTTTGAGGCCCAATCTATAGCCATAGCTTTAGAAAAAGAGATTAGTCCCCCAAGACCCCTCACCCATGATTTGTTTAAAAATTTTGCTAGCCATTATGAGATAGGAATAAAAAAAGTGATCATTCACCGTTTGGTAGATGGTGTTTTTTATGCCAATATTGTATGCGAATCTAAGGGGGAAGAAACCATATTTGATGCCAGAACTAGTGACGCAATTGCCTTAGCGTTACGCTTTAATGCACCCATTTTTACCTATGAAAGTATTCTAAGCAGAGCTGGAATTCATCTTTCAATCAAAGAAATACCTTCTCAAGAAATAGGCCACACCCCTATGACAAAAAAAAACACAGAGCCAAGCAGCTCCGTTAATAAATCACTACATACATTAGACCTTAAAGGACTAGAAACGGAATTAGAAAAAGCGGTCATAGAAGAAGACTACGAGAAAGCCGCTAGAATTAGAGACGAAATATCTAAAAGAAATTAAGATGCCCATAGTTAGTTTTAAATCCTTCCTCGTTTTAGCATTTATATGTCTTTTTCCAGTCACAAGCCTTTTGGCCGCAGAGTTAGTACCCAATGAACTAGTGACGGATCAAATCATTCCAAATAGTTCTTTTTCTATAACAAGCTTATGGAAAGGGATATTAGGAATGATTTTTCTTATTGGAATATCATATGCCTTTTCCTCCAACAGAAAAGCCATTAGTTGGAAAATGGTAGGAATTGGACTTAGCATACAAATAGTATTAGCTATTGGAATTTTAAAGATTTCCCTTATTCAAAAAGGATTTAGTTTAGTGGGCCAAATGTTTGTAAACATCCTAGATTACACCTTGGTAGGTAGTAAATTTTTATTGGGTAATCTCTTAGATATGAGTAACCCATCTATAGGATATATTTTTGCATTTCAAATATTGCCTACTATTATTTTCTTTTCTGCCTTAACTTCTGTCCTGTTTTACTTAGGAGTCATCCAAAAAGTAGTAAAAGCTTTGGCTTGGTTACTCACTAAATCTTTGGGTATTTCTGGTGCAGAAAGTCTCTCTGTAGCAGGAAATATTTTCTTAGGGCAAACAGAGGCGCCGCTGTTAATTAAAGCCTACTTAGAAAAAATGAATAAATCTGAAATTCTCCTAGTCATGATTGGAGGAATGGCCACAGTAGCTGGTGGCGTGTTGGCTGCATATATAGGCTTTCTTGGAGGTGATGACCCTCAGCTCAGGTTGGAATTTGCTAGGCATTTATTAGCTGCCTCCGTAATGGCAGCTCCTGGAGCTATCATTATCTCAAAGATATTATACCCACAAACAGAAAAAATAAATACAGAAGTGAATGTTTCCTCAGAAAAAATAGGAAGCAACTTCTTAGACGCCATTTCCAACGGCACCTCTGAGGGCTTAAAACTAGCTGTAAATGTAGGTGCCATGTTATTGGTTTTTGTAGCCTTCATAGCGCTTTTTAACGGCATATTTGAATGGATTGGAGATGTGACCCAAATAAACGGATGGATAGCCGCCAATAGCAGCTTCTCTAAATTATCTTTAGAAGCTATTTTAGGAACCGTATTTGGCCCCCTCATGTGGCTCATAGGAGTGGCTGTAGAAGATATGTACCTAATGGGACAATTACTAGGCATTAAATTAGCTTCTAGTGAATTTGTAGGCTATGCCCAATTAGCTAATCTAAAAGATGTGTCTAGCGCCTCACACTTTACTTATAACAAAACAGTTATTATGGCTACTTATATGCTTTGTGGCTTTGCTAACTTTGCCTCTATTGGGATTCAAATTGGGGGTATTGGCTCACTGGCACCTGGACAAAGAAAAACACTCTCAGCCTTTGGTTTAAAAGCAGTACTTGGAGGTACTTTGGCCTCCTTACTATCTGCTACCATTGCAGGAATGATTTTGGGATAAAAGACCGCATTCGTTAATAAGTTTTGAATAATCTAAGGGTTGGTTTTTTTATAATTTAAAACCCAAAGGCTATCTTTATTTTAGAAAATTAAATAGCATGCAGCAATACCATGACTTACTAAAACACGTATTAAAAGAAGGCGTTCAAAAAGGAGACAGAACTGGCACCGGAACCCTAAGTGTTTTTGGATATCAAATGCGTTTTGACCTTAGCCAGGGCTTTCCTATGGTCACCACTAAAAAGCTTCACCTTAAGTCTATTATTTATGAGTTGCTCTGGTTTCTTAAGGGCGACACTAATATTAGTTACCTTCAAGAGAATGGAGTGAAAATTTGGAATGAATGGGCAGACCCCAAAGGGGATTTAGGGCCTGTATATGGAAAACAGTGGCGCAATTGGAACGGAGAAGAAATAGACCAGATTAAAGAAGTGATATCCAGTATTAAACAAAACCCAAACAGCAGAAGAATGATTGTGTCTGCATGGAACCCAAGCGTATTACCAGACCAAAATAAAACATTTGAAGACAATGTAGCCAATGGCAAAGCAGCGTTACCGCCTTGCCATGCGTTTTTTCAATTTTATGTAGCCAATGGCAGATTGTCTTGTCAATTATACCAAAGATCTGCAGATATCTTTTTAGGAGTGCCTTTTAACATTGCCTCCTATGCCCTACTCACCATGATGATAGCGCAGGTATGTGGCCTAGAAGCTGGAGACTTTATTCACAGCTTTGGAGACGCCCACATTTACAACAACCATATGGAGCAAATAGAACTTCAGCTAAGTAGAGACATAAAAGAGCTACCCACAATGAAAATAAATCCAGCCATTACAGACATTTTTGACTTTAATTTTGAAGATTTTACCTTAGAAAATTATCAACCACACCCTCATATAAAGGGAATAGTAGCCATATAGATATGTCAGAAATTTGCATGATTGCCGCCGCGGCAGAAAACAATGCCTTAGGAAAAGAGAATGGCCTACTTTGGCGGCTACCATTAGATTTTAAACGTTTTAAAGAACTTACCACTGGGTTTCCAATGATTATGGGACGCAAAACATTTGACAGCTTATTAAAACCACTTCCCAACAGAAAGCATTTAGTGATTACTCGGAACACCGCATATACCATTGACCACGAAGACTGCGCCGTTTACCATTCTTTAGCCACAGCATTAGAGGCCTGTAAAAAAGAACCACTCATCTATATTATTGGAGGCGGCGAAATATATGATTTGGCCTATGATAGCGCTACAAAAATTGAACTCACTAGGGTTCACACTAGCCTGCCGGCCGATGCTTTTTTTCCTGTAATTTCTCCCAAAGACTTTAAGCTACACGAAAGTATTTCCATGCCTGCAGATGAAAAACACCTTTATGCTTATACTTTTGAAACCTACTGCAGGATTTAAATACATGTGTGTTTTAAAAGTGTGTTGTAAAAGCCACTCTAATAGAAGAATCTTTGGGCAAAAAATGACTTAAAACAGCCACCTCCTTATTGGTGTAAAATTCATGGGAAGTCTGTTGACCAACTGCTGCCTGTAGCTCATTTTTAAGTAATAATTTTTGAGTTTGCAAGGCTACTGGTAAGGCTGAATCTAAAATGCTTACGTAGCTAGGAAGAATTTTCAAAAGAGCAGGCACTAGGTAAGGGTAATGTGTGCAGCCTAATACTAAAGTGTCAATTCCATTTGCTAACATGGGAGCAATCTGCTGTTCTAGTAGTGCAAAAACCTGCGGACCGTCTTCAAGTCCAGCCTCTATTAAGGGCACTAAGCCAGTACCCTCCTGCTCATAAATAGTGACCTTTGCAGCATTGGCAAGTACTGTTTCATGAAAAAGCGCACTACCTAAAGTTCCCTTTGTGGCCAAAAGTCCCACTTTTCCTGTTTTAGTTTGGAGTGACGCTGGCTTAATAGCAGGTTCAATTCCTACAAAGGGCAGTTCATAGGAACTTCTAAGCACCTTTATTGCGTTTGTAGTAGCTGTATTACAAGCCACTACAATAAGCTTGCAGCCCTTAGAAATAAGAAATTCCGTGTTCTTAATGGAAAGTGCTAAAATCTCTTCAGAAGAGCGCTCCCCATAGGGCGCGTTTGCACTGTCTGCAACATAAATAGTAGATTCGTAGGGCAACAGCTCATGAACAGCCTTCCAAACAGAAGTACCCCCCACGCCTGAGTCAAAAAAACCAATAGGATTTTGATTGTGTGCCATACAAGATTATCTGCTACTAAAATATAAAAAAACCGCCTCTAAAGAGGCGGTTAAATATAAGAATAGAATTCACTAGTTCCATTTAGAAACCTAAAGACTTTTTAACGTCTGCCATAAGGTCTTTCCCTCTAGAAACTAACACTCCGTAGCCTTGTGTTGCGTCTAAGACGTAATCAAAACCCTGAGCAGCAGCCACTTTTTCAATCGCTACTTTTGCCTTGTCAGAAATTGGAGCAAATAAATCTGCTTGTTTTTTTTGTAATTCTTGTTGCGCTGCTTGTTGCGCTTCATTAATTGACTTCTCAAAACCTTGAAGCTCTAAGGCTCTTTTCTCGTTCTCTTCTTGTGACTTAGATGCAGACTCGTTAGAATACAAAGTGTATTTATTTCTAAGTTCAGTCATAGAATCTTCAATATCTGCTCTGTAGGTCTCTTGTAATTTTTTAAGCTCTTTATCTGCGGCCTTCATCTCAGGCATGTCAGCCAATAACTGCTGCACATTAATGTGAGCTACTTTGCTTTGAGCCTGGGCAAAGCTTGTCGCTGCTACAAATACAAATAATGCAATGGCTATTTTCTTTAAATTTTTCATCGTGTAAAATAAATTGAGTGTTAATTTTTGTTTTTGTTAAATATAGTCTTCAAATATAAAATTTATTCTGGTATACTGTCTTTTTGTTTGGCAGGAAGTTTATCTCTTTTTTTATTTTCCTTTGCGTCTTTCAACTTTTGCTTACGCAATTCGTAGTCTTTAAGACGAGCTTCACGGGCCTTCTGCTGCAAAATTTTCTTGTCTTCTTGTGCTTTAATTTTAAGTGCTTGTTTATTAGATTGTTCTTCTTCTTTAGATATTAAAACCTCATTAACAACCACTTCCTCTTCTGAGCTAGAATTAATTTCCTCATCTGTAAGTCCCATATTAGCACTCATTTCTTGCCTGCTTAATGCCCTAATAATTAAGTCACTTAAGTCATATCTTTTATTGGCAAAAAGAATGGTGGTACTCCTGTCAGATTTGTCTAAAATAAGGTCGTATCCCTTTTCATTACCAAGGCGTTGAACCTCGCTAAAAACCAAATCTTGAATAGGCTTTAAAATAGATTGTCTAAAGGTCTGTAAATCTCCTTGTACTCCAAATCTCTGTTGCTGATAAGTGACCAATGCCAACTTTGCTGCCTGGATTTCCAATTGTTTTTCTTCAATGAGTGAAGGGGTCAATAAGACTTTCTCAGTAGCCAAAGAAATCTCCTGGCTATCAATAGCTAATTTTCTTGCAGCAATCTCCATTTGCCAGCCACGTACCCTATCTTCTAAACTGTTTTCTGCTTGTATGTAGGATGGTAATTTTGAAAGAATATAATCCATATCTATATAACCTACCCTCGCCTGTCTCTGAGCATTCACAGGAATGTGAAGCAGAAATATCATTAATAGCAGATATGGAAATAACTTATGAATCACAATATATCAAATAATTAAAATCTTTGTCCAATAATAAAATGTGTTTGCCAACCAGAGGGACCTACTGAATTTGGTTGGTTGTCAGAGTCAAACCCGTACCCAAAATCTATTCCTAAAAGTCCAAAGGCAGGCATAAATATCCTAACCCCAACACCAGCAGACCTCTTAATGTCAAATGGGTTAAATTCTTGAATAGAGTTAAAAGCATTACCCCCTTCTAAAAAGGCCAAACCGTAAATAGAAGCAGACGGTTTTAATGTAATAGGATACCTTAGTTCGGCAGAAAATTTGTTATACACAACGCCCCCCTCTTGTTGTCCAGTAGTGGGATCTATAGGTGTTAATGATTGGTTTTCATACCCACGTAACTGTACCACTTCACGACCGTCTAAGGTAAAGTTACCCAAACCATCTCCCCCAACAAAGAATCTCTCAAAAGGAACATTTCCAATATCTGGGTTGTAATTTCCTAAAAAGGCAAATTCAGTGTTGGTTCTCAAAACTAATTTTCCAGCAATTCTACTGTACCAATCTCCTTTAAAATTTAACTTATAAAATTCCAACCATTTAAACCTAGATTCTTCCAGCACTTCTAGCCTACTCAATTGGCTAGCAGAAGCTTCACCAGAAGACCTAAGGCCAATAATTTCATCACTCTCTGCCTTAATAGCTGCAAAGTCTTTAGTACCTAACAAAGAAAATGGAGGCGCAAACTTACCTGTGAATTCAAAGCTAGACCCTCCTGTAGGAAATATTGGATTAGGTCCAGAAGATTTTCTAGACAAACCAAAAGTATAGGTGAGCGAATTAGAACTTCCATTACCAAAATTAAAAAGACCAATATTGTAGTTTTTAAAGTTGTATTGCTGGTAGCCTAATGCATGAGAAATAGTGAAGAAATCATCTGGCCATTGTAATCTTTTAGCAAGCCCTAAGGAAAGGCCAGTGATAGAAAACTGCCTGTTTTTATCTACATCTCTAGCTATAAAATCAAAAGAAAATTGCTGTGTTCTAGATAAAGAGACATTGAACCTTACTGGTTTTTTACCTCCCAACCAAGGTTCAGAAAAATTTAAGCTGTACACTTTAAAGGTTCTGCTTGCCTGAAGCCTTAGTGCAAAAGTTTGTCCGTCACCCATAGGAACAGGTTTATAGGCCTCCTTCTTAAATATATTCTGCAGAGAGAAATTACTAAATGAGAGCCCTAAAGTTCCTATAAAACCTCCACCTCCATAACCGCCTTGTAATTCAATTTGGCTAGAACCCGATTCCACTAAACTGTAATCTAAATCTACCGTACCTGTATTAGGATTTGCATTTTGCACATCTGGTGAGATTTGTTCAGCGTCAAAGAATCCAAGCTGTCCTAATTCTCTAATACTCCTAATAATATTGTCCTTACTGTATTTTTGGCCTGGACGTGTTCTGAGCTCTCTAAAAATAACGTGGTCATTTGTTTTCTCATTTCCATTGACACTTACGTGATCTAAAAAAGTTTCTTTACCTTCTATAATCCTAATTTCAAAGTCAATGGTATCATTGGCTGCAGAAATCTCTACTGGGTTAATACTAGAAAAAAGGTAGCCGTTGTTTTGATATAAATTTGTAATATCTTCTGCATCTGGCTTGGTGTTGTCTGCAATTCTCTTTCTCAACAAAACACCATTGTAAGTATCACCCTGTTTTATTCCTAAAATCTGAGCGAGACCTCTATCCGTATATACTGTATTTCCCACAAAGTTAATATTTCCAAAGTAATATTTTTTACCTTCTTCTAATTTGATTTTTAGAGAAATATTACTATTGTCTATTTTAGTGAAAGTATCTAAGAGGATTCTAGCGTCTCTAAATCCATTCTCTGCATAGGTATCTTTTAAATTCTGTAAATCTGTCTGATAATCTTCTGGAATATATTTCGATTTTTTCCAAAACCTATAAAAAGCTTTTTCTTTGGTCTTTTTTAATGATTTTTTAAGCCTTGAATTTGAGAGTTCATCATTACCCTCAAAAACAATTTCAGAAATCTTCACCTTAGATCCTTTATTAATATTGACTACCATTTTCTGAGCATTGGTCTCTGTAGTGTCTACAGCTGTGGCTATAGTTACTTTGGTGTTTAAATAGCCTTCTTTTTTATATTTATTTTGCAGGTAGTTTTTTGTGTTTGCTATTAAACTCTCCGTGATTTTTTTTCCTTTTTTTAAATCTGTGTCTGTAAGAATGGCTGCTACTTTTCTACTCTTAACTCCGTAAACTGTAATGTTAGACAAGGTGGGTCTCTCAATAATTTCCAGCTCAAGAAACACTTTGTCTCCTTGAATATCTGTTATGTAAAAATTAATGTCACTAAAGAGTTCTAGATCCCAAAGCTTACTAATTACAGCCCCTATTTCTTCTCCTGGTAACGTAATGGGCTGTCCCTCTCTTAGGCCTGTAAAAGTCTTTACTGTTTGAGCGTTATAGCTCTGAAGGCCTTTGACCTCTAGGCCAGCTAAAACATACTTTTTTCCATCGTCATAGCCCCCGTCTTGTGCCTTCACAAGATATGAGGTGAAAAAAACACCAAAGACCAATAAGGACTGGATGAATGCTTTAGAAATTAATTTATTCACTGAGTTGTTCGCTAGTTTTTCCAAATCTTCTTTCTCTATTCTGATAATTCACAAGGGCAGCTTCTAAATGTTCTTTACTGAAGTCAGGCCAAAAGTCTGATATAAAATACAATTCTGCATAGGCAATTTGCCAAAGCAGAAAATTACTTATTCTGTGTTCACCACTGGTTCTAATCAACAAATCTACCTCTGGTAAATTATGCGTGTAAAGATGGGTATTTATAATGGCTTCATCAATGTTTTCGGGTGAAATTATATTATTTTTAACTTTGACACTAATGGCTTTTATCGCCTGAATGAGCTCTTCTCTACTTCCATAACTAAGTGCTAAGCTGAGGGTCATTCCACTATTATTTCTAGTTTTTTCAATCACCTCTTCAAGTTCTTTTACTGCCTTTTTAGGTAGGGCAGAAAGATCTCCAATAGCATTAAATCTAATTTGGTGCTTGTGAAAGGTGTTTAACTCTTTTTTGAGAGAACTAATGAGCAATTTCATAAGTAGATCTACCTCAAATTTGGGCCTATTCCAGTTTTCTGTAGAAAAAGTATAAAGGGTCAGGAATTCAATTCCCACAGCCACACAGTTTTCTACCGTAGACTTTACTGTTTTAACGCCTTGCTCATGACCAAAAGCCCTAGGCTTTCCTTTGGCTTTTGCCCAGCGCCCGTTACCGTCCATAATAATGGCTAGGTGCTTAGGTAATTTGTCTTTATATACTAAAGTTTCTTTGTTATTCATTAGTCAAAACAATCTTGACAGGGCTTTCTAGTAAAAGTATAGGTAATAGTGATACCAGAAAACACATACCAATCATTGTTATTTATATCTCCAAAACTATTGGCCGTAAAATTAGAATTTATTGGGTTACTACCATCTAAATTATCTGTAAATGTGTACCTGACTCCTATTTCTGCTCCTAAAATAGTGCTAGAACCCACCCTAGCCTTAGCTCCAAATATTAGTGGGAGGGCAAAAGAGGTCTTTTTACTAATGTTTTTCGGAATTCCATCGTTAAAATATAAATAATCATAACTAAAAACTGTTACACCAGAATATAAATAGGGACTAAACGCAGGACCAAATTTGTGCAGGTTGTAGGGAATAAAATTAACCTCTAAGCCCGCAGAAAGCTCTAAAATAGAATTGTCTGACTTGTAATCTCTACGTACCCTAGAGGGGTCTTTACTCTGCTTGTCATCAAAATTTAGAAGGGCGTAATTTAACTGTGCTCTCCAAGCATACCTCTGGCTTTTATTCCATTTAAAAATACCTCCTACCACCAAACTACTTGGATTTATATACTCCTGGGCCCCAATATCTGTCATAGCGTTAGCGCCTCCTAAAAAAGCACCCACCTCATAGGTTTGACCCCAAAACAAAGTGGGCATCAAGCATAAGAAAAGTAAAGATTTATTTAACATAAGTGAGGCGCTTTACAAAAAGTCTTTACAATGGAGTGTTGGTTTGTTTTAAAACAAAGAAAATGACTGTTTATTGTGTATTAGTTTCTTTTATCTGCTCCCCAAAGTAATTTATTTCTCAATGTTTTTAGGAAGCTCTCAGAGGTGTAGGCTACCATTCTAAGTGAGTAGGGCGCTTTTTTAATAATTAATTCACGTCCGTTATCTAAACTGGCTATTCTAGAATCTAATGATACTAAATGTTGCGGTTCTCTGCCAGAGACCCTTAGTCTAATTTCCGTGTGATCTGCAATAATTAAAGGTCTAGCGTTTAAGTTGTGAGGGGCAATAGGGGTTAAAATAAATGAATTAGTGCCAGGAGCCATCACTGGACCCCCACAGGAAAGAGAGTATCCTGTGGAACCCGTAGGCGTAGCAATAATTAATCCGTCTGCCCAATAAGAGGTTAAATACTCTCCGTCTAAATAAGTAGCCACCGTAATCATTGCGGTGGTATCTTTTCTACTGACCGTAATTTCATTCAGAGCTACAGAAATTCCTTCAAACTCTGGAATAGGTGGATTAGATGAAATAGCCACCATGCTCCTTTCCTCCAGGGTGTAGGCGCCAGCTATAAAATCTTTAATAACCTTTTGAACCTGGGTCACGTCTATAGTAGACAGAAATCCCAATCTTCCTGTATTTACCCCTACTAGCGGAATTCCAGAGTCCTTGATATAAGTAATGGCTTTTAACATAGTACCATCTCCTCCAAAACTAACAAAAAGAGAGGTTTTTGGAGAGAGGTCTGTAGCCTGCTCAAAGGTTTTTATATCCTGTAAAATAGGACCTAAAGCACTTAGAAAATTTTTTTCAATACAAACATCCCCTTGGGCCTCTTTAATAGCCTCTAAAATACTCAAAACAGCCTGCTTTGTAATTTCTGAGGGCATATATCCAAAGAGGGCTACACTAAAATGTCCCATATTTAAATATTTAAATAAGTGTTTAAATAAGCAGCGTGAGTGGCTAAAACCTTTTCATAGTCATCTTCTCCTTCTACAAAAACAACCTCAAACTCATAGCGTCTAAGGCTGGCCAAACAGGATCCAATAGCACCTGAACCTAGTTTAGCTGTTACATAAGTCATTTCTGAATCTTCCTCAATAGAAATTCCAAAAACACTTAAATTAGATTGTTCAAATATTTGAACCAAAACAGCAAGAGAAAATTGAGGCGAAGCCCGCTGGAGCTCCAAAACAACTCCCTCTTCATTAATCATAGGCATGTGAGTAAGTGCTTGTAAAAAATGGTCTTGGGTTACATAACCTAAAAATTGTTGGTCTGTGTTGACCACAGCCAATTCTGTACAGTTAAATCTTTTAAAATAAATTCCGTAATTTAACCAATGTAATTGGTCTGAAACCCGATCATGAGAAATCTTATAAGCCACCGAAGACAGAAACTCAAAGGGGGTTTCTTCTATGGTTTCTTTAGACAAGATTCCCAAAAACAAACCTTCCTCTAATACAGCCAAAGACTGAAATCCAGTTTCAGAGAATAATTTAGCTACTTGAGATTTTGAGTCTTGAAGACTCAAAAATCTAATAGGGCTTAATAGGGGTGGTGTCATAGATATTGTGACTATTTAGTTTTTTTGCAAATTACTAATTAAAAAACAGATTACACTTGCCTTATTTGTATTTTTACACTCTTAAAAGGATATAAAATTCATGACAAAACTAAGTGTTAACATCAATAAATTAGCCACCTTAAGGAATGCCAGAGGCGGTAACGTTCCCAACCTACTAGTAGCAGCCTCAGACATTGAACGTTTTGGAGCAGAAGGGATTACGATTCACCCAAGACCAGACCAGAGGCATATTAGATACCAAGATGCTAGAGATTTAAAAAATATTGTGACTACGGAATACAACATAGAAGGCAACCCAACACAAAGCTTTATAGACTTAGTTTTGGCCGTGAAACCCACCCAAGTCACTTTGGTCCCAGACGCAAATGACGCCATTACTTCTAATGCAGGATGGGATGCCATTAGCCACCAAGAATTTTTAAAAAAAGTAATCAAAACTTTTAATGAAGCAGGTATTAGGACCGCTATTTTTATAGATCCTGTGGCAGCACAAATTAAGGCAGCAGCTACTACTGGCACCCATAGAATAGAGCTCTACACAGAGGCATATGCTGTTGGTTTTGCCAATGGAAAGGGTGAAGAGGCGGTTGCACCGTACAGGGCATCGGCCATTTTGGCCAAAGAATTAGGCTTGGGAATAAATGCGGGCCATGACTTGTCTTTAGAAAATATTGCATTTTTTAAAAATGCCCTGCCTTTTCTAGATGAGGTATCCATAGGGCACGCCCTTATTTGTGAATCTTTGTATATGGGCCTTGAAAACGTAATTCCTATGTACTTAAAAGCCCTGACATAATGCCGTTGCTACACGCCAATGTTTTAGGAGAAGGAGAAGATCTCATCATTCTTCACGGCTTCCTAGGCATGAGTGACAATTGGAAAAGTTTAGGAAAAGCTTATGCTAATAAAGGCTATAAGGTGCATTTATTAGACCAGAGAAATCATGGAAAAAGTTTTCATGATCCAGCATTTTCATACGCCCTTATGGCAGAAGATTTAAAAGTTTACATGGACGCCAATCACATAAAAAATGCATCTATATTAGGACATTCTATGGGTGGTAAAACAGCCATGTATTTTGCCGCCACACAGCCTTCTATGACACGAAAACTACTAGTGGCAGATATCGGACCAAAATCCTACCCTCCCCATCACTCTGAAATTTTAAAAGCCATGCTAGACCTTCACCAAATGAACCTCAGCAGTAGATTAGAGGCAGAAGAGGCACTAGAGCAAAGGCTTAAAGAGCCAGGAGTGAGACAGTTTTTACTTAAAAATCTCTACTGGGAAACACCAGAAAAATTGAGCTTTAGGGCTAATATTCCTGTGCTCTTTAGTACCGTGGAAGCGGTGGGTGAAGCGCTTCCAGAAAATTTTAAATTTGAAGAACCTACGCTGTTTTTAGCTGGCCAACACTCTGGGTATATTTTGGCACAGGATCATCTCTCCATTTTACATCAGTTTCCCGCAGCTCAAATAGAAACTATTGCAAAGGCAGGACACTGGCTACACGCAGAAAACCCTACAGATTTCTTTAAAAAAACCATGCGCTTTTTAGAAGCGTAGCTTTTTGTAAAAATATTACCTAGCGCTGCGCTCTTTTTACAAGGCGCTACGCGCCGATACCCTAAGAAACCCCAGACAAAAATTGTTGTACATCATAAAAAGTACTACTTTTGCACCCCAATAATAGCCTTTAAAAAAAGCAGTTAGAGAATGAATATCAGCAAAACACAGTTAGATCCGTTAAACGCAGAAATTAACATCACACTAGATCAAGCAGATTTCCAACCAAAGGTGGACTCCATTTTGTTGGATTATAAGAAAAAAGCCAACATCCCAGGTTTTAGAAAAGGGCAAGTACCTATGGGCATGATCAAAAAACAATACGGGAAATCTGTATTAGTTGAAGAAATAAACAAACTCCTTCAAGGCCATCTAAATACCTATTTAACTGAAGAGAAGTTATCTGTTCTTGGAAATCCTTTGCCAAAAGTTTTGACAGAAAGTTTTGACTGGAACGCTGCCAGCCTATCTTTTGCATTTGAAATAGGGCTATCTCCAGAATTTGAAGTGTCTTTAAAAACTAAAAAAGCGGTGACTAGCTATAAGTTAGAAGCAGATAAAAAAATGGTCAATGATCAAATTTTATCTATCCGCAATCAATACGGTAAAATTACACCAACCAAACAAGTGACTGCCACTTCAGAAATCACTGGTTTATTTAAAGACGATGCCGTTGGAATAGATAAAAAAACTACTATTACTTTAGATCAATTAAAGTCTAAAAAAGCAAAAATTGCTTTAGAAGACGCTGCGGTTGGTACAATGGTTCAGCTAGAAACCAAAGGGCTCTTTAAAGAAGACACCACGGCTGCAAGCGCTTTTGGATTGGAAGCCACAACCGCAAGTGATTTAAAGGGAGAAGTGAGCTTTACTATTCAAGAAATAAACGAGCGCACGCCCGCAGCCTTAGATAAAGATTTGTTTGACAAATTATTTGGAGAAGGTGTTGTAAAAACTGAAAAAGAGCTGGCTCAAAAAATTAAAGAAGACGCAGAGAAACAGTTTGAACAGCAAGCAGATCAAAAATTATTAAATGATGTGACTGAGGCTTTAATTGCTCATAATTCATTTCACCTACCTGCTGCATTTTTAACAAAATGGATTCAATCTAGTGGAGAGAAACCACTGACTGCTGAAGAAGCAAAAATAGAATACGAAAAATCTGAGCAAGGTCTGAGATATCAACTTATAGAAGCTAAGATTATTGAAGACAATAAATTGCAGGTAAGTTTTGAAGACTTAAAAAGCTTTGCAAAAGAACTCATTAAAACACAAATGGCTCAGTACGGGCAATTAGACCCTAAGGAGGAGGAATTAGATGGAATTGCCGCTAGAGTCCTCTCTAACCAAGAAGAAGTGAAGCGTCTTTCTGAGCAAATGATGAGCCAAAAACTAATTACACTTTATAAAGAAAAAGCAAACCTCAAAGAGAAAAGTCTCTCTTATGACGCTTTTGTAAAAGAGGTTTATGGAGCATAATTAGCCCCATTGTTGGGGTTGGCTTATTAATAATTAAGTATCTTTACATTGCTAGGAGCCCAATGCTAGCAACCTATTTATATAAAAAAATCCCTTATGAATTACGCACAAGAATTTAAAAACTTTGCTATCAAGGACCAAGGTATTAATGGAAATTATTACGATACCATTATGTCCAGCATGTACCCAATTGGCATGACTCCAAATATTATTGAAGAAAGACAACTCAATGCCATTGCTATGGATGTGTTCTCTAGACTCATGATGGACCGGATTATTTTTTTAGGAACCGGCATTAATGACCAGGTAGCCAACATTGTTCAAGCCCAATTGTTGTTTTTAGAAAGCGCAGACGCTTCTAAAGATATTCAAATTTATATAAATTCTCCAGGAGGAAGCGTATATGCTGGTTTAGGCATTTATGACACCATGCAGTTTATTAAACCCGATGTAGCCACTATTTGCACAGGGATTGCTGCTTCTATGGCTGCTGTGTTATTGTGTGCTGGAGAAAAAGGAAAAAGATCTGGACTTACACATTCTAGGGTTATGATTCACCAACCCTTATCTGGAGCACAGGGGCAGGCTAGTGATATAGAAATTGCTGCCAAAGAAGTATTGAAGATCAAAGATGAATTATACACCATTATAGCCAATCATTCTGGACAAGCTTTTGACAAAGTGTACCAAGACTCTGACCGTGACTACTGGATGAAAGCAGGACAAGCCAAAGAGTACGGAATGATAGATGAAATACTAGTGAGAGAGAAAAAATAAGAAAATATGGCCAAAGAAAATCTTGAGTGTTCTTTTTGCGGAAGAAAAAAACCAGAAACTAATTTGCTTATAGCAGGCATAGATGCTCACATCTGTGACCGCTGCATTTTACAAGCCAATGGCATTGTTGCAGAAGAGTCTAAGGGGGCAAATACACAAAAATTATCTGACGCTTTAATTCTTAAAAAACCTATAGAAATAAAAGACTTTTTAGACCAGTTTGTCATTGGTCAGGACCGCACCAAAAAGGTCCTTTCCGTAGCGGTTTACAATCACTACAAAAGACTTTTACAAAAAAATACTCATGACGATGTTGAGATTCAGAAATCCAACATCATTATGGTAGGACAAACCGGAACTGGAAAAACCCTAATGGCTAAGACCATTGCCAAAATGCTCAATGTGCCGCTAGCTATCGTAGACGCTACTGTACTTACAGAAGCAGGATATGTGGGAGAAGATGTAGAAAGTATCTTAACTCGCTTACTACAAGCTGCAGATTACGATTTAGAAAAAGCAGAACGCGGTATTGTATTTATAGACGAAATTGATAAAATAGCTCGCAAAAGCGACAATCCCTCTATTACCAGAGACGTCTCCGGAGAAGGTGTGCAGCAAGGGCTTCTAAAGCTTTTAGAAGGTACCGTTGTAAATGTACCACCAAAAGGAGGCAGAAAGCACCCAGACCAAAAGTTTATTGAAGTCAATACAGAAAATATTCTTTTTATTGCTGGAGGTGCTTTTGACGGCATAGAGAAAAAAATTAGTAACAGGCTTAATATGCAAGCAGTTGGCTACAGTGCTTCTAAAGCAGATGAAGTCCTAGACCAAGAAAACCTACTTCAATATATCATTCCAAAAGACCTAAAAGACTTTGGCCTTATACCCGAGATTATTGGCCGTCTGCCAGTACTCACCCACATGAACCCACTTGACAAAAAAACCCTTAGAGCTATTTTAACGCAGCCTAAAAATGCCATTATCAAACAATATGAAAAGTTGTTTGAAATGGATGGAATTGCGCTAGAAGTCACTAATGGGGCTTTAGATTTTTTAGTGGAAAAAGCATTGGAATACAAACTTGGCGCTAGAGGGCTTAGATCTCTTTGTGAGTCTGTCTTTACAGAAGCCATGTTTAGCATGCCAAGTGGTGAAGAAAAAGAATTCAAAGTAGACCTTAGCTATGCCAAAAAAATGCTTTCTTTTGAAACAGAAAAAAAACTAAAAGCAGTTTCCTAAAAACAGTCTCAATCATTAAGTAGTAATAGCGCTTCTAAATACTGCCTAGAGTTAGAAAGTCTAGGGATTTTGTGCTGACCTCCTAGTTTGTCTTTAGAAGCCAGCCATTTGTGAAAAACACCTTTTTTACCAAGGTGAAGTACGGGCCTATTTAGGGTAATATTGTTATACCTCTTGGCTTCATAGTCAGAGTTTAGAGATTTTAAAGCATTGTCTAAGAGCTCTATAAAATGCCCTATGTCTTTAGGTGGGGTTCTGAACTCAATAAGCCATTCATGACCACCCTTTTCCTTGTCTTTCATAAAAATAGGGGCAGCTGTGTACTCTATAATGTCAGTTTGAGTTTTTTTGCTCACTATCCTGAGTGCCTCTTCTGCATTTTCAATAATAAGTTCCTCTCCAAACACATTAATATGGTGCCTAGTCCTTCCCGTCACTTTAATTCTATGAGGGCTTAAGGAGGTGAAGCGTACGGTGTCTCCAACCTTATAACGCCATAGACCCGCATTGGTTGTAATCACAATGGCGTAATTTTCATGAAGTTTTACCTCTGAAAGGGGAATGGCATTTTCAGACTCTTTTTCATAGCTGTCCATGGGTATAAATTCATAGAAAATTCCGTAGTCCAACATAAGCAATAAGTCCTCTCCTTTGTTGCGGTCTTGTATGGCAAAAAACCCCTCAGAGGCATTGTATATTTCATAATAGTTAAAAGATTTTCTAGGAAGTAATTTCTTAAACTGCTCCTTATAGGGACTAAAACTAACACCACCATGAAAATATACTTCTAACTGATCCCAAACTTGAAATAATTGCTCATTGCCAGTGGTATCTAACAGCTCATTTAAGAGCACCAACATCCAAGAGGGTACTCCAGCCATACTGGTTACATTTTCTACTGAAGATTCTTGAATAATGGCTGCCAACTTGTTATTCCAGTCAGACATTAAGGATACCCTATTACTAGGTGTGGAGCTAAATTCTGCCCAAAAAGGCATATTGTCTATTAAAATGGCAGAGAGATCTCCATATATACTTCCATGAGATTCATAGAGTTCTTTACTTCCTCCCAGCCTTAAACTCTTTCCAACGAAAAGCTGTGAATTTTCATTATTGTTTAAATAAATAGAGAGTAAATCTTTACTAGATTTGTAATGACAATCTTCCAAAGACTCTTGGCTTACAGGAATAAATTTACTCTTAGCATTGGTAGTACCGCTGCTTTTGGCAAACAGTTTAATAGGAGTTGGCCAGAAGAGATCAGGCTCTCCTTTTCTGGCTCTGCTAATAAGCGGCTCCATACCTTCGTAATTTACTATGGGTACACGCTGAGAAAAATCTTTATAATTTTTAATGCTCTTAAAATCATAGCTGCGCCCTATATAGGTGTCTTTTGCATAATCTACAAGACCCAAGAGTAATTCCTGTTGTACCTCTGCAGGGTATTTAATGAAAAGCTCTATCTGGTGTAGGCGCTTTTTTAGAAGCCAAGAGGCTACCGTATTAATTAAGGTGATGGGCATTCAGTCTATATTTTGTAGCTTGCTTAAAAATAGGTTTTAATTTGGTCCTAGCAAACCACAAAAGAAGATTTCAGCTCCCATGACATACCAAGGCGTTCTAACAAAAATGCAAACCCAATACGGAGACCCCATAGAATACTATCTAGTTTTTAAAGAAGATTTCCTTCACCTCAATACCCTTATTGGAAAAGAAATCACCTTAATCATGGGAGGCTATGAGTGCTTGCAATGTCATGAGCCTAAGGAAATATTTAGACAGGGGTTTTGCAAAAGTTGTTTTTTTGATAGTGCTCAGGCAGGAGACTGGATTATGAGACCAGAACTAAGCAAGGCGCATTTAAATATAGAAGACAGAGATTTGGAGTATGAAAAAAAAGTGCAATTACAACCACACATTGTTTACTTAGCAAATTCAAGTCATTTAAAAGTAGGAGTGACCAGAAAAACACAGGTTCCCACCAGATGGATAGACCAAGGTGCGCATGAAGCAATAGAAATACTAGAAGCACCCAATAGATATTTAGCAGGTATTACAGAGGTGGCCTTAAAAGATTTTGTGTCAGACAAAACTAACTGGCGCAAAATGCTGACCAACCAGACCCAAGATGAAAATTTAGCTGCCATGAGAGATCGTTTAAAAGTACATATTCCATCAGAGGCACTTCCCTATTATTTAGACAAGACAGCAGAAATAGCCATACATTTTCCAGTGACAGTCTATCCTGAAAAAGTACAGAGTATAAGTCTTAAAAAAACACCCACTTTTACAGGAAAGCTAAGCGGAATAAAAGGACAGTATTTACTTTTTAAAGACCAGCGCGTTTTTAATGTGAGGAGTCATGAGGGTTTTGTAGTGTCCATTCTTATAGACTAGTATTACCAATCTATCTCTTGCCCTTCAGACAATTGAAATCTCTTTCTAAACCACCATACAAATCCGTATAAAAAAGGGGTGTCTAAAACAGCTACTATCACTTTAAAAATAAAACCACTGGCTACTAATCCTAAAAATAAATACCAAGGCAATACGCCAAATGTACATAGCAAGAAAACCACTAAAAAAGTATCGGCAAACTGAGATAAAAAAGTAGAAAAATTGTTCCTAACCCAAAGGTGTTTTCCTTTGGTTAAGTGCTTCCAAAAGTGATAGAGACTAATATCAATATATTGAGCAGCCAAATAGGCCAACATAGATGCTAAAACTGCTATAGGAGACAAGGCAAATACCTTTTCAAAAACAAGGTCTCCCACTGAAGAATTCTCCATAGCCGGAACTGCGTTGGCAAACAAAATAATCCCCATTGAAAAGAGAGAAGCAAATATTCCAGCGCTCACAATAGCATTGGCTTTTTTTACACCATATATTTCTGAAATGAGATCTGTAATTAGAAAGGTGATAGGGTAAGGCAAAATACCCACAGATACCTGAAAAAGAGGTACTCCAAAAATGGAGATATCACCAAAGGGCTGCCAAGAAAAAAATTTTTGGAAGATTAGATTTGAGACCACCAAAGAGGTCATAAATAAAGCCCCTAATAAGAGGTATATTTTTTGAGCCAAAGCCTTGTCTAGCCCTTCTAATTCTTTTGTGCTACTTACCAAGTAATTGAATAATTAAGTAATACTATTGAACCTCTAGAACAAAAGGCATTCTAGTTTGTAAGCCCTCTCTACTCATTTTTTGTGTCATATGCCTCATAAATCCTGCTGCGTCATTGGTAGGATTTGGCGTGCTTAAAAAGGCATTTACACGCGTGCTAACTCCTCCAAAGTCTTCTATGAATTGCTCTAAAGGAGATTTATATTTAGGATAATTTCTAATTCCGTACTCAGTAGTATTACCCAACTCAGCTGCCGCAGCAATAGCAATATCTAAGTCTCCAATTCCATCTATAAGCCCTCCTGCTAGTGCTGCTTTGGCAGTCCAAACCCTACCTTGGGCTAAGGAATCTACGGTAGCCATAGAAATACCACGGCCGGCGCTTACCCTACTTAAAAAAGTCTGATAAGTATCTTCTATACTCTCAGTGGTGAGGGCCCTAAATTTTTCTGTCATGGGAATAAATACAGAGTAGTTAGCGCCGTTGTCATGGGTGCTAATCTGCTGCGCATTTACGCCCCATTCTGTAGCCAAACCAGACACATTAGGTAGGATTCCAAAAACCCCAATTGAACCGGTAATGGTAGTTGGAGTGGCAAATATTTTATTTGCCCCAGCCGCAATATAGTATCCGCCAGAGGCGGCCACATCTCCCATAGAAACAACCACAGGCTTCATTTTTTTTGCATTTTCTACAGCGTTCCAAATAAGATCAGACACCAAAGCGCTCCCCCCTGGAGAGTTCACTCTCAGTACAATGGCCTTCACGCTGCTGTTAGAAGCTGCAGCCTCTATTCCCTCAATAGTGAGCTCTTGTCCTATATAATCTGCGTTGCCTTTACCGTATAAAATCTCTCCCTGGGCGTAGACCACCGCAATATTTTCCTTGCTACTATATGGGCGTTTTGTGGTAGCATAGTCCATGTAATCCTTTAAAGAAACCGTTTTTGGTTTGGTTGGAAGGGGTAAATCAAAAGCTTTTTTAAGCACCAGCTCATAGTCATCTACATACAACAAACCGTCTATAAGTCCATTCTTTAGTGCTAAAGAAGCGGTTCTACCTCCCATTTCAGTGGCTAATTCGTTTAATTTTTCTAAAGTCATATGACGGCTTTCTGCCATCTCTACTGCTATTTCATTCCATATACCTCCTAACAACTCTGAGAGCTGGGTCTTTTGTGCATCGCTCATTTCGTTAGCCAAATAAGGCTCTACTGCACTTTTGTATTTACCGTGCCTAATCACTTCCATTTTTAATCCAGACTTGTCTTGAAAATCTTTTAAATACAAAACCTCAGTACTGAGGCCCTTAAATTCTAAAATACCAGTGGGACTTAAAAAAACAGAATCTGCTACTGACGCCAAGAAGTAATCTTTTTGGTCATATATATCCGAATAAGAAAATATTTTCTTTCCAGAGGTTTTAAAGTCACTTAAGGCTTCTCTGATACTATAAATTTGTGAAAAACCACCCATAAAATAGGGATTTCTAATACTAATGCCTTTTACCCTACTGTCTTCCTTAGCCACTTTAATAGCTAATAGCATTTGGTCTAAACCCATACTGGGGTCTGCAAAGGCAGAAAAAGGATCCTGAGCGGCATCTGCCACTCTGTCTTTTACATATCCCTGGAAATCTAGCTCTAACACTACCTTATCACCAATAGTAGTAGAGGACTCTATATCACTGAGCGTACTTATGAGTACAAAAATCATAAAAAAAGCAATTCCAAAGGCCACTAAGGTTCCCAAACAAGATGCAAAAAAGTTTCTCAAAAAAGTCATAATACAATTTTTTATAACTACAAAGATACCCATTCTTAAATTCTTTTGTTACTTTGTTTTCGCATGAAAAGACAAACTTATACAGCATATTTTTCTTTGGGAAGTAATCTTGGAGACAGGGCGCTCATGCTTCAAAAAGCCCTCTTTCTTATGGCAGACCGCATGGGAGCCATCACGGCTATTTCAAAGGTTTACCAGGCCGCAGCTTGGGGCTTTGAATCTGAAGATTTCCTAAACTGTTGTCTGTCAATAGAAACAACACTAGCTCCTTTAGAATTAATAGATTGCATAGTAGAAATTGAAAGCTTTTTGGGTAGAAAAAGACAACTGAATACTGGTTATGAAGCCAGAAGCATAGATATTGATTTATTGCTATACGGCGCGCTAGTCATTGAAGAGCCAACTCTCAGAGTCCCACACCAGCACATAGAAAAAAGAGCTTTTGTCCTGAGGCCTCTGGCCGATATAGCAGCACAAACCCCCCACCCTATTTCTGGAGTTACCGTGGCCAGTCTGTTAGACATATGTAAAGATACCGCTGCTTTAAAGGAAACTAATATTGATTTAAAACTAACCGTTCACCTCTTAGATAGTGGGCTCAGTTTTATTGCCATAGAAGGAAATATTGGCGCTGGAAAAACCACTCTTTCTAGTATGATTTCTGACACTTTCAATGCCAAACTTATTTTAGAAGGCTTTGCAGACAATCCATTTTTACCAAAATTTTATGAAGACAAAGCCCGCTATGCATTTCCTTTAGAAATGTCCTTCTTGGCTGAGCGTTACCAGCAATACACAGAGAGCACTTCTCAATTAGACCTCTTTAAAAACTTTATGGTGAGTGATTATGATATTTATAAATCACTTATTTTTGCTCAAGTCACCTTAAGTACAGAAGAGTATACTCTTTACAGAAAACTATTTGGTTTTATGTATAAGGATGCCAAAATACCGGATGCCTATATTTACTTATACCAGAATACAGACCGTTTGCTTGAGAATATTGCCAAAAGAGGACGGGACTATGAAAAAAATATTGACGCTGCATACCTGGAGAAAATTAACCAGGGTTATTTGGATTTTATTAAAACGCACCATCAAAACCAGCATCTTATTTTAGATATCTCAGACAGAGATTTTGTAAACAATCCAGAAGACTACCAATGGATTTTAAATAAAATAGCCCTCTTTGGTTTTTTAAAAACAGCTTAATTTTTTCCAAAAGTCCCATACTGCAATACCTGCGCTCACAGAAATATTAAGGGAATGTTTGGTGCCAAATTGCGGAATTTCTACCACCCCATCACTGGCAGTCACCACCTCTTGGGCCACGCCCTGAACCTCATTCCCAAAAATAAGGGCATAAGTAGTTTTTGGGCTAACAGCCATCTGATCTAAATAAGTGGCGCCGGCTGCCTGCTCTACAGACCACACCTCTGTTTTTGCTTCTTGTAGCTCTTTAAGCAGTTTTAAAGTACTTGTTCTGTATTCCCATGCTACGGTTTCTGTAGCACCCAAAGCAGTTTTATGAATATCTTTATGTGGGGGGGTGGCAGTAATGCCACAGAGGTAAATTTTTTGCACCAAAAAAGCATCGGCTGTTCTAAAAATAGATCCAATATTATTTAAGCTTCTAATATTGTCTAAAATTAGAATGAGAGGTGTTTTTGAGGCTGCCTTAAAGCCCGCTATATCCAAACGGTCTAAAGCTTCATTAGGAGTTTTCTGCATGGTCTGTGATTGTTTTTTCTACAATTCCCCTTAGATATGAACAAATCTTTTCTAAAGGATGGGAAAATAGTACATTGCTGTATTATTTAAGCCTTCAAAAATACACTAATTAAATTGCTTTTGAAACCTACAGAACCTGCAAAGAAAGTAAGCCCATTGATGAAACAATACAATGGCATTAAAACCAAATATCCAGACGCACTCTTGCTTTTTAGGGTAGGAGATTTTTATGAAACCTTTGGTGCAGACGCCGTAAAGGCTGCTGGAATTCTTGGAATTGTTTTGACCCACAGAAACAATGGAGGAGACAGAACAGAGCTGGCTGGTTTTCCCCACCACTCCTTAAACACCTACCTACCTAAACTAGTGAAGGCTGGAGAAAGAGTGGCCATTTGTGACCAATTAGAAGACCCAAAACTAACCAAAACTATTGTTAAGAGAGGGGTCACTGAACTCATTACCCCGGGAGTAGCCTTTAATGACGACATTCTAAATGCCAAATCTAATAACTTTTTAGCTGCCCTCCACAAAACCTCAAAAGGCTTTGGAGTGGCATTTTTAGACGTGAGTACCGGTGAATTCCTTTGCGCACAAGGTTCAGAAGAATACATAGACAAACTTTTACAAAACTTCTCTCCCTCTGAGGTGTTGGTCTCCAAGCCTGAGCGTAAAAACATACAAGCAAGTTTTGGCCCTTCTTGGCACTACTTTTATATGGAAGATTGGGTGTTTCAGGAGGCCTATGCCTTAGAAACCCTCACCCAGCATTTTAATACCAAAACCCTTGCTGGTTTTGGGGTAGAACACCTACAACTGGGAATTGTAGCAGCCGGAGTGGCCCTGCACTATTTAAATGAGACCAGACACAACAAACTAGGTCATATAAACCGTCTAAACCGAATTGCAGAAGACGCTTATGTATGGATGGACCGCTTTACCATAAAAAATTTAGAGCTCTTTCAATCTGCTGCTCCAGACGGTGTAAGTCTTCTAGAAGTAATAGATAAAACCACTACCCCTATGGGTGGGCGGCTTCTAAAACGCTGGTTGGCCTTGCCGCTTAAAAAACTAAGCGCTATTCAGGCTAGGCATGCTATTGTAGCCCAACTGCAAACTCAAAAAGAATTACACACTCAATTTACAAGCGGTCTTAAAGGTATTGGAGATCTAGAAAGACTCATTTCTAAGGTAGCTACGGCTAAAATTAGTCCTAGAGAAATGGTACAGCTTAAAAACACTTTACTGGCCCTAGCTCCCATTAAATCTCTGGCAATCCATTCAAACCAAAAAGCCTTACAAGATTTGGGGGCAGGCATAGATCCTTTAGCAGATTTTGTAACGCAAATTAAAGCCACACTTGCAGAAGAAGCACCTGTTATAATTGGAAAAGGAACCACTATTGCCCCTGGTTTTCACCAAGACTTAGATGAGCTAAGAGATTTAGCGGCTTCCGGTAAAAAATATCTAAACCAAATGTTGGAGCGCGAAACAGCGCGCACAGGAATTAGCAGTCTTAAAATAGATGCTAATAATGTATTTGGATACTATATAGAAGTGAGAAACACCCATAAAGACAAGGTGCCAGCAGAATGGATCAGAAAACAAACTTTGGTCAATGCAGAACGCTATATTACAGAAGAACTCAAAGAATACGAGGCTAAAATACTTGGCGCACAAGACAAAATGCTTTCCTTAGAACAAGAACTTTTTGAAGCCTTGGTTAGCAGTGCCCAACAACATATTTTAACGGTTCAAAAAAATGCCCATGAAATAGCACAGCTAGACTGCTTATGTGGCTTTACTAGTTTGGCCAACCTAAACAATTACTGCCAACCTCACTTAGATATGGGAACCAGTCTAGATTTAAAAGCCGCTAGACACCCTGTCATTGAAAAGCAACTGTCTGTAGAAGATGTTTATGTGGCCAACGACCTATTTTTAGACCGTGAAAAGCAGCAAATAATCATGATTACAGGGCCCAATATGAGTGGTAAATCTGCCTTGCTTAGACAAACTGCTCTGGTGGTGCTCTTAGCCCAAATGGGTTCTTTTGTTCCAGCAGCCAGCGCCCATATTGGTATGGTAGACAAAATTTTTACCCGCGTAGGTGCCTCAGACAATATTTCTCAAGGGGCCTCTACTTTTATGGTAGAAATGAATGAAACGGCTAGTATTCTAAATAATCTCTCTGAGCGCAGCTTGGTGCTGCTCGATGAAATTGGCAGAGGTACCAGCACCTATGACGGTATTTCTATTGCTTGGGCCATCACCGAGTACCTTCACCAGCACCCCACCAAAGCCAAAACACTATTTGCCACCCACTACCACGAGCTCAATGAAATGAGTACCAGTTTTGAACGTATTAAAAATTACAATGTAGCGGTAAAGGAATTAAAAGACAGCGTTATTTTTATTAGAACCCTCACCCCAGGTGGGAGCGCTCATAGTTTTGGTATTCACGTAGCTAAAATGGCTGGAATGCCCAATGAGGTGCTAACAAGAGCCAATAGCATTTTAAAAAAACTAGAAAAGAGCCACAGCAGTGAACAGCTCACCGGAAAACTTAAAGACATTCCTTCAGACATGCAGCTCAGCATATTTAAATTAGATGACCCGGTGCTAGAAAGTATTAGAGATGAAATTTTAAACTTAGATATTAACGCACTCACCCCTGTTGCAGCGCTATTAAAGCTAGAAGAGATAAAAAAATTACTAGGTGGCAAAGATGCATCTCACTAAGGCTCAGGCCCTTTAAATACAAGGGCTAAAACAACAGATCTTTTTTTAATTTTTTATGGTGATTTACTTTGACTTTTAGATAAAAGTCTTAAATTTGCCATCGCATTAATTATAATGCACGTTCTTTACAATAACAATTTGCGAAAGTAGCTCAGGGGTAGAGCATCACCTTGCCAAGGTGGAGGTCGAGGGTTCGAATCCCTTTTTTCGCTCCATTACCGTCTGTATTGCGTAAGCAATTAGGCTCGAGTGGTGGAATCGGTAGACACGTTGGACTTAAAATCCAATGGACATTAGTCCGTGCGGGTTCAAGTCCCGCCTCGAGTACAAGAACCCTTGTTAATCATCTGATTTTCAAGGGTTTTTTGTTTTATAACACTTTATTTGTACAATAATCGTACGACTAGCTGTAAAAACCTAAAACTTTTGAAGTACACCAGTAAAGTTTAAGACCCCCTGGGTAAAACAGGATTGGTTTTCTTTTATGAGGTTAGTTGTAATATCTATATATAACCCTATTCATTGGTTCGAAAGAAGCAGAAAAAAAACAATATCAAAAAATTAATATAAATTAGCAGAACACTCTTTTATTTTTTAACCTGAAAAGTTCAAATTCATTTGTCTACATACACTATAGCTACAAGTACTTTTAAAACAGTAAAAAATCCCTCAGATTATTAGATAATTATGAATTAGATATTGAAGCCTAAAAGCCCCATATTTCACCTAAATTCACTTTTGTCATCTTTTTGTTCCGCTATTATTTCACCAAAATGATAATATTTCACCAAAAATTAAAAGATTGGGACAACATTAAGATTCTATATTGACAAAAAAAAGAAGCGAAAAAAGGATGGGTATTTTAGGGAATATTTAATGCCGTTCTAAATCCTATATGCTCGGAGGATGTGTCGATAGAAGAAGCCATCCTGGCCGATACTCTGTAGCTTGCACAATATGCAGCATTGCATAAAAATGAACCACCTCTAATTACTTTTTCAAAGCCGTATGGATTATTTGGATTATAAGTGCTATCTGGACCTAATGGATTTTTAACAATACCATTTCTAGATGTTAATTCTACATAATAGCGCGTATCATACCAATCCTGTGTCCATTCCCAAACATTACCTGACATATCATACAATCCATTAAGATTAGCAGGATAGGAACCTGTAGGAGCTAAACCAACAAATCCATCTGCCGCCAAATTTGTGTCTGGAAAACTTCCCTCCCAACTATTAGCATGTAATGAAAGTAATTCCAAATCTTCTCCCCAAGTATAAATAGTTTCTTGTCCTCCTCTTGCCGCAAATTCCCATTGTGCTTCTGTTGGCAAGCTTCTACCTGCCCACTCACAATAGGCTAGGGCATCTTCATAGGCCAATTGCACAACAGGATAGTCTTCTTTACCTTCAATGTTAGAAGTAGGTCCCTGTGGATGCCTCCAGTCTGCTCCTATAGTCCAGTTCCACCACTGGGAAAAATCATAGAGGCTAGGTAGTTTGGTGGGTGCAGCTTTAAAAGTGAGAGCACCTGCTTGCAATATACTATCAGCTGGCTTTGGGGTGCCCGGCGGTAATTGTATTTGCATCTCTTCCCATACAATAGGCCTTTCTGCTAGAGTTACATAGTTTGTAGCGTTAACAAAGGCAGTGAACTGTGAATTAGTAACTTCTTTAATATCTATATAAAAGCCATCTAAACTCACCACATGAGCCGGCTTTTCGTGACTCATAGCCATCTTGTCATCTGGTCTAGCTCCTTGCAAAAAAGAGCCAGGTTTAATCCAAACCATTCCTTCTATATTTTTTTTTTGAGTTAAATTCTCACGACAAGAAATATGACAAAAAATAAATACAGAAAGAAAAATTAAAATTTTATTCATAATAAAATTGAAAAATAAAGACGTGAAAGCTGATATTTAATATCCCAAGCTTATTGTTAAGATAATAAATAGCCCTAATTACAACAGATGAGACAGAACCAATGTTGAAAATTAAACAAAATCAATCAATATATAACTTTGTGTTATTATTATTATTAAATAGTATGTATGAACATACTGAAAAATACGTATCTTAATATATTATAAAATATGATTGTATTTTGAAAAAAAAAATGCTAAAAATCTTCCTTTTATTGGTTGTATTATTTCCAAGTATTGCTTTAAGTCAAATAGAACTACCTAAAATATTTGCATCCAATATGGTATTGCCTCGTGATAAAGCTATTCCTATTAAAGGCAAAGCACAACCTAACGAAACCATTATTGTTTCTATAAAGGAGCAAAACCATAAGACTAAAGCGGATAAAGACGGAAACTTTATAGTCACGCTGAAACCTATGAAATTTGGGGGTCCTTTTGAACTCTCTTTTAAAGGAAAAGAAACAAAAACTCTTAAAAATATTTTGGTTGGCGATTTGTGGCTTTGCTCAGGTCAATCCAATATGCAATACAGCATCAAGCAAATTGAATACCAAGAAAAAGACTCATCAAAAATAAAGTTTTCTAAACTACGCTTGGGAGCTGTTGGTATTGACGTAGATTATTTGCCAAAACATGATTTAAATTTAGTGTATTGGCTTGAAGGGACGATTGAAAACGCACAAAATTTTAGTGCAACTGCATGGTTTTTTGGAAGATATTTAACCGAAAATCAAGATGTGCCTATTGGGTTGATAAGTAGTAATTTGGGAGCAACGACTATTGAAACTTGGATGAGTTTAAATGCATTGAAACAGTTTCCACAGTTTGATGAAGTGACAAATTATATTTCTTCTACCAATAAAAATTTTAAAACTCTAGATAATGAATTAAAAGCATTTAGAAAAAAATGGGACAAAAAATACTATCTCAAAGGTATTGGGTTAGACGAAAAGTGGTTTGCTGATGATTATGATGATAGTAATTGGAAAACTTGTATAATTCCTAATTTTATAGATGATTTAGGATTTGAAAAATATGATGGTAGTTTTTGGTTTCGTAAAACATTCGACTTGACAAAAAAAGAGTTAGAAAGTGACTTTTTACTTAGTTTGAGTCAAATAGATGATTATGATATTACATGGGTTAATGGTCAAAAAGTTGGAGAAACGTTTGGTAATATGAATTTTAGGAATTATTCTGTTCCAAAAGAAATTCTTAGAGAAAAAGGGAATACTGTAGTTGTAAGAGTTTTTGATGTTGGAGGTAAGGGTGGAATGCATACTAATGCCTTTTGGGGAAGCAAAATAAGAAATGGTGATTGGAAGTATAAAAAAGGAACTGCAATTAGTGTATCTAAATTTCCAATTCCTAAAGTGGCGAATGGCAGTTTGTTTTCATATCCAACACTATTGTATAATGGTGTTATCGCACCTTTACACGGTTTGCCTATTAAAGGAGTTATCTGGTATCAAGGAGAATCTAACGAGTTTAGAGCTGTTGAATATGAGCAACTTTTAAAAACCATGATTACTGACTGGAGAACCAAATGGAATAACCAAAAACTACCATTTTATATTGTTCAATTGGCAAACTACCGACAAGAAGATGCTTTTCCTAAAGAGAGTTATTGGGCAGAAGTTAGAGCGTCTCAAAACAAAGCTGCTGAATTAGAAAATGTAGATATAATTACTACAATTGATATTGGTGATGCCAATGACATCCACCCAAAAAATAAAATGGACGTTGGTAAGCGATTAGGTATGCTGGCGTTGCATTATGATTATCAAGCGAAGCTCCAAAAAAGCCCAAGTTATAAAAGTAATAGAATTGAAGATAATAATATTATTATTCAAATGCATACTTACGGAAGCAAACTAAAAAGTTTAGACAAATATGGCTATTTACGTGGGTTTACTATTGCTGGTGACGATGGAAATTTTCAATGGGCTAAAGCATATTTAGATGAAAATAATAATGTAGTTGTATACTCTGAAAACATCAAAAACCCAATGTATGTGCGCTATGCATGGTCTGATAATCCTGGGGCTTTAGATTTAGTAAACGCAGAAGGGCTACCTGCATATCCCTTTAGAACAGACAACTTAGAGCTTAGTACATCAAAAGAAAAATACTTTTTTAGTCCATACAGATTTTAAAAAACGGTCATTTATACAATATCAGGAATATCCTTAAAAATATTACATGAAACTTATCAGATTTGGCAGTAAAGGTTCAGAGAAACCAGGAGTAGAAATTAATAGAGAACGTTTTGATTGTTCGGAATATTTCCAAGATTGGAATCATGATTTCTTTCAAAATGAAGGGATTTCAAAATTAAAACAGATAGTCAAAGAAAATACTTTCCCTAAAGTCGATAATTCAATTCGTTTAGGAAGCCCAATTGCAAGACCAGGAATGATTATGTGTATTGGACTCAATTATTCAGACCATGTAAAAGAATCCAGAATGGCAATACCCAAAGAGCCTGTGCTTTTTATGAAAGCCACAAATACGCTTTCTGGACCAAATGACGATGTGAAAATTCCACCAAAAAGCTCAAAAACCGATTGGGAAGTAGAGCTTGGTATTGTTATCAATAAAGATTGTTATCAATTATTTAACGAAATCGAAGGCGAAGCGCATATTGCAGGTTATACGATTGTTCACGATATATCTGAACGTGAATTTCAACTAGAAAAAGAAGGACAATGGGTAAAAGGAAAATCATGTCCAGGATTTAGTCCTGTTGGTCCTTATTTAGTGTTGAAAGAACATGTTAATAATGTCTTAAATTTAAATATGAAGCTATCCGTAAATGGGAAAATAATGCAAAATGGGAGTTCAAAATTAATGATTTTTAAACCAGATTATATCGTTTATTATTTATCACAATTTATGAAATTAGAAGCGGGTGATTTAATTTCTACAGGAACACCACCGGGAGTTGGTTTAGGATTTAATCCACCTATATATTTGAAACGAGGTGATAAAGTAATATTAGAAATAGAAGGCTTAGGCACTCAAAAACAGCACTTTATATAATGATAAATTTAACTAACAAAGTCGCTATTGTTACAGGAGGTGGGAAAGGTATTGGCGAAAGTGCAAGCATGATTTTAGCACAACAAGGCGCAGTTGTTCATATTTTAGATATAGATAAAGACAATGGTAATCGTGTAGTAGAAAGTATCAAAAAATCTGGTAAAATAGCACAGTTTCATTTTTGTGATTTAACAAATCATAGTCATGTTGGTGAAGTTTTTCAAGACATTTATAATCAATCAAAAAGTCTAGATATCCTTGTAAATAATGCCGGAATTTCTCATATTGGAAATGTAGAAAATACAACACCAGACCATATGGATAAACTGTTCAATATTAATGTAAAAAGCATATATAGTTGTTTACATTTTGGTGTTCCATTAATGAAAAAATCTGGGGGTGGTTCTATCGTAAATATGGCTTCTGTGGCTGCTGTGGTTGGTTTAGCAGACCGTTTTGCATATACCATGAGTAAAGGCGCAGTGTATTCTCTAACATTTTCAATTGCTAAGGATTATATAAAAGATAATATTCGCTGTAATGCTGTTGGTGCCGGACGTGTACACACCCCATTTGTAGATGATTACTTAAAAAATAATTATGCTGGACAAGAAGAAGACATGTTTGAAAAACTTTCAAAAACGCAACCTATTGGAAGAATGGGAAAACCTGATGAAATTGCAAATTTAATTGCTTATTTATGTTCGGATGAAGCTGCATTTACAACAGGAAGTTTTTATTCTATTGATGGCGGATTTCAAACCTTGAATACTTAATTTCCACCAATATAAATGCCCAATCCACCGTCAACTCTAAAAGCTTGACCAGTAATTGAACCTGCTTTGTCACTTGCTAAAAAACCAATAAGTTCAGCGACTTCTTCTGGTGGACAAATACGCTTGCTTAAATGCATATCAATGCACTCTCGAAATGCTTTTTCTGGGTTTTCAGTTTCTTGAATGGCGTTGCGTAGCATAGGCGTATCAACCGTACCTGGGCATACAGCTACACATCTAATATTTGGAGCATAATCAACAGCAATACTTCGTGTTAAACCCAGCATAGCAGTTTTTGAGGTGGTATATGGTGCTACTTTTTGCTGAGTAATAAAGGCTTGTACGCTAGATACATTAATTACTACGCCTTTGCCTTTTTTTTGCATCGAGGGTATTATATATTTAGCACACAAAAAAGCGCTTTTTAAATTGACATTCATAACTAAATCCCATTCATCTTCAGTTGTTTCGGTAATAGTTGAATAGCGCTGAATACCTGCGTTATTAATTAGAACATCAATTTCACCAACTATTTTAATTGCGTTTTCAACAGATTGTTTCACGGCATTACTGTTTGAAACATCGCAAGTAAAACAATGTAAATTAGAATTTTTAGTGTCAAGTTCGTTTAAAGCGTTTTCATCAATATCTAAAGCTATGACAGTTTTATTTTGGTTTAAAAAATGTTCAACGCAAGCCCTCCCTATACCTTTCGCTGCACCTGTTATTATTATATTTCCCATAATTATGTTTTAAACCTTGGTTCAATTTGACCAATCACATTAGTTTCAAAAGCAAAACAACGTCCTGCTAATGGGTTTTCTTTTTGTTCTTCTTGAGAAAGATTTAAATTTGAAGTTGTAATGAGCAGTGTTTTTAAGTCTTCACCACCAAAACAACAGCTTGTAGTGTGTAATACAGGTACGTGAATCTCTTCAATCCATTGCCCAGAGGCATCAAAATGACTCACTTTACTTCCTAACCACATAGCTACCCAAAAACCGCCCTCACTATCTATCGTCATACCATCTGGATATTCATCTTTTTGCCATTTAATATGATTGCGTCTGTTTGAAATATGACCAGTTTCAATATCGTAATCGTAAGCGTACATCACATTTTTAAAGGTGTCTATCATAAAATAGGTTGATTTATCCGGACTCCAACTCATGCCGTTGGTGATATAGATGTTTTCCTCTAAACAGTTCCAACTTTGGTTTTGATGTAAACAGTACAATTTTCCTGTTGCGTTTGCACCATTGTATTCCATAGTGCCTGCGAAAAAACGCCCAAAAGGATCTATTGCACCATCATTTATACGTCTGTTTTTAATGTCTATTTCAGGTGAATTATCAATGAGTTGTAATTCATTTGTAGTTTCATCATAAAATCCAAAACCATCACGGATACCTGCAACAATTTTTCCGTTATCACACAAAGCTATTACTCCTAATTCTTGTCCAATTTTATATTTTTCTGAAATTTCAGTTTTCCAATCTACTTTATAATATTCACCTTTAAGCAAATCGACACAATAGAATTTTTCATTGATGGGACACCAAATTGGGCCTTCGCCGTGTTGTAGTTTGATATTAAAAATTGGCTTTGCTTCTAACATAAATTAATGCGTACAATTTGTAATTAATGATGTTGTAATAACTTGTCGTGGTTGAAGTTTCAACCAATCTTTTTCCATGTGTTCTAAATCTGGATTCGCTTCCCATTTAAAAGACCAAGGCTCTAAAGCTACAGCATACGTTTTACCCCACCAAGGCGCGTCTTGTGTTGCGTAACGCTCTTGCCAAAACCATAGTGATTTAAAAATATTTTTATCCCAATGTATTGAAAAAGACATCATGTCTGTTTTAATATTATAGTAGGCGTCATTTTTAAATTCATACAAATAAGCTAAATCACTAAATTTTTCGTCAGATGATTTTAAAATCTTGCTAACATCAAAAGTTTGATTATTTATCCTTTTTACCAAAGGCCAATTTTGAATCTCATTTGGCTTAAAAAAACGATGATCTGGAATTGCATCTTCTGCTAAAAATTGAGTTGCTGAGGTCTCAATAATTGCACCTTCAGATAAAAACGGCAATCCGAAAGCGATATGATGTCCCCACATAATATACAGATTTGTGTCACATTCATTAGTTAAGGTTTCATCGATTTGCAGTTGTGAACTTCCTTTTTTTAGAGTGAGGGTCTTTTCAATTAGTATTGGAAATCGCAAAGGCCTTGCCCATAATTTTAGACTAACTTCATCTTCTGAAGTATTTAAAATCTTATATTCCCAAGGAATTAAAGACACTTCTCCGTGTTGTCCTAATTGAGCACCACGGTAGTTTATTGGTGCACTATTCGGTAAGATCTCTTGCCAACCACCATAGTAATAATCTTCAAATTGAGTATTTGTATTTCGTGATTGAGAAAAAACTTGATTCGGATTAATTATATCTTTATCTAATTTCAACATTAAATCTATGCCGATAGGTTTGTAAATAAACTGAAAAATATCGCTACCTCTCCCTGCTAAAACGCCAATTTTAAGGAATTCATTTTCCATGAAAACTACTTTCATGTTATTGATTGAATGACTGTCAGATATAGTACATTTTTGACTCATAAAGTATCAATTAATGCTTTCATATAACCCAAAGAAAATGCCATGCTTGCATGCCAAGGTGCATTGCAACTCATTGCAGGACTATGATCTGGAATTAAAATGCCTTGATAATCATTCTTCTTTAAAATTCTGATTGCTTCAGCCATATTTAAATCACCTTCATCAACAAAAACTTCTCTATAATTCGGTACTTTCCCTTTTACATTTCTAAAATGGATATAACCGATATTTCCTAAAGCAGAATGTTTGTCTAAAGTTTCTAATACATTACCGTCTTTCATTTCTTGAAGTGTTCCCATACAAAACTCGAAGCCGTTGCTTGAGCTTTTGTTAACATCCAATAATTTTTCATATTCTGATATACTATAAAATAATCGTGCAGAATTTCTCATTTCTGGTATTGGGGGATCATCTGGATGTGCTACCATTTTAACACCATATGTTTCCGCAACAGGTATAATTTCATTTAAAAACCAAGTGTATCGCTCCCACATTTCTTCTCGAGAAATTTTGGGTAAAACTTCATTTTTTAAAGATTCATCGTAAGTCATGTTCCAAACCATACCTTTTTTTATTGGCATATTAATGTCTACCTCATTTTCATTAAAACCGACAGTCGTAGGGTTTCCACGTCCAAAAGATTTACTTGTCCAACCCCAAACACCAGCAATACTAAATAAATATCCAAACATGGGAATACCAGCTTTTCCAACGTTTGCAACCATGTATTTAAGATCACTCATTTGTTGATTGCGTTTTGGCCCATCTAATAAAATATCAAACCAGTGAGAAGGGTCAAAGTTTTCGATAGCTTCCCAAGTTAATCCATGCGAATTAATTACTTTTTTAAGTCTGATTAAATCATCGTATTTCCAAAGTTTTCCATGGTTTTTTGTTGTTCCCCAACCATACAAATAATTTTGCGAAAGTGATGGATTTGAGCCACCTTTCATATAATCAACCAACTGAACCACCAAATGTGTTGCGCCAGCTTGTCTTGCAAAATCGAAGTTGTTTTTATTTAATAAACTTTTATATAAACCGAGTCCTAATTTTGGCATTTTTGATGGTGAATTTTAGCAATAAATTTGTAATTTTAAAATGGATCTGTAATGTAATGAAAGATACATTGATTTATTTTAATTTTCTCAATGTTTTGTTGGTTAGCTGTGAAAAATGAGGTGCAAAAAAGCTTATTTAACTACTCAAAATAATACCTATTGGGTTGATTACATTAAAATCAATCCTTACAAGACTCTTGATTCGATTTTTACAAGAATGGGAATATTTATCTAACGACGATTTTTGAAAATCAACCAATGATGAAAGCAAAAAATAAGTACTGCGAAATAATTCAGTGTTTATAAAAGAAAAGATGATTCCTATTTTAGGATTAAAATTATGATTTACACCCAGAATTTTATGTATTCTAGAAAAGCACCTATTGTTCTTTTCCCAAATCAACAAACTATTTATTGCACGCCAGAAATTAAAAGCGATGTTATTACTTATAACTATTTTGTAAGCGAGTGATTTTCAAGAATAATAATTTATTGATATCCTAAAATATCAACGGTTTAAGATTTTAAAATGTTTTTACTAATTCAAATAATTATAAACCTAGATTTATGTTGAATTTAATAATTAAACACAATACCTAATTAAATAATTAAAGCACATGAAAAATTTAAAGTGCGTTCCATTTTTATCAATTCTATGTATTTTAAGTTGTAAAAATGCTAAAGAAAATAAAGTGTTAGAAACACCAAAAGAGGTATTAAAAGAGCTAACATTTACTGCTGAAGCTGCACCTGAATGGACTGCATTAATGGAACGTACATCTGGCTGGTTTGCTGCCGATGGTATTTTTACTATTCCCCTTGACGGAAAAGAAACCCAAAATATAGATGGAAAAGAAACGCTTTTTATTTTTAGCGACACTTACGTTGGTGAGGTTCAGAATGGTGTGCCAAAACCAGGAAATATAATGGTAAATAATACCACTGCTTGGATGAAAGGCAACAAACCTCAAGAATCTGCTATTGAATTTGAGTATAATACAGATGAAAACGGATTGCCAAAATCGTATTTCATTCCAAATAATGTTTTGGCAAGAGATAAAGAATATTACTGGTTAGGTGATGGTTTTGTTAATCAAGAAAAGGATAATGCCCTTTATATATTCGCTTACCATGTTCATAAAACAGGACCAAATGTTTTTGATTTTGAACAAACTAATATCAGTTTATTAAAAGTTGAAAAACCAACGAAAGAAGGAATTAAAACTCAAACACAAATTCCAACTAAACTTGGTTTTGTTCACGAAGCCACTCAAAAGCGCGCTTATTTTGGTTGCGGTATTTTTGTAAATACAAAAGAAGCAAATGCGCCAAATCCTGATGGTTATGTTTATATTTATGGTGTCGTTGAAGGCAATAAAAGTTTAGTAGCTGCAAGAACATTGCCTAGAAATATTGAAAATTTTGAGAGATATACCTATTGGAATGGATCAAGTTGGGTAAGTGATAAACAACAAATTGTTTCTTTAGCTGACGGTGTTTCAAACGAATTGAGCGTAACACCAACTGGTGACGGACGCTATTTATTGACTTTTCAAGTTTTAGGTATTTCTGATAAAGTAGGCATTAAAGTAGGAGAGAGCCCAGTTGGTCCTTTTGGGAAATTGAATGAAGTTTATACAACACCAGAATATACTGAAAAAAATTTATTGCCGTATAATGCAAAAGCTCATTATCACTTATCTAAACCAGGTGAATTATTGATTAGCTATAATACAATTACTCTTAATTTTTGGGATGATATTCAAAAGGATGCAACAATTTATCATCCTAGATTTATTAAGGTAAGGTATAAATAATAAAAAAGCCCAGTAATATTTTAAACCCAAAAGTGTTTCAACCAAATAACCTAAAGCCTGAATATTAACTCGTTCATCAATTGATTTCCTAGTTTAAACGCTTAAAGTTGTTTTCATAAAATCTCTATGAATTGTTTGTTGGTGTATTGAGTTTAGGATAAAAATTTGAGCGAAACTTTAGCTAATATTTTAGTTTATTTACATTGAAATAAAACAAATAATTAAAGACAAAAAGGATTTGTTTTACCATAATTCAAAAGTTTTAATTATTTCGGAAAATTCATCTTTTCCTCTAAAGCTTTAAAGCGCTCAGTATTTCTAATTGGATCATACCAATGTTCAATTTGCATGAAAAGTAAAAACCATGAATTTTCTTCATAAGCTTGCTCTAACAATAACATGGCTTTATCATTTTCGCCAATCCCTAAATGAATAAAGGCACGCTGACAAGGTGGCAAATATCTTGTTTTTGAAGCTTCATCATAATAATTAGCCATTTCTTTTGCTAAATAATATTCACCAGCTTCCCCTAATGCATGGCCTAATCCACCACCAACTTCGACAGTTCCATCAGAATATTTAAAAGCTTTAAAATAAGTTTCTAAAGCATCATCATGTTCTTCTAAACCATTATATGCCATTCCTAACCAGTCTAAAGTCCACGGAGACAAAGAATCTTTTTCTAAAGATTTGTACATTAATGGTTTCATTTTTTCATAATCTTCCAAGAAATAGTAAATAGATGCTCGAGCTACTAAAAAGTCACCTTTTTTATCCATTTCGTATACTTTATCAGATTGCTCAAAGCCTTCTTCTGTACGTTTTAAAGCCATTAAATTGTAGCCTTCCCTAAAAATCGGACATTATAAAATTCGAATTTATTAATTTTAATTTTTTAACTGTCATTATGAAAACAAGTAAATTTAGTGAGCCTCAGATTATAGGGGTTCTAAAAGAGGTAGAACAAGGAAGATCTGTTCCTGAAGTAGCTAGGGAGCTAGGAATAGACAAGAGCACAATTTATTACTGGCGCAAGAAATACGGAGGCATGGAAGTGTCTGGAGTAAAGCGTTTAAAAGAGTTAGAAGCGGAGAATCTAAAGCTAAAGCAGATGTATGCTGATGTTAGTTTGGATGTTAAGATGCTAAAAGACGTACTCTCAAAAAAGTTTTAAGGCCTTGTGACAAAGTATTCCGAGTCAAATATCTCATTAAAGAATATGTGGTTCCTGTTATTCGTGCCTGTAAGGTGGTTGGTCTAACAAGATCTATGTGGTACTACCAGAGTAAAAGGGATGACAGCGAGGTAATAGACAAGCTAACGGAATTAGCGGAGTCACACCCCACAAGGGGTTTTGATGAATATTACAACAAGATTCGTCGAGAAGGCCTACAATGGAACAGAAAGCGTGTTTTAAGAGTGTATCGCAATATGAAGCTAAGCCTTAGAAGTAAGCATAAGAAGCGTCTAATAAAGCGTATAAAGCAGCCTTTGGAAACTCCTTTAGCACTCAATGAATGCTGGAGTATGGATTTTATGAGTGACGTGCTTACAGACGGTAGAAAAGTAAGAGTCTTTAATGTCATTGATGACTGTAATAGAGAAGCTGTAGCTATTAATGCAGGGCTAAGCTATCCAGCTAGAGCAGTAGTAGAAACATTAGAACAACTAAAAGAAGAAATTGGAACACCTAAATATGTGAGATGTGACAACGGCCCCGAGTTTATATCAAAGACATTTATGAACTGGTGCGAAAAGAATTTTATAGAGATTAAATACACCCAACCAGGAAAGCCCATGCAAAATGGATACATAGAAAGATTTAATCGCTTCTTTAGAGAAGACATATTAGATGCATATTATTTTAATGACATCTACCAACTTCAAAAACTAAGCAACACATGGAGAGAAGATTACAACCATAACCATCCTCATAAGTCCTTGGGTAATAAGTCTCCCAAAGAGTTTATGCAAAGGATAGGAGAAGAATTTAAATTCTTCTCCTATCCTAGCTCAAATAAAAGATTTTTGTCGAATTTAGAAGTGTCCTAATATGGGTAAGGCTACATAAGTAAAAACTAATATTTTACCTACACTAGCATTTATAGTATAATTACCATCAAAATCTGATTGTGTCCCATTAGTGGTCCCTTGAACAAGAATGTTCACACCACCTAGAGGCACATTATTTTGATCTGTAACTGTACCGGAAATTGTTTTTTCTTGTGCAAAAGTTGCTTGCACAACAAGCGCCAACAAAAGCGTCAAAATTCCTTTTAAAGTTGTTTTCATTGTTAGTTTTATTTATAATTAGGCTCACAAAGTAACAACTTTAATATAGTATTAACAAAATTAATATATAATATTAATATAATTTACATATATTTTTAATCTTTTTACTTGGTATTTTAGTTTGTGTTTAGCTTTTTTAGTAGCATCTATTAACGGCCTTGTGAAAGTTTATAAAACAAAAAAAGATCCGCAATTGCGGACCTTTTTTTGTTTAAAATTTGAATTTTTTATCTATTCGTTACAAAGGTCCAGCTTTATTGGTCCAGCTGAAGGAGTTGAAATTGCAGCTAAAGTATTTCCATTTGGATTCTTAATTGTGAAGTAGCACTCACTGTTGTATGAATCATCAGTCCAATTAAAATATAAACTTTTCGTTCCTGCAGGTATTGTTACTATTTTTGTGTCTTTTGATAATGCTGCTGGGTTTGAGTTACCATCTAGTAAGCCTATTTTCTCTACAACAACACCGTCAATAACTACTTCAATTTTACCACCTTGCCATCCGTCTCCGTATGTATCTTCCATGTAGATAGTCCAATCTCCTGTTCTTTGCTCTATTTCTTTAGCACATATCACAGTCCAGTCTACTTGGCAGTTTGCCTCTGGAAACTCAGTACATACAGAAGGTGACCAAGAGTCAAATACCCTACCATCAGCTGTAGTAAAAATCCACTTAACTGTAAAACTATCTCCAGGAATGAACTTGTTAGTAGTCGCATTTCTAGTTGGTTTTAAAACGTTGCTAAATACGTTTACGGCACCAGCTCCAAAACCATAATCATAAGTATTGCTGCTGTAAGCAGTAAAGACTTCATTTTGATTTATTGAAAAGCTTTTAATTGCGTTGTTTACAGGCACTTCAGAACCAGAAAAACTTTTTACTAGCTTTCCAGCTGTTTCTCCGTGCTTTGCAGTAACACTATTTCCGTCTTTATCTGTATATGTTTCATTAAATAAAACATATAAATCTATTTTGGTGACTTCATTTTTTTTATCTATTGACTTCCATTTTAAATCAAAGTCTATATCAATAGTAGCGTCTCCTTTTTTGAAATCTGTACTAGTTCCATTAACAACTGCGTAACCGTGAACTGCAGTTTCCCAAACGGGTAATGTGATTAATGTTTCATCTTCACATGACTGAAATGTTATCCCAATCAAGAGAAGAGACAGTAAAATTTTTGTGTATTTTTTCATGTCTGTAATCATTATATATTAATTAAAATTGGAATTTAAGGCTATCCCAGAAAATTGCTGATGCTGGTGAGTCATACACCTTATTAGGGGTGTTAGGATTTAAATTCACTTCATCTTGAGCAAAAGGCAAACTAAGTGCATATTGTCTAGGTAATTGCAAAGGTGCTTGAATATCAGCAGGCAATCCTGTTCTTCTAAAAGAATTATATCCTTCAAATCCATTTCCAAAGTTTGCAAACCAAGCTTGTTTTAACACAGCACTTAATCTTTGAGTTTCAGTTCCTGTTGTTGGATACGCATCAATAACACTTTTAATAAAATTCACCTCGTTTTTGTAGGTAACAGGCCAAGAGTAAGCCGTAGGCCAAGAATCAATAGCAGCACTTGCTCTTGAATCTGCAGCAACTCCAACAGCTATTACTTTTTTCATTTGGTCAGTTAATGCACTTGTTAAAAGAGCTGCCTCTGTAAAACTAGTATTCACTCCCAAGGTAATTTGCGCTTCTAGCATGTAGAACTTAACCATCCATGAAGTAATGATTGGGAATATTCCGTCTCCTTTACCAAATTTATTTCCTCCTGTTGTACTTGCACTTACGTCAAATAATCCTGCTGCAGGGTATGAACCAACAGTAGTTCTTAGCATATTGTCATTTGGAATTCCAGATGGGTCTGAACGGTCACGTCCAAAATAACCTGCCAGATATGCAGATTGTGAACTAGTCAAATCTCCTGGTTGTTTTCCAAATACTGCTTCTGTAACTATTGAGCTAGATACAAAATAACCATATTTACAATCTGCTCTTTGAGAGCATGGAAGTGTCTGTTTATCTGTAGGCTCATTAGGATCTAAAATAACAGTTGTTTGTCTCTTAAAATAAAAAGGCGTTCTTGGATCCTTGTTTTTTAGCATTTCATACATAAACTGATGTCCAAAATAGCTATATCCAGCTTCACCTCCAACATAACCAGATTGATACATTGGATGTCTGTTGTCTGGATTTAATAAGGCACCGTATCTCAATTGGAAATCATCTGCACTGCTAGTGATTAAGTTGCCAGTTGTGATTAGGGTTTGAATTGCTGCCGAATTATTTTGACTCGTTCTTGTGTTAATAAGAAGCCTTAATTTTAAGGAATTAGCCATTTTTATCCATTTTGTTTTGTTTCCACCGTATATAATATCACCCTTAATAGATACTGATTGGCTTTTTGCAAAATTTGCAATGGCCTCATCTATAAGTTTAAACGCATCTGCATAGATGTCTGCCCCTTTGTCATATTTAGGTTGCGTATTTTGTCCTGCAGGATCATTTCCTTTAAATGCTTCTGAGTAAGGAAGATCTCCCCATAAATCTACCATGGTGGTAAAGTAATATGATTTCATTAATTGCCCAATGGCCAAATAATGAGGATTTACCTCTGGGTCAGCTGCATTAATCATTTCATCTAAGTCTTTTAACGGACCTGAGTATAAATAATTCCATGTGCCATTCCAGCTAGAGTTTGTAAAGTTAAAATCATCACTACTTGTGTTGATGGCTTGAAAACCCATAGTTGCGTTATTCAGACCGCCTGCTAGTGTATTTAAACCTTCAAACTGAGCATTTGTAAGCAACAGACTTAACGAGGCTTTACTGGCGCTGTTAGGGTCTGTGTTAATGTCCAAGTCATCTAGTTCACATGACGCAATTCCTAAAACTGCAAATGCACTTAAAAGGAACTTTCCAATATTTTTAGATATTATTTTCATTTTTCTTTATTTAAGTTTTTTTAAGATTAAAAAGTTAAGCTTAAATTAAAGCTATAGCTTCTAGTTGTAGGTGTAGCACCATATTCAAATCCTTGAACATTAGAAGCAGCACTATCTGCTAAAACTTCTGGATCTAAGTTTAGTCCTTTTAACATATTTGGAGCATTCCACCATAAATTTCTTCCATTAAAGGACAGTGAAGCAGAACCAAAAGGTGTCTTGTTTAAAATTTTTCTTGGTATTTTATAGCTAAGACCAACTTCTCTTAATCTGATTGTTGTCCCGTCATATACATTAACCTCATCTTGACCATACGCACCCCATCCGTTTGAAAAGTGTGAGTCAAAGGCAGTGATAGGCGTGGTATTTTGAATTTTACCTCCATTTGCATCTACAGTAGCCTGAAAGGTTTGGTTACTACCGTAAACACCAGGCACTACACGTAGTTGCTCACGCTCAACAGAATTGGCTAACTGCCCTCTTAGCTGCAATGAAGCTGCGCTAAAAGAGTAAATATCGCCCCCTTGTTTCCAGTCTATAAGTGCTCTTAGCGTAAAGTTTTTATAAGTAAAACTGTTGGTAATTCCCAAAGTAAAATCTGGGTTAGGATCTCCAATGATGGTAGATACCTCTGCTTGGAATGGCAGACCAGTTGCTTTGTTTATTAAAAGATTTCCTTCGTCATCTTTAGCGTTTTCTGATCCAAATATTTGACCGTATGGAAAGCCATTTCTATGAATGGTTCCTAATGAGCTTCCTGGTCCTCCAATAAAGATTTCACCATTTGGTCCTGCATCTACAATAAGTGATTTTATTTTTGTAAAAGCAAAATAAGTATTCCATTTAAAATTTTCAGTAGCAATTGGGTATGTATCTAAACCTACTTCCCATCCTTTATTTGTCAGTTCTCCAATATTTACTACCTGGCTAGAAAACCCACTAGATCTTGCTACAGAAGCGGTTGCAATTTGTTCTGTTGAGCTTCTGCTAAAATAAGTAACATCAAGACTTAAGCGATTATTGAACATAGTGGTTGCAATTCCAGTTTCAAATTCTGTTGTAAATTCTGGTTTTAATTCTGAGTTACCTAAAACATTCCCAAGTGTTGCCCTATTTTGAGCTCCGTATACAGGCGAGGTAAATGGTTGAGAAATATTAAAGTTTGTAGATGTTCTGTAAGGATTAGCATCATTACCTACCTTGGTGTTTGCTACTCTAATTTTCACAGTATTAAAAACTTCAGGTAGTTTTACAGCATCGCTTAAAACAAAAGACAAACTAGCACCTGGGTAGAAATAGCTGTTGTTGTTAAGAGGTAGGGTAGAGGAGTTGTCCTGTCTTCCTACAAGACCTAAATACAATACATCTTTATACCCTACAGTGATATCGGCAAAAATTCCGTAAAGTCTTCTCATAGAAAGAAAATCAAAATCTACTATTTGTGTAGAGGTTGCATCTGTGATGTTTAATCCTCTAGATATAATCACATTACCCGTTACGCTTCTTTGAGTTAATTTTCTTTCATTGGCATTTACTCCAAAAATAGCCTTAACATTAATGTCACTATTGATGTCTTTATCAATATTTAACAAAGCTGTAAAATCTCTTTCTGTGTTAATTAAGTCTACGGTATTTACAGAGCCATTTGGTGTGTCTATACCTCCTGCTACTATATTACTTCTTCTTAATTCATTATAGGTATTTATACCAGCCTTCATAGTTACATTGATTCCTTCTGCAATATCATAACCAGCAGATAAGTTTCCATACACACGGTTCACCTCTGATTTATAAAGGTTGTTCTTAGCTATCCAAATAGGATTGTCTAATGCTCTGTAGAAAATGTTAGAGCCGTCTGCTGGGTTTTCAAATGGCAAGCCATTTAAATCAAAGTTTCTAGGCAAGTAAAATAATCGAGAGTAAATAGAACCTCCACCACCACCATAGTAATCATTGAAAGCAGATGCTCCTGATCTTGGTGATTTTTGATTGGTATTTACATAATTTAAGGTACCAGCAACAGTAATTCCATTGTCTAGTTTTGCATTACCTCCAATAAATAGGTTTGTTCTTCTAGCTCCCTGGTTCATGACAATACCAGACTGGTTCATATTAGAAAAACCTGCATTTATATTTGCTTTCTCATTACCGCCACTTAAACTTACTGCATGATCTACAGTTTGGCCTTTCTGAAAAAAGCCACCTATAATATCATTTGGTTTTATGTCATATGGAGCAGAAACATTTACAACTTTGCCATTGTCTGTTCTTGTGTATTGCTGAACAAATTCAGGGAATACTCCAGGAAACCTGTTGTTCACCGGGTTTGTTGCTGTTCCAGCAGGGTAAGGCTGTCCGTCTGGATAAGTAGAGTACACATTGGTATAATTTGTTCCGTACTGTTCATTAAGTCTATCTACATGGTCTGGGAATGGGGCGCCCCAGTTTCCAATAAATCCTCCGTTGTACACTTGGTTAGATCCTTGGGTGTATATATCTTGGTAATCTGGTATTCCAGATAATTCAGTTACAGCAAGAGAAGTATTATAAGAAACCTCTAAACCTTTTCTTGTCATTCCCTTAGAAGCTTTAGTTGTAATAACAATAACACCATTTGTTGCTCTAGAACCGTATAATGCAGAAGCAGCAGCTCCTTTAAGAACAGAAACGCTTTCTATTGCGTTTGGGTCTAAGTCAAAACCACGGTTAGAAAATACCGTATTTTGAGACGCTCCTTGGCTAGCATTAACACTGTTATCAAAAGGAATACCATCTACAATAAACAAAGGTTGCGTATTTCCTGTCATAGAAGAAATACCCCTAATGTTAATTTTTGTTGATTGCCCTGGAGCTCCACCACCACCGGTGATATTTACTCCTGTCATTTTCCCTTGCATGGCTCTGAGTAAATCTGGTTCTGCTCTACCAGCTACGTCGTCTCCAGAGACTTTAGCTACTGAATATCCCATAGACCTAGATTCTCTTTTAATTCCTAGAGAAGTGACTACTACCTCGTCTAGCTGTTGTGCGTCATCGGCAAGCGATGCATTGATTTCATTACTTGATCCAACAGGGATTTCTTTGTTTACATATCCAACATAGCTGAATACCAACACACTTCCTTGGTTTGCAGAAATCAAATAATTACCATCAAAGTCAGTGGTTGTTCCGGTGGAAGTTCCTTTTACAATAACTGTGGCCCCAGGTAAGGGCTGTCCGTTTTTATCAGAAACCGTTCCAGAAACCGACTTTACTTGCGCAAATGAGGTATGCACAACCAACGCTAGCAATAGCGTTAAAATTCCATTTAAAGCTGTTTTCATTATTTAGTTTTGTTTTAGTTAATGAAGCTAATTTAATTTAATTTTCTAAAATAAAAAACATTTATGACTATTATAATTTTTTGTTAATTTTTATTAATTTTTATTGCAATATATTCAATAGCAACTCCCTCCCAATCCGGATCTGATATTCCCAGCCACCTATTTTTTAAGGTGTCTAACATGACGGCGTTTATTCTTCCATGGGTAGCTACTGATTTGTCTAATCTGTACGCTA
>Ga0222661_1000043_pt1 | contig 75757 bp, 79 predicted proteins | sample AntAcemetagen551_FD_179851 | JGI IMG/M metagenome (GOLD analysis project Ga0222661, IMG submission 179851) | Saline water microbial communities from Ace Lake, Antarctica - #551 | ecosystem: Environmental > Aquatic > Non-marine Saline and Alkaline > Saline | place: Antarctica: Ace Lake...
TTACATATGGAAATTCATCAAGATTACCTTTCAGGATAATATTGATATCTTTAGCCTGGCCTCCAAGTAACGATGTATCAAGCCAACTTAAACCCTCCTTACCAATATTTTTTGGGTAGTATGGTTTTAGTTGGGCGATATTTGCAAAAGGTATAACTACATTAAGGTTTGCGTAACCTCCATTCGAATTAAGCTCATATTTGCCATTAACTATTGACTCAAAATCATTATTTTTTGTAACTATGTTAGTGAGCTTATAAGCTCCTTGATCCCATGCTATCTTTCCTGTGAATTCGTTAAACTGGAGCGCTTCTCTAAAAATACTACCTTTTCTAACAATAAGATTTTTTGAGACCGAATCCACAAAGCCTTTGCCTTTATTTAATTCAATACTAGCTGTTAAATTTTCCAAGCCTGGCATCAAGGAGAATTCATTTGAGCTGACATTTAAGGCTTTAAGCTTTAGTTCTAGGCCCTGTAAAAATTCGTTGCTGTTATTCCAGGTTAACTTTATATCCTTAAGTTGCCCCTTAAGAGCAAGCTGAGCTATAGCCGTTTTAGTTTCGGAAAATGGCCCCGAAAGATATTCAGCTGCTTTATTAATATCGTCAAGCTTAAGTCTGTCTGAATTAATAAATAGTGATTGGATCTCCATTTCATCACTCATAACCGCGCTAAGACTAGCCTTATTTATTTTTAACTCAGCATCTTGTTTTAGGCTTAGTTCCGATACCCCTAAACTAAAAAAGCCCTTATCATGGCTAAAGGCCACCTTACCTTGCAGATTATCAAAATTAATCGGCTGCTTAGCTGGAGTCATTGTACGAAGATCTTCAATCTCCAATGAACCTTCAACGGTTTTAATTTCCCCTGCTTCAAATTCTATGGATAAGTCTACGCTGGCTTCACCTTGGTCTATATCAGGGATATTCTTTAGCCATGGCTGAAGAAATTTCAAAGAATATTCTTGGAAATAAATTAATGCGCCTCCATCGATATCATCAATATTGCTAAAATTTGTTAAATTAAAGAAGCCGTTCACCTTGATAGGTTTTTCGGAAAATGCAGGTATGTTTGACGTGATGTCAAAAGTTCTTCTTCCTAAAAATGCTAATGCCTTAGAGGATCCATAATGAAAATTTATGTTGGTGAAAAGAATTTTATCTGACGGATTAATGGTTTTGTCGATCCAACCTAAACTACCATTTTGAATGACGAGATCGTCAAGATTTAAAGCCCAGTTCGAGAATTCATCATCTTCGCTTTTTTGTTCTGAGGTAAAGCCGTTAATAGAAAAGGATCCATCCATTTCCTTTACCAGTAATACATTTGGTTCTAGTAGGATAATTTGATCAATTACCGGTCTCAGCTTAATCAAGCTCAGCCACGAGATATCCACCACAATTTTTTTGGTGGAGATAGACTTTTCCTTATTTTTATTAAAGACCGTAATATCATGTAATGAGAGACTAGGATTAATACCATTCCATTGCGCACCAAGCTCTCCGATCTCAACTTCATAAGAAATTTTCTTGGATATTAATAGAGATACCTTTTCTTTGATTTCATTGAGATGGGAGGGTAGGTAAAAAATGAAGGCTAGAGCACCAAAAATAAAAGCACTAAAGATGATAAGAAGTGAGGAAAAAACAACTTTTCTTAGTATTGTGGGAAGCTTGCTTTTCATTAAAATTGGCGCAGTCGGTAAAAACTTTATTCTATAGCTTTTCCCTTAGTTGGTCTAATATAGCTGGGTTTTCGAGCGTAGAAATATCCGCAGTTATTTCCTCACCTTTTGCTATGGATCTTAAAAGTCGACGCATAATCTTCCCTGAACGTGTTTTGGGTAAATTGTCACCAAACCGTATTTCATCTGGTTTTGCTATTGGCCCGATTTCTTTGGCTACCCACTCACGCAGGGCGGTGGTTATTTCTTTTGCATCTTCTTGTGAAGGCCTTTCAGCTTTAAGCACAACAAAAGCCACTATTGCTTCACCCTTAACATCATGAGGCCTTCCCACAACTGCAGCCTCTGCAACATACTCACTTGAAACCAATGCCGACTCTATCTCTTGTGTTCCTAACCTGTGCCCAGAAATATTCAATACATCGTCAATTCGTCCCATAATAGTAAAATAGCCAGTATCTTTGTCTCTCACGGCACCGTCTCCTGCCAGATACAGATTACCCCCTATATCTTCTGGGAAATAGCTTTTTTTAAATCTTTCAGGATCACCCCATATAGTTCGTATCATTGATGGCCATGGTTTTTTAATTACTAAGAGACCACCATTCCCCCACGCAACATCTGCGCCAGTTTCATCGACTACATCAATAGCTATGCCCGGAAAGGGAAGTGTGCATGACCCAGGAACTAAAGGTGTTACTCCCGGTAGAGGCGTGATGACGTGGCCGCCCGTTTCTGTTTGCCAAAAAGTATCAACAATTGGACATTTTTCCTTACCTATAGCTGTGTAGTACCACATCCACGCCTCTGGGTTAATTGGTTCTCCAACGGTACCTAAAAGCCTTAGGGAGCTTATGTCTGAGTTACTTGGGCCTGTAGTGGGATCTACTTCGCCTGCTTTAATTAATGCTCGTATAGCAGTTGGTGCGGTATAGAAAATACTAACCTTGTGTTTTTCAATTATTTTCCAAAAACGACTGGCATCTGGAAACGTAGGGATTCCTTCAAAGATAACTTGCGTTACACCCATCGCTATTGGACCGTATGCCACATAAGTATGCCCTGTAATCCATCCCACATCAGCCGTACACCAATAAATATCCTCATCTTGCATATCAAAGGTCCATCGGGAACTATTCATAGCGTGAAGTAGGTAGCCCGCAGTAGCATGTTGCACCCCTTTAGGCGTTCCTGTAGACCCACTGGTGTAAAGAATAAACAGAGGATGCTCTGCACCCACATAAATCGGGTCACATTCATCTTTTTGATTACGAATTAGATTCGACCATAAAATATCATTCTCACTTAAAAGAATCTCGTCCTTACCTCTTTGTAGGGTAATCACGTGCTTGACTGATTCGCACCCACCCATAGCAATCGCTTCATCAACAGCCGATTTAAGGGGGATTTGTTTGCCACCTCTAAATTGAAAGTCTGCAGTAATAATCAGACTAGCTTTAGCATCAACAACCCGCTCTTGAATGCTTTTGGATGAAAATCCACCAAAAACTACTGAGTGCGTTAGTCCGATTCTTGCACATGCTTGCATCGCTACAACCGCCTCAATAGTCATAGGAAGATAGATTATTACTCTGTCCCCCAATGCCATATTTAATGTTTTTAGACCGTTCGCAAATTCACAGACACGATGATATAGCTCCTTATAGCTGATTTTTTTAACTGTGCCGTCATCAGCCTCAAAAATGATAGCTGTTTTGTTTGGTTGGGCATTCAGGTGCCTGTCTAGGCAATTATACGAAGCGTTAAGCTCCCCATCTTCAAACCACTTAAAAAAAGGGGGATTATCTTCGTTCAGTATTCGGGTGAATGGTTTTTCCCATATCAAAAGCTCTCTGGCTAAATCTGCCCATGCTTCCTCATAATTCTCGTCAAACTTTTTACATATACTTTTGTACGCTTCCATCCCTGAAACATTTGCTTTTTCTATAACATTTTTAGGGGGATAAAAAATTCGTTCCTCATGATGTATCGACTCAATATCCATTCGGGCCTCGTAATAAAATGTTTTAACTCTTATATATGATATATAAGAGTAATGAAAAAATCATACATTTTTTTACTCTCATTGTAAAAGTAAATTTAATGTTTTTTGCGCTTGTATTAAACTAATAGCTTATGATACAAGTGTCACATTATAAATAAATAAAGTAAATTTCTGAATTGAATTTTACATACCATAAGAAATGACCCTTCGACTTAGGCTTAATATTCTAATATCAATGATTATGATGCTTTTCATTATTGTCTTGAGTATTGTTTTAATTCTTGCCTCCAAACAGTCTATTGAAGAGGGGGTTGAGGGAGCAAATAAAGTCACATTGCAGTTGCTCGATTCTGTCATTATGAGTTCGGTTCAAAATCCAGAATGGGGAGACACTCACATCGTTATGCAGCGATTTCTTGAGGATCTTGGGCATGTGAGAAGTAATAGAATATCGTTATACGATCTTCAAGGTAATTTACTCTATAAGTCACCCCCTAGCACATACCGATTAAATACAAGTCCCCCAGCCTGGTTCGTGAGGTTTTTAGCACCACCACCCGATGTCAGTAGCAGATTAATACGCTTTGGTAGATTGATTCTTGAAACCAACCCTGTAGGTACAATCAAGGAGGCTTGGGTGGAAATGAGTAGATTATTCTACATAGCCATAATTTTTCTGGTAGCACTCAATATATTTGTGTATTTCCTTTTGGGAAAATGGCTCCAACCTATAAACCCCATGCTAAGGGCAATTGAGAAGATGGGAAGTGGAATGCTAGACATTAGGCTTCCTCAGTTTCAGCTACCTGAATTTAATTCCATATCAAATAATTTTAACAAAATGGGAAGCTCTCTTGAAGAAAATATTAAAGAAAATCAAAGGCTTGCATCAATTGCAGAGCAAACAGCGGATGCAATCATCATGCATGATAAAAACCTAAAAATTTCATTTTGGAATCACTCTGCAGAAACTATATTCGGATATAAGCGTAGCGAGGTTATTGGTAAGTCAGCTGGACTTATTGTTCCCGAAAAGTTAAAAAAAGAGTTTTTAGACAATCTAAGTAATATTAAAAAAAGACAATCTATTAATAATTACGAAACTAAGCGCCTAACAAAAAAAGGCGATTTAATTGATGTTTCAATCTCAGCATCACCCTTGATTGATAAAAAAACTAAAAAAGTGGTAGGGGATATTGTCAGTATGAGAGATATTTCTGAAAAAATATTAGCCAAACAATCACAAAAAGAACTTCGTCAAAACCGTGAATTGACAGCAATCATACAAGGTCACATTGAGGACGAACGAAGAAGTTTAGCCAGAGAGCTCCATGACGAATTAGGACAGTATGTTTCTGCAGTTAAAATTTTTGCGCAGAATATAATTAATCGATCCAAGGGAAAGGATAAGGATATTGAGGAAAGTGCCTTATCAGTTACTTCGGCCGCCAACCAGATATACGATGGTATGCATAGTATTATTAGGCAATTAAGGCCAGGATCTTTAGATAACCTTGGTCTGAGCGAGACCATTAAAGACATGGCTTCTAACTGGCGATCTCAACACCCATCAATTCAAATTGACTTATTTGTTGGAAAAAATCTTGACCATCTAGGTGAGGCAATTAATATTAATATTTATCGAATCATTCAAGAGGCTATGAATAATTGCCTTAAACACGCTAGAGCACATAATATTTCCATAAATCTTGATCATAAGGATAAGTATTTAACCTTAATTTTTAATGATGATGGGGTAGGTTTTGATACCAACTTACTTACCAAAAGCAAACAGTTTGGACTGATTGGTATGAAGGAAAGAGTAAAGTCGTTAAGTGGAATGTTTTCAATTAAAAGCACTCCCACTAAAGGTACATTAATTAACATTTCTATCCCATTGGATAATTAGGAGCATTATGAGCAATATGAAGGTTTTACTAGTTGATGATCATTCGGTTGTTAGAATGGGCTTTAAGATGTTGATTGAGTCTGAGAAAGACATGGAAATTATTGCAGAGGCAGATTCTGGTGAGAATGGTATTAAAGCCTACAAAGAGCATAGCCCTGATGTAACAGTTATGGATATAACTATGCCAGGAATTGGTGGTTTAGAGGCTATAGACAGAATTTTGGCGCACGATAAAAAAGCAAAGATTTTGGTGCTATCTGCCCATGAAGACACAGTTCATCCTAAACGTGCATTGAACGCTGGTGCTTTAGGGTATCTCACCAAAAGAAGCGCTGCTGAAGAGCTAATCAAAGCTATTCGGACAGTCAGTAAAGGAACAAAGTATTTAGAGTCAACAATAGCTCAACAAATGGCTATTACCCAGCTTTCGGGAGAGAATAATCCAGTAGAGGTTTTGTCTGATAGAGAGTTTGAGGTTTTTATGGCCCTAGCAAAAGGAAAAAGCACAAACGAAATTGCAGAAACCATTTGTCTTAGCCCGAGAACAGTGGGAACGCATCTTTACAACATAAAACAAAAGCTCAATGCCAGTAATTCAGCTGAAATCGCTTTGATAGCAATTCGCTCTGGCTTACTTGAGCCTTGAGGATTTGAACGAAACGAAGATGCCGCTTAATATTATAAGTACAATGCCAATTAAGCTGAGCATATCAATAGCTTCATCTAAGACTACAAGGCCAAGTAACGCAGAGAATATAATAGTTAAATAAGACATTCCTGCATTGCTGAGTGTATTGCCTACTCGATATGCTCTTGTTAACGCAATTTGGGCTATTGTTGCTGAAGTACCCAGAATTAGCAAAACAATAAGGTCATCAATAGCGGGCATATAAATTTCTTGGCCTATAAGTAGGGTAGCAGAACCCACAGTCGAAATAAGTGTAAAGTAAAATACAGTACGAATATCAGGCTCTTTTAATTGACCAAGTTGCGTAATGTATAAATAAGCTAATGCAGCACCAAATCCAGAAAGAAGCCCCATCAAACCAGCAAAAAAACTTTGATCCTGAAATACGGGCTTAAGAATGCAAAAGACCCCAAGAAAACCAATGAAAATTGAAGCATAAATTTTAAGATTGAGCTTTCTATTAAGAACAAATGGTAATAAAAATCCCACAAACAAAGGGGAGGTATAATTAAGCGATATTGCAGTACCTAAAGGTAAGTGAGCGATAGCATAAAAAAATAAGATTAGTGAAACAAATCCTGTTATTGATCTTTTTAGGTGCAGTGAGAGATAGTTGGTCTGCACTTTAATGTGGTTAAGACGCATTAAAAAATAAATGAATACCAAGCTGATGCTGGAGCGATAGAAAACAAGCTCTGAAGGTGAAAATTTCAAGCTACCTAATTTTACGGATAAGCCCATGATGGAGAAAAAAAGGGTAGCCGTAAGCATCCAAAAGACACCTTTTTGTAGTTTAGGCATATTTAACAAATTAAATGGATTGGGAGTATATTAATCAAATAAGTTTCAGTATAATTGTTTCTTTGAAATTTAATATCTATATATTTTTAAGGACGTAAAATAATATGAAAAATCCATTAGACTCAATAACAGGGACAATTGTAGCAGGTGTTGTTCTAACGGCAGTTATTCTCTATGCAACAGCATCGGGCGCAAGCGATGCATACATGGGGCTGGTCAGATTTTTTCATGTGATCGCAGGCGTTGCTTGGATAGGTCTCTTATATTACTTTAATTTCGTACAAGTACCTGCTCTCAAGGCTGCTGCGGCAGATGGAAGTGGTGCTGGGATCACAAAACATGTAGCACCCTTGGCTCTGCTTTGGTTTAGATGGGCTGCTCTAGCAACATGGTTAGCAGGCGCTGCTTTACTTGGGGGAAACTTTACAAGTGCCTTTTTACTTCAAGAGGGTTACGTAGCTATTGGGCTTGGGTCATGGTTAGGTACAATAATGCTATTTAACGTCTGGGGTCTGATTTGGCCAAACCAACAAAAAATTCTTGGGATGAAAAAAGCGACAGACGAGGAAAAAGTGTCAGCAAGAAGAATAGCTCTCCTAGCATCAAGAACCAATACTATGCTTTCTATACCTATGTTACTTTTAATGACTAATGGCTTATCACACCGAGCATTGCTTGGGTTATAAGTTTAACTAAAGCACACTACGGCGGCTTTAGGTCGCCGTTTTTATTTCTATTATGAATTTACTTAAGAATAACTTACTGAATACCTATAAAAGACTTCCTGTTTCTTTTGAGAAAGGTGAGGGTGTTTGGTTGTTTGATCAATTTGGGAATAAGTATCTTGACGGGTTATCAGGGGTAGCAGTTAATACTCTAGGCCACAATCACCCAGCCATTGTAAATGCAATTAGTCAGCAGGCATCAAAACTGATACATGTTTCAAATTATTATCATATTCAAGAGCAATGCATGCTCGCAAAAAAAATCACATCACTTTCGCAGCTATCGTCTGTATTTTTTTGCAACTCAGGGTGTGAAGCAAATGAGGCAGCTATTAAAATAGCTAGGCTTCATGGACATAAAAATGAAATTGAATCACCTTCCATTATTGTTATGGATAGTGCGTTTCATGGAAGGACCATGGCTACACTGTCGGCAACCGGCAGCAGAAAGGCACAAGCTGGATTTGAGCCATTAATGCCAGGATTTATAAGGGTTCCATATGATGACATTGGGGCAATAAAGAAAATAGCCTCGCAAAAAAATAATGTAGCAGCAATCTTGATGGAGCCAATTCAGGGCGAAGGTGGAGTTAATATTCCTAATGATTTTGATAATTATTTATCGTCATTAAGGGAGGTTTGTGATGATAATAATTGGCTTCTTATACTAGACGAGGTTCAATGTGGCATAGGACGAACAGGAAAGTGGTTTGCCTTTCAACACACCAAGATTAAACCAGACGTTATGACCTTAGCCAAAGGATTAGGATCGGGTATTCCTATTGGGGCATGCGTTACTAATGATAAAGCGGCTAACTTAATGCAGCCTGGGAAGCATGGCTCGACATTTGGTGGAAACCCATTGGCATGTATTGCTGGTTTGACTACATTAGCAGTGATGGAGGAGGAAGGCTTACTTAGTAATGCGGTAAATCAGGGTAATCTAATTGTTAGCCAACTTAAATCGGCTATTGGTAAGCATAAGGGCGTTAAATCGATAAGGCATAAGGGTCTTATGATAGGCATCGAGCTTGCAATACCATGTATCGAATTAATTGAAATAGCACTGCTTAATAAATTACTTATTAATGTGACTGCAGATAATGTGATTAGGTTGTTACCACCACTCATTATCAAAGAAAAAGAATCTACGCTCTTAGCAAGCAAGCTGAGCGATTTAATATTAAATTTTTTAGAGAAAAATAACAAATGACTATAAAGCACTTCCTTCAATTCAATGATCTGGACGCATCGGAAATAGAGTCTATTTTTGATAAGGCTAAATGGATCAAAGAAAAATATAAAGCCTATGAGAAGTACTGGCCTTTAGATGACCGAACCTTGGTAATGATTTTTGAAAAAGCGAGCACAAGAACGCGCTTATCGTTTGAGTCGGGTATGCATCAGTTAGGTGGAACTGCTATCTATTTAAATACAAGAGATTCGCAATTAGGAAGAGGGGAGCCTGTAGAGGATGCTGCTCAAGTCATATCGAGGATGTGTGATGTGGTAATGATCAGAACTTTTGAGCAAGATATTATTGAAAGATTTGCTAGAAATTCTAGGGTCCCAGTGATTAATGGCCTTACCAACGAATATCATCCCTGCCAAATTTTGGCTGATATTTTTACTTATATTGAAAAGAGAGGCTCAATCAAAGGGAAGACGGTTGCTTGGATTGGTGACTCAAATAATGTTTGCAATACTTGGCTTCAGGCAGCTGAATTATTAGACTTTAATGTTCATGTCTCAACTCCCAAAGGATATGAGGTTGAAATAGAAAGGGCAGGTCTTTATAGCGACGATCATTTTGAGCAATTTGAGGATCCTATGGATGCGGCTAAAGGAGCGGACATAGTGACAACTGACGTTTGGACCAGTATGGGCTTTGAGAATGAAAAGAAAGAAAGAATCAAGGACTTCGCTGATTGGCAGGTTGACACAGACATGATGAAGCTTGCAAATAAAGATGCACTCTTTATGCATTGCCTGCCTGCACACAGGGGCGAAGAAGTGACTTCGGAAGTTATTGACGGAGCTCAGAGCGTTGTTTGGGAAGAGGCTGAAAATAGGCTGCACGTTCAAAAAGCATTATTAGAATATTTATTACTAGGAAATAAATAAATGATTAAAGACGTTAATAAAATTGTATTGGCATATTCAGGAGGGCTGGACACTTCCGTTATTTTGAAATGGCTACAGCAGGAATATGGTTGCGAGGTAGTTACCTTTACAGCCGACCTAGGGCAGAAAGAAGAGATAGAGCCAGCAAGATCGAAAGCAAAATCTGCTGGAGTTAAAGAAATTTTTATTGAAGATCTTCGAGAAGAATTTGTAAGAGATTATGTTTTTCCAATGTTTAGGGCTAATGCAATATACGAAGGTGAGTATTTATTAGGGACCTCAATAGCCAGGCCCTTAATTGCAAAAAGATTGGTTGAAATTGCTCATGAAACAGGAAGCAATACAATATCTCATGGAGCAACGGGCAAAGGTAACGATCAAGTTAGGTTTGAGCTAGGCGCTTACGCAATTGACTCCGAGATAAAAGTAATTGCACCATGGAGAGAATGGGATCTCCTTAGCAGGGATAAGCTTTTAAAATTTGCTGAAAGCAATAACATTCCAGTGGAAATGAAACATAAGATGGGGGGGAGCCCTTATAGTATGGATGCAAATTTACTTCATATTTCTTACGAAGGCAGGCACTTAGAAGATCCTAAAAACGCACCTGAAGAATCGATGTGGCGATGGACATCAAGTCCACAAGAAGCTCCAAATGAAGCGGAAGAAATTACTATTGGATTCGACAAGGGTGACCCAGTAAGCTTGGATGGCAAAAAGCTACCTCCTCATGAAATACTAGAAAAGCTTAATAACCTCGGTGGTAAGCATGGTATTGGAAGGTTAGATTTGGTGGAAAATAGATATGTGGGCATGAAGGCTAGAGGATGTTACGAGACTCCAGGCGGAGCAATATTATTAAAAGCACATAGAGCAATAGAATCCCTCACCCTTGATAGAGAGGTGGCTCATTTGAAAGATGAGCTCATGCCAAGGTATGCATCAATGATTTACAATGGTTACTGGTGGAGTCCTGAAAGATTGGCAATGCAAGCATTGATAGACCATACTCAATTGAATGTTAAAGGCTGGGTTAAGTTAAGTTTTTACAAAGGCAATATTATTGTCCTTGGAAGGGATAGCGACAGGTCTCTTTTTGATCCTGAAATTGCAACATTTGAGGACGATGACGGGGCTTTTGATCATAAGGATGCCGCTGGGTTTATTAAGCTTAATGCATTAAGACTTCGAATTGCAAACAAGAGAAATCAATCATAAGGAATAAAATATTATGCCCTCATTCGACATAACCTCTAAAGCCAATATAGAAAATATAAAAAATGCGATTGATGTATCTATGCGAATGGTAATCAATCGCTATGACTTTAAAGGAACAAGTGCCAAGTTAGAATTATTTGAAAAGGATATGAAAATTACTCTCAACGGAGATTCTGAATTTCAGATTAACCAACTGAAAGATATTCTCTTTCCGTCCATGGAAAAAAAAGAGCCGGATAGCTCAAAAAGAATGGATGCAAAAAATATAGAATCAGTATCAGGAAACAAGTCCAAACAAGACTTAATCATCAAAAGTGGCATAGACATTGATCTAGCAAAAGATATTATTAAGACAATAAAAGAATCTAAGATTAAAGTTCAGAGCAGTATTCAGGGGGATGAATTAAGAATTGTTGGAGCTAAAAGAGATGTTCTTCAGGAGTGCATAGCTCTAGTAAAGGAAAAACATAATAAATTTCCTTTAAATTTTGGTAACTTTAGAGATTAAAAATTTAATGCCATTAACATTATATGAAAAAATTTTTAACAGGCATGTGGTCCGTGAGGACAACGATACCTATTTAATTTATATCGATCGCCATTTAATTCATGAGGTAACTAGCCCCCAGGCTTTCGAAGGCCTTAGAATTGCAAATCGTCCTATATGGCGAACTAATTCCATTTTAGCGGTACCCGATCACAATGTACCAACTACCGATAGAAAAAAAGGCATCTTAGATCCAATATCAAAAATACAAGTAGATACTCTGGATAGCAATTGTGATGAATATAAATTAACACAATTTAAAATGAATGATCAGCGGCAAGGCATTGTTCATGTAATTGGTCCTGAACAAGGCTCAACACTCCCAGGCATGACTATTGTCTGCGGCGACTCTCATACCAGTACTCACGGAGCTTTCGGTGCTTTAGCAATGGGTATTGGAACCTCTGAAGTTGAGCATGTACTTGCAACGCAATGTTTAATTGTAAGAAAGTTTAAAACAATGCAGATAAACGTGAATGGCTCAACTGGCGAATACATTACCGCTAAAGATATCGCACTTGATATTATAGGTAAAATTGGTACAGCAGGTGGAACTGGCTATGCTATTGAATTTTCTGGATCCGCCATAAGAGATCTTAGTATGGAAGGTAGAATGACATTGTGTAATATGGCTATTGAAGCGGGGTCAAGAGCTGGTTTAGTGGGCGTTGATTTAAAAACTATAAATTATTTAAAAGACAGGCCATTCTCACCAAAAGGCGAGCTTTGGAAGCAAGCTGTAGATAACTGGAAAGAATTGATTTCTGATAAAGATGCAATTTTTGATAAAGTAATCGATATAGATGCATCACTAATAGAGCCCCAAGTGACATGGGGAACTTCTCCCGAAATGGTTTGTGGGATTAAAGAAAAAATTCCAAACCCAAGCGAACAAAAAAAAGAATCAAATAAAAAAGGATATGATCAGGCGCTTAAATACATGGGATTAAAAGCAGGCATGTCCATTACCGATATAACAATTGATAAAGTCTTTATCGGCTCATGCACCAACTCTCGAATAGAAGACTTAAGAGCTGCAGCACACATTGTTAATGAAAAGAAAATTGCTAAGAATATTATATTGGCTTTAGTAGTTCCAGGCTCAGGCTTAGTTAAAATTCAAGCGGAGAGCGAGGGCTTAGATAAAATATTCATTAAAGCAGGTTTTGAATGGCGTGATCCTGGTTGCTCTATGTGTTTAGCCATGAATGCAGACCGACTAGAGCCTGGTGAGAGATGTGCCTCAACCTCAAATAGAAACTTTGAAGGTAGGCAAGGTCAGGGAGGAAGAACGCATCTTGTCAGCCCGCAAATGGCAGCTGCTGCAGCTATTCATGGAAAATTTATCGATGTAAGGGACCTAGAATAAATGTTACCCATTGTAAATCATGAAGGCATTGTTATCCCATTAGACAGATCAAATGTTGATACAGACGCAATAATCCCAAAGCAGTTTTTGAAATCTATAAAAAAGTCAGGTTTTGGGCCCAATTTATTTGATGAATGGAGGTACTTAGACCAAGGTGAGCCAGGTAAAGAATCTGTATCAAGGAAGCCCAATCCTGAATTTGTTCTAAATAAACCGCAATATGTAAAAGGAACAGTTCTGTTGACTAGGGAAAATTTTGGCTGTGGCTCAAGTAGAGAGCATGCGCCATGGGCATTGCTTGATTATGGTATCCGCATAATATTAGCCCCAAGCTTCGCGGATATTTTTTACGGTAATTGTTTTAAGAATGGAATACTTCCTATTGTAATAAGCAAAGACCTAACTAACATATTGTTTGATAAAGCTCAAAGTGCTGAGGGTCTAAAATTACTTATTGATTTAGAAAAGCAAATAATAATTGATGGACCATACAATTATAATTTTGATATCGACGCATTCAAAAAATATTGTTTGCTTGAGGGTCTTGATGACATAGGCTTAACTTTAAAGCACAGTGAAGACATTAAGAGTTTCGAAAATAATTATCACGGCCAGTTTCCTTGGCTAACTAAATAGGAAGATTTATGAAAATTGCAGTTTTACCAGGAGATGGTATTGGGCCTGAAATAATAAAACAAGCAGTCAAGGTACTTGAAGCTTTTAATCTATCTGATGCAATTGAATATGGATCTATTGGAGGTGCAGGGTATGAATTATTTAATGACCCTCTTCCTGAAGTAACACTTAAACTTGCATTAGAGGCTGATGCTGTTTTATTAGGCGCCGTGGGTGACTGGAAGTACGATACGCTCCCAAGGGATATGCGCCCTGAAAGAGGGCTTTTAAGAATTAGGCAGGAGCTTAATCTGTTTGCGAATCTGAGACCAGCAATAATGTTTCCAGAGCTTGTACATGCATCAAGTCTCAAAGCCGAGGTCGTCTCAGGATTGGATATTTTAATCGTTAGAGAGTTGACGGGCGATATTTATTTCGGACAACCCCGAGGAATATCGATCAACGATAAGGGGGAGCAGGAAGGCCTTAATACCATGCGCTATACGGAGTCAGAAATCAGAAGAATTGCACATGTTGCATTTAAAACAGCTGAAAAAAGAGCCAAAAAACTTTGTTCTGTCGATAAAGCAAATGTGCTTGAGGCTACTGAGTTATGGCGTAAGGTCGTTACAGAGACGTCGGTTCATTATCCTTCAGTTGAGCTGACTCATATGTATGTTGATAATGCTGCTATGCAGCTGGTAAGAGACCCAAAACAGTTTGACGTTATTGTAACTGGTAATATTTTTGGAGATATTTTATCTGATCAAGCATCGATGTTAACTGGATCTATTGGCATGCTACCCTCTGCATCATTAGATGAGAGTAATAAGGGCATGTATGAGCCAAGCCATGGTTCAGCACCCGATATTGCCGGAAAAAATAAAGCAAATCCTATAGCAACAATTTTGTCCCTAGCTATGATGTTTAAGTACACATTTAATGATCTTGAGAAATTTACTATTATTGAAGATGCGGTAAAGCAGGTCTTAAAAGACAATTATCGAACGCAAGATATTGCGTCAGAAAACACAACGATTATAGGCTGTGAGGAGATGGGGAATGCTATCACTGAAAGATTGCGAGTATAAATAATGAAAAAAATAGGATTTATTGGATGGAGAGGTATGGTGGGTTCTGTTTTAATGGAGCGCATGGTTCAAGAGAAAGACTTCGATAAAATCGACCCATTTTTCTTTACGACCTCACAAGTAGGGGATAAGGCACCAAACTATAGCCATAAAGAAACATTTCTTTTGGATGCCCATTCCCTTGAAGAGCTTGAAATAATGGATATTATTTTATCCTGTCAAGGCGGTGATTACACAAAAGAAATTTATCCAGCACTTAAAAAAAAGGGATGGACGGGCCATTGGGTTGATGCCGCATCGACCCTTAGGATGCACGAAGATGCGCTGATTGTTCTTGACCCAATAAATAACCAAGCTATTGAACAAGCTTACAGCGATGGAATTAAAACATGGGTGGGAGGAAATTGTACGGTTTCATTGATGCTTTTAGCAATTCAAGGATTGATTGAGGAAAATGCCGTGGAATGGGTTTCTTCAATGACCTACCAAGCTGCCAGCGGTGCAGGAGCAAAGAATATGAAGGAATTATTAGTGCAAATGGGCGAGCTTCATGACTCTGTTGCTGATAAAAATGATGACAGAAATTACAGTATTCTAGATGTTGATAAAGAGACCCATAAAAAGATGAACTCAGATAGCTTTACTACTAACCAGTTTGGGGTTCCATTAGCAGGAAGCTTAATTCCTTGGATAGATCAGGATTTGAATGACGGAAGAAGTAAGGAAGAGTGGAAGGGTCAAGCTGAATCAAACAAAATTTTATCTGGATTTTTTGATTCTGTTAAAGTGGACGGCTTGTGTGTAAGAATTGGGACGATGCGCTCTCACAGTCAAGCTCTTACAATTAAATTAAAAAAAGATTTAAGTATCGACAAAATTAATAATTTAATTAGCAGGGGTAATCAGTGGGTTAAGCTTATTGATAACAACAAAGAAGACAGCATCAAGAAGTTAACACCAGCGGCAGTCTCTGGAACACTAGACATAGCAATTGGCCGAGTAAGACTTTTAAATCTTGATAAAAATTTGATATCTGCCTTCACCGTAGGCGACCAGTTACTATGGGGTGCGGCAGAGCCGCTTAGGCGAATGATGAATATACTAATTCAAAAAGAGGGATAGTAGATATGCGTTTAAAATTATTTGTTCTAATAATCATTACAATGTTTACCCAGGCAGGGTATGCACTGCAGTTAGGCAAAATTCAGGTGAAATCAACACAAAACTCTCCATTTGATGCGCAAATAGCCATAGAGGTTGATAAGGGTGAAAATCTAGAACAGATGCAATATTTGATTGCTTCACAAGAAGTATATAAATCTCAGGGCATGCAAAGACAGGCGATTCATTCGGATATAAAAATTAATTTGGTATACAGCGCATCAAAATCAACCATCTTAGTATTAAAGTCAACAAATCCAGTAAAGGACTCATTTTTAGATCTATTAATTCAAATCGATTCTCCCCAAGGTAAAATTTTTAAGGAGTATACGGTTTTGCTTGACCCACCAGTGATACAAAAAACTAATGCACCTGTAGGCGAGGTTCCAAGCAAAGATGTTGTAAAGACCCCCCAACCTAAAACACAAAAAGAAGTAAATAGAAATAACAGTATCGTCACAAAACCTGGAAAAACATTATTTCAAATTGCGAGAGAAAATAATATCTCTGGGATAACAACAGAGCAATATGCTGTTGCAGTGTTCCAAAAAAATCCTAATGCTTTTGCCAACAACAACATAAATGGACTTAATAAGGGTCAAAAAATTACTCTTCCCAATAAAGATTATTTTAATAATTTATCTCATTTAGAAGCTAGAAAGATATTAAGAGACCAAAATATTCAGTGGAAAAAAATAAAAAATAGCAACTCAAAAAAAGCTCCTGAAAAGAAACAAAAGGTTTTAAAAGAAAAAGATAGTATTGAGCTGTCTAGGCTAAAAGCAGAAATTAAAAGGTTAAATACAGCGCTAGATGAGGCTAAGGTGTCACCGGAAATAACAAAAGCTGATAATTCCAGCTCAAATAATTCAGACAAATCAGAAAAAAAACTTATTGAACCTGACAGTAAAGTTAACAATGAAAAATTGGAATCAACACCAGCTGAAAATAATTCTGCTGAAATCGCTAATCAGGATTTTATTTCATCCATTGCTGTTGAGGAAGAAGATATTATTGAGGAGGTGATTATGGCTGATGTTGGAAAGACTGATGACGAATCACGCTCGGGCTTAGTGTACATACTGATCGTTCTTTTTGCTATTTTGGGTGGACTATTAGTATATTTAACTAAAAAGAGATCCGCGCTAAAAATCTTGCCTCATGAAGCCATTAGAACTTCTGTGGATGAGTATATCTACAAAAAAAATATTACTAGAGATTCGATCACTAAGTTTTAATCTAAAATGATTAATGGATTTATTTTATTCATAGGGCTGCTTCTACTCTTTAGTGTTGGTGGATTTTCCTTGGCACATCAAATCATTATTCTCTTATTACTATTGCTATCCACTACACTTTTGTCTCTGAATGCATTAACTTTCATCAAAAAAATCAAGTTCTTCATACTGACTATAGCGCTTGTTTTTTTATTTTCAGTCCCTGGTGAGGTCTTATATTTTTACGGACCGCTATCAATAACAAAGGAGGGCGTAGAGTTGTCTTGTTTTAATATTCTGCGACTTATGAATATTTTTATCATTGTTTTTGTGTTGATGAACACTTTGCCCAGATCATTTGTTATCACTAGTGTCATTAAAGCCTGTTATTTTGTAACTTTTTTTGGTGTTAAAAAAGAGCATTTAATTGCAAGAATCTTTCTTACTTTTGAATATCTAAATTTTTACCGTAATGCCAAATTTACTTTCAGCACTCTTGGTGCAGACATTGCAAAGCAAATTAGTTCGGACGTTAGCGACAAGATTAAACCAACCTTAAGTCTTGTACGGTTTGGACTTTATGATGTTGTTTGGTTCGCATCTTTTATCGTCGCATTTTTTGGTATTCATTTCTTACTAAGATGAGGATAGCTTGTTCAGTTGGTTATAATGGATTTGGATTTTCTGGCTGGCAAAAACAACCAGATGTAAAAACGATTCAAGGTCTTATTGAAGACGCTCTTACTGAAATTGCACAAGACATTATCATTACTCACGCTTCAGGAAGAACAGATACCGGTGTTCACGCTCTTGGCCAAATTTTTCATTTTGATACCGTAAAAGAAAGACCATTAACTGCATGGGTTAAAGGTGTCAATGCTTTTTTGCCTGAGTCTATCCGAGTTAAGTGGGCTCAAAATGTCCCAGAAAATTTCCATGCAAGACATTCTGTGCTGGAAAGAGAGTATCAATACCTTTTGTTTAAAGATACGAATAATTCCCCTATTTTATATGCCAATGCTGGATGGACGTATCACGCGCTTAACAATAAAAATTTAATAATGGCATGCAAAAGTTTTGAAGGCACCCATGACTTTAGTTCTTTTCGGTCATCCGAGTGCCAAGCGAAGTCTCCTATCAGAACAATAAGCCAATTCAGTTGCGAGCAATTTGGAGCCAACTACCTTTTTACTATTCGTGCTGATGGTTTTTTACACCATCAGATACGTAATATGATTGCAGCCGCTATACATGTAGCGAAAATTGATCATCCGGCTGGATTCATCGAGGAATTGTTGGCGAAAAAAGATCGTAAATTTGCACCTCCAACCTTCATGCCCAATGGTTTATATCTCTCAAATATAAAGTATGATAACAAGTGGAATCTACCCCAATCAAACAATTCGGTAAATATCTTTAGTAAACATGATAGTTAAAATTAAAATATGTGGAATTACAAACTTTGAGGATGCTTTGAACGCATCACGCCTTGGTGCAGATGCGCTCGGTTTTGTATTTGTAGAAAATAGCCCCCGCTACATAAAGCCCCATGACGCAGCACATATTATTAACAAATTACCACCCTTTATAAATAAAGTTGGTTTATTCGTGGACCCATCCAAACAAGAGGTGGAGGATGCAGCAAGAATTGCTAATTTTGATCTTTTACAATTTCATGGGGACGAAAGTGAGGGGTTTTGCAACCAATTTAATTTGCCTTACATTAAAGCAATTTCAGTAAAAACTGATGTTAATTTGCTAGAATATAGTCGTAAATACGCTTCCGCTTCAGCACTTTTGCTAGATGCGTACTCTGAAGAAGCTAGAGGCGGAACTGGAAAAACATTTGATTGGAATTTAATTCCAAAAGAAGGATCAATACCCTTAATAGTCGCTGGTGGGCTTAATAATGAGAATATTGCTGATCTTTTAAGGCAGGTGATGCCTTATGCGGTCGATGTTAGCGGTGGGGTAGAGATATCTAAAAGACAGAAAGATTGTAAAAAAATGGAAGATTTTATTTTGGGAGTAAGAAATGCAACCTTATGATTTACCTGATCAGTTTGGTCATTTTGGTCAATTTGGCGGAACCTTTGTTGCGGAGACCTTAATTGAGGCTCTAGATGAACTTCGAGACATGTATGCCAAGTACAAAGACGACCCAGAGTTCCTTGCTGAGTTTCATCATGATTTAAAGCACTTTGTTGGTAGACCCAGCCCGATCTATTTTGCTGAGCGTTTAACTAATCAAATTGGTGGAGCTAAAATTTACTTAAAGCGAGAAGATCTTAACCATACAGGCGCTCACAAAGTTAATAATACTGTTGGCCAAGCATTATTGGCAAAACGAATGGGTAAGCCACGAGTTATAGCTGAAACTGGTGCTGGACAGCATGGAGTTGCTACAGCAACTATTGCCGCCCGTTTGGGCTTAGAATGCGTTGTTTATATGGGAGCGGAAGACGTAAAACGTCAGTCACCCAACGTATACAGAATGAAATTGTTGGGTGCAACAGTTATCCCGGTTGAGAGCGGATCAAAAACCCTTAAAGACGCATTAAATGAAGCGTTAAGAGATTGGGTTACCAATGTCTCAAATACTTTTTATATTATTGGAACTGTAGCCGGCCCTCATCCATACCCAATGATGGTTAGAGATTTTAATTCGGTTGTCGGGAAAGAATGTAAAACTCAAATGCCAGAAATTGCTAATCAACAACCAAATGCGATTGTGGCATGCGTAGGGGGTGGCTCTAACGCAATGGGGATCTTCCATCCTTATATTGATGATAAGAGCGTTCGCTTAATAGGCGTAGAGGCTGCGGGTGACGGAATTGAAACTGGCAGACATGCGGCTCCCCTAACTTCAAATAGTGCTATAGGCGTACTTCATGGGAATAGAACATACCTTATGCAAAACCAGGAAGGTCAGATTATGGAAACTCACTCAGTTTCTGCTGGGCTAGATTATCCTGGTGTAGGCCCTGAGCATGCTTGGTTAAAAGAATCAGGAAGAGCTGAGTATGCTGCAGTAACTGATGATGAAGCTCTAAAATCCTTTCATAATCTTTGCTTAGTAGAAGGTATAATCCCTGCACTTGAGACGAGCCATGCATTGGCTTATGCAGAAAAATTAGCAGCAACCATGCCTAAAGACCAAGTAATTTTAGTTAATCTATCGGGTAGAGGTGATAAGGATATTAACACTGTGGCAAATATCTCGAATATCTCTCTATAAATTTTATGTCTAGAATACAAACAACATTTACAAATTTAGCTAACAATAAAAGAAAAGCGCTTATACCATTTATAACCGCTGGTGACCCACATCCTGATATGACGGTTAATCTTCTTCATGCACTGGTTGATTCTGGTGCGGATATGATTGAGCTAGGCATACCTTTTTCTGATCCAATGGCTGATGGCCCTGTTATTCAGAGAGCGAGTGAGAGAGCATTAGCTAATAACGTTGGTATTAATAAAACAATTGATCTCGTAAAAGATTTCAGAAAAGACAATGAACATACACCTATTATTTTAATGGGATATGCTAATCCTATTGAAGCTATAGGACTTACTAATTTTGTAGGCGCCATTAAAGAAGCGGGTGTTGATGGAGTAATTACCGTTGATTATCCTCCTGAAGAGTCGAAAGAGTTTGTTTCTTTGCTCTTGAAAAATGATATTGATAGCATATTCCTTCTTTCTCCGACAACGGAAGATGAGCGAATTAAACTTATCATCAGCCAAGCAACAGGTTTTATTTATTATGTTTCTCTTAAAGGAGTTACTGGCTCCGCTAACATCGATATGGAGCAGGTATCTAAAAGAGTGAACAATGTTAGACAATTTACTAATTTACCGGTGGCTGTAGGTTTTGGAGTAAAAGACGCAAAAACAGCAAAAGAAGTAGCTGCTATTGCTGATGCCGTTGTTATAGGAAGTCGAATAGTGCTTGAGATTGAACAGTCAAACAAGGATGACTTGATTGGTAACATTAAAAAACTAATGCGCGAAATGAAGGATGCAATCGAATAAGATGAAAAAAATATTATGAGCTGGTTAAAAAATGTTTCCCCAAAAATAAAAAAGATTGTTGGCAGTCTTAAAAAAAATATTCCAGAAGGATTGTGGCATAAATGCCCATCATGCCAGTCAACCCTATACAGATCTGAGTTAGAAAAAAATAGTGAAGTATGTCCAAATTGTAGCTTTCACAACAGAATAGATGCAAGAGCACGCATTAAACTTCTCCTAGACACTCCCAATCAAAACGAGATTGGAAAAACAATAATTGCCACAGATCCACTAAAGTTTGAAGACACTCTAAAGTACAAGGATCGTCTCGTGATAATGAAGAAAAATACTGGAGAAAATGATGCTTTGGTAGTGTCCGAAGGTTTTATCGAGTCAATATCCGTGGTAATAGCTGTTTTTGAATTTAAATTCATGGGTGGGTCTATGGGTTCGGTAGTAGGAGAGAAATTTGTTCTTGGCCTTAATCGAGCAATAAAAAATAAATCTGCATTTGTATGCGTATCGTCGAGTGGGGGCGCAAGAATGCAGGAGGGTTTGTTATCACTGATGCAAATGGCTAAAACAAGCGCAGCATTAACAAAATTGAGCGCAGAAAATCTACCTTATATATCGGTATTAACTGACCCAACAATGGGCGGAGTATCAGCTAGCTTTGCAATGCTTGGAGATGTCATAATGGCTGAACCAAAAGCATTAATTGGTTTTGCAGGACCAAGAGTTATTGAGCAAACAGTTAGAGAAAAACTACCTGAAGGCTTTCAGCGTTCTGAGTTTCTTCTTGAACATGGTGCGATAGACATGATTGTTGACCGAAGACAGATGCGCAAAACTATTGCAAAGATTATTTCGCACCTAAAGCATTAGACAGTGCTACAAAAGCCATCCAAAAACGATACGCTTAATGTGTGGCTTAACTATATTGAAACGCTACACCCCAATGAAATTGAATTAAGCCTTGATCGGGTTAGGGAGGTAAATAATCGTGCCAATATCGACCCTAGTTTCCCTATTATCCTTGTGGGGGGAACGAATGGCAAAGGCTCAGTATGTGCATTTATTGAATCGATTCTTTATGCATCTGGTTTAAAAGTTGGTTGTTATACTTCCCCACATCTATTTCGCTTTAATGAGCGCATTCGTATTAACAAGCAAGAGGTTGGCGATAAAGACATAGTTGATGCATTGGACTGCATTGAAATGAGCCGAAGAGATATTGCTCTAACATACTTTGAAATAAGCACATTAGCTGCAGTTAAATGTATGGATAAGGAGAAAGTCGATATAGCCATCCTTGAAGTTGGTTTAGGAGGCCGTCTGGATGCGGTTAATATCTATTCACCAATAATCTCATTAATTACCTCTGTTAGCCTTGACCATCAAGCATATCTAGGCAATACCCTTGATAAAATCGGTTTTGAAAAAGCAGGAATTTTTAGAAAAAATGTGCCCGCAATTATCAATCATAAAGATCCTGTTCCCAGTATGATCGATGCTGCAAACAAAATAAACTCGAGCTTGTCACTTTTTTCGGATGACTATAATATAGAAATACATGGCAATAAATTACACTACATTAGCCATGATTCCTCTTACTCCGATCTCCCGCCACCAAACATTAAGGGTGATCATCAAATTGTTAATTTGGCCGGGGCGCTTAGGTGTATTGAGCTTTTAGCAAGCACAATGCCGATACCTCTTAAATCAATAAGACGAGGAATTGCCGATGCATCAATTAAAGGGCGCTTTCAGATAATAAAGAACAAACCTTTTGTTGTTGTTGATGTAGCTCATAACCCTGAGTCTGCTTACAATTTAGCTAACAACTTCATCCAAGCAAAGCAGGAAGGATTAACAATCGCTGTTTTTTCAGTGCTTGCAGATAAAGATTGCTTAACTATCATCCAACCATTTATTGGTTTTATTGATAAATGGTATATTGCAGAACTTCCTTCAGATAGAGCCTTGTCATGTAACAGTATTGAGGAGGCGTTAAGAATTGGTATGCCATCGGTTGCAATCGAAAGGTTTTTAACGATTCATGATGCATATAAAGAAGCTTTAAACAATTCTCATGATAATGATAATATATTGATGTTTGGTTCATTTTTAGTAATTTCAGAGAGCATTGGTGATAAATAAATATGTCAGATAACAAAGAAACCTTCCAAGAAAGTATTTTAATTAAACGTGCCAAAAGAAGGCTTTTGGGAGCCGTCACTATTTTATTAATACTACTTGGCTTGTCCTATCTTTTTATCGAAGATCGAACAGGGATACAAAAAATGAGAAATGTGAAAGTATCATTTCTTGAGATGAATGATCTTGGTTCGATAAGTAAGTCAGCTGACAAAAATGACGATATATTAGGCGCCTACGCATTAATCGATGAGGGATATAACTTTAATAACAAGATTTCAAATACTCACAATGGTTTTTTTATTCAGGTCGGTATTTTTTCAACTACTCAAACTGCAGCGAAGCTAGCTAAGGTGATTGATGGCATGGGGCTTCAAACAAAAATAATACCAATCACTTTAAACGGGCAAGAGAGAATGCAATTAATCACCCATTCCTTTGAGGATAAAGCTAAAGCCAAGATTGCGTTAGCAAAAATTAAAGAAGCTAAATTGCCTGGAATAATTAAGCAACAAACCAATTAAATGACAGCAATTGATTACTCAATAATCACCATAGTTTTTATATCCCTTGTTCTTGGGTGTTTTCGTGGTTTTGTTCGCGAGCTTCTGGCGCTAAGCGGTTGGATTCTTGCATTTTATTGCGCCAATTACTTCTCAGACTCACTTTACTCACTAATACCTTTTGACCTTGATAGTAATGTTAAATATATTGCTGCTTACATTTCAATATTTATCGTTATTCTTATTTTTGCTTCTTTAGTGATTAAACTTTTTAATCGGTTTGTAAAAAATGTGGGGCTTGGGTTATCTAATTTTATTCTCGGCGGCGCTTTTGGTTTTATTCGTGGGGTGCTGATAATTTTTATTCTTATTATAGTTTTAGAGAAAACATCCTTTTCCGTCAACCCAGGCTGGATCAAATCTATCTACATACCAATCATAAAAAATTCCGTCGAAAATACTTTGCCATATTTGCCCGAACAATGGTTTAAAGATGTAAAATACGACAATATTCTGACCTAATTGAGAAGAAATTATGTGTGGAATCATAGGAATTGTCGCTAACGAACCTGTAAATCAACTTCTATATGATGGTTTGCTAGTATTGCAACATCGCGGGCAAGACGCTGCAGGAATAGTCACAAGCGATGGAAGCCGTTTCCATATGCATAAAAATAATGGCCTAGTTAAGGATGTATTCCATACGCGCCATATGCGAACACTGAAAGGCAATTCTGGCATTGGCCATGTTCGCTATCCAACAGCAGGCTCTTCATCATCTGCAGAAGCTCAACCACTCTATGTCAACTCCCCATACGGCATAGTACTTGCTCATAATGGCAATCTAACTAATGCAGATAAATTAAAAGACGATATGTTTAAGTTAGATCTTAGGCATCTAAACACCAATTCTGACTCCGAAGTACTCCTAAATGTCCTTGCCCACTCGGTAGTGGAGGCCACTCAGGACAATGTATTAACCTCAGATATAATTTTTGATGCGGTCACTTCGGTATTTAAAAGATGTAAGGGAGCTTACGCAGTAGTTTCTATGATTGCCAATTTTGGACTACTTGCCTTTAGAGATACCCATGGTATTCGACCTCTTGTTATTGGTGTTAAAGAAACTGAGGCTGGCCCTGAATATATTGTTGCATCTGAGAGCGTTGCTTTAGATGTGCTTGGATTTAGATTGTTGCGCGACGTAGAGCCGGGCGAAGCAATATTTATAGACTTAGATGGTAATTTTTATTCAAAAAAATGTACGGAGCAAGCAAAACAAACTCCCTGTATTTTTGAGTATGTTTATCTCGCCCGTCCTGATTCTATGATTGATGGGGTATCGGTATATCAAACAAGATTAAACATGGGAGGCACTCTTGCAAAAAAAATTAAAAGAGACTGGAGTAATTTATCCATTGATGTAGTTATACCAATTCCAGATACTAGTAGACCTTGCGCTCAGGAAGTTGCTTTAAAACTTAATGTCAACTTTAGAGAAGGGTTTATTAAAAATCGCTATATTGGTAGAACTTTTATTATGCCGGGACAAGCGCTTAGAAAGAAATCCGTTCGCCAAAAACTTAATCCAATTAAATTTGAATTTAAGGGCAAGAATGTCTTGTTGATAGATGATTCAATTGTAAGGGGGACCACCTCTAAAGAAATAGTTCAGATGGCGCGAGACGCTGGCGCAAAAAATGTATATCTTGCATCAGCTGCGCCGCCAGTAAAATTCCCAAATGTTTACGGCATTGACATGCCTTCAAGAAACGAACTATTAGCCCACAATAAAAGCTATGATGAAATAATTGCCGAGATTGGAGCAGACGCACTGATATACCAGGACCTAGAAGATCTGAAGTCGACTATTACTCAAGAAACAACGGCTATTAAAGATTTTGATTGCTCATGCTTTGATGGCAAGTACATAACTGAAGATATAGATGAGGCCTACCTAGTTAATATCGAAACGGCGCGAGCCGATAAAGGATCAGATGATGATGAGGATTCTAGCAGCCAATTAGATTTAAATTTATTAAATTATTCATCGGAGAGCGAGGAGCAACATGCCTAGTTTCACCTTGATTTATTCTAAATGAACTGGATAATATAATATGATTAGCGCCGATTTGAATTTTTCAGCTTGCGGGCGCTCTAAAAATCAGCTAAAGGGTGGATAACCCATCGATAGCTGATTGGGTTTTTTTTTGTCTAAAATAGTTAAAGTGAATAAATTGTAATGAATAAACCAACAAAAAAGTTCAATACCAACGCTATTCGTGAGGGTATTCATATGACGGAAGAAGGGGAGCATTCTGAAGCAATGTTCCTAACATCAAGTTTTGTATTTAAAACTGCAAAACAGGCTGCGGATAGGTTTCAAAACGTAGAGAAGGGCAATGTTTATTCTCGATTTACGAATCCTTCCGTTAGGACGTTTGAGGAGCGACTAGCCTCATTGGAGGGAGCTGAACAATGTGTAGCTACTTCAAGTGGGATGTCAGCTATGCTTTCTTGTTTTATGTCTTTGTGTCAGCCAGGCGACCATATTGTGGTCTCAAGGAGCATTTTTGGCACTTCGGTTCAGTTATTTAACAATGTTCTGAAGCGATGGGGTTTGAATATAACTTATGTAGACTTGAAAAAAGATCTGGAATGGAAGTCAGCAATCACAGATAAAACCAAATTCTTTTTTGTTGAAACCCCATCTAATCCATTGACAGAGTTATGCGACATTAGCAGTTTAGCTGCTATAGCTCACGAATCGAACATTAAACTGATAGTCGACAATTGTTTTTGTACTCCAGCACTTCAAAAACCTTTATTGCTTGGTGCGGATATCATTATTCATTCAGCAACTAAGTATCTTGACGGTCAGGGAAGGTGTCTTGGAGGGGCGGTATTAGGAAGAAAAGAAGATATGGCTGATGTTTATGGATTTCTCAGAACAGCCGGACCTACATTAAGCGCATTTAACGCATGGGTATTTACCAAAAGTCTTGAAACGCTCAATATAAGAATGCAAGCACATTCGGCAAACGCTATGCTGCTAGCAGAGTGGTTGGAAGCACAAAAAAAAGTAAAGAAAGTTTTCTACCCCGGCCTAGAGTCACACCCGCAATTCGCGCTTGCCAAGACTCAGCAATCTCTTCCTGGAGGAGTGCTTTCCTTTGAGGTAAATGGCGGCATTACCGAGGCGTGGAGCCTTATTGATTCAACTAAATTACTTTCAATCACTGCTAACCTTGGGGATGTTAAAACTACGATTACTCACCCATCTACTACAACGCATAGTAGACTTTCTGACCAGGAAAGAGTGGAAGTAGGAATAAACGATAATTTAGTCCGAGTAGCTGTTGGCCTTGAAGATATTGACGACATTATTGGCGACCTAAATTATCTTTTAAAATAGCCAATAATTGGTTAAATAGCTTGTCTATACATGCTAAAATTTAAATGAAAATTTATCCAAAAAATCCAGAGAAATTATGAGCCAATTCGCAAAAGAAACAATCCCAGTAAGCCTAGAAGTTGAAATGAAGAAGTCCTATTTGGACTACGCAATGAGCGTAATTGTAGGGCGTGCATTACCAGATGTTAGAGATGGGCTTAAGCCTGTTCACAGAAGAGTTTTGTATGCTATGCATGAATTAAGTAACAACTTTAATAGGCCATACAAAAAATCAGCTCGAATTGTCGGTGATGTTATAGGTAAGTACCATCCTCATGGAGATACTGCAGTTTATGACACTATTGTAAGGATGGCACAAGACTTTAGCTTGCGATATATGCTGGTTGATGGCCAAGGAAACTTTGGTTCAGTAGATGGCGATAACGCTGCAGCAATGCGTTATACCGAGATTAGGATGTCCAAGATTTCTCATGAAATGCTTGCGGATATTGATAAGGAAACTGTTGATTTCGGACCAAATTACGATGGTTCTGAACATGAGCCATTAATAATGCCGACCCGCATACCAAACCTCCTAATAAATGGAAGCTCTGGCATTGCCGTGGGGATGGCTACAAATTTTCCTCCACATAATTTAACTGAAGTTATTAACGGCTTGTTAGCATTGCTTCAAAATGCTGAAACATCCATTGATGAATTAATGGAGTTTATTCCAGGACCTGACTTCCCAACATCGGGAATAATTCACGGCATATCCGGGGTAAGGGATGGCTACAGAACTGGCAGAGGAAGGGTGGTAATGCGCGGGAAAACGCATGTTGAGCCATTAGAGAAAGGAAATAGAGAGGCTATTATTGTTGATGAGTTGCCGTACCAGGTAAATAAAAAAACATTTATTGAGAAAATTGCTGAGCTAGTAGGTGACAAAAAAATTGAAGGTATTTCAGATTTACGTGATGAGTCTGATAAGTCGGGAATGAGAGTTGTCATTGAGTTAAAGAAAGGCGAGATTCCTGACGTTGTATTAAATAATTTATACAAGCAAACTCAGTTGCAAGATAATTTTGGCATGAATATGGTTGCTCTAATTGATGGCCAACCCAAATTATTAAATTTAAAAGAAATACTTAATGCATTTTTAAAGCATCGCAGAGAAGTCATCACAAGACGAACTGTTTATGAGCTTAAGAAAGCGAGAGAAAGGGGACATATTCTTGAGGGGCTTGCAGTAGCTCTGGCTAATGTCGATGAAATGATAAAAATTATTAAGTCGGCACCAACCCCACCCGATGCCAAAAAAGAATTGATGGAAAAGTCATGGAAATCTGATGTTGTTTCGTTGATGCTACAGAAGTCATCCGAAGATCTTTCAAAGCCTGATGGTTTATCCGATTTATTTGGACTTAAAGATGGCGGCTACAAACTATCAGATGTTCAGGCACAAGAAATTCTGCAGCTCAGACTGCAAAGACTTACAGGACTTGAGCAGGAAAAGATTGTTACCGAATACCATGCAATCATGGATACCATTATCGATTTATTAGACATTCTCAATAACTCTGAAAGAGTAACCTTAATTATCTCTGATGAACTTAAGGAAATCAGGACTCAGTATGGTGATGACAGGCGAAGTGAAATTGTTATCGATGCTTATGATTTATCTATAGAAGATTTAATAGCGCCTCAGGATATGGTCGTAACTTTATCCAACTCGGGCTATATCAAAGCCCAGGTTCTTGATGACTACCGTGCACAAAAAAGAGGTGGTCGTGGAAAACAAGCAATGGGTACAAAAGAGGATGATTTTATTGAGCAAATGTTTGTAGCTAATTCTCATGACAATATTCTTTGTTTTTCCAGTAGAGGCCAGGTTTATTGGCTTAAGGTATACGAGGTACCTCAAGGAAGCCGTGTAAGTAGAGGTAAGCCAATAGTGAATTTATTCCCCTTAATGCCTGGTGAAAAAATTAATGCTATTTTGGCAGTTAAGGATTTTGTTGACGATGAATTTATTTTTATGGCTACCGCAAAAGGAACAGTCAAGAAAACGCCGTTATCCGATTTTTCTAATCCTAGAAAGTCAGGAATTATAGCCATTAAGCTTGCTAATGGTGATTACCTTGTTGGAGCTGGTGTCACCAACGGTGAACAGGACATTATATTAATTTCTAGCGGTGGTAAAGCGGTATGGTTTGATGAGCACGATGTAAGAAGTATGGGCCGTAATGCCGCAGGCGTAAGAGGCATGAAACTTCCAGCAACCGAACAAGTGCTGTCATTACTGATTGCTTCATCTGATCAGGAATCAGTTTTGGTGGCGACAGAAAATGGTTATGGAAAACGAACCGTACTTTCTGAGTTTAGAAAGTCAGGAAGAGGCACCCAAGGGGTAAAAGCTATTCAGGTTAGTGATAGAAATGGGATAGTTGTTGCAGCCAAGTTGGTAGGTGACCATGATGAAATAATGCTTATTACCACAGGTGGCGTATTAATCAGAACCCGGGTAAGCGAGATCAGGGAGCTAGGAAGAGCTACTCAAGGCGTTACGCTTATAAACTTATCTGATGGAGAAAAGTTATCAGGCATAGAAAAAATAGTTGAATCTGACCACATAGACGATGGCCAGGATGACCTGCCAATATAATTTTTCTGCAGGACCCTCAATGATTCCCAGGGCTGTTCTTGCCCAGGCTCAAAAAGAGCTGCTCGACTGGAATAGCACAGGAATGTCAGTGATGGAGATGTCTCACAGAAGTAAACAGTACCTTCCTATCATAGAAGATGCGGAAGCCAACCTAAGAGCGCTGTTAAACATTCCAAACAATTACAAAGTATTGTTTCTTCAAGGGGGCGCAATAACTCAAAACTATATGGTTCCTATGAATCTCCTTGCGGGTCGATCTGCTTCTTATGTCGCATCCGGATATTGGTCAAAAAGAACCTATAGCGATGCTCAAGCCTTTAATAACATGAATATGGCAGCGTCATCGGAATCTATTAATTACACCAAGGCTCCAAATTTTAATTCATGGAATTATTCAAAAAATGATGCGTATATTCACTTTTGTTTGAACGAAACCATTCATGGTGTAGAGTATTTTGATGACCCAAAAATAACTGACGTACCTCTGGTATGTGATATGTCGTCAAATATATTATCCAGAGGAATTAATGTAAGCAATTATGGTGTTATTTATGCCGGAGCGCAAAAAAATATTGGACCTGCAGGGCTTACGCTAGTAATTGTAAGAGACGATTTATTGAATTATGCAGAGAAAAAAACACCGACAACCTTTTTATGGAAAATTCAGTCAGACAATAATTCAATGATTAACACACCCTCTACATTTTCAATATACATAGCTGGTTTAGTATTTAAATGGCTTAATGAAATGGGGGGATTAAAAGAGGTAGAAAAATTAAACAAAGAGAAGGCGGAATCCTTATATAGCTTTATAGATCAATCCAAATTCTATTATAATGACATTGATCTATCTAATCGCTCAAGAATGAATGTGCCATTTAGGATAAGAGACGATACATTAACTATGAGCTTTGTCGAAGCAGCAGAAAAAAAAGGGCTTTATCAGCTCAAGGGACACAGGTTAGTTGGTGGCTTAAGAGCGTCAATTTATAATGCAATGCCAATAGAGGGTATTCATGCACTAATAAAATTTATGAAAGATTTTGAAAAAAATAACACATGAAAAAAGAGTTAATAAAATTTAGGAAAGAAATTGATCTGATCGATAGGGAAATTATTGACCTAATTTCTCGAAGGGGGTCATTGGCTAAAGAGGTGGGTTCATTGAAAAATGATGGTGTTATCTATAAGCCTGAAAGAGAAGCTCAAATATTAGCATCGCTAAAAAAATATAACAAAGGTCCGCTCCAACCTGAGAGTATCGTAAATATATTTAAGGCTATCATTTCGAATTGTAGGGCATTAGAGAAAAAATTGAGCATTTCATTTTTAGGACCTTTAGGGACTTTTAGTGAAGAGGCAACTAAACAGCACTTCGGTGAAAATATTGATGGACTGCCGGTTAATAGTATCGATGAGGTTTTTAATCATGTGCAGTCCGATGCAACTCACTATGGTGTGGTTCCAGTGGAGAATTCAACTGAGGGTGCGGTAAGTCGAACGCTTGATTTATTGTTATTAAAAGATTTAAAAATTTGCGGTGAGATAACGCTACCTGTTCATCATTGCCTAATATCAAAAGCTAAAACCAGCAAAAACATAAAAACAATTTATGCCCATGGACAGTCTCTTGCACAATGCCATGACTGGCTGATCAGCAATATGACTCATGTTGAAAAAATTGCGGTTACCAGCAATGCTGAGGGTGCTAGGCTAGCTTCAAAAGATATTAATGCAGCTGCAATTGCCAGTAGCCAAGCTGCAAAACTCTATAAGCTTAATATGCTCTGGGAAAATATAGAAGATGAGGCAAAAAACTCCACAAGGTTTCTAGTGGTATCAAAAGACAATGTATCAAGAAGCGGCAATGATAAAACATCCATTATTGTTGCAACTAAAAATAGACCGGGAGCGATAGCTGATCTTGTGGCTCCATTTTCGAAAAATAAGGTTAGCATGACCAAACTTGAGTCAAGGCCTTCAAAAATTGGTATGTGGGAATATGTTTTTTTTATTGATGTTGAAGGGCACCAGTCTGATAAGAATGTGAGTATCTCACTTCAGCAAGTAGAAAAAAATGCATCCTTTATGAAAATCTTAGGTTCTTATCCTGCTAGCTAGTTCCATGAACCCTATTAAAGTTCCAGGTTACATACAAAATATTGACCCTTATCAGGGCGGTCTTCCAATAAAAGAGGTGGCTAGGAAATTAAATCTTTCTGAAAATAATATTGTTAAACTAGCCTCCAACGAAAATCCCCTTGGTATGAGTCCATTAGCAAAGAAAGCAATTGAAGAATCTTTAGGTGAGGTTAAGAGATATCCTGACGGTAATGGATTTTATTTAAAGGACGTCATAAGCCAAAAACATAATCTCGATCCGGCCCAGATAATTCTTGGGAACGGATCAAATGATATCCTTGAGTTGGTTGCTAGAACATTTTTATCATTAGATGACGAAGCTATATATTCTGAGCATGCATTTGCTGTTTACCCTCTAGTAGTAAAGTCTGTAGGGGCGATAGGGCTTGAAATACCAGCCAAGAATTACAAACATGATCTGGACGGATTCCAAAAGGCGATTACTAAAAAGACCAAGGTAATATTTATCGCTAACCCCAATAATCCTACCGGCACATTAATAGCCAAAAAAGCACTAAAAGAATTTTTAGATGCTGTTCCTCCTAATATTGTTGTGGTTCTTGATGAGGCCTATGATGAGTACTTAAGCGAAGATAATAAGTCTGTTGCTTTTAGCTGGCTTGCAGCACATAAAAATCTCATTATTTCACGAAGTTTTTCAAAAGCTTATGGCCTAGCAGGTTTGAGAGTCGGCTTTGGTGCAGGATCTCATTTTTTGATTGAGGTTATGAATAGGATTCGCCAACCATTTAATGTTAATTTTCTTGCGCAGCAGGCAGCTATTGCCTCACTTCAGGACGATGACTTTATTCTGCTTAGTAGAAAAATAAATGATGAGGGTATGAAACAGATTACCTCAGCATTTAATCGTATGGGATTTGAATACATTCCATCTTTTGGAAATTTCGTTAGCTTTAAATTACAAGACGAGACTCATGCAATGCTGTATTATCAGCATTTATTAAAAAACGGAATCATTCTCAGACCTATAGCTAATTATAAATTACCCGAATTTTTGCGTGTAAGTATTGGCTTAAAAGAAGAAAATGACCAATTTATAAAATTTTTATCAAACTGTAAGTTATAGGATTGCTATGATTATTGTGATGAGTAATGCGGCCACCGAAGATCAGATAGAAGGTGTCCTTAAAAAAATTAAAGACAAGGGTTTAGAAGGTAGCGTATCTAAGGGGACGGAGAAAACCGTTATTGGCGCTATTGGGGATGAAAGGCTTTTAGATCAAGAGCTTCTAGAATCCTTACCTGGTGTCGAGCAAGCAATGCACATTGTTAAGCCATATAAAATTGTTTCAAGGGAATGGCGCGAAGACGACACTGTCATCGATATTTCTGGACATCCTATTGGTGGCAACCACATTCAAATCATCTCTGGCCCATGCTCTGTTGAAACTCCAGATCAAATGGAAAAATCAGCTAAAGCGGTTAAAAATGCTGGCGTAAAACTTATGCGGGGCGGTGCATTTAAACCAAGAACAAGTCCTTACAGCTTTCAAGGCACAGGCTTTGACGGCCTTGATATGTTCAGAAAAGCTGCGGACAAAGAAGGGCTTCCTATAGTAACTGAGTTGCTCGATGTTCGTCATTTAGATAAATTTTTAGAGCAAAAAGTAGATGTAATTCAAATTGGTACTAGAAGTATGCAAAATTTTGAGTTGCTTAGGGAAGTTGGAAAGTTAAAGGTCCCAGTAATATTAAAGAGAGGAATGTCGGCGACAATTTCTGAATGGTTAATGGCGGCTGAGTATATCGCTGCTGGCGGTAATCATAATATTATATTTTGTGAAAGAGGTATTCGGACATTTGAAACCTACTACCGGAATGTTCTTGATGTCACAGCTATCCCGGTACTAAAAAAAGAGACTCATTTACCAGTGATTATTGACCCTTCGCACTCTGGCGGTAAAGCCTGGATGGTAGCCGCTTTATCTAGAGCTGGAATTGCGGCGGGTGCCGATGGATTACTAGTTGAGATGCACCCAAACCCATGTGACGCATGGTGCGATGCAGACCAGGCAATTAATCCGGAAGAATTAAAGTCATTGATGACCGAACTAACGGCTATAGCTAAAATTCTTGGTAGAACTATTTCGATCTAACTCATGGATTTCATGAGTTTGCTTTAGATATTTTCCCCTGTCAGGTTTACTCAATCTAATTCAATATTCAGCATTAATATTATTTATGATTGGAATGGTATGCAAATAAGAGTATTAGGTTCCGGTGCTGGTGGAGGATTCCCCCAGTGGAACTGTAACTGTCAGAATTGTGCAGGGTTAAGAGCACAAAACCCTAATCTCAAAGCAAGAACACAATCATCCATCACTGTTAGTTCGAATGGTGAGGACTGGATCTTATTTAATGCCTCTCCAGACATAAGAGCTCAAATCGAATCATTTCCTCCGCTCCAGCCCGCCAGAAAGATTAGAGACACCGGTATTACGTCGATTGTTATCACTGATGGACAGATTGATCATGCAACAGGTTTGTTGATCTTAAGAGAACACGATAAACCCTGGGATATTTACTGCACAAAAGCTGTTTATGAGGATATGACTACAGGCTATCCAATTTTTAATATTCTTGAGCACTTTAGGGGAGTGCATTGGCATGAGGTTTCTACCGAACAAGTGCCTTATACTATTCCTAAAGCGGATAACCTAATATTTACCGCTGTACCACTTAAAAGTGAAGCCCCTCCATACTCACCACATAGGCACAATACTGTTCCTGGAGACAATGTTGGGTATAAGATAGAGGATACTAAAGCAGGAAAGAATTTATTTTACGCACCAGGACTAGGCGTTATTGAAGAGCATGTTTTAGAATATATGGCTAATGCTGATGTCGTATTAATAGATGGTACCGTTTGGACCAACGATGAAATGTCACGACATGGAATTAATGATAAATTAGCTAGCGAAATGGGGCATCTAGATCAGTCAAGTAAAGGTGGGATTATGGAGACATTAAGCGCTCTAAAAAAACCACGAAAAATTTTAATTCATATCAATAATACCAACCCAATATTGCGAGAAGACTCAGAAGAAAGAAAAATTCTGAATTCACATAATATTGAGGTGTCCTATGATGGCATGGACATAATTCTTTAAGGAAATGAAATGACAAAACCTTGGACAAGAGAAGAGTTTGAAGAACGGCTAAGACAAAAAGGGAAGGGGTACCATATTTACCACCCTTTTCACGTTATGATGTATGAAGGAAAGCTTTCTAAAGAGCAGCTTCAAAGCTGGGTACTTAACCGATTTTACTATCAAATAAGTATTCCTTTAAAAGATGCCGCAATTTTGTCAAATTGCCCAGTCAAAGAAATACGAAAGGAATGGATTGTAAGAATATTGGATCATGATGGTGAAGGTGACGCTGAAGGTGGTATTGAAGCATGGATTAATTTAGGGAGAGCTGTGGGTTTGTCCCGAGAGGATGTTACCTCATTAAAGCATGTTAGCCCTGGAGTTAAATTTGCGGTAGATGCGTACATTAATTTTGCCAAACAAAAAACTTGGCAGGAGTCTGTTTGTTCGTCTCTAACTGAACTGTTTGCTCCTCATATTCATCAACAAAGAATCAGCTCATGGCCATCCATGTACCCATGGATTAATGAGGATGGCCTTAGTTACTTTAAAAAACGTTTAACCGAGGCTAGACGTGATGTTGAGCATGGTCTGGGTGTTACATTAGACTATTTTAGTAAAACGCGAGAAACCCAAGAACAGGCCTTAGAAATACTTCAATTCAAATTGAATGTTTTGTGGGTTATTGCTGATTCTATTATGCTAGCATCATCAAATATTAAAGTTGAAGACCGCGATTATTTAAGGCAACCAATAAATTAATGACAATAAAACACGAAGACATATATAAGATTGCAGATCACCATAGATTTCAGTGGGAAAAAGCACAAGATTGCTATGTAATTTTATTCCCAGAGGGTATGGTTAAGCTTAATGGAGGCGCAGGAGAGGTATTAAATTTAGTAGATGGTGTTGCGCCTGTGGCAACAATTATTAAATTACTAACGCAAAAGTTTCCAGATGCTCCGAATCTTGAAAAAGATATCATCGGAATGATAGAGTTGGGTTTAGAAAAAACTTGGATACAAAAGATTAACTAAAGGGTAACAAAAATATTATGGCTGAACAAAATAACGGCGTTTCTAGCTCCACTACTACTACTCAACCACTATGGCTACTAGCGGAGATTACATATCGGTGCCCTTTACATTGCGCTTTTTGTTATAACCCTACAGATTATGACAAGCACACACAAAATGAGCTTGATACTAAGTCATGGTTGAGTGTATTAAACCAAGCAAGAGATTTGGGCGCGGCTCAGCTTGGTATTTCAGGAGGAGAACCGCTTCTTAGAGATGATATTGAGATTATTGTAGAGGAAGCCCATCAATTAGGTTACTACAGCAATTTAATAACTTCCGGGGTAGGCTTAACAGACAAAAGAATTGATGCCTTTAAGAAGGGGGGTTTAGACCATATCCAACTCTCAATGCATGATATCACCGAAGAAATTAATAACTTTATTACTGACACGAAAACATTTCAGCTAAAGAAAAAAGTTGCGGCTATGATTAAGGATAGAGGCTACCCAATGGTGCTGAATGTCGTAATCCATCGGTATAATATTGGCCATATTAAAGAAATACTTGAGATGGCTGAAGCATTAGGAGCTGATTATGTCGAGCTTGCAAACACACAATATTACGGCTGGTCCCTTATTAATAGAAATCAGTTAATGCCAACAAAAGAACAAATTGACCATGCAGAATTAGTAACCAACCAATATCGCGACAAGGTTGGCAATAAAATGAAAATATTTTTTGTTGTTCCAGATTATTATGCAGAAAGACCAAAGAAATGCATGAATGGCTGGGGAGAAGTGTTTATGATCGTAACAGCCAATGGAGATGTGCTTCCTTGTCATTCTGCCAGAGTAATTCCTAATTTAGAGTTTCCGAACGTAAAAGATGATTCAATTAAAGGTGCTTGGTATGATTCCCCTGCATTCAATAAATTCCGTGGCGACGAGTGGATGAAGGAACCATGCCGCTCATGCCCTGAAAAGGAAAATGACTTGGCGGGATGTAGATGCCAGGCATTTTTATTGACTGGTGATGCAGAGAGTGCCGATCCTGTATGTTCTTTATCACCCAATAGGCATGTTATTGAGAAAGCTGTACTTGATGCACAGAACCCTGAACTTCAGGCAAAGCCTATAATATTTAGAACGGATAAAAATTCAAAAAGGATTAATGAGGGCGAAGAAAAAGATCGCTTGTCAGAATTTCATTCCGTACCTTAACTAAGGTAGTATTCATCCAATGAATCTCTTCTTTAATTCGAGGGTTATTACCCTTGCAATGCTTGCGAGCCTTGCACCATTTGCTATTGATACATACCTTCCTGCATTTCATATTATTGCGGAAGACTTTTTAACATCCCCTGAATTTATTCAGCAATCACTCACTTTTTATCTTGTCCCTTATACGTTAATGACGCTTTTTCACGGTGCCATATCAGACTCAATTGGAAGAATAAAAACTGTTCAATGGGGGCTTGCTTTATTTTTTGTCGCTTCTATTGGCTGCGCATTATCAACATCTGTAGAATCCTTATGGTTTTTTAGAGCATTACAGGGAATCGGGGGTGGAGCAGGTAATGTTGTAGCTCGCGCCATGGTACGTGATCTGTATGAGGGGGCACAAGCTCAAAGGGTAATGGCTACTATACAAATTATTTTTGGAGTGGCGCCAGCAATAGCCCCAATGATTGGAGGTTTGTTACTGGGTTTTGATTGGCATTCTATATTTTTGTTTCTAGCCTTGTATGCTGGATTGATGATGGTAATGAGCTCTTACATACTTCCTGAAACTATGCCACCCGCCAACCGACTACCGTTTTCTTTTTCTCATGTCCTCAATAGATACAAGTCATTATTGAGAAATAATGAATTCCTATTCTTGGTTATTGCAGTTTCTGCTAATTTTTCTGCATTTTTTATATATGTCTTGGCTAGTCCAGTTTTCCTTATGGATCATCTGGGATTCTCATTTTCAGAGTTCGGGTATTTATTCATACCGACAGTAACAGGAATGATGGCTGGATCATTTATAGCAAAGAGATCAGCAGGAAGGATTAGTCCGTCTAAGCTGTTGCGAGGCGGCTATTACTGGATGGCATTTATTGTAATATCTAATTTATTATTTTGCTTATTTTTTCAAAATAATCCTATTATAAATATTGGATTCATTGCTTTATATAATATTGGAATGGCAGCAGTTATGCCTGTAATCTCCATAGCCGCCCTAGATGAGTTTCCAAAAATAAGAGGAACCGCAGCCTCTGGACAGGCATTCTCTCAAATGCTTTTTTCATCTGTAGTTGCTGGAATTTTTGTTCCTATTTTATGGTTTTCAACTTTTGGCTTATCTCTGGGACTTTTTGTACTTTTAGCGCTAGGTATGATTTCGATCCATAAAACTACCCTATGGCATCATCGGTAGTTAGTTACATAAGAAGGCAGCAAAAGTTGCTGACTGAGTCCCCCTTCCTTTCTCCATAAAATCGGTCATAACAATTGTATTGGCATCCATCTGTACAGCCGCATTCTTACTCAGCTGTATTAAATCCTTGTGAATGTATTCTGGAAGTCGTTCAGCATACCCAGTAATCCTAACTGTATTAGTGCCTTTGTCAGAACATTCCTGAAGACTATTAATGTCATCAGCAACTTTAACGCTATCAGACCCATCAACTTTTTTTACAAAATAGCTTCCACCGCAACCTGTTAAAATGGTAAGCATAGTTGGGAGTAATATTAAATAAAGCAGATTAATTCTCAATGAGTAACCCCTTTTTGTTGGGCTGGCCTGCAAAGTCATCAGCATCAGGAAGTGCATCTTTTTTAGCGGTAATAATGGGCCATACTTTTGCCAATTTTGCATTAATTTCAATAAATTCTTGTTGATCTTCAGGCACGTCATCTTCAGCAAATATAGCTTCAACTGGACATTCTGCAACACATAATGTGCAGTCTATGCATTCTTCTGGATCAATAGCTAAAAAATTTGGTCCCTCAACAAAACAGTCGACAGGACACACATCTACGCAATCAGTATATTTACATTGGATGCAGCTTTCAGTTACTACGTAAGTCATAAATCAGTCCTTTATATATTTATCGTTATTCTAATTTATTTTTCACCACTAATCTATCGATTCAATCATTCCAGCACCAACGGTATGAAATGTTGATTCATCAATAATGATAAAGGCGCCTGTACCTCTATTATCAGCATATTTGTCTACAATTAGTGGTTGAGCTAATTTAAAGGTCACATCAGCAATGTCATTTGTTTTTAGATCGATTGCTTCTTCTAATTCTAGGGTATTAATATTTACTTTACTATTGATGCTGGCAATTTTTGCTTTCGATGTCCTTGATGTATGCATTACAAGGTAGGTTCTATTCGGTGATAAATTCGTTTCAGATAACCAGCATACTTTAGCCGTAAACCCTTTTGTAGCAGTGAGATTGTCATTTGCATGAACCAACATATCTCCTCTGGAAACATCTATTTCATCATGAAGTGAGACGGTGACTGATTCCTCAAAGATTCCTTTTTTTAGAATCTTATCGCCAATTCGAATTTCTTTTATTGTTGATTCTTGGTTTGATGGTAGAACTTTTATTTTATCGTTGATCTGAAGTAAGCCAGACTCGATGCGACCCATAAACGCTCTGAAGTCATGCAATTCCTTATTATCTGAATCTCTTGGCCTGCATACATATTGAATTGGTAGCCTAAGAGCTGATTCCTTAATGTCTTCTCTCGTATCAAGGCTCTCAAGAACCTCTAGAAGAGTAGGCCCTTTGTACCAATTGATGAAGTTATTTCTATCAACAATCATGTCTCCGTTTAGGGCGGACATAGGAATGAATTGAATATTAGTGCCGGATTGATCTAAGCCAATCGCAGAAGCAAATATTTTGTAATCATCACATATGGATTGATACTTACTCTCATCGTAGTCGATTAAGTCCATTTTATTAACCGCAATAACAATGTGTTTAATACCAACTAATTTAGTAAGGTATGAATGCCTTTTTGTTTGGGTTAGTATCCCTTTCCTAGCATCAATAAGAATGATGGCAAGCTGAGAAGTTGATGCAGCTGTAACCATGTTTCTTGTGTATTGTTCATGCCCAGGTGCGTCAGCTATAATATATTTTCTTGTACCAGTGCTAAAGTATCGATAAGCAACATCAATGGTGATCCCTTGCTCTCTTTCTGCCTGAAGCCCGTCTGTAATCAAAGATAAATCAATAGCAGACATTCCTCTTTTTTTCGATGATTTTTCTATCTGACTAAGCGTATCGGTTAGTATAGTTTTAGTATCAAATAGCAGCCTTCCAATAAGCGTACTTTTTCCATCATCTACACTGCCACAGGTTAGAAATCTGAGTACGGTATTATTTTTATTTGTATCGTTCATTAAAAGTAACCTTCTTTTTTTCGTTGTTCCATGGATGCCTCAGAAACCTGATCATCTAAGCGAGTTTCCCCACGCTCAGTAATGACTGTGGATGCCGTTTCCATGATAATTTTTTCTACCGTATCAGCCTCGCTTGCTACTGGTGCAGTGCAGGTAATATCGCCAACCGTTCTGAATCGCACTGTTAAATTTTCAACTTTTTCATCAGGCTTTGCTGGCGTGACATTTGTTATAGGAACGATTGCACCGCCTCTTCTTACTATGTCTCTTTTATGAGCGAAGTAAATGCTCGGAAGGTCTAGATTTTCTCTTTCAATGTATTGCCATACATCCATTTCTGTCCAATTTGAAATTGGAAATGCTCTGATGTTTTCTCCTTTATGGACTTTTGCATTATAAAGGTTCCATAATTCTGGTCGTTGATTCTTGGGGTCCCATTGGCCAAACTCATCCCTAAAACTCATAATTCGTTCTTTTGCTCTGGCTTTTTCTTCGTCACGCCTTGCGCCGCCAATACAACAATCAAACTCATATTCTTCTATTGCTTCAAGCAATGTTATGGATTGGTATTTATTTCTAGGCTCATCTTTTTGTTTTAACACGATAGTACCTTTTTGCATGGAATCTTCAAGTGATGCCACAATGAGCCTCTCTCCCAATTCATTTGCTTTTTTATCTCTAAAATTAATCACTTCAGGATAATTGTGTCCCGTATCAATATGCATAAGAGGAAAGGGGAAGCGACCAGGCCTAAATGCTTTTTCAGCAATTCTTAGTAAGCACAAGGAGTCTTTTCCTCCGGAAAAAAGCAGTACAGGGTTAGCACATTGGCCTGCCACTTCCCTCATGATATGTATTGCCTCTGATTCTAACCAGTCCAGATGACTTATTTTCTCTTTCATTATTTACCCTCTCTGTTATGCAGCCCGCACTCACGCTTTTCATCTACTTTTGTTGGATCAAAATAATCATATTCATTCACTAAGTCATGATCCACCATATAGGAATCAAGCTCACTGTCTGACCAATGATAAAAAGGACTGATCTTTAGAAGACTGTTCTCTGTCTGCGATACGACATCTATCCCATCTCTAAAAGTTGTTTGTCCCTTTCTCAAATTTGTTATCCATAAATCAGGCTTAATTTCTTCCATTGCTCGCCTAAATGGTTCTAATTTAACTTGCTCAGTAAATTCAGTATGTCTTGGATCATCAATTTCAGGAACGGCTCCCATATACACATCCCTATGAGCAGCAGTTTGTTTGGGAGTGTATAGCTGAATATTTAAATTTAGTTGAGAGATAATCTTCTCTGCATACGCATATGTTGCCTTGGTGTTGTACCCAGAGTCACACCACACAATTTTTAGCTCAGGGCGTAAACTTGTGCATAAATGGAGGATAGCAACCTCATAAGGCCTGAAATTAGTTGTAAGCATCGGGTTGGTGCTTTTCGCAAAGGCCCATACCATAATGTCTTCTGGAGATTTGTTTGTTAATTGCTCGTTATATTTTTGTATACCATTCATTAATTTAATCTCTTTCCCGTTGATTTCTATCAAACTTCTTCCATGAAGGATATGGTTCATCAGCAGCGCCTTGATAGGGGCTACTAAAATCTTTTAATGCTAAGAGTGCATCATTTGGATCTCTGTCTTCTCTAATTAGGTAGCTATTAAATCCGGTTCTTTTTAAAAAGAATAGCTGGTCTCTTAGAACATCACCAAATGCCCTTAGGTCATTTTTGTATTGAAATTTAATCCGGAGCTGTGTCCCAATAGAAAAAATTCTTCCATCTGCAAACTTACCAACCCGAACACCAATTAGAGGGAACTGATTGATATCGTTTATTTCGCTTATAAAAGAGCCAATTTCTTCATGCGTATCAATCCAAATACCAATTTCCTTGTTTTTTAATCGTTCTTTCAATACGTCTTTGTGTTGTAAGTAGACCTTGGCAGGCAGCAAAATTTTTCCGTTCTTAGGGAGTGCAGTTGCCATAATCTGCTCCTCAGAAAGGGAGTCCTCTCCAGTCAGTTTAAACATAACAACCTTACCAGCTTGCTTTCTTACTTCTGTTGTTATGGTTGGTGATTCCACAGTGATCCATTCGTCTCTTACAATCGCATTATCTAAAATTAGCTGAGAATTCATGACTTATCTCCCTTAACCCCATAAACATTAACTTTAAAGGGGTCAAGCCCAATCCTAACAGCACAATCAATAAAGCTTTCGTCAGCATGCCTTTCGGTGGTGTAGGTCTCAATAATTTTAGTGATCACTGTAGGCATTTCTTCAGCAGAAAAAGAAGGCCCAATAACTTTTCCAATGCTTGCAAAGTTTCCTTGGTTGCCACCTAACGTTACTTGGTACCATTCACTTCCATCTTTATCGACTCCTAAAATACCAATATGTCCTACATGATGATGTCCGCATGCATTCATACAGCCCGATATATTTAAATCGATCTCACCGATATCATGTAAGTAGTCCATATCGTCAAATACTTCCTGAATGGATTCGGCTATAGGAATACTTTTTGCATTGGCTAGCGAACAAAAATCTCCGCCTGGGCAACAGATAATATCAGTTAGAAGTCCAATATTTGGCGTGGCTAAGTTTTTAGACTTAGCTTGTTCCCAAAGACCAAACAAATCATCTTCTTGCACATCAGCTAGAATGAGATTTTGTTCATGAGATACACGTATTTCGCTAAAGCTATATTGATCTGCAAGATCTGCAACCAGCCTCATTTGTTCAGAGGTTGCGTCACCTGGTGCTTGATGAGTCGCTTTTAATGACAAGGTTACCGACCGATAAGCTTTATTTTTATGCGGATGCGTACATCGGTCCAGCCATTGTTTAAAAGCTTTATTATCGACATAATCATTAAGGTTATGCTTAGAGCTTTCTTTATACGGTGGATCGGTAAAAAATGACGCTACTCTTTTTAGTTCAGACTCATCAATCGTATTTGGCCCATCCTTAATAAACTTCCATTCTTGCTCTACTAGCTCTCTAAAATGATCAATACCTAGAGCTTTAACAAGAATTTTAATTCTAGCTTTGTACATGTTATCTCTTCTACCATAGAGATTGTAGACACGAAGAATCGCTTCAGAGTAGGTAAGAATATGTTCCCACGGCAATTCCTCATTGATTACAGAGCCAAGAATTGGGGTGCGACCAAGCCCGCCTCCAACCCAGACTTTGATTGCCATTTTGTTTTGCTTGTTGATAAAAAATTCTAGACCAATATCATGCGCCTGAACAATGGCACGATCTTTGTTGGAACCGGTTACTGCTATTTTAAATTTTCTTGGTAGCAAGGCAAACTCAGGATGGAATGTACTCCATTGCCTAATAATCTCTGCTACATACCTTGGGTCTACTATTTCGTCTGGAGTAACGCCAGAGAATTGATCGGTTGTGATATTTCGTATGCAATTTCCTGATGTTTGGATAGCATGCATCTCGACGCTAGCTAATTCTTTTAATATTTTTGGCGTATCCTCGAGCTTAGGCCAATTAAATTGAATATTCTGTCGCGTACTGAAGTGACCATAACCACGATCATACTTATCAGCTATGTCTGACAGCTTTCTAAGCTGCCTAGAGGATAATAAACCGTAAGGGATTGCAACGCGTAACATAGGCGCATGCCTCTGTATGTAGAGGCCATTCTGTAACCTCAGAGGCCTAAACTCTTCGTCCGAAAGTTCTTTTTTAAGGTATCGGGTTAATTGACCCTCATACTGACTAACTCTTTCGTCTACAAGCTTCTGGTCTACTGCGTCATATTTATACATAACTTACCTTATTAGTTTACTAGTAGTTCAGCCCCTACACCCAGCAGAACCAGGACTAAAATATATCGTAGTTTGTTTTCATTTATCTTGGAGCTTAAATAGCTTCCAATCCAAATCCCTGGTATTGATCCAAGCAGAAGGGAGCCAAGCAACATCATATCCACATTACCTAAATGGTAGTGACCAAGCCCAGCAAATAGAGTTAATGGAACTGCATGTGCTATATCTGTCCCAATTATATTTTTAATTTGCATTCTTGGATAGATGATAAGTAAAGCAGTTACACCCAAAGCGCCTGCCCCTACAGAGGTTAGTGTAACCATCCCTCCAAGTATAAATCCTAACAGGATAGTGAATCCATTGGTATGTTTGAATGGCTTCCATGCTTTATTTTTTGTTTTTTTAATAATTAAAGGCTGAGATAAAACGGCCAATGAAGTAAAAATGAGTGCGACACCTAGAGACATCTCAATAAAACTGATAGTGCTTTCTGAGCTAAGATCTATGTCCTGAATATATAAATTCATTAATATGGATGCCGGAATACTCCCAATTAGCAAGCGCCCAACAATGCGCCAATCGATATGGCCAAATTTATTGTGGCTGATCACTCCAAATGATTTTGTTATTGCTGCATAGAGAAGGTCTGTACCAATCGCTACAGCAGGATTAATTTTAAATAGAATTACCAGTAATGGAGTCATGAGTGAACCACCACCAACCCCAGTCAAACCAACTAATAAGCCTACAACAAATCCAGATAATGAATACTCAATGCCCATGCGCAACCAACTAAATTTAATAAATTAGGGTGAAATATAGCAGATTTTCATATAGTATTTTAATAATAATAACTTCTATTAACATAACTTTTTAATATATATGAAACTACAACAATTACGCTGTATATACGAAGTGGTTTTAAACAGCTTCAATATCTCGACAGCCGCTAAAACCATGCATACATCCCAGCCCGGGGTAAGCAAGCAGATACAGCTGCTAGAGGAGGAGATAGGAGTACAAATATTCCAAAGGCACGGCAAGAGATTGGTTGGGTTAACTGACCCAGGAGAAAAAGTTTTTGATTCAATATCTGAGATTATTAGAGAAAGCAGAAATATTAAAAATATTTCAGCTGAATATAAAAATAATAATGAGGGAGTTTTTACTATTGCAACAACGCACACCCAAGCTCGCTACAAGCTTCCAAAAGTTGTTGAAACCTTTATTAAAAAATACCCTAAAGTAAATTTAAATATTCATCAAGGAAATCCAGGCCAGGTGACTGAACAGATTCTTAAAGGTGAAGCAGATGTTGGAATTGCTACAGAGGCCATAGGATCAAATGATAAAATTTTTTGTATACCCTGTTACTCATGGAACCGCTCATTAGTTATGCCAAAAGAACATCCTTTGGCACAAGAAGAGCGCATTACATTAGAGCACCTAGCGTCTTACCCGCTTATCACTTATGACTATGCATTCACAGGTAGCACTATAGTTTCAAAGGTTTTTAAGGATTCAAATATAGAACCAAATATAATGCTAACTGCCATTGATGCCGATGTTATAAAAACATACGTAAACCTTAATTTGGGCATAGGACTGATAGCGGAGATGGCTTTTGACAAAGAAAAAGACCGGAATTTAATAGCTAAAGACGTCAGTCATTTATTTCCCGTAAGCACTACGTATATAGGCATAAGGCAGGACACCTTTGTTCGCACCTTTACTTCTGATTTTATTAAAATGTTTATACCTCAAATGACTGATCGTGAGCTGAAAATTATTCTAGAAAAAAGGCAAGTATAGTTAAAAAATCAGTTAATATATTTTTTTACATACAAAATTTTATCTTATGAAATCAGATTTAAATATTGCTCAAGAATCGGAGCTGAAGCCTATTGAAGAAATTGCAGCATTAGTTGGCGTTTCAAAAGATGCGCTAATTAATTACGGACCCTACATCGCAAAAATAGATGCAAGCAAAATAACAAAGACGAACCAGCAAGCAAAGCTTATTTTAATAACTGCAATGAGCCCAACTCCTGCCGGTGAAGGAAAAACCACTACAACAATAGGTCTTGCCGACGCATTAAATAGCCTAGGCAAAAAAGCCGTGATTTGTGTTCGAGAGCCTTCATTAGGACCAGTTTTTGGTATGAAAGGTGGTGCTACAGGCGGAGGGTATTCGCAGGTTCTTCCTATGGAGAACATAAATTTACATTTTACGGGTGACTTCCATGCTGTTACCTCTGCAAACAATCTGTTATCGGCCCTAATTGACAACCATGTTTACCATGGTAATGCTCTGGGTATCGATGTAAACCGTATCTCATTCAAGCGTTGTATGGATATGAATGATCGTTCAATAAGAAACATTTCAGTTCAAAATACAAGGTATGAATATCAAACCGGGTTTGATATTTCGGTAGCTAGTGAGGTGATGGCCATTTTTTGCTTAGCGACCTCATTACATGATTTAGAAAAAAGATTAGGCGAGATAGAGGTTGCAAAAAATAAAGACTCAACAAAAGAACCAATACTAGCTAAAGACCTTAAAGCTCAAGGTCCTATGGTGGCATTGCTTAAAGATGCTTTTATGCCTAACCTTACTCAAAGCATTGCTCATACGCCAACCTTTATTCATGGCGGTCCTTTTGCCAATATTGCCCATGGCTGCAACTCTTTTGCCGCTACTGATCTTGCTATGCAGCTTGGAGATTATGTTGTTACTGAGGCTGGGTTTGGAGCCGATTTAGGCGCAGAAAAATTTATTAATATTAAATGCCGACAGACCGGACTGAATCCTGACCTCATTGTCATCGTAGCGACTATAAGAGCCCTTAAATATCATGGTGGTATTGAGGTAAAGGATTTGAATGAGCTAAATATGAGTGCCTTAGAAGAGGGCTTTACGAACCTCCAAAGACATATTAAAAATTCTAACGAACATTACGCTAAGAATGTCGTAGTAGCGATAAATTATTTTGCATCGGACACTGATGAAGAGATAGCATATGTTCAAAAGGCCGTAAACAACCTAGGTTTTGATGCAGTTGTATGCCGCCATTGGGCTGAGGGACCTAAGGGAGCAGCCGAGCTAGCAACAAAGGTATTGTTATTAACAGAAGGCAAGAAAAGCTCACCCATTAAATTTATGTATAAAGATGAGGACAGCATCCAAGAAAAAATTAAAGCGATTGCCACGAATATCTACCATGCCAAAGAGGTTGTCTATGAAGATTTAGCACAAGAGCAACTAAATGACCTTGCTACCAAATACATGAAATTTCCTGTCTGTATTGCAAAAACCCCGTATTCATTTTCAAGTGACCCGACATTAAAAGGTGCGGCTTCAGACCATTCGTTAATAGTAAAAGAGATCAAGCTGGCCAGAGGAGCTGAATTTTTAGTGATTATATGTGGGTCCGTTATGACTATGCCAGGGTTACCTATGAAACCAGCGAGTGAGAATATGTCCGTCAATGACAAAGGTCAGATAGAGGGGCTTAGTTGATTGAATGTTATTCAGCAAGCTACACAATCAGAAGAGCTTGTTGTCAATAAATCTAAATTTGTTGGGTATGCTTTGTCAGCTCAATCAAGAAGAGAATTCCTAGCCCATATACATAAAATTCACAACGCCAATCCTGGCTGTAACCATATTGCATTTGCGCATCAAATTAAGACTAAATCAGGCGTAGATTCCTATTTTAATGATGCTGGAGAGCCCTCCGGTACCGCGGGAAAACCTTTGTTAAATATTTTAGAAATGAAACATTTCGCAAATAGTGGGCTTGCGGTGGTTCGGTTTTACGGTGGAATTAATCTGGGGACGGGTGGCTTAGCACGTGCCTATAGTAAAGCTGGGATGATGGCATTAGCCAAAGCAAAAGTTACACCTTTTATTGACTTATATTATTATAATTTATTAATTAAATACAATATGTTAGATAAAATTACTAATGTAATACTTAAGAATAATGGCACTATTCTCGATAAGAATTTTGGAGAAAATATAGCGCTACGAATCAAACTTACCAAAGAAGGGGTTAACGAAATCATGATGCATTACCCATCAATTAGTATGGAACCAATAGATCAACCTTCGTGACTCGGTTATTCTGGTAAAATCTATAAAACCAATCTGTATATATTCGTAACTTAAGGAGCTAAAAAATGAAGCTAGAATCAATTGCCTTACATCATGGGTACGAGTCAGAAAAGACAACGAAGGCAGCAACAACCCCCATATACCAAACATCATCATTCACTTTTGATAACACTCAACACGGAGCAGATCTTTTCGACTTAAAGGTTGAGGGTAATATTTATTCGAGGATCATGAATCCAACTAATGCCGTCCTTGAACAAAGGGTTGCTGAAATGGAAGGGGGTATAGCTTCATTAACAGTTGCGTCAGGAATGGCAGCTATTACCTATGCCATCCAGTGCATTACCCGTTCCGGAGATAATATAGTGAGTGTCAGCCAATTATATGGCGGCACATACAATTTATTTGCACACACTTTTCCGCAACAAGGCATTAATGTCAAAATGGTGGATGCAGGAAATTTTGATGAAATTGATGATGCATTTGACCAGCATACCAAGGCGTTATTTTGTGAGACTATTGGTAATCCGCTGGGAAATGTTGTTGATCTTGAGGCCTTAGCTAAGATTGCTCATAAGCACGGAGTGCCGTTGATTGTCGACAACACCGTAGCTACACCCTATCTATGCAAACCGTTTGATTTTAGAGCAGATATCGTTATCCATTCCTTAACAAAGTATATTGGCGGCCACGGAACTACTATTGGTGGAATTATTGTTGATTCAGGAAAATTTGATTGGGCTAAAGATAAACAAAAGTTTCCTATGTTGAATGAACCTGACCCTTCTTACCATGGAGTTATCTATACGGAAGCTTTGGGCCCAGCAGCTTTTATTGGAAGGTGTAGAGTGGTTCCGCTAAGAAATACAGGGGCTGCCTTATCCCCTCATAGTGCATTTCTTATTATGCAGGGATTGGAAACTTTAGGTTTGCGGATGGAAAGGCATTGTTCCAACGCAGAAGCTGTTGCTCAATATTTACAAGATCATAAGCAGGTTGCATGGGTTAATTACGCGGGATTAAAAGATAGCAAGTATTTTGACAATTGCCAAAAGACTACAGGTGGTCTTGCCTCAGGCATCATCAGCTTCGGGATACAAGGCGGAGCAGAGATGGGCGCAAAGTTTATTGATGCATTGCAGATGATCCTTCGCTTAGTAAATATCGGTGACGCAAAGTCATTAGCTTGCCATCCAGCCTCGACAACTCACAGGCAACTAAGCACAGAAGAGCTTAAAGCAGCTGGGGTTAGTGAGGAAATGGTGAGGATATCAGTTGGAATAGAGCATATCGATGACATTATTGCTGATATATCACAGGCACTAGAGGCGGCAAAATAAGCAATGTTAGTTGAGCTTTTATTAGGTTTAATAGTTGTGATCTCCGTGCTGATTCTATGGAGGCTATTTAGTGGAGGTAAAGAGGGTAATACCATAAATCTTCTTGAAGAAAAGCATCGCCAAATGCTTGTTGATATTAATGATGCGTTAAATAAGTTATCGGATCGGTTTAATAAAACAGTAAGCGATGAATTAACCGCTACCAGAGAATCATTGCAAAAGTTACAACTATCCCAGCAGGAGTCCCTAGCTAAAATTCGAGAAGACGTAATTGAGAAGTTGCACACAACACTTTCTGAGCAGGGAAAGTCACAACAGGATAGCCTGCAGAATTCACTGAAAAACACCTCTTTACAATTAATTCATTCTGTCGAAAATCTAACGAAATCAGTCGATGATCGTTTGCAAGAAATTACTGGAAAGGTTCATGAGCGCTTAGAGGAAGGATTTAAAAAAACGAATGCCACCTTTGTAAGCGTTATGGAAAGATTGGCAACGATAGATGAGGCTCAGAAAAAAATTGATGGGCTGACTACCAACATGGTAAGTCTCCAAGAATTATTAGGTGATAAGAGATCTCGCGGCGCTTTTGGTGAATTACAGCTAGAAGGATTAATAAAAAATATACTGCCTCCTGACAGCTACGCCCTTCAACATACCTTTTTAAACGGATCGAGAGCTGATTGCGTACTTTTCCTCCCTGACCCAACTGGAACGGTTGCTGTCGACTCTAAGTTTCCTATGGAAAATTATCAAAAAATGTTTGAAATTAATTCGTCTGAAATAGATAAAGCTAAAGCGAAAAAACAATTTAAATTAGACGTAAAGAAACATATTTCTGATATAGCGAAGAAGTATATTATTCCCGATGAGACTTCAGATGGGGCAGTAATGTTTATTCCAGCAGAGGCGGTATTCGCTGAAATTCACGCATACCATCCAGAGCTAATACAGGAATCTATGGCCAGGAAAGTTTGGTTGGTTTCACCTACGACATTAATGGCCGTATTGAATACAGCTAGAGCAGTTTTAAAGGATGTTGAAACCAGGAAGCAGGTGCATATTATAAAATCAGAGCTAGGAAAGCTCGGTAAAGATTTTGATCGCTTTGATGGCCGTATGAAAAAACTTGCAGACAACATTAGGCTTGCTCATGAAAATGCACAGGATGTTCATATATCTAGTCAAAAAATATCACGACGTTTTTCACAGATAGAGAGAGTTGAACTAAAAGATGATCCGAATGCGCTACTAGAATTTGAGGACAAAATTCGTCAGGAAGATTCCAATGAAGATTAATGTTCTTTTCTTTGCCAGCTTAAGAGAATTATTTGAAAAGGATTCTATTGAGATTGCTAAGCCAGAAAATATCAAAACTGCCCAAGATCTGCTAGATTTTTATGCCAATAATGAGAAGGGGCCTTGGCTTGAGTTACTGGCCAAAAAAAATACTATACGCTTAGCCATCAATCATTCTGTTGTTGATTGGGACTCAGTGATTAATGATGGCGATGAAATAGCTTTTTTGCCTCCAATTACAGGAGGGTAAATGGTAGAAGTCCAAAAAGAAGTCTTTTCTATCGAAGAAATTACCTCGGAAGTAAAAGCGTTAGGCAGTCATATTGGCGCGATAGTTAGTTTTATAGGTTATGTGCGTGATTTTGATGTGAGTGAAAATAAAATGCTTTTAGAGATGCGCCTTGAACATTATCCCGGGATGACAGAAAAAGTTTTACAAACCATTGAAAAAAAAGCTTTCTCTAAGTGGGATTTATCTGCTGTGAGAATAGTGCACCGAGTAGGGATCTTAAAATTAAACGATCCTATTGTCGCCGTGGTTGTCGCCAGCCCCCATAGAAACAATGCATTTGATGCATGTAGGTTTATTATTGATTTTTTAAAAACTGAGGCACCTTTTTGGAAGAAAGAAGTAACAAATAAGGGTGCTTATTGGGTTGAGGATAAAAAGTCGGACTTAAAGCAAAGCATGTCATGGAAGAAGGAAGGCTAAGCGCGCAGGTTTTAATCCATTAGGTGGTGATATTATTTTAATTAGATTAATTTTTTAGGTAAAGGCTTTTAGTATGAAAATAAAAAAAGTTGTTTTTCCGGTTGCCGGGCACGGCTCTCGCTTTCTTCCAGCGACCAAAGCGACTCCCAAGGAAATGCTTCCCGTTGTTGATAAACCGCTTATTCAGTATGCCGTAGAGGAGGCTTTGGATGCAGGGTGTACCGACTTAATCTTTATTACCGGGAAAACTAAACGCGCAATAACCGATCATTTTGATCATTCATTAGAAATTTCATCTAATCTTACAGAAGATAAAAAACAACTTTTCCGGCAAATGAACAACATCATCCCTTCGCATGCGTCTTGTATTTATTTAAGGCAAGGCGAACCTCTAGGCTTGGGCCACGCAATTTTGCAAGCAAAACCAGTATTAGGTGACGAGCCATTTGCGGTTGTACTTGCTGATGACTTAATTGATGCGCCAAAAGGGGTTTTAAAGCAAATGATTGAAAATTACGCTGACCCCCAGTCTTCAATGATTTCGGTTCAAAAGGTTAAAAAACAAGATGCCTCTCAGTATGGAATGATAGCCACTAATGATACTAAGCCAAACATGCAACAATTATCTGGCATTGTCGAAAAGCCACTTCCTGATGATTCGCCTTCTGAGTTTGGGGTGGTGGGAAGGTATATTTTTTCGAATAAAATTTTATCGTTTTTAGAAAAAACAAACCCTGGGGCGGGGAATGAAATTCAACTCACCGATGCAATAAAAGCTTTACTGGAAGAATTCCCAGTGTATGCATACCACTTTGAGGGGGTGCGTTATGATTGCGGAGATAAATTAGGGTTTATTAAAGCAAATATTGAGTTAGCCTTAAAAAATGAGATATTTGGGGTCGAGCTCAGCGAATACCTTAAGAAAAGATTCGCACCGTGAATCTAGATGAACTTATATCGAACTCCCAGATTATTTTTTCAAATAAAGAAATAGCAGTCTCTATAGATAAAATGGCACAAATTCTTAACAAGACTTACCGAAACCAACGCGTTGTTGTGCTCCCAGTTCTTTCAGGTGCAATTCCTTTTGCCGGACACTTAATACCTAAGTTAACGTTTGAAGTTGTTGTTAATTATTTTCACGCCAGCAGGTATGCAGAAAATATTGGTACTGACAATATCAAGTTAATCTATGAGCCTTTGGATGAAATAATTGCAAACCAAACTGTTTTAGTATTGGATGACATTTTAGACCAAGGAGATACGCTCAAATTTATTAAGCATAGGCTTTTAAGGAAAGGTGCAGCTGCTGTTGCCACGGCAGTCCTTTTTGATAAAGCTATCGATAAAAATAAGTCAATTCAGGCTGACTATATTGGGCTTAATGTACCCGATGTCTTCGTGTACGGTTTTGGTTTGGATTTTAATGGGATAGGGCGTAATATGGCAGACTTGCATGCCTACAATAACAAATAAAACCTATACTTAATGACAAATAAAACAAACAAACCTAACGCAAGAGATAAAGACCCACAAAAAGAACGTGAGTTATCGTTATACGAAAATCCCATTCCAAGCAGAGAGTTAATTTTAGAAGTAATGACTGAAATCGGTATTCCAGTCAAAAAGAATGATTTAGCAATTGCGTTGGATATAAAAGAATCTGAGTTAATATTTTTCGAAAAACGCCTTAGAGCTATGGCTCGAGAAGGACAAATTCTCATCAACCGTAAAGACATTTTATGCATTTCGACCAAGCTTAGCTTAATCGCTGGAAGAGTCATGGGGCATCCCGATGGCTTTGGTTTTTTAATCTCTGACAATAAGGAAGATAAGGATGTTTTTCTTTCCCCCAGAGAGATGTCTAAAGTATTTAATGGTGACCGAGTGATGATTCAAATTACAGGCCAAGATAGGAAAGGAAGGCTTGAGGGAGCTATTGTTGAAATTCTGGATAGAGCTAATAAAGTGATTGTTGGAAGAGTCGTTCAGAATAATGGAGTGACGATTGTTGCAGCTGAAGACAAAAGAATCAATCAGGACATATTAATTCCTTATAATCAGGACATGCAGGCCGAGGCAGGGCAGGTTGTGGAGGTTGAAATTACAACCCAACCCAGCTTAAGAGAAAAGCCTATGGGCAAAATAATTAAGGTACTAGGAAGCTATACTGATAGCGGAATTGAAATTGAAATTGCATTAAGAAAACACCATCTTCCTTATCAATTTTCCAGTGAAGCATTAAGTCAAGCTAATCAGTATGGCGATAAGATAGATCAGGAAGCGATTAAAGGCAGGGTTGATTTACGAGAATTACCCTTAGTCACAATTGATGGCGAGACTGCGAGAGATTTCGACGATGCAGTTTATGCCGAGTCAATTGGCAATGAATGGAGGCTCGTCGTTGCAATAGCTGACGTTAGTTCGTATGTAAAAATAGGGTCTGACTTAGATAATGAGGCATTAGAAAGAGGTAATTCTGTTTACTTCCCGCGCCGAGTTATACCTATGCTCCCGGAATCTCTTTCAAATGGATTGTGCTCTCTTAACCCAAATGTTGACCGCTTATGTATGGTTTGTGACATGCGAATTGATGCAGCTGGCCTCGTCACATCATATGAATTTTACCCCTCGGTAATGAATTCCAAAGCGAGGCTCACATATACAATAGTTGATGAAATACTAAATAAAAACAATGAGGCACTTACATCACAATTTAGCCATGTCCATGATGATTTAAAGCAGCTACAAAGCGTGTTTAAATTACTGTTCAATCAACGTCAAAAACGCGGTGCTTTAGAGTTTGACTCCACAGAAACCTCGATCGTATTTACAGATAATGGAAAGATTGATCATATTAAACCTATATATCGAAATGAGGCGCATCGAATAATTGAAGAATGTATGCTGGCTGCAAATGTTTGTTCTGCTGAATTCTTACTGGATAAGGATGTGGATGCTTTATTTAGAAATCATGAAACGCCAACAGAGGAAAAGCTAGAAAATTTAAGGGGCTTTCTTGTTGAGTTTGGTTTATTTCTAGATGGAGGTAACAAGCCAACAGTTAAGCATTACGGTCAATTGATCGATCAGGTTGCCAATAGACCGGATGCACACTTACTTCAAACCGTTCTTTTAAGATCCATGCAACAAGCGGTGTATAGCAACCAAAATAAAGGTCATTTTGGTCTTGCTTATGAGTCATACACTCACTTCACCTCACCTATTCGAAGATACCCTGACTTAATTGTGCATAGAGCAATTAGGGCTAAAGTTGAACAAAAGAAATTAAATATAAAGGATATAGCTCAGCTTGGAGAGCATTGTTCTGGAACAGAAAGGCGGGCTGATGAGGCAACGCGAGATGTTGAGTCATGGCTTAAATGTTACTTTATGCAAGATAAAATTGGTGAGACCTATGACGCTACTGTTGCGGGTGTAACTGGATTTGGCCTATTTGTTGAGCTAGATGGAATTTTTATCGAAGGACTTTTGCATGTAACAGAGCTTGGTAATGACTATTTCACTTTTGACAAAAGTAAGCATGCCATGATTGGCGAAAGAACGCAGTTGTCATTCAGGCTGGGAGATAGACTAAAGGTTAAAGTAGTTCGTGTTGATATGGAAACATCTAAGATTGACCTTTCATTAGTTGAGGCCGTAGGAAAAGTCATGTTAGCGAAAAAAGCTACCAAAACTAAAAATCATTCTGACCGAAAAAGAAAGACAAGAAAGAGAAAATGAGTGATAAAAAAATTATTTATGGCTTCCACTCCATTACCAGTCGCATAAGACTGGATGCAAGCTCAGTTAAGGATGTTTATCTGGATGAGTCAAGGAATGATGCGCGCATGGGAGATCTATTGAAGCTTATAAAGGAAAACGACATTTCTTTTCATTTAAGCTCAAAAGACCGTCTTGACGGTATGATTCCAAGTGCCAAGCATCAAGGAGTTATTGCCAACATTTATGAATCAAAACAAAAATATGTAACGATCGAAGACGTATTAGAAGAGATAAAAACGGAACCACCATTATTATTAATTCTTGATGGGGTTGAAGACCCTCATAATCTAGGAGCCTGTTTTAGGGTTGCTGACGCGATGGGTGTTCATGCCATTATATGTCCAAAGGATAGTGCAGTAGGGGTTAATGCAACAGTGCGAAAGGTGGCATGCGGAGGTGCAGAGTCAGTACCTTTTCTTGCGGTGACCAATATTGGAAGAACAATTAGGTACTTAAAAGATCAAGGCTTATTTATTATTGGGACAGATGGAGAATCACCCCAAAGCCTTTACCGTGAGAACTTAACGGGCCCTATTGCTATGGTTCTTGGGTCTGAAGGGAAGGGCATGAGAAGGCTGACACGTGAGCTTTGTGATTCTCTTGTCGCTATCCCTATGCTAGGCCAGGTGGAAAGCTTAAATGTCAGCGTTGCAAGTGGGATATGCCTATCTGAAATTAGGCGTCAAAGAAGTCTAATCTAAGCCAAGTTGGGAGTAAATCTTATCCCTTATTTGATCTAGTTTTTTAGGGTTTTTATTAAGCGCAACACCGTATCCAGGAACCATTTCTTTTATAGTTTTATGGCTGTCGATATTGAACATGGTTGTAAGAACATTAAGCATGGAGTGAGCGGAAACTGACGCTCCAGGAGAGGCGCCTATTAATGCCGATAGTTTTTTATCTTTAGTAAAAATTATTTCAGTACCAAACTCAAGCTTACTTCCTTCCATCGGACATTTTTTCATTATTTGAACTCTTTGCCCCGCATCCAACAAGCTCCAATCACTATCTAATGCTTCCGGATAAAAGTTTCTGAGTTCCTGCATCCTTTTTTTGTGTGAATGTAATGATTGTTTTATCAAGTAAAGGAGTAAGTTGAGATTTTTAAAAAAAACACCAACCATTGTTTTGATGTTGTTAATTTTGATTGTTTTTGGTAAATCAAAAAAAGATCCGTGTTTCAGGAATTTCAAAGTAAATCCAGCAAAGGGACCAAACATCAATGTCTTTTTTCCTCCTATAACCCTAAGATCTAGATGAGGAATAGACATGGGGGGAGATTTAGGAAGTGCTTGGCCATACACCTTTACATTATGCTTGTTTACTACTGAGGGATTACTACAGACTAACCATTTCCCACTGACAGGAAATCCCGCGTAGCCGTATGCTTCTTTTACCTTCATTTTTTGTAAAAGGCTTATCGCTTTTCCGCCTGCACCAATAAATACATTAGACGTTTTAAGCGTAATATTTTTCTTACTTATCAAATCAGAGTAATAAACTATCCATTCGTTATTATTGGTTTTCTTTATATCTATAACGTCACTGTTCAAAATTACGTTGAAGTTAGGTTTCTTCATTAGAAGAGTTAATAGCTGGTTAGTTAATTCACCAAAATTCACATCCGTACCGTGTTCAATTTTCGTCGCAGCAACAACCTCATTTTTTATATTTTCACTAATAAGCAGCGGGGCCCATTGTTTAATTATTTCCTGGTCTGAAGTAAACTCCATTTTATTAAATAAGGGCTCCCTACTTAAAGCTTCGTATCTTTTTTTTAAGAATGCAACATCAGTTTCTCCTTTAACAAAACTGATGTGAGGGGTTTTGCGAAGGAATTTTTTTGGTTTAAATTGCGGGTATTTTTTATCAAGATATGCCCAAAACTGTAAGGATGTTTCAAACATCTCATTAACTTCAATAGCTCTTCCAAGTGAAATTATGTTATTTTTCATGGGCGTGTAATTAAGCTCACAGTTGCCAGCGTGACCTGTGCCTGCATTATTGAGGGCTTGAGAGCTTTCCATCGCACACTGGTTCAGCCTCTCAATAACGGTAATTTTACAATTTGGATATACCTCCTTGATTAGCACGGCCAGAGTGAGGCTCATAATGCCGCCGCCAACTAAGGTGATATCCTGATTTAGTGGTGAATTTTTCATTGGACGAAATTATACCAAATTAATCCTTGGGATAATTAGCAAAAAACCCTTGCATATCATGCAAGGGTTTTTTAATTTGGCTCCCCAACCTGGGCTCGAACCAGGGACACACGGATTAACAGTCCGTTGCTCTACCAACTGAGCTATTGGGGAATAAATCGTAGGGGAGATGATAAGCAGAAATTACATTCTGGTCAACCAATCTAACCTTTTTTTTAACTTTCAATCGCTATTTTAATTCTCTTTATTGCCTCAACTAAATTGTCCATAGAGGTGGCAAAAGATATCCTGAAGTAGCCTTCAAGTCCAAATGCTGATCCAGGAACAACGGCGACTCCTTGACTTTCAAGTAGGAACTCTGCAAAAGCTAAATCATTTTTCTCGCTAATCTTATGAGACTCATAGAGATTTTTTATTGCATCATTAGCGTCTGAAAATGCATAGAATGCTCCTTCTGCTGGGATGCACTTTAAACCATCTATATCGTTAAGCGCTTGTAAAACATAAGCATGTCTTTCTTTAAAGGCTTTCACCATTGGCACTATACAGTCCTTATTTCCTCTTAAAGCCGCTTCTGCAGCTACTTGAGATATGGATGTGGGGTTAGATGTTGATTGTGATTGTAGTTTGCTCATGGCGGAAATAATAGCTTTTGGACCGGCCGCATAACCTATTCTCCATCCCGTCATTGAGTATGCCTTAGATACACCGTTTAAGACAATTACGCGGTCCTTAAGCTTTGGTTCCACCATAAGAATGTTGTAAAAACGGTTGTCTCCAAGATTAATATGCTCGTATATATCATCTGTCCCTATGTAAACATGAGGATGTTTTAATAATATGTCTGCTAGGGATCTTAACTCACTCTTGCTATACACGGCCCCAGTAGGATTTGAGGGCGAGTTTAAAAAGACCAGCTTTGTTGCATTAGTAATGCTCTGATCAAGCTGCGTGGGAGTTATTTTAAAATTTTGATTGATATCACACGAAACAATTACCGGCTTGGCACCCGTTAACTGAACTATATCGGTGTATGACACCCAGTAAGGTGCTGGAATCACCACCTCATCACCCGCCTCAAGAATTGCAAGGCAAAGGTTGAAGATACATTGCTTTCCGCCTACGCTAACCATGACCTCATCAATTCCATAGTCCAAGCCATTATCAGCTTGAAATTTACTAATAATTGCTTGCCTCAAAGAGGCTGTTCCTGCTACAGCAGTATATTTAGTAAATCCATCTTGGATTGCCTTGATGGCAGCATCTTTAATAAAGTCAGGAGTGTCAAAGTCAGGCTCTCCCGCAGCAAGAGCAATAATGTCTTTTCCTTCAGCTTTAAGCTTGATAGCTTTGGCAGTTATGGCAAGTGTTGGAGATTCTTCGATTCGATTGACGCATGACGACAGAAGTTTTTTTGACAAAGTTATTCCACGCTTTAAGAGTGTTAAGATTAAATGTTAATTTTACTTAAAAAAAATTGTTTAACAAATATTATATTTATTTTTTACATTTATTTTTGCAGTTAATAACCTCATCTAACTCATCAGCTCTGGCCGGGTTCAATTTATTTAAAGATGTAAGTATTTTTTTTGCTTCAACAGGGTGACCTAACTTATTTTCCACCATTCCCATCCGAAAAAGAGCATCTGAGTTCATGGGGTCAATAGCTAACGCTTTCTTATAATAATTTATGGCTTTATCCGATAAATCAAGCATTTCATTAGCATGCCCATATTCGTACCAAGCCTCTGTATTATTAACTTCTTTTTCGGTCCAGTCCTTGGTAATTTTGACTAAAGTAGCCCAATCTTTTTTAACTTTTGGTATGGCTATTTTAAGAAAGAAGGGCTTGCTTTCCTCATCCTCCTCCCAAAGAGCCTTGCCTTGAATGGGGAATTCTTTTTCCATAGGAAGTTCTTTTAATTTATGGATCCACTCAGCCGGCATCGAATAGTACGACCCATAACCAGTTGTCTTAAAAGTATTTATCCCTACAAGATTTCCTTTCATATCAAAAAGTCCGCTACCACTTGCCCCCAACCTGAATTTTGCAGAGCTGAGTATAATTTTTCCACCGTCCATGTCGTAGGCAGAAATCATATACCCACCAGTGGTTAACGGTGCTGGGGAACCGCTTGAGTGACCCATGGCAGCAAGCTCTTGACCTTTTGTGAGATCGTTACTTCTACCTATCGGCACTGGATTTTTATTTAATTGAAAGATGGTTAAAAGACAAAGATCTTGCCATCTATTTGCCTGAACTCCCATTATGGAGTAAGAGGTGTCACCTTGTGAAACCCATGGTTGCTTAGTTTTTCTAAGCACATGACAGTTTGTAATGACTTGATTTTCACCCACTATGACACCTGATCCGTAGGCCAAGGAACCAGTTTCCGTGTACCCTCTTATCATAACAATCGAGACCCATGCGTGCATCAATTTAGCTTGGTCATAAGCAATAGCGTTAAAGGTGATGATGCAAAGGACAAAAACTTTTAACATACTGGACATAATTAAATTCTTCTTTATTTTTTTTATTTATAGTATCAGGACTTAGGTCAAACATTAAAGTTCGCAACCTTGTATAATTTTAATTTTTTTGGATTTTAACTTTAATATTTTGAGCCAACAATTCCCCAATAGCCCATACCTACTTCATAAACCTTTTGAGCCTGCGGGAGATCAGCCAAAAGCCATTGAAAAATTAACTGAAGGGATCAATAAGGGAGAAAAATTCCAAACATTACTTGGAGTAACTGGCTCCGGAAAGACCTATACGATTGCAAATGTAATAGCGAGAACAGGAAGGTCAGCAATTGTAATGGCACCAAATAAAACACTTGCCGCTCAACTGTATTCAGAGTTCAGAGAATTTTTTCCACACAATGCAGTCGAATATTTTGTATCTTACTACGACTACTATCAGCCTGAGGCTTACGTTCCCGGCCGTGATGTTTTTATTGAAAAGGATTCAAGTATTAATGATCACATCGAACAGATGCGCCTTTCTGCTACTAAGGCCCTGTTAGAAAGAAACGACTCAATCATTGTTGCAACCGTATCTGCCATTTATGGCATTGGAGACCCCATTGCCTACCAGGGAATGGTTCTTTACATAGAGGTTGGAGAGAAACTTCTTCAAAGAAATATTATTTTACGCTTAGTTTCCATGCAGTATGATCGAAACGACTTCGACTTTTCTCGAGGTTGCTTTAGGGTTCGAGGGGATGTTATTGATATATTTCCTGCTGAAAACTCAGAAACTGCTATTCGTGTTAGTCTTTTTGATGATGTAGTTGAGGGCATATCAACATTTGATCCATTGACCGGTCAGATATTTGAAAAAATTAAGCGGTTTACGGTTTACCCATCAAGTCACTATGTCACCCCGCGAGATACCGTATTAATTGCTATGGAACATATCAAGGTCGAGCTTCAGTCAAGAATCAAAGAGTTTGTGAGTCAAACAAAGTTAGTAGAAGCACAAAGAATAGAGCAAAGAACAAAGTTCGACCTAGAGATGCTCAACGAGATTGGTTTTTGTAAGGGCATTGAAAATTACTCAAGGCACTTGTCTGGCAGAAAAGAAGGGCAACCAGCACCCACTTTACTAGATTATTTGCCTAAAGATGCTCTAATGATTATTGATGAAAGTCATGTGACAATTCCTCAGATAGGAGGCATGTCTAAGGGAGATAGAGCAAGAAAAAATAACTTGGTAGATTATGGCTTTAGACTTCCGTCAGCTCATGATAATAGACCTTTGCGGTTTGAAGAATTTGAAAAAATACTCCCTCAAACTATATTTGTCTCAGCAACTCCAGCTGATTATGAAGCAGAGCATTCAAAAATTATTATCGAGCAAGTAGCCAGACCTACCGGCCTTATTGATCCTGAGATATTCGTTAAGCCTGCTGATTCGCAAGTCGACGACTTACTCGGTGAGATTAATTTACGGGTCAAAAAAGATGAAAGGGTGCTCGTAACCACACTAACTAAAAGAATGTCTGAAGACCTTACTGATTACTTAACCGAACATGGAATCAAAGTTCGTTACTTACATTCAGAAATAGATACCGTTGAACGGGTAGAAATCATCAGGGATCTTAGGCTGGGTAAGTTTGATGTGGTGGTCGGCATCAATTTGCTGAGAGAAGGATTAGATATCCCTGAAGTATCCTTAGTTGCGGTGTTAGATGCCGATAAGGAAGGTTTCCTCCGTTCGGAGCGATCACTTATCCAAACAGCAGGTCGTGCTGCTAGAAACCTAAATGGAAAGGTTATTTTTTATGGCAATTCCATAACAAGAAGTATGAAGGCCGCTATCGATGAAACTAATAGGCGACGAATAAAACAAATTCAATTCAACAAAGATAACAACATCACTCCCGTGGGAATAAAAAAGAGAATAAAAGACATCATTGATGGGTTAGAAGACGTTGACGAGCACAAGCGAATACAGGAAGCGAAAAAGGAAAACAGAAAATACGAGGATCTATCTGAGCCGCAAATACTTAAAGAGATATCAAAACTAGAAAAAGTGATGCAGAAATTTGCGCGAGATCTCGATTTTGAAAATGCGGCAAAAACTCGAGATCAGATTAAATTTTTAAAAGAAAAGGTTTATGGCCCCAACATCAAAGACCGAATTTAAAAAGCCATTGATTTAATTACAAAAAACACTATAATACTGATTCTTTAAATCCTTGTCTCACAGCATTTGCTGGAGGCTATAAACCATAAGGAGAGTCTATGAGACACTACGAAGTAGTATTTGTTGTTCATCCCGATCAAAGCGAACAGGTTCCTGCAATGATTGATCGCCTTCAAGCAATAATAAAAACAAACAAAGGTAAGATACATCGCCTGGAAGATTGGGGCAGACGTCAGCTTGCATACCCTATACAAAAAATTCACAAAGCCCATTATGTGCTTATGAACATTGAATGTTCATTGGAAACATTGGCGGAGCTTGAGCATAGCTTTAAGTTTAATGATGCTGTAATTAGGCATTTAGTTTTTGCTACCAAAATAGCCGTAACGAATCCTTCAGCAATGATGAAAGAAGAAAAGTCTAAGTCATTAGTCGGCGATAAGCCAAAAGAAGAGGTTCCAGCAAAAGTAGAAGCAGTAGCTGAACCAAAAGCTGAACCAAAAGCTGAACCAAAAGCTAAGGTAGAAAGCAAAAAAGAAGAAGCATAAGCGTTGAATAATTTTTCACTTGAAGGTGAAATTGTTCATTTAGATAGTTTACGGTTTACTCCAGCGGGCTTACCCGTTTTAGGTATGCGAATAAAGCATCAATCTAAACAAAGTGAAGCGGCATTAAGTAAAACGGTAAATTTAGAGATTGAAGCGGTAGTGATAGGAAAATTAACAGAAACAGGCTTTAAACTGGGGGATAAGTGTTTATTCCACGGTTTTTTAGAAAAAAGATCGTTAAAGTCTAATCAAATTATTTTTCATATAACGGAAATAAACAAATAATAGGAGTTTGACATGGCAAGAGAAATGTATAAAAGAAGAAGGTACTGTAGATTTTCTGCAGAAGGTATTAAAGAGGTCGATTATAAGGATGTAGATCTTCTTAAAGACTTTATTACAGAAAACGGTAAGTTGATTCCAGCAAGAATAACAGGAACAAAATCTAAATACCAAAGGCAATTAGATACAGCTGTTAAGCGTGCAAGGTTTTTAGCTTTACTTCCATATACTGACAAACACTAAGGGGCAAATAACATGCAAATTATTTTATTAGAAAAAATTGCTAACCTTGGTGACTTAGGTGATGTGGTTAACGTAAAAGATGGATTTGGACGTAACTTTCTTATTCCACAAGGTAAAGCAAAAAGAGCAACCGAAGCAAATAAAGCCGAATTTGAAGGACGAAGAGCTGAGCTTGAAAAAGCGCAAGCTGCGTTACTCAAAGGCGCTGAAAAAAGAGCTAAAGATCTTGAAGGAGTTAAAGTTGAAATTAAGCAAAAAGCCGGGATCGACGGAAAACTTTTTGGATCGGTATCAAACATTGATATTGCAGAATTGTTAGTAGCAGCTGGTCATAAGGTAGAAAAGGCAGAAATACGCATGCCTGAAGGACCATTAAAAAATGTTGGTGTGTTTGAAGTAACTGTAGCACTTCACCATGATGTAACAGCAAGCATTTCTGTTACCGTGGTTGCAGACGAAACACAATAAAAATAATTTAATTTTTTTGGCTGCCAATAGGGCAGCCTTTTTTTTATTGGTTATAATTATAAAATGGCCGATGATCAAATAGAGAATCTAAAACTTCCCCCTCATTCAGTAGAAGCTGAGCAATCATTGCTTGGAGGTTTGCTTATTGATAACGAGGGGTTTGATAAAGTCTCTGATATTATCAGCACCAAGGATTTTTATCGGCATGACCATCAAACCATATTTAAACATATCTTTAAGGTTTTAGAAGCAAATCAGCCTGCTGACATTATTACCGTCGGTGAATCATTAGAAAAAAATAACGAACTAACTACGGTGGGTGGGTTAGCCTACCTGGGTTTGTTGGCAGAAAATACGCCCACATCAGCTAATATTCGTGGTTACGCAACGATAGTGCGAGATCGATCTATTATGCGCAACCTCGTTCAAGTAGGATCTGATATTGCAGAAAGTGCTTATTCTCCACAGGGAAGAGACGCTCAACAGCTGCTAGATGAATCGGAGGCAAAAATATTTCAGATTGCCGAATCGGGTAAAAGAGATAATATTGGTTTTGAAGATATTCAACATTTATTACCCAAGGTTATTAAAACTGTTGAAGAGAGAATGGAGAGTGGTAGCGATATTCTAGGGGTTGCCACTGGCTTTACTGATTTAGACAAGATGACATCAGGACTTCAGCCGGGTGACCTTGTGATTATTGCAGGAAGACCTTCGATGGGTAAGACATCCCTTGCGCTTAATATAGCAGAAAATGTAGCTATCGAATCAAAACTTCCAGTCGCAGTCTTTTCTATGGAGATGGCCGCTACGCAACTGACTACCAGACTTATCGGTTCAGTGGGAAAGGTGGATCAGCACAAGATGAGAACAGGGCAGCTTGACGATGACGACTGGGAAAAGCTTACGGATTCATTAGGGCAGCTCAATGAAGCACCAATCCATATTGATGAGGGGTCAGGGTTAAACTCATTTGAGGTGAGGGCTAGAGCCCGAAGACTTCAAAGGCAGGCTGGTCAACTAGGTCTGATTGTCATTGATTATATTCAGTTGATGTCGGCACCTGGTGGACGACAAGGTGAAAATAGAGCAACAGAAATATCGGAGATTTCACGATCATTAAAGGCGTTAGCTAAAGAGCTTAATGTCCCCGTAGTGGCTTTATCACAGCTCAATCGTAGCTTAGAACAACGCCCAGACAAGAGACCTATCATGTCAGACTTAAGAGAGTCTGGGGCTATTGAGCAAGATGCTGATGTCATCTTGTTTATTTACCGTGACGAGGTTTATAACCCAGAATCTGCTGACAAAGGGCTGGCTGAAATTATTGTAGCAAAACAAAGAAATGGTCCTATTGGAAGAGTGAAGTTAACATTTCTTGGGAAGTACACACGCTTCGAGAATTATGCCGGCGTGGGATATGACGTTGGATTTGAATAATGAGAGCATTAAAGGCTAGTTTTAATTGCGCTGCTTTCACTAGTAATCTGGCACGCGTTAAAAGGTATGCCCCTAATAGTAAAGTTATGGCCGTCCTTAAAGCAAACGCTTACGGTCACGGCCTCATAGAGGCTGCTCGAGCATTAAATGCTGCCGAAGGATTTTCTGTACTTACCTTATCCGAAGCAATTGAATTACGAGAGCATGGCTTTACGCAATACATTTTATTGCTGGAAGGTTTTTTTGAGCCCTACGAAGTCAAAGTTTGCAGCCATATAGGCATTGGAGCGGTGATTCATCATGCAGAACAAATCAATTACATCAATCAAATAAAGCCTGCCAAACCCATCGATGTCCACCTAAAAATTAATACAGGGATGAATCGTTTAGGCTTTATGCCTAACGAAGTGCCTAACATCCTTAAAGAGTTAACAGAAAGTCCTTACGTCGGCAATATTGTCATGATGACGCATTTTGCTGATGCCGATGGAGTTAAAGGGGTCGCTTCACAGTTAACATGCTTTAATAACCTCAAGGAGATAGATGGCTATGAGCGTTCAGTAGCAAACTCTGCAGCTATTATTAAGTATCCAGAAACGCATTTTGAATGGGTTCGTCCTGGCATTATGTTGTATGGGGCCAGTCCATTTAAGGACAAAACAGGAAAAGATTTCCAGTTAAAGTCAGTAATGTCACTGCATAGTAAGATTATTACTACCCAAATTCTTGAAAAAGGTCAGTCGGTTGGTTATGGGTCGGTTTTCACTGCACCGAATAAAATGACTGTAGGCATTGTTGCTTGTGGGTACGCAGACGGATACCCTCGGCATGCACCATCTGGAACTCCTGTAATGGTCGACGGGAATGTCACCGAAACAGTGGGGAGAGTATCTATGGATATGCTATATGTTGACTTGTCTGCGCTTCCAAAAGTAGGTCTTGGCTCATCTGTTGAGTTATGGGGTAAGGACATTTTAGTTGATGAGGTTGCCCGACAATCTCATACGGTGGGGTATGAATTGTTATGCGCTATCTCGGCTTCTAGCCGTGTACCTCTGGAATATCTCAATGGCTAAAAATAAAACTACTTACAACTGTTCTGAGTGTGGGGGTCAATCAACAAAGTGGCAAGGCCAATGCCCTCATTGCTTCGCGTGGAATACGATGGTTGAGGAAGTTATAGAAGGCAAGACTAACAACCGATTTTCTTCATTAGCGCAATCCTCTAGCTTACAAAAACTTAGCGACGTGGAAACCTCCGAAATAGATAAAAGAAAAACCGGCATCTCAGAATTTGATAGGGTGCTTGGTGGTGGTTTCGTCTTGGGCGGCGTTATATTGCTGGGGGGTGATCCTGGTATAGGAAAATCGACTATTTTAATACAAGCATTATCCAAAATTACCTCTCAACCCGATAGACCTTGTAATGTTATTTACGTGAGCGGTGAAGAGTCATCACAACAAATTGCGATGAGAGCTAAACGTTTAGAGCTTGAAGTGTCTGACATTTCTATGCTCTCAGAAATAAATCTCGAAAAGATCATCAAAAATATTGATAAACACAAGCCAGAGGTGGTAGTTATTGATTCTATTCAAACCATTTATTCCGAAGAGTTAACGTCGGCACCTGGGTCAGTTACTCAAGTCCGAGAATGTGCAGCACAACTAACTCGGATCGCTAAGCAAAATGCTATCACTATGATATTGGTCGGTCATGTCACTAAGGAAGGTACCTTGGCCGGACCCCGCGTTTTGGAGCATATAGTTGATACAGTGCTTTATTTTGAAGGGGATACTAATTCGAGTTTCAGAATGATAAGAGCAGCAAAAAATCGATTTGGCGCAGTGAATGAGCTAGGTGTGTTTGCGATGACAGAAAAGGGACTTAAAGAGGTAACGAACCCTTCGGCACTTTTTCTCTCCCATCACGAAGACAAGGTTAATGGGGCATGTATTACGGTAACCCAAGAAGGATCAAGGCCTTTGCTTATTGAAATACAGGCGCTGGTTGATAGCACGCAGGCTCACGCTCCCAAACGCCTATCTGTTGGATTAGAAAATAATAGACTAGCTATGTTATTAGCCGCATTGCACAAGCACGCAGGGATTGCTTGTAACGATCAAGATGTTTTTGTTAATGCCGTGGGGGGTGTGAAGATTACTGAGCCGGGAGTCGATCTGGCTATACTTTGCGCGGTAGTGTCTTCATTCAAGAATAAACCCATCGATCAAAAGACGGTAATTTTCGGAGAAATTGGTTTGGCAGGGGAGGTACGGCCGGTACAAAGAGGTCAGGAGCGTATCAAAGAAGCGGCTAAATTAGGTTTTACTCGAGCTATCATTCCAAAAGCCAACCAAGCTAAGCAAAAAATTAATGGCATAGATATCTATCCTGTCAGCACCTTAAATGAGGCAATAAAGCTTATCAGTGATTAAGGATTTTTCACCCAGGATTTACCCACAAACGTACTGATAGCAATAATAATTTTTCTCACCGGCGGAAGCAGTGTTTTAATATTTAGTATGTTGTCAGGCTGATTGGATACCACCTCAGCGAGTAAAGCGTAATAAATGTTGCCCATAATTAAACCGGGTATTTGCCTTCGCTTGTCTTCCTTTGGCAAACGACTCATAGCTGACTGATAAAAACTATTAGCCTGATCGCCTAAATGCTTCACCAATAATGCCAGCTTTCGATTTTTCTTACAGCTGAGAATGTCATCTTCTGTCAGTTTAAACTCGTTAAGCAGGTCTAATGGGACATAAATTCTTCCCCGCCTCGCATCCTCACCCAAGTCTCTGATGATGTTGGTGAGCTGAAGGGCTATACCTAAGTCATGCGCATACTTTAAGGTATCTTTATTGGTAAAACCAAAAATTCTCGCCGAAAGGAGTCCCACCACCGAAGCGGCTCGATAGCAATAGAGCTGCAGTTGCTTGAAGTTTTCATACCGATTAAAATTAAGGTCCATTTCCATACCATCAATAATTTCAATAAAGTATTCCTTGCTCAGGTCATAGGTCGTAAGATGCGGGAGTAGAGCTTTTGATACTGGATGTTGCGGGTTTTTTTCAAACAATCTATCAATCTCTAATCGCCACCAATCCAACTTACTTTTTCCTATTTCATATTCTTTACACTCATCGGCAATATCATCGACTTCACGGCAAAAAGCATACAAGGCGGTGAGGGCAGTTTTCTTTTGCTTAGTTAAAAACAAAAACCCTAAGGCAAAACTCGACTTACTGGATTGGGTTTTTTGAAAACAATATTGTTCTGGATTCATGGTCTTATTATCGCCTTAAATAATAAAATTCCCCAGTCCCATTTAGTTAAAGTCGGCGATTTAACAAATAAATTACTCTTATCCTGTTTCATTCTTTTACTTAATAATCTAGAGGCACTAATGAGAACTTTAATTTGAAGCTTAAGCCTGCCTGTTAGATGATTTTTGAGGGCTTCTCCGGAACCAATGTGATGGTCAATAATATCAAGCCATAAATCTTTTAATCTTTCCCAGTCTGGGGTAAACGCCTTATGGTGAATATCGGTTTCAGTGACATTGAACTGCTTAAAGTATTCCTTTGGAATGTATATGCGGTTTTTAAGAAAGTCTTCATGGATGTCTTGGATCATTCCAATCATGGCGAGGGCAATACATAAATGATTAGAAAGTTTCACGGTTACTGTATTTTTCGCACCGAACAATGTCAGTATCATTTCACCGGCAGGGCATGCTGCTTTGTGGCAGTAGTCAACAACCTCACCCATAGTCTCGTAACGATCTTTTGTAATATCCTGCTCAAATGCAGTCATCAACCTATCTAAGAGGTCGGGTTCTAGACTAAATTCATCGCATATATGTTTGATATCAACAAATAATGGGTTTGTTGGTGTGATACCTGAATTTATTTCACTTAAACCTTTTTTATATTCCAGTAAGTGTGTCATTCGCTGCTTTGCTGTAAGGCTGCCTTCATCGGCAATATCATCACACTCTCTGGCAAATTGATACAATATAGTCGCAGCTTCTCGTTGCTTTCTTGGGAATAGCAATGACGCAACCGGAAAGTTTTCATAATGTTTTTTAACATTACGTGCGCGATTTAACGTTATATAATGGCTCATGGTGAAAGTATGCCATACCCATAATTACTTTTTAATGTCATAGGATCATTAATGTTAGCTTTAATAGGCGGTACTGGACTTGATACGATTGAGGGATTAGCCATTGAGTCATACGAAGATATTGTCACGCCTTATGGGTCGATGTCGGCACCCATTGCTATATGTACACTCAACGATAAAAAAATAGCCTTTCTTCCTAGGCATGGAGAGAATCATTCTATTCCTCCACACCTCATTAATTATCGAGCGAATATTTGGGGTCTTAGCCATATGGCTGTCACCGATATTATCTCTATTGCAACCGTAGGCTCGATTAAAGATGACCTAAACCCTGGCTCAATTGTAATTCCCAGCCAAATTATTGATTACACATACGGTCGCGAACATACGTTTTTTGAAGGAAAAGCTGAGCCAGTGAATCATATCGATTTCACCTATCCATTTACCCTTAGTTTGGCGGAACATTTACTTAAGATATCGAAGGGGCTCAGCCTTAATGAATCACTGGGGGGAACCTACGCTGCAGTTCAGGGCCCAAGACTAGAAACTAAGGCGGAAATTGATCGGTATGAAAGGGATGGAGCAACCATTGTAGGTATGACCTGCATGCCCGAGGCCTCTTTAGCACGTGAGCTTGAGATTAATTATGCCGCTATTTGTCCTGTTGCCAATCAGGCTGCCGGAAGGGGAAGCAGCATAGACGGCATTTCCCATCAAGACATTACGCAAAAATCTAAAGGGATGATGAATGATGTAATGCGCATTGTTGCATCATTCATCAGTGCATATGCCCGTTAGAGCAATATTAAAAATGGGCGATCCTTTGTTGTTGGCTGTCGCTGAGCCTATCAAAGAGGTTGATACCCCAGAACTCAAGCAAATCATAGAGGATATGATGGAAACCATGGAAGCTAATGATGGGGCTGGACTTGCTGCACCACAAATTGGACTCTCTATCCAGCTGGTGATCTTTGGTTTTGATTCTAATGAACGCTACCCTGATGCGGAGGAGGTACCGTTTACCGTTCTTATTAACCCAGAAATCATCCCACTCGATGAGGAGATGGAAGACGGATGGGAAGGGTGCCTATCGGTTCCTGGTTTAAGAGGGGTGGTACCCAGATACAAGGCAATTCACTATAAAGGGATTGACCGGTTTGGTCAGCCTATTGATAGGAAGGTCGATGGATTCCATGCAAGGGTGGTCCAGCATGAGTGTGATCACTTGCTCGGTAAGCTCTACCCTATGCGAATGAATGATATGTCTTTATTCGGATTTCATGACACATTATTTCCAGAATAAATTTCTACAATATCAGTTTGCTATGATAAAATTTCGCTTTCGGAAGAGTGGCAGAGTGGTTTAATGCACCGGTCTTGAAAACCGACGTGGGTTCGCGCCCACCGTGAGTTCGAATCTCACCTCTTCCGCCAATTTTTGTAACACATTCCCTTTAAAATCAATAACTTATAATGGAATACACTTAACTAAATATCTCTAGTGTCCACTTTGGTGTCCACCTCTGTTCTGAAAACTAGCATTTTAGTATGCGACCATCTGGAATATGAAGACCCCACCATACCCCCATGCCATCATTCTAAATCTGGGACTCCATGTCGGCATATACATCTAAATCTGCACAAACGATCTGTAGTTTTCTCAAAACACACCCCCTATGAAAAACAAAAGGCCATCCAAAAAATATTTCTAGCAAAAATTCCCAATACCCCAATTTGCCCACTTAATTATCTGGGGGTAAACTGGTGTGATGGATAAATTAAAAAGAAAACTTAAATGAAAAAACTCCTCCTCCTCTTATTCTTAATACCTAAAGGGAAATGATATGCCTAAACGATGGTTTGATTTAATAGCTACGATTATTTTTGTAGCATTTTTTGTCGTTACCGCGAGTGAGTTAAATCAAGATGCTTGGGGAGGCTATACTTTAAATACTCAACTATTATCAGTTTATTTAGGGTACACAATCATTATATTTGTCTTAAGAAGATTCTTTTATAACAAGGAAAAATGATTATGAGTAAATCTGATTTTGAAGATGATTGGGATACAGCCACAAAAAATATGGAAGAATACAAGAGAGACAAACAAAAATGGGATAACGAAAAAAATAAAGAATTAAGAGACCTTAAGACCCATGCATCGTTGTTAGAAAATATTCAAGACTATACATATATGTTATGTAAATTAGGAGTAGTAATAATTATTTTGCTTGTAATAATAGCCTTTAAAATATAAGGGGAATGATATGTCATTAGAAGATATATTTAACTGGATATGGACTGTAAATATTTTATGGATTCTTTTACCAATTATCGCATTAGGGATAGCTCTCTACAATATAGACTACATAGCCGATAACTTTGGTTGGATAGTTTTTGGTCTAGTTGTTATAGGCTTATTTTATTTTTTCCCTGAAGCATTTGAGTGACATACATATATATAGGCTAGGGGTGGTAGAGGAAAAGAAACTCATGAAAATCCTGATGCATAAAGACTCGTAGTTTTATAAGATTTAGTTATAGGTGATTTAAACCAACTTGCTACACCTAGACAATTGTCAAAGTAGCTAAAGAGGAGAACAGCATGAATCATAAAGATGATTTCTTTTGGGTTATAAAAAACCCTGACAAGAGATACACCAAAAATCAATATACCGTTTTAGGTAGAAATAACTTAAATGATAATCCAGGTATTCATAAAACTAAATTAAATTTAGAAAAGGCAAAAGATATTGCCAGAGTTTATAATACCTATGCAACAAGAAATGCTAATTACTATCGTTCATTGAGAAAGGAGAATGGCGATGAAAAATAAAAAACTAACAAGTGATTTCAAATGGGATGAAAAGGTTAGGGCAGATTTGCTACATCAAATATGGTATTCCGAAACAAATCAAGAAGAAAAAGAAATAGAAAGACAAAAAAATATTCAATTAACTCCAGAGCAGGAAAAAGAAAACATGAAAAAATATGGTAAATGGAGGGTTGAGTATTTAAGAAATTTTATTACGAAATGATAAATGGAGGTACTAAATGAAACCAACAACGGCAGCAACTTGGGTTCTTGTATTATATGTAATGGCAGAAAGATTTGTTAGATTAGTAATGCCTAAAATGACAGCTTTCAGTTAGCTGAAATAGCAATCAACCAAAAACCCTAACTCCCATTTGCCCACTTAATTATCTGGGGGTAAACTGGTGTCATGAAAAAACTGATAATTAAGCATGCAGGTTTTAATAGAGCCGCCATAGTTATATCAGCCCTATTTGGTTTGTATGCCATGCTTGGAGACTACCCGAATTTTGGATATACTTTTTTTGGAGATATATTAAAATTTGTGATGAGCAGTTATTTTCCAAATTTTTCTGGCTTTCCATCTCCTTTTGGTATTTGGCTTGTTAATACCTTGTTATTGGTAGCAACAATAATTTGCTCCTTAATATCTTATCTCTTTTTTAAAACTATTGAATGGGCTGCAAATGCTTATAAAAATAATAATGCAGTAAGCAAATTACCCAGTTCAGGTAAATGGTTTTTAGTTGTAGTGATATTTTTAATAATATGGAATTTATTAATTAACCTTTGGAGAACTGGCTCTGCTTTCCTATAAAAGATAAGTGGGGTTACATAAAAAATAAATATGAAAATTTTTTTCCTACTCTTATTATTAATACCACATCTGGTGATGGGCGAGTATATCTGTTATGAACAGTTAGAAACAAAAGATTTAAGGAAAGAGAGCTTAAATTTCATTATAAATAAAATTGATAAGGATTACATTTCACAAATTGAAATACCCCCGCCAAATGAAATGAAGAAAATGGATAACCATGAAACAGGAAACGAACAATCAACCCGTGCTCTTGTTTCTAATAGATTTTATCCTGCTTATAGAATTCATAAGGCATTTTCTAAAATTAAGGAAAGCTCAAGATATTCATCTTCTGAAATGCTTAATTTGCTTAAATTTAGCTTAAGTCTGCAGGAATTAAAAGAGTCACTTTATACTTATAAGGAGCAAAACAGGACAAGTGACCTAGAAATTCTAGATGTAGCATATTCCTTTGGGTTCTGGAATGTGACTATTATTGATATTGGTGAATGTGCTTCCAAATGAAAAAAACCTTACTCTTATTCTTGATACCTAAAGGGAAATGATATGGATGAAGATAAATTAGAGAAAGTGAAAATTAAATTTATTGATAATTTAGAAAATAATCTATATGACTGGTGTATCCAAGAAACTTTTAGCGATGAAAAAAAAGATGAATCCACTAATGACTATATTCCATTTATGTACAATGTGGGATTTTTAGCGAAAAATCTTCAGTACAGCTTTAATATTTCAAATGACTCAATTTTCACAGATGGCAAGGTAGTTTCAAACGAATTCATTTCAGCAAACCTTACCACTCATGGAAATGATGAGTCTTTTAATATTAGTTTATTTGGTTCTAAAAATCCTATTGGAGGTATAGATTTAAGGATTAAAAAAATTGATACATCGGATAAAAAAAAGAAAGAGCGGTGTGTAGTTTCGGCATATGGCGAACAGGAGATAGAAAATTCTAGAACATTAAGAGAATATACCCTACCTTCAAATATGACTGTTACTCTTTCATTAACTGAAAAAAATTTCAATCAATTAGCTGATGCAATAAATTCTAAATCAATTGATTCAATGAGTTTGTATCTATCAAATGTGGCTGGTTTTTATAGCGGTTGGTCTCCTACAATTCATGCAAATAAAATAAAGCTGTTGATTAGTCAGGATAATTTGTTCTCCAAAAAAAATGAAAAGTCCAAATACGGGAAATTTATTAGAACAGTTAATACTGGGGCTGAAGAATCTGATGAATATAGTCTCGTTGATAAGAAAATAACCCCTTGTGAATTTTCTTTATCGTTCCATGAATTTATAAGTAATGAAAATGATGGAATCATTCATTCATCATTAGATAATTTAGAGGAAGATTTGGAAAGTGAAGATTCTAAAAGCAATGAGCTGACAACTCAAAATATTATATTGTTAATAAAAACTCACCTTAAAAGCCTTACAACTATAACTAACTTATTGATATTAATTTCAATCTTATTAGCATTGTCCTTTGTTTTATAACTCCGAAATTTGCTATCTCATTAAGCAGTTGTTCAATTAATAGTTATTCCCTTTATAACTCCGATTTAATATTTATATCCCAACGTATACTTATGTAAGTCATTTATTTATATAGATTTATTGTTATTAGATTTTATCGTTGTTAGAGTCATTAAATAGCTCTTTAATCATACTTAAATCAGGTATATTCAATTTAAATGGGTCATCTAGCCCCATGATTCTTACATTGCTGACCATTCTTCTTTATCTGTTTACATTGCATATAAAGCTCTCCTGAAGTCTATTTATGTTACCCATAGAGATATTTTAGTTCCTTACCTTTGTTAATAATCCCGTAATAGAGTTTTAGTATAGAAATAATATTAGGGCAAGCTCTAAAGGCTTGCTATATATATAGGGTGTTGCCTGAAATAAGTTGTTTATAACCAATGGGTTGTAGTTAGGGCTGGGCATACATTTGCCTGCCTTACTTTTGAAATAGTATCTTAAAAACATATACTTACTCACTTCCTATTGCCTGACTTTTGCCCGAAGTTATCTTCATTTCACCTTTCTTTGTGAGCTTCATCATAAAAATACGGCAGCATTTATAACAGCCTTTAATCCTTATAGTCAGGCATTAGATCTTAATGAAAATCATAAAAGAAATGATGCCTTGAAGGAAGCCATTGAGTTGCTTGAACTTTCTTATACCAAAGGGGATGGAAGATGTGGTGAGAGTAATGAGGTGGGTGAGGAGAGTTTTTTAATTATTGGTATAACCAAAGAACAATCGATACAATTAGGAATAGAGAGTGAGCAAAATGCAATGGTATTTTGTGATAAAGATGCTATCCCACAATTACTGCTATTAAAATAAAGCCTATGATTAGTTTAAAAAGAAATAGTAAATTGGAATTAGTCGAAGCTACGGGTAAGCGCAAGCGAGAATCTTCTATCTACAATCCTGGACAAACCGAGGATTTCAAGCTGAGCCGTGGAAAGTTTAGTAACTTCATTACCTGCCCTCGCTGCTTTTATTTAGACCGTGTGAAAGGCTTGGCT